>Ga0137380_10002850_pt1 | contig 14853 bp, 13 predicted proteins | sample SagtaG_17_FD_104809 | JGI IMG/M metagenome (GOLD analysis project Ga0137380, IMG submission 104809) | Vadose zone soil microbial communities from Sagehorn Ranch, Mendocino, California, USA - Sage2_L_100_16 metaG | ecosystem: Environmental > Terrestrial > Soil > Vadose zone | place: USA...
CAGGCGCCGTTACTTCCTGTCGCAACAGAGCGGTGCCATCCTTGGCGCGAGCGTAAAGGAAAATTCCGGACTCCGGCGTGTCGAATTCTTTTAAGACAGCGGTGTATTTCTTTTGCGAGAATTGTGCGGAAAAATTCTGAAAGTTCCTGCCGGCGGCCTCCATCTGCCGGAGCACCTGCTTCAGGTCTTCGTCTGCTTTGCTTTGAGCTCCGCCGAGACCCTTAAGAGCCAGGCAGACACAAATCACAAGCGCTAAACGGGCGGAGGGGCGGAGGGGCGGGGGGGCAGATAGGCACAGGGGCGGAGGCGTCGAGAGTCTCCTCTGCTCGTCTGCTCCCCTGCTCCTCTCCTCTGCTCCTCCGCTCTTCATTCTGGGGTTTTGCTAAGGTTTCGTTTCGCCTGGCGAAGCCTCAGGGACCGTTTCACGCGACGCTTTCTGCGGAACCTCCTTCTTGACGAAACAACTAGGAGGGACGAAAAAGATGAACGCCAATATCAGCGCACAGATGATGTCGTACTGAAGAGAGCCTCTCTCATAAGACCAGATCAGAATTTTGCGTGCGATGTCGTCGACTTTTCCCATCGGACTATACCTAGCGAGCGAGCCTTCATGCCGCCGAGTCAGTCAGGGACGAGACGGATCTTCGTGGCATGGCCGTCTCGGCCATGACCCAGGTTAGGTGAGATCCTCACTTCCAGGGGCGTGCCACGACCCGAGGTGAATTTGATCGTTTTGTGAACTTTGTGCGCATCAAGTGACACTAGAACAAACCTTCGAACTCCGGCTCGTAAGCGAAATGCTGCGCGCGATGCAGTATCTGTCCGTCACGCATCTCTATGATACGGCTGGCCATCGCTGCCGCTTCGTGGTCGTGGGTGATCATGACTATGGTCTGATTCAGTTTTTCGTTCAGCTCCCGCATCATGCGCAAGACCATTCGCGCGTTGCGAGAATCGAGACTGCCAGTAGGCTCATCTGCGAGTATGATCCTTGGTTGATTGATCACCGCCCGGGCAATCGCCACTCGCTGTTGCTCGCCCCCGGAGAGCTCCGGCGGCCGAAAGGCCACCTTGTCCTTAAGCCCAAGCATTTCGAGAATCTCCTCGGCGCCCCGCGCGTTCAGGTGTCCGTTGCCGTGGATTTTCTTGGCCAGCTCAATGTTCCCTTTCGCCGTCAGCGTCGGGAAGAGATTGAAGCGTTGAAAGACGTATCCTATTTTCTTGCGCCGAACCTCAGTAAGTCCGGCATCGCCGAGACGCCCGATGTCGGTTCCATCTATGAAGATCTGGCCCCGCGTCGGCCGCATGAGGCCGCCGAGCAGATGCAGAAGCGTGGATTTCCCGCACCCTGAGGGCCCCATTACGGCGACAAATTCCCCTTCCTTCACCACGAGGTTGACTCCGCGCAGGGCGCACGCTTCAACCTTCCCCGACTTATAGATCATCGTCAGATCTACGGTCTCTATCACGTGCGGCCGAACCGATTCGCCCATGTTCTCCGGCCTACTCGTAGCTCAAGGCGGTCACAGGATCCTGCCTGGCGGCCTTGTACGCGGGATAAATCGCCCCCAGCGTTCCGCTCCCCAGGCCCATCGCGCATGCGAACAAGAGATCTCTGGCCGACATGGACACCTGCATGGTTGGGAACGCCGCGATAATCGCCTTCCGAATGACGGCGCTGGCGCCAGCTCCAAATAGCACGCCGAAACCGCATATGATAACAGATTCCTTGAGGATCATCCCAACGATAAACCAGCGGGAGGCTCCGAGAGATTTGAGGATTCCAATCTCGCGCGTTCGCTCGAAGATTGTCGTGTACATGGCCAGAAGAATCACCATGAAGCTGAGCAGCGTCGACACCAGAATGACAGTTAGAAGGAACTCCTTGAACCCCGGCATGCTCGTGTCCTGAAGGAGCAAGGATGCATCCGAAGTTCGAATGATGGCAAATCCGGGAAAGGCTACTCTGAGGCGCTCATACGCAAGCGAGAGATCCCCTTTATCAGCCTGGATGAAGATGGCGGTGACTTTGTCCGGCGTACCGTTCAATTCCTGCAGAGTCCTAAGCGAAACGAAGACACGAACCACCGAACCCACTCGGCATATGGCCGAGACTGTGAAAGTATGGTTCAGCAGCGTGAGCTTCATTCCGGGCGAGAGTTGATGGGACTTGGCAAAAAGTTCATCTACGATGACTTCGTCTGCCTGCAACGATTCCTTGCCCTCGACGACTTTCAGCCGTCCGGAAAGTCTGTTGTATTTTTCCAGATCGACACCGAAGACCAGTCCGAAATCAGAGGAGTTGAACTTCGCCAGAACCGGGACCGCGGCTCGAATACCAGGCACTTCCAGCAGCTTGTCCACCAATTTGATCGGGAGAGAGGCTCCGGAAAAGGCATAAAACACGGTTGAGCCGCTGGGTTGAAGAATGAAATCCGCCCCCACCATTCTGGTCCTTTGGAGATAGTCATTGAGCGTGCCCGTGGCGATGCCCCCTACAATGAGCATCAGAATAATGCCGAGCGCCACTGCCAGGACGCTGATGAGGGTTCTTGTCGGGCGAGATCGGATATTGGCGGTAATCAGGCTTTCCATCTACGGACTCTTGGTCTTTTCCTTGAGAGTGATTCGTTGCGCCGCGGGGGGCGGTGAAAGCATAAAGGCGGTCTCCGGGATGTCGGGATTGACGCGCCACGATTTGACCTGCAAATCAAGAAAGTATCCATCTGCGGGCCGCTCGATATGAATCGAATGTGGCAGTAGCAGCCCGCCGACGGAAACAAGATCCGCGTAACGGATGCTGCTGGTAATGCTGCCGTCTTTCGCAAAGGTCACTTGCTTTACCACTGCCAGCGCCGACCTTTCAAACCAGAGGCGCCGCAAGGGGCGTAGTCGATCCTGACCCACCGCATCAAAGAACGACACCACATAGTATTTTGCGCCCGCATCGCGATCTTCTTCCATGGCGATTCTCATTCCGGGTTCCGGCGGTAACCGGTATGGAAGAATCGCTTCGAATATGTGGATGGGACGGGCAGAAAAAACCGGGCTGTTCTGTGACCCTTCCAGATCGAATTCCCTGACACTGTTTCGTCCGACGAAGAACTTGTTCTCCCTGGGATACCAGAGAAAGAAGTCATCCCCCTGGGAAGCCAGCTCTACGATGGTAGTCTTGGTCAGAGGGTTTTGAATATTCAAGCGCAACGCGTCGGGCCGCTTCAGCAGCACGTAACCCGGAGCGCTGCGATACTCCTGAAGCTTGCCGCTCTCTACCTTGCCAGACGTAAAACTGACCTTGAGGCTGCTCGACGAGAGCGTCGTCAGCTTTGCGTCGTAGGAGCTTATCAGGGATAGCAATTCATCCAGAGTCGCGCTCTTCGCCTCCAGCACTTTCTGAGACACCGGGACTCTTACAGAGCGCTTGACGCCACAACCTGCCCCCAGGGAGGAGGCCAGGAGCACGAAAAGCAAAGCATTCCGAAGCGCCCTGCCCCGGAACGCCGCCCGAGGCTCTTGTTTTCGCAAAGCGAGTGGCATCGACTAAAGACTCTTAATTTAACAGAGGGCTCCAGTGCCTGTCAACGGATGACGTAGCGTATTTTCAATTCTATCAACAACTTCAAAGTAACCGCTCAGTTAGCGGCGGTCAAATAGGGCGCGGATTTAGGCGGCGCGAATCTTCTTTATGAAACCACCGATGAACACAGACAAACACATGGATGTGAGTTCATCTGTACTACTAACCCGAAAATCCTTTGCTGGCACGAAAGGATTTTCCTCTGCGAAAACGCGAAGGACTTTGGTTTGGTTGCAGCTTTGCTGCTCTGTGTTCATCGGTGGTTTCAGGCTTGATTCGCGCTACTAGTTGCGAGGGCCGGCCCGGCGGCGGGATCGATAACGGTGGAAAACCATGAACACCACGACTGCGGATACCAAAGTCACGAACAAGGCCAATCCTATTTGTGGAAGACGCCGCTGCATGTAAAGTCTGGCCGAATTCCCATACAGTACGGCCAGAATACCCCACATCGAATAACGGATGGTTCTCCCGATGACCACCGCGCACAGAAAGGCCGTCGGGCTGAGGCGAAATACGCCGGCGCTCAACACAAAGATCTTGAAAGGGGTTGGTGGAGGCAGAATGCTCGGTACAACCACTGTCAGGATGCCGAAGCGCTTGAAGAGTCTCTCGGCTCTCTCAATGTTTTCGGGCGAGAACCTGCGATGCAGGAGCGGACTGCCTCCTTTTCGGCCAACGGTGTACAGAAGCATGCAGCCTGTCACGGACCCGACCACTGTCATGAAGACATAGTAAGCCATTCGCTCCCACGACTTGCCGGTGGAAAGCATCACGATGAGGAGGTCGTTCCCTTCCGGGACTGACAGAAAGGAAGAATCGGCGACGGCAACCAGCAGAAGCCCTGGGCCATCGAGTCTGACAGCCAGGGAATGAAGGGCCTCCCCAATTCCGACAACCCACTTCTGAATGGAAAGGTAGAGAAAGATCATGGCAGGCGCAGGGAGTTGATCGCAACTCAAACCCTGACGAACACTTCATGCATCGTGCCAGGTCCCAGGCGGCCGGCGTAACGATGGTCTTCGCGTCGATGTAAATCTTGTCTCGAGACTGAAGCGCTGCGCGGACGTCCTGCTCACACACGAAATGCACCGGTTTCGGAATGCGCGGCCCGGAAGGGCTTGAGACGGACATCCCGGCTGGGTCCAGCAGGCTGACGGTAGCCAGCCCCGATGTACCCCCTGCCGATCAGAATAACGTTGGCTGCTTTGACCATCGCATCGGCGGCTTCCACAGACGCTGCAAACCTCTTTGCCTCGCTCATGCCTAGAACTTCGTTGGACATTCAATTGCCTCCCGACACAGCGCCCCTGAATTCCGCAGAAAGTAGCATAGCCCCGCCCCTGCCGCAACCAAAACGTGTGCGAATGAGTACCTCAGTTACTGTCCCTGTTGAATTAGGAATCGGATGAACGACCGATCTCGCGGATCGAACACGGAACGGAGCCAATTGATCCCAGGAAGATCCGAGTGCATCCGCGTAATCGCCGCCCTATTTGTCCCAGGGAGAAGCCGTGACAGTATTGAGACCACAGATGAACGCGGTGCAGCCCGGCCGCAACCCAAAAATCTCACGGCAGTCTCACATATGCGGCGCACACGCAAGCACATGAAGATGCTTCCTGGGAGCGCACGCATCTTGCGGGCTCTGTTAATCGCGAAACCGTGAGCACGCCGGAACTGTTAAGCGTGCGCTCCCAGGAAAACCCGGATAAAGTTTTTCCAGACGGCCAAGAATTTGCTTGTGGGTAGTACAGAGAGAGTAACGGATTACATCGACGAGCAGTCCACTCTTCGTAAAGTTGATGCGCCTTCGCGACGATCAGTCATTTGATGGCGCGGTGTGCTTCCGCTTCATCCCGAGAGTCCCTGCGCGTCGAGTGAAAACCGATGGCAGAAGAACAACCAGCAACAATTCTTGCACGATAAGGCTGCCGATTGAGTATGCCTTCAAGCGAAACTCTCAAGGTATTCCTCACTGAGAACCCTCCCAAGAACATCCGCTTGCTCGGAGCCAGGGGGTTGGTGCCGCTGTCACCGGAGGAGACAGTGCAACTGCTGGTCCATTTGCTTCAAGACGCGGAGCCCGAAGTCTCGGGACAGGCGGCCGAAACGCTTCGCGGGTGGTCGGACGAAGACGTTCTTAATTTTGTCAAGTCACCCGAGTGCGACTCCAACGTCCTCGACTACTTTTCGTCCAACCCCTCGGAATCGATTCGTGAGGCCATCTTAGCGAACCCGGCAACGCCGGGGAAATGCGTGGCCCTGCTGGCTCAGGAAGTCTCCACGTCGCTTCTGGAGACAATCCTGTACAACCGCGTGCGGCTCCTGAAGTTTCCGGAAATCCTGGCAGGCATCAAACTCAACCCCAATGCTACTGTCGACAGTCTCCGTCTTGTGCGGGAGATTGAAACGGAATTCTTCGGTGCCAAGAAGAGCGAATACCGCGTTGAAGGACCCGGTGAGGAATCTCCCTTTGCGCTCGAGGAAGCCCCCATTGAGGAAACCGAGGCACTCGAAGACCTCACTCTGGAAGGGCTCCCTACTGATCCTGTGGCGCGGGAGCTGGCTATTCTTGAGCGTCTGGCCAGGATGACCGTGCGCGATAAGATCAAGCTTGCGCTGATGGGAACCCGGGAGGAGCGAGGAATTCTGATACGAGACGCGAACAGGGAAATCGCAAGAACGGTGCTCAAGAGCCCGAAACTATCCGATAACGAGGTTGAGTCTTTCGCCGCAATGCGGAACATCTCTGACGAGATTCTTCGTGAGATCGGAATCAGCCGGGAATGGACCAAACGCTACAACGTAATCCAAAACCTTGTCCGTAATCCCAAGACTCCGCTCCTCATCACTCAGAGGTTGATGCCCCGCCTGCAGGCAAAAGACCTGATGCTCCTCTCCCGTGATCGGGGAGTGCCGGAGTCTGTTCGGCTCGGCGCCCAGCGAGTAATGAAGCAGCGCAACGCCCACCGGTGAGGACGTCCCCAGAACTCGCACACTGCCGGATTTCTGGCTTACCTTTGGCGCTCAACAGCAGCTTTGGTCAGAGAATCCTGTCAACTCCTGCACCGTAAGAGAAAGCGGATATTCACTGCCGCCGGTGAAAACGCGCGCAAGTAGTAGTAAGCTGCTTGCATGCCGAAACGGACGGCCGGCCAGCTGAATCTTCCGGGTTTATACGAACTTCGCATCGCGGGCAAAACGAGTCCGCGCAAAAGCCGCATCCCTCATCGCGAGATTTTGAAAGCCTTGCAGCAGGCCTCCGGCATGGGTTCCCGGGGTTTGATAGAGATTTACCACTCGGAGGTACTTACCGTCAAAACTCGAACCATTCGCCTTCTTGGAAGGAAGATTTCCGCACACATTTTCAACACACTACTGGGCTTTGAAGTCAAGGCATCGTTCAAGCGTATTCAGTGCCCCGACATGGCGACGGCTCGCTATCTCAAGATCTTCACCGAACTGGGCTGTCGAACAATCAAGTTGCCTTATGACCCGACAGTCACAGCCCGCCTGCTCCCCGAGCTCGAAGTAGCGCAGGAGCGGCTAGTCTCAGGCGTCAGGCTGCTCTTCCCCCAAAACAAGGACCTGCAACTGTATGTCCTCCGCCACATCTGCCGTTACATTCGGCACCGATTGCGGGACGCATGATCGCCGAGTCAATCGGCAGTGGGCAGGGGCGGCGGTGCGCAGAAAGTGACTGTCCACTGCCGACTTGCCAACTACCTTGGGGAGGGTTTAACGAGGGGGGACGGGAGCCGGGTTTTTCTCTGTTTCCGGTTTCGGCTGTTCCGGCTCGGGAAGCAAATCTTTTCTTACGACCTCAAGGTCCTGATCCCGCAGAACCAGGCGCACCAGCCGCCCCGATTTGTCGGTGGACACTGTTCCCGACCACATTCCCACAAACTCGATCTTGAAGTTACGCACGGGCAGTGTCCCCTTCGCGTGTTCCAGATTCGTGTCCTCGATTTGGGTTATCGCCATAGGCATTTCACTTCCAATAAGCGGAATGAAGTTATGGAAGGACTGCCGCCCGCCCTTTTTTACATCGTACTTGCGAATCAGGTAGTCATACTGATGGTAGACATTGAAATCCAGAATCGTGACGTCGGCCAGGAGCGGGACCGTTATCTCGCTGGAGTGCCCCCCGCGACTAAGAACCCGCCGGATCTGACCGTCTTTGACTGTGACCTCGTATCCGTCCTTGGACTCACCCGAAGTGTACTTGTAAGAGTAGGAGATCGGAGTCAAATTGGACTTTGACAGCACCATCCGCGTAACGAAGGCAAGGCGCTTCGTTTCCAGGCCGTCGGTGATGAATATCTCGCTCTGGGAAGACGAAACGAGATTGCCGTCTTTGCCCCATTCTTCCGTTGTGGTCTCAGTCCCACAAGGTACGCCCTTGATAAGAACCGTGTACGCCTGGGAGTACTGGGGAGTTGACGCCGGAGAGCTGCCGGTCCGCAGCAGGCAAGCCAAGGTTAACGACAGTACAGGGACAACCTTCATTTCTGTTCGCGGCCGCTGCGGACAATCTTCGAAGCTGGGACGCGCACCAGAGCATTCCGAACACTGCCAAGAACCGCATCTCCTGACGAGACATATTCACGGATGTAACGGACGAGTTCTTCGACTTCCTCCTGCATTTTCTCCATCTTGTCGCGCATATTCAAGATGACTTCGACGCCCGCCAGATTCACGCCCAGGTCGCGGGTGAGGTTCAGGATGACCTCCAGCCTCTCCAGATCGACATCGGTGTATAGGCGCGTATTCCCTTCGCTCCTTGATGGCTTCAACAAACCGAGGCGCTCGTAAAGCCGAAGCGTCTGCGGGTGAACGTGGTATGTCTCTGCGACCGCGCTGATCATATAGCCTGCCTTCCGTCGCACAGCCACACCCCACCTCCACGTTAGATTCCAGCCATGCCGCCTCTGGGATTTTCGGGATTCAAACGAGCCAACTCTCTGAGTATCTCCTTGGACCGCTCATCTGCAACCTTGGGAACGACTACCCTGACCTCAACAATCTGATTGCCTCGACCTCCTCCCTGCACGGCCGGAGCCCCTTTGCCACGGAAGCGGAATTTCTGGCCGCTTTGGGTCCCCGGCGGGATTCGCAGGAGAGTTTTTCCTTCCACCGTAGGCACTTCGATCTTCGTGCCAAGGGCCGCTTCCGTAACCGTGATCGGAACCGTGCATAGAATATCATTTCCTTCTCTCCGGAAAAACTCATGAGGTCGCACGGTGAGTATCAGGTAAAGATCTCCCGGCGGCCCACCGTTCTTTCCCCCCCCACCTTTCCCCGGCACGCGCAGACGATAGCCCGTATCCACTCCAGGGTGTATTCGAACGGTAATGTTTTCGGAAATCGTGATCGTCCCGGAACCTCCGCAGGAGGAACACCGTTCTCCGATCTGCCCAGAGCCGCCACAAGTCCGGCACGGGGTCGAGAAACGCATCGCCCGGTGGGCCCGTTGTTCCTGACCGGTTCCATTACACATTTGACAGACCTGACGCCCACGGGAAGTATTGTACCCGGTGCCCTGGCAAGGAGAACAAGTCTGCGGGCGATTGACCGTAAGGCGTGTGGACAGACCCTGAACGCTCTCCATAAACGAGATGTTCAGGTAATGCTCGAGATCTTGTCCCTTCTCGGGGCCGGCTGCGCGGGAGCGTCCTGAGCCTCCAAAGAATTGCGAAAACATGTCCACAAAGCTGCTCTGGCCCGTCCCGCCAAAATCAAATCCAGAAAAATCAAATCCGCGCCCGGACCCTTCGGAAAAACCACGGTCCGGCCGCCCTCGCTCCGCGAAGTTCTCCGAATAGAAACCGTACCGATCGTAGATAACCCGTTTCTTCGAATCACTCAATACGTCGTAGGCTTCCTGGACTTTCTTGAAACGCTCTTCAGCGCGCTTGTCGCCGGGATTGACATCTGGATGGTGCTTCCTTGCGAGACGACGATAAGCCTTTTTTATGTCGGCCTCTTTGGCCGTGCGAGGAACACCCAGAATCCCATAATAGTCCTCTTGAGCCATGAATCACTCATGCTCGCATTCAAACCGGCCGCGCAAGCGTTTCGGAATTGTCAGATAGGCCACATTGACGGGACGGGTCCGCAGACACCTCCCCTCGCGGGCCTGAACTCCGAACAAAAGCGTCCGGGTCTATCGCGGAGTCCAAAGACAACAAGCCAAAGAGCAAAAAGACGGAACATCACTTCTTGTCGTCCGCATCGACGTACTCAGCGTCGATCACTTCTTCTTCCTTTCCCCCGCCCGGCTTGGCGCGAGACTCACCGGCGCCAGATCCGGTATGAGGAGCTTGTCCAGCGGTCTTCTGGTACATCAACTCAGCAAGCCGGTGCGACGCGCGCGTAAGCTCTTCAAACGCCGCGTTCAGCTCCTGAGTGTCCGCCGAGCTGTTCTCAAGAGTCTTTTTCGCATTGGATAGAGCGGTGTCCAGGGTGGCAGCCTCCGCCTCGGTGATCTTGTCGCGGTTTTCTCTGAGGATCTTTTCCGTGTTATAGATCTGGGTGTCGAGCTTGTTGTGCGCCTCGATCCTCTCTCTGTTCCTCTGATCTTCGTCAGCGTGAGATTGAGCCTCACGCGTCATTCTTTCGATTTCTTCCTTGCTCATGCCGCTCGAAGCCGTGATCGTGATCTTCTGCTCTTTTGCGGTGGCCAGATCCTTCGCGGATACATTGACAATTCCATTAGCGTCAATGTCGAAAGTCACCTCAATCTGAGGAACTCCGCGCGGCGCCGGCGGGATGCCCACCAGAAAGAACTTGCCCAGTGGCCTGTTGTCCTTAGCCATGGCGCGTTCGCCCTGGAGCACATGGATCTCCACAGAGGTCTGGTTATCCGCCGCGGTCGAGAAGATCTCCGATTTGCGCGTGGGTATCGTAGTATTCCGCTCGATCAGTTTGGTGAACACTCCGCCGAGAGTCTCGATACCAAGCGAGAGGGGCGTCACATCGAGAAGCAGTAAATCCTTGACATCCCCCGCAAGCACGCCAGCTTGGACCGCAGCGCCCACGGCCACCACCTCGTCGGGATTCACCCCTTTGTGCGGTTCCTTACGGAACAATTCGCGGACCATTTGCTGGACTCGAGGGATTCGCGTGGAGCCGCCTACCAGGACAACCTCGTGGATATCCGTCGGCTTTAACCCCGCGTCCGACAGCGCCTGTTTACACGGAGGAACGCTCCTCTGGAGAATGTCCTCCACCATCTGCTCAAACTTGGCCCGCGTCAGTTTCATGCTCAAATGCTTGGGGCCACTGGCGTCGGCCGTGACGAACGGCAGGTTGATCTCCGTTTCCATGACGGTGGAGAGCTCCATTTTCGCCTTTTCAGCTGCCTCCCGCAGCCGCTGGAGGGCCATCTTGTCTTTGGAAAGATCGATGCCCTGGTCCTTCTTGAATTCGCCAATAATCCAATCCATCAACCGTTGGTCGATGTTATCGCCACCCAGATGCGTATCTCCGTTCGTGGACTTGACCTCCACAACGCCTTCGCCCACCTCCAAGATGGAGATGTCGAACGTTCCCCCGCCGAAGTCGTAAACGGCTATGGTCTGATCTTTCTTTTTGTCCAGCCCGTATGCCAGCGCCGCGGCGGTCGGCTCATTGACGATGCGCACTACATCCAGCCCGGCGATCTTTCCAGCGTCCTTGGTCGCCTGCCTCTGGCTGTCATTGAAGTACGCGGGGACTGTGATTACAGCCTTCTCCACCTTTTCTCCCAGATACTCCTCCGCTGCCTGACGCATCTTCTGCAGAATCATCGCGGATATTTCCGGGGGAGAATAGAGCTTTTCCCCGACCCTCACACTGGCATCCGCGTTGGGCCCGCCGACCACTTTGTAAGGTACCAGTTTGGTCTCTTCCTGGACTTCACCTAGCTTGCGCCCCATAAATCTCTTAATAGAGAAAACCGTGTTTTCCGGGTTTGTGATAGCCTGCCTCTTGGCAACCTGGCCCACGAACCGTTCGTTGTTCTTGCCGAAAGCGACAACGGATGGAGTGAGCCGACTCCCTTCGGGGTTGGTAATAACCTTGGGTTCCCCTCCCTCCATCACCGCCACTACCGAATTGGTCGTGCCCAAGTCGATACCTATAATCTTGCTCATGGACTTGTCTCCTCAAAATACAGTGTATTGGTAAATACGGTGTATTTAGTGCCGCTGATATATAAGATATGAGTCCCGTATTGTCAACGTGCTTCCGAACGCCACTCCGTCAGAGGGTCTGAAAAAATCGGCATCCGCGTAGGGGGTGACCCTATGCGGTCGCCGGCCCGGCCAATAGTAACGCGGACTTGCGGGCGCCACGCCGGGCCGTCCCTACGTCTCGTCAGTTTTTTCACAGCCTCTCAGAAGTTGAGGAAAAAGCTTTGAAACAATCCACAGGCCTCCGTGGACGCCCGCGAGTCACCGCGAATATTGGCTGGGCTTAGAGTTATGTTCAGAGCTCAGGTTTTGGCCTGCCGTCAGTGGTAGTCTCTCAATGTCTTTACGCAGGCGGCGATGCGGGAGAGCACGTCGGAAGGTGGACCTGCATTGAAAGGACCCCCCTCACCGAGGTCTACGTCTTTGAAGCCTGCCAACTTGGCCGCCGCTACAACGGCCGAATAGTTGTAGGCACGCGACTCGATAAAGCGAATGTCCTCAAATTCCGCGACCAACTGCTCGATTCTTGCGGCGGCCGAAAAGTCCCCTTTGCAATACGCATTGTGGATGTCGTCACACACTCTGGGACAGATCAGAGTGATTCCCGATGTGTGCCCCCGCGACCCGAGCCGTGCCGCTTCGGTAGCCCGGTCGCCCACACCCCAAAGGACCAGCTTTTCAGGGGGAACCATGCCGCGCAGGGCCGCGACATCAGATTCGCGGGTCCCGACCTTTATACCCAGGATGGAAGAGGACGAACAAAGAAGGCCGGCGTAGGCGTCCAGAAGGTCACTGGACCGCATGTACAAGACAAAGCGCGCGCCGAATTGATCGGCGCATGCGCGTGTCAAGACGTCCAGCTCCGCGACGAGGCCCTCCGGATTACAGACGCCCGGAACAGGCATGATGAGAAAATAATCCGGCGGACGTCTGAGCTTCATGCATCGTTCGACCACCTTGCGAGCCTCCACCGGAGGTGTGGCCAGCAGACCCGCCAGTACAACCGCATCCTGTGCTGCAGTCTCTCCCGTGACCCTCATGACCTCCACCAGCGTATCCCGGTCGATGTGATGAACCAGGCTCGTCCCTGCAATGCCAATGACTCGACGCCTCCCGCCGTCCAGGAAATTCCGCTGGATCAGAAAGCGCAGATTCTTTTGATGCGCTTCCTTATCCACTGCGCCAGCGCGGAAAGGCAGTGGAGGAATTGCGATCACGGTCTCCAGTTCGTGCATGGGCATCCGATTTCCCGTCACCAAGGCTTCCCTTATAAGGTTTCCGTTATTCAGTATCCTTTTGCCACGGGCTCATCGCCAACAGAAATATTCGTCGGAATTGAGATTTTTTCGCTCAAATTTGATTCCGTCTCGTTGGAAAGAGGAAGCGAAAAGTTCATTCTTCGGGTCTTCGCGTCCTAGCGGTAAAGGCTGCGCCCAATCCACCACGAAGACACGAAGACGCGAATGCGCCGGATACAAGGCGTCCGTCAGAAATACGTGACTGTATTCATGAAAACAACTACTCACGGAGGAGGTTTTCGATGCAACCGAGTCCCATTGGCGAAAGCAGACCGTGCCGGTCTTTTGCCGGAGAAGCAGGGCTTGCAGCCGCGCTTGCTCTCACAGCCCTCTCCATTTTCACACTACTCGGGCTGTTCCTTGCACTGAACGCCACAATGGAGGTGCGTTTGACCGACAACTTCGAGGCTCGAGTCCAGGCGGCTTACGCCGCCCGGGCAGGGCTCCGTCATGCCGGGGAGCTGCTTTCCGGAGTGGAATTCGACGACCTTCTGCGGGGCCCGGATGGCACATGGGACAACAGCCCGGCATATACGGCGTTGGCGCGCTCTTACGGGTTCCGGAACCCGATCGATTGGATCACGGCTCGCCGCCTCGACATTATGAATCCGCTCGACATCCTTCAGGGTCAGTCGGATGACGGTCTGGTGAATACAGGGAGATACGAAGTGAAAAATGGAACGGTTCTCATTCCCAGCATCGGAATTCCGTTGACCGCTCCGGATCCCTATTCTGCCGGCGGCCTAACGTTTGCCCGGTATTTCGTAAAAGTTTCAGACAACAACGGAGAAGCGCCGGAAGTGGCGATGGACTCGGCCGACAATCCTTTCCTGGACGGCGATGGGACGATCATAGTTCGTTCGTTGGGGATATCCCCCAGAATCCGGGAAACAGCCGGCGCGACCGCGCAGATCAATGCCGTAGCCGTTTATGAAGCCCGGTTCAAACGCCACCGAACCTTCGATCTTCAGTCCGCGCTTTTAGTACAAGGCAACGAGGTGGTCCCTTCCGGTTCTGAAATGTTTTCTGGGAACTCCTTTCTTATCTCGGCAGGGGATGACAATTTCGGTTTGGCAGTGGTTGACACTGCCCCTGGAGACGGCATTTCTCCGCTGCAACAGATAGTTTCCCGACTGCTGCCCGAACAGAGACCCAACATCCGAGGAATGGAGCGTATCCCTTCCGTTGGCGATGTCACGAGTTCGATTCAGACGGACTCTGATCGGGCCTTGCTGCTGGATGCCGCGTACCTGGGCGACTTTATTTGCTGCAGGCTCCCCCGCTTTGCGGATCACGTTCTTCCGGGAAATCAGAAATGGACGTCCGAAGCGAGCCCCGATTTGGGCTCGTATGACCTGACCAAACAGCCCGGGGACCCATCCCAGACTCCGAAGATCACGATGGTAAGTGGAGACCTGGAAATCCAGGGGAGCGCCTCGGGGGCGGGAATCCTGGCGATCGGAGGCCGCTGGACCGGCGCAGGATCTTTGAGCTTCACGGGCCTGATTCTCGCGATGGGTGCGGGGGAGGTGGATATCCGCAGGCTGACGCTGAACCTCACAGGCGCGCTCTACGTAGTGAATCTGGCAGAGAAATCCGTGGGCTTCGGAACTCCGAAGTTGAGTATAGGTCCAGCAGTACGGGTCCTGCTGAACAAAGAGGCGGTCCGAATGTCCCTCAGACTGATTCCTCCCAAGCAAACAAGTTTTCGTGAAATCACGACGACCACGGATCCACCAGAGCAGTGAGTCGAGATTGCGATTCTTGGCTGGCTTAGGGCCCGTCAGAAAATAAGGTGTGC
>Ga0137380_10002852_pt1 | contig 14847 bp, 10 predicted proteins | sample SagtaG_17_FD_104809 | JGI IMG/M metagenome (GOLD analysis project Ga0137380, IMG submission 104809) | Vadose zone soil microbial communities from Sagehorn Ranch, Mendocino, California, USA - Sage2_L_100_16 metaG | ecosystem: Environmental > Terrestrial > Soil > Vadose zone | place: USA...
CGGCGGCCGCTGCCGGCAGCACGCGCTCCTGACGTTCCCACGAGCTCCCGTGAGCGGGTAGCCGTGGACGAGCACGACCGGCCGGCCGCCGCCGTGGTCCTCGTGGTGGAGCTCGATCGCGGCATCGTTCTCGGTCCCTACCGGGATACGCGGCACGACAGCTCCTGTTCTGGTATGCGCCTGGTCAACGGGACAAGGCGGCGAGGTACGGTGTCGCGAACTGCCCGCCCCAGACACGCAGCGATCGCAAGATCGGCACGAGCGCGGTGCCGGCCTCGGTCAGAACGTACTCGTCGCGGGGCGGATGCTCGGAATAGCGGCGGCGCGCAACCACGCCGTGCACAGGGTGGAGTCAACGGACCACTCCCAGCCAGGCGTGACATGTGACTGACACGTCAATATTGACACGTCAATCATCTGCCATTATGATTGACGTGTCAATGAGATGGGGGTGTGGACCGTGAGCGATGGCGACCGAGCTACCGGTGCGGTAGCGCGGCGGCGGCTGGCGGCGCGGGAGCTGGCGATCTGGCGAGCGCTGGTCGACACGACGGCCGAGCTTCGGAGGATCCTGGGGGCGCAGTTGCTGCAGGAGTCGAGCCTCTCACCAGCCGACTATCAGGTGCTGCTGGCGTTGAGTGAGGCAGACGGCAGGCGGCTGCGATCATCGGAGCTGGCGGCGACCATCGATTGGGAGCGAAGCCGGCTGTCGCATCACCTGGGACGGATGGAGCGGCGCGGTCTGATCCGTCGCGACGACTGCGCCACCGACAGCCGCGGTGCTGAGGTCTCGCTCACCGACGACGGAGCGAGGATGTTCCGGGGTGCGACCGCACCCCACATGAGGGCCATCAAGGAGCACTTCGCTGACGCCTTGACGCCCGAGCAGTTCGAGGCGCTCGCCGACGTCCTGCAGGCGTTGCAGAACCATCTCCACCCAGAACTGACTGTTGCTCGTGCCGGGGATGGATGTTCATGACCGGCGGAGCGTTGTCGTCACTGGAGTTGCCGCGGATCGCCGTGCTCGGTGCGGGGCACGTCGGCCCGGTGATCGCGAGGGTCGCGATCGCTGCTGGCTACCACGTGACCATCGCGGCTTCTGGTGACCCCGAGAGGATCGCACTCATTACCCAGGTGCTGGTACCGGGAGCCGAGCCACGATGGGCAGCCGATGCCGCCAGGGACGCCGACATCGTGGTGTTGGCGATCCCGCTCCACAAGTTCGCGGCCTTCGACGCTGCCTTGGTGGCCGGCAAGCTCGTCGTTGACACGATGAACTACTGGCCGCCCGTCGACGGCGTTCAGGAGATGTTCGAAGATCGCCGCTACGGCAGCAGCGAGATCGTTCAGCGTCGGCTTGCCCGGTCGACGATCGTCAAGACGCTCAACCACATCGGCTACCACGAACTTGAAGACGAACGCCGACCGGTGGGCTCGCCCGAACGCCGCGCGCTCGGCGTCGCCGGCGACGACCCAGGCGCGGTGGACGTCGTGGCGAAAGTCATCGAGCGCATCGGCTACGACACCGTCCGACTGGACAGTCTGCGCGCCGGCCGCCTCCTCGAACCCGGCAGCCCTGTCTTCGGTGTCTCGATTCGCCGAACCGAGTTCGAGCTCGCCATGCGCGCCGAAGCCGCCTAGAGCAGCCCTTCGCTCGCCCAAACTCACACCAGAGAGAAAGACTCGACATGACTACAGCACCTTCAGATGCCGTCGGAGCCTCCGCGGGCGAACCTGGGAAGTTCCCACTTGTCCTCGGCCTTGACACCTTCGGTGATGTCACCCACGAGGAGGACGACCGTCCGCTGTCACATGCCCAAACGATTCGGAATGTCGTCGAACAGGGGGTCCTTGCCGACCAGATCGGCGTGGACTTCTTCGGGATCGGTGAACACCACACCGATGACTTCCCGCTGTCGGCCGCCGACGTGGTACTCGGCGCGGTCGCCGCGCGCACGACCCGCATCCACCTCGGGTCGGCGGTCACGGTATTGAGCTCGGACGATCCCGTCCGGGTGTTTCAGCGCTACTCCACACTCAACGCCATCTCCGGCGGTCGGGCAGAAGTCATCCTCGGACGAGGTTCCAGTATCGACTCGTTCCCGCTCTTCGGTTACGACCTTGCCGACTACGAGGACCTCTTCGAAGAGAAAACCAACCTCTTCGCCGAGCTGCTCAAGGGCGGACCGGTCACCTGGCAAGGCAAGACCCGCGCATCGCTGCGCAACCAAGATGTCGTGCCGCATACCGAATCCGGACCGTTCCCGGCATGGATCGGCGTCGGCGGCAGCCCCCAATCGGTCATCCGCGCCGCCTACTATGGATTCTCGCTGATGCTCGCGATCATCGGCGGGTCCCCGGCGCGTTTCGCACCCTTCTCCCAGCTCTTCCAGCAGGCCCTGGAGCGCTTCGGACGGGCCCCCCTACCGGTCGGCGTGCACTCGCCGGGTCATGTCGCCGTCACTGATGAGAAGGCCCGCGAAGAGTTCTGGCCACGCTACCTGGAGGTCATCCGCAGCGTCAGCAAGACCCGCGGATTCGCTGTCCCGACCAAGGAGTCCTTCCTCTATGAGGTCGGGCCACAGGGAGCGCTCTACATCGGGTCGCCAGAAACCGTCGCGCAGAAGATCGCGGCAAATCTCACCGCTCTTGGCGCGACCCGCTTCGACTTGAAATACGGCATGGGAGGCCTCGCGCATCAAGCCCTCATGGCCAATATCGAGCTCTACGGGACGCAAGTCATCCCGCGCGTCCGCGAACTCCTGACGTGAGCGCAAGCGGAGGACATCGTGAGGGTGCGCAAAGCCGATGCTCATGACAGGAAGCTGAAGTCCTCGTAGTGGATCCGAGTAGTGGATCCGAGCCCGAGGAACGCCGCGGGCCAGAAGCTGTCTGGTGAGGTTGCGGATCATAACGGGCGGACCACAGATGAGGATGTCCTTCTCGGAGAGATCCCGGCTCGCTGCCTCGATGTCGTCGGCGCTCAGGCGGCCTAGATGGACCTTCCTGATGGGAACGACCCGGACTCGGGGGTTCCGGTCGGCCACCTGGAACAGTTCCTTCAGGAAGTAGGCCTGATCGGATGCCTCCGTGCAGTAGTACAGGTCGATCTCCTGGCCTGTACCGTCGAGGCTTCTGGCCATGCTGAGGAATGGCGTGATGCCGATGCCGCCGGCGATCCACACCTGCCGCGAGTTGGCGAGGGCGAGATGGGAGAAGGTTCCGTACGGCCCCTCCAGCTCGGCCGACCCTCCCGGCGGGAGGTCCATCAGCACCCTGGTATGGTCCCCGAGGGCCTTCACCACGAGCCGCAACGCCGCCTCGTCCGGCGCCGAGGTGATCGAGAACGAGTGGGCCTCGCCTCCGAGCTCCGCAAACCGCACGAACACGAACTGACCCGGCTGGAAACGGAGTCTGTCGCCTTCCCAGGCCAAGACAATCTCGACCGCGTCCTGCGCCAGTCGGTTCACACCCTCAACGCGGTACCGGTGCCGGCGGATCAGAAGCCTCCCGAACAGCGAGCGGCGAGCGAAGGCCACGAGGGCCAGGACGGTGAGCAGGGCGAGGTAGATGGTAAGGGGCCGAGAACTCGCCTTGGTGCCACAAACAGCCGCTCGACCACGCGGAGACGACTCCCGAGCACGAGCGCCACGGCAAACGCCGCTGTCCCCACCAGAGCGGCGATGTTCGCCAGACTCTTCAGCGCGCTGGCAGGAGTGGCGAACCTCTCTGCCAGCGGATGAGCCAGCGCCCAGAACAGGACAGGAGCAAGGCAGAGGACGGCGAGAGTCATCCAGCCCCGAGACCGCGTGAGAATCCTTCTCCGGTGGATCCTCATGAGGTTCCCCTCAACCACGGTACGCGTGCCCAGACTGCATGCTGTCTTCCACCACACCGCCCAGCTCGGCCCTTCCGAGCGTCAAATCCACCTCGCCGCGGGGCCGAGTAGGAAATGCTCCAGCGTCCTGGCCGCGTCGTACTTCCTACCATAGAAGCGGCGCTCTCAACGAGGTCCCTTGCCCCGCTTGCGGGCGAGGCGGTGGACCGGCAGAGACCCATCAGGGCCTGTGCAAAGCTTGCTTCGACGCTCGCGCGGGTCTCTTGGCTGATAGGGGGCGAGCGGATCAGGCCGCCGCGTGACCGTTCACGACGGCGCAGAGGAAGTAGAAGTGCAGGTCGATCTCGACGGCGAGACCCGAGTCCACCAGCGCATCGACGTCGGCTTCTGACCGGAGTGGAAGGTGCGCCGCATACGCCGTCTGGGTCACCGGATCGAAGCTCGACGGGACGATCAGGAAGACGTGCCAGAGTGGGTTGTACTCACCACCGGTCGTCCCCGGCAGGGAATCGAGCACGTGGTCGTGGAAGTCGGTGAAGTCGATCCCGTTCCCCTGGTGGTCGCAGGGAGTGCACTGCGGGGCTGCGGGCCAAAGCGAACGATCGGTCGGATACACGACCTGGTAGAAGTCGGCCGCCGCATGGGTGAGGGCTCCCTCACTCTGATGCAGCTCGATCGCGTTGATCGTGACGGTCGTGCCGTTCACGTAGGCTTGTTCGTATTCGGGACCAGCCCAGGCGGTCGTTGGAAGCGCAAGCGCCAGACCCAAGCCGATCGCCACCAGTACTGCCAGTCGTCGCACGGTGCCTCCCCCTCGTCTGCTCCCCGATGTCGCACGTCGAGCCGGAAGCCAAGCAAATCGACTCCTACCGAGCGGGTCAATACGGAGTTCTGTGGCGCTCCTTTTTGACTCGTGGCGACGATATGGCGAATCAATGGTGTGCCAGTCGTTGCGGCGGCAGAGCCTCGACTGCTGCCTGGTGCTGCCGGCCGAGGACGGCCGTAGTGCGCGAGGTCCCTCCCAGGGGCTCTTCCGCCTCTCTCCCTCCGCGTCCGCCGTTGACTACCGAAGGGGCGGCCCGTAGCGTGCGCCGAAACGTCCGACCGAGGGAGGCTCGCAATGAAGTTCGTGCAGACGATCGCCTGGAACACCAGCCGTGAGGGCGAGATGCGAGCGGTGGCCGACCGCTTCCGGGCCGAGAACCCCGATCCCGGGCCGGGGTTCCTCGGGCTGAAGTTGCTGAAGGACCGCGACCAGGAGAATAGCTACCTCGTCGTGGCCGAGTTCGAGAGCTACGACCTCGCCATGCGGAACTCGGCGCGGCCGGAGGTCGATGCGTTCAACAAGGAGATGATGGCGCTCGCCGACGGGCCGCCGACCTTCGGTAACTACGACGTGGTCGACGAGAACATGGCCTAGCTGGTGCTGCGTTCCTCAAGCTCGTCGTCGCGCCGGTGCGCCGTCCCCGGTCCAGGCTGCGTTGGGAGATCCGTGCGGTGGCGATCGCCGCAGCCACAGGGACACCTGAGTCGGCTGCATGGTCTGGTCGACGACGGCCAGAAGCTCGGCGGTCAGGGCGTCCAGGTCGATCGCCTGGCGTAGCCGGGCGCTGAACCGCGCGATCGTCTGGGCGGCGTCGTAGCGATGGCGGTTGAAGCGCCGATCGACCAGCTGCTGGATGCGGCGGCGGGCGGGCTGGAACACCCCCGCCACCGCCAGGGTCGCTCCCGCGACCGCCAGACTCGACGCCCGCCCCAACAGGTCGCCAAGCCCAAGGACTACCCCCGCGTAGGCACCACCCAGCAGCACGGTCAGCAGCCCGTAGCTCAGCGTGCGGCTGATGATGCGGTCCAGGTCATACAGCCGGTAACGCAGGATCGCCGCGCCGATCGCCAGCGGCAGCACCGCCACGCAGAGACTCCCCGCCAATGCGGCCAGGGCAAAGCTCCCCAGCGCCAAGCCGGCAAGGACCACCAGGAACAGCAGCGACACCACGACCGTGGCCAACGCCACCCAGCGCAACTGCTGACGTTCGGTGCCGCGGGCGCGGCGGAAGCGCAGCACCAGCGAGGCGGCGGCGGCCACGAAGGCGACGATGGTGACGGCGAAAGCTGCCTGGTTGGCGATCAGCAGCACCCCGCTGAGCGCATGGAGGTCGAGCGGGTTGTCGACCGTCTGGGAGGGATGGTCGCTGGGTTTGGGCGCGAGCGTCACCACCAGCAGCAGGGCGACCGGTGTGGCCGCCGTGACCCTGGCCCACCAGCGCCAGCGGGGCGAGGGCAGCGCCCCGGTGGGCGTGAGCAGCAGGACAAACCCGACGCAGGCGAACGCCGCGACGACGGTGGCGGGCATGTACAGGGCCACCAGGCTGGCGGCTGGCGGTGCGCCGGGACTGGCCACCGCATAGTTCGTATGCGCCTCGGCCGGCCCGCTTGCGCTCAGGGACAGGCCAAGCGCCAGCAGCAGCCAGCCCACCGGATGGCGGGGCCGGCGGGTGGCCAGCACCGCACCGACCGTGGCGGCGCTCACCGCCCCGAGCACGGGAGGGATCGCGGTAGGGGTGAGCTCGAGGAGGTCGGCCCGGCCGGCCTCGCGCAGCAGGTGATCCAGCCAGGCAGCCACGGGGACGCTCAGCATGGCCAGCGCCCACAGCGCCCACGCCAACCCGGCCGGTCGCCAGCGCCGCCACGCGGGTCGGGCCGGTCGGGCGCCGGGGGTCACCGTCCTGGGCGCCCGCGGTGTCTGCATGCAGCACCTCCACCCTGCCACCGTCACAGGCCACGACGGCCGTGTATGGGTGGCAGTGTCGCCGACCTGCGTGACGGGAGCGTTACGGCGCCGGCATGGCAACCATGACCTGCCGCCAGCCACGCGGTGACGCCGTCGGGAACGGCAGTCAGTGGAGGGCGAGCGTTTCCTGGAAGCTCCCCGCAACCGGCGATACCGTCACTCTCGAGCCCGGATCACCGTGCCCGCAGTATGCGAGGATCGGGTAGCGACCAAGTGTGAGCCGCAAGGGCCGAGGGTCGCCAGGGGGGGCGAGGCTGACGACGCTGGCCAGGTCCATGTCGGCTCCATCGCACCGATACTTGTTGATCGCCACGTAGGCGGTTGCGCCAGGCGCAAGGTTGACCTGGGTCGGAGGCTGCGCGGTCACGACCTGGTCTCCGGCGTGGGTGTAGGCGAAGGGGAGCGCGCTGCCGTTGCGGTCGTAGAACGCGATGCTGGGGTACCCGCGGAGGAAGCAGCGCGACCCGGAGGTGCTGGTGAGCTTGAGCAGCAGGCTGTGTTGCCCGGTAGGCTCTGACAGGGGCTCGCCCAGGGCAAGGTCGAGCTGCGACGACTGGCAAGGCCTGTCAGGTTGCGATGGGCGAACGCCGCTGGATCGTGCACTCCCGCCGCTGCTGGATCGCGCCGTCGCGCCACAGCCGGCAAGGGTGAGGGCGATGACCAAGCCACAGTAGGCAGGGACCCATCTCGATCGTCCCAGGGGCGCGATGGGCGACCCCAGCCGCCCTGTGGTCTCCTCCGGTGCATCGTTGCGGCAACCCGGTGATCGAGCCGTACGCATGGTGCGCCTCCGGCGGGTGCGGCCGGGTCTGTCGGGTGGCCGCATGGGCATGGAGCGCCGGCCGACCCGCTTACGCAGAGTGACACGCCGCGCGGCCACACAGGGGATCGGCCGGCGCCAACCCGTTATCAAATCGATCTTGGTGGGGCGATGCGGCGGCGGCATCACGGTTACCGGCGGGTCGGCCGTGGCGCGCAGGCGGTAGGGTGATCGTTGATGGAGATTCGCTTGCTTGGGCCCCTCGAGGTTCACAGCCGGGGCCGTCCTGTCGAGGTGGCCGGGCGGCGGCTGCGCTTGCTGCTCGCCGTGCTCGCTCTGCGGCCGGGGCAGGTCGTCGCGGCTGAGCGGCTGATCGACCTGCTGTGGGAGGAGGCCAGCCCGCCGGCCGACCCGGCCAACGCCCTGCAGGCGCTGGTGTCCCGGTTGCGGCGGGCGCTGGAGGCGGCCTCCAGCGGTGAGCGGCTCGCCTCCAGGCCATCCGGCTATCTACTGGCGGTGGAGCCCGACCAGGTGGACGCGCTCCGCTTCGAGCGCCTCCGCCGTGATGGTCACGAGGCGCTCGCCGCCGGCCGACACGTCCAGGCCGCCGCGACGCTGCGCGAGGCCCTGGAGCTCTGGCGCGGCCAGGCGCTGGCTGAGTTCGCCACAGAGCCGTTCGCTGCCGCCAACGCCACCCGCCTGGAGGAGTTGCGCCTCGGTGCGCTGGAAGACCGCATCGAAGCGGAGTTGGCGCTTGGCGAGCATGCCCGGCTGGTCGGGGAGCTGGAGGCGTTGGCCGCGGAGCATCCGCTGCGGGAGCGGCTGCACGCCCTGCTCATGCGGGCGCTGTATGCGACCGGCCGACAGGCCGATGCGCTGGCCGCCTACCAGCGGGTCCGCCGCGGGCTCGCCGAGCGAGCCGGCCTGGACCCCGGCGTGGAGCTACGGCGGGTCGAGGAGGCGATCCTCGCCCAGGATCCCTCCCTCAGCGCGGCGCCGGTGGCGGCCGAGCCGGCGGCGCCCGAGCCTACGCCTGCGGCCCGGTGGGGCCGGGGCAACCTGCGTGGGCCGCTCACCAGCTTCGTTGGGCGGGAGGAGGAGCTCGCGCGGATCCTGGAGCTGCTCGGCCGGCATCGGCTGGTCACCCTCACTGGGCCCGGCGGGGTGGGCAAGACCCGGCTCGCTGCGGAGGCCGCCCGCCACCTCGGCGGTCAGGCCGATGGCGACGGCGACGCGCCCGACGCGGTCTGGCTGGTTGAGCTGGCCGGGCTGGCGGACGGGCGCCTGGTCGCGTTGGCGGTGCTCGGCACTCTTGGCCTGGCCGAGCGGCCTCGGCTGGACGCTGACGGACCCCACCTGGCGCTCGGCGCCGCCGACGCCGCCGACCGCCTGGTCGCTGCGCTGGAGCGGCACAGGACGCTGCTGGTCGTCGACAACTGCGAGCATCTCGCGGAGCAGGTGGCGGCGCTCACCGAGCGGTTGCTGGCGGTGTGTCCCGGGGTGCGCGTGCTGGCGACCAGCCGCGAGCCGCTGCGGGTGCCCGGGGAGGTGCGCTGGCCAGTGCCGGCGCTGCCGGTCCCGCCGCCCGGCCCGGTGCGCCCCGAGGAGCTCGCCCACTTCGCCGCCACCAGGCTGTTCCTGGACCGCGCCGGCGCGGCCGTCCCCGGGTTCGCGGTCGGTGACCAGGCCGACGCCGCCGCGGTGGGGGAGGTGTGCCGCCGGCTCGACGGGCTGCCGCTGGCGATCGAGCTGGCCGCCGCGCGGGTCGGTGCGCTGCCGCCGCGCGAGCTGGCCGCGCGGCTGGACGACCGCTTCCGGCTGCTCACCGCGGGAGCGCGCACCGCGCTGCCGCGCCAGCAGACCCTGCGGGCGGTGGTGGACTGGAGCTGGGAGCTGCTCGACCGTTCCGAGCGGGCCGCCCTGCGGCGCCTTTCGGTGTTCGTGGGTGGCTGCACCCTTGACGCCGCCGAGACGGTCTGCGCCGGGCCTGACCTGCCCGCCGCGGCGGTCCCGGAGGCGATCGCCAGGCTGGTCGACAAGTCCCTGGTCACCGTGGGGCCTACCCAGGCGCCGCCGGCGCCGTGGTGGCCGGGGATCGAGGCGCTCGGGCTGCCAGCGCCGCTCGAGCCCGAGCCCGCCGGTGGTACGGTCCGCTACGGCCTGCTGGAGACGGTGCGTGCCTACGCCACCGAGCGGCTCGCCGAGGCGGGTGAGGCCGATCGGGTGGCAAGGGCTCATGCCGAGTGGTTCGTGGGGCTGGCGGAGACGGCCGAGCCGCGGCTCAACGGGAGTGAGCAGCTCGCCTGGTTCGCCCGCCTCAGCGCGGAGCTGGACAACCTGCGCGCTGCGTGGCACTGGCTGCTGGACCGCGGCGAGGCCGCGCTCTCCCTGCGGCTCCTGGGGTCGCTGGGCTTCTGGCTGCTCATGACCGGCGACCGCGACGAGGTCGTCGGCGCGCTCAGGCGCGCGCTCGCCCTGCCGGGACCGGTGCCGGACCGGGCGCGCGGCATAGCCCTCTACGTCCTCTGCCTCGCGGACGTGGACAGGGCAACCGACCACGACGCCTTGCTTGGCATGGCCAAGGAGGCACAAGCCACCATGGAGCGCGCGGCGCGAACCCCTGCCGAGGCCGCGTTCGCGCGCACGGCGGCGGCGACGCTCGGCTTCTTCTCCGTCGGCGGTGCCGGCGAGGCCGAGCAGGCCCTTGACGAGGCCCTCGAGGAGGTAGAGCGGGCTGGGGGCTGGGCCGCCGCGCTCATCCGGCAGCTGCGGGGGTTCGCGCGGGCCATGCGCGGGAACCTGGCGGGTGCCGCCGAGGACGGCGAGGTGTGCCTGGCGCGCTTCCGCAAGCTCGGCGACCGCTGGGGGATGGTGCAGGCGCTGGAGCTGCTCGGCACAGTCGATATCGTGCATGGCCGCTACGAGCGGGCTGAGGCGAGACTCCGGGAGGCGCTGCGCTGCGCCTGGGAGCTGCGCGTGCCCGTGGAGCTGGTGGTGCAGCTGTGCCGGCTGGCCTACCTGGCGGTGGCGCAGGATGACCTGGACCGCGCCGAGGCGCGGCTTGAGCAGGCCCTCGCCGCCGCCCAGGAGTTTGGGATGGGGAGCGCGACCGCCTTCGCGCATGCTGGGCTCGCGCTGGTGGCGCAGCGCCGCGGCGACGCAGAGCGCGCCAGGCGGGAACTCCAGCAGGCGCTGGTGCTGCGCCAACGCCATGGCACCCGCAGCCCGGTCGGGCCGCTGCTGCTGGGTTGGCTGGGGACCGTGGCCATCCAGCAGGGCGACCTGGTGCACGCCGCCGGCAGCTATGCCGAGATGCTGGAGTGGACCCGCCGGCACGGCGGCAGCCCGTCGGCCGCCGCTGGGGTTCTGGAGGGGCTCGCCGGGCTGGCTGGTGCCAAGGGCGACCCGGAGCGGGCCGCGTTGCTGCTGGGCGCGGCCGCGGCGGGGCGCCGTTCGGCGGGGGTGCCGCTGTCGCCTGGCGAGCGCGTGGACGTCGACCGCACCGCCGCCACCGCTCGCGAGGCGCTGGGGGAGGAGGGCTTCGCCTGGGCGCTGGCCCGCGGGGAGGCGCTGCCGCTTCGGGAGGCCATCGCGCTCGCCGAGCAGACGCTCGCCGAGCAAACCTGAACGCCCGGTCCCAGGGACGGGCGGGTCGACCTTCACGAACGCGGTGAGGACCCCGGCGCGCCTCGCCGGCGACGGTCAGTCCGCGATGCGCAGGGCGACCGCCGGCCGGATCTTCGCCGCCTGGCGTGCCGGCCAGGCGGTGGCCAGCACCGAGGCGACGGCTGCGGCGAGCACAAGCACCGCGATGTTCGCCCACGGAATCGGGAAGCCGATGCCGGCGCTCTTCATGTCCTTGTCGTTGCTGAACAGCAGGTAACTGGTGACGATCGACAGGACGGTCCCGAGCACGATCCCCTCGAGGGCGATGAACGAGCTCTCGGTGAGGAACGAACGCTGCACGGTGTGCGCCTGGAAGCCGAGGGCGCGCAGCACCCCGATGGTGCGGCGGCGCTCCCGCACGGCGCGGACCATGACGACGCCGAGCCCGGCGATGCCGACGAGCAGGCCGAGCGCGAGGAAGCCCTGCATGAGCTGGAAGAAGCCGCGGTTGGCCGCGAACTGCAGCTCGACCTCATGGCGGATGCGCGTGGCGACCAGGCTCTCGGGCAGGTACTGGCCCTGCATCTCGGCCGCGAGCACCTCGTCGGAGACCCCGGCGGCCGGCTTCACGAAGGCGGCCGCCAGCTTGGCGGCCGACCCGAACTGGGCGCGGGCCGCGGTCTGGCTCATGATCATCGGGCTCGCGAACGCCTGGCCGCCGATGCCCTGGAAGCCCAGGCCCGACTTGAGGATGCCGGCGATCGTCTTCCGCTCGGCCGTGCCGGTGCGCGGGTCGGTCAGGGTGAAGGTGTCGCCCGGCTTGTAGGCGACCGACCCGGGGCCGCCGCCGTTCTGCCCGAGGAACTGGTCGAGAATGACATAGCCGGGGTTGGACTGGACCGCCCGCCAGACCGCGCGGTCGTCGCCGAGCCGGTCGAGCCGCTTGGTCAGCGGGAACAGGCCGTTCTCGGAGAGGTCGGGGCCCGCGCCGACCACCGCGACGTCGAGCGGGTCGGTGAACTTCGGGTTGAGGTTCGTCACCTTGCCGTCGGTCACGGTGAGCGGCGCGACCGCGGCGACCTGGCCGGCGAAGCGCCCACTCGTCAAGGTCCGGGCCGGGTCCGCGACCGGCGCCGACGGGTTGAAGTCGGCCCGGATCGCGTAGCCGCCCGAGGCGTTGGCGACCTCGCTGTCGGTGGTCGCGCCGATGAGGTTGCCGAGCACGGTGATGAGCACGAGCGTGAACACGACCAGCCCGTACATGATGAGGATGGCTCCGGTGCGGAAGCGGCGGGCGATCGGGTAGGCGACCGCCAGCCGGGTGGCCAGCCCCGACAGCGTCGGGCGGGCGATCAGCGGCCGCAGCGGCCGGGTCAGGAGTTCCTGGTTCTGGCTCACCAGGAACACCGCCGAGAAGGTCAGCAGGCTCCCGAGCACGATGAACGTCGCGGTCGAGCCGTCGTCGAAGACCTTCGGCCGCAGGGTGTTGGCCGACAGCCCCCAGGCGAGCACGGCCAGCGACGCGCCCGTGTACGCCCAGCGCTTGGGCACGAGGCGGACGAGCAGCGGGCACAGCGCGAGCACGGCGAGCGCCGGGTACAGGTAGACGCCGACCCCCTTGCTGCCCGCGATCGCGACCGCCGACAGGGCGCCGAACAGTGCCGCCGCCACGGTCGACAGCGCCACCCAGCGCCGCTTGAGCCGGCGGCCGCCCTCGTTGGGCAGGTCCCGGATGGCCGCGATGATGTTGACCCGGCTGATGCGCATGCTGGTCAGCGTCACCGTCACAAAGGCGATCAGGAAGCCCATCGCGAAGCCGTTGACGATGCTGACCGAGGTGAACTTGAACGCGAGGTTGAAACCGCCGTTGTCGTCCGAGAAGCCGTTGAAGATCCGCGCCGCGACGACCACGACCGCGCGCCCGACGCCGAGGCCGATGAGGATGCCGAGCAGCGAGGCGACGAGCGCGTAGACGGTGCCCTCGATGATGAAGCTGCGGACCAGCCGCCCGCGCTTCATGCCGACCGCCCGCAGCATGCCGAGCTCCGGCTTCCGCTCCTCGGCGAGCATCACGAAGATGTTCACCAGCAGTAGCACCCCGGCGATGATCGAGAAGCTGCCGATGAACAGGAACAGCGAGCCGAGGCCGTTGCCCGCCTGCACGGCGGCCTTGAGCACGCCCTGCTTGGGCTTCTCGACCGACGTGCCCTGGCTGGCCAGCGGACCAAGCGCGGTCTTCAGCTTGGCCGCGACCGCGTCGCTTCGCTTGTCGCCGGACTCGACCCCGCCGGTGTTGGACACGAACGAGAACGTGTGCGGCTCGGCCGCCGCCGCGACGGGCCCGGCGCCAGCGCCGCCGCCTGCCGGCGTCCCGGCGCCCTTCGGCACGGCGGCGGGCGCCGCGGCACGGGCGGCCTCGGCGGCCCGCACGAGCGTCCCGGTCGTGAAGAAGGCGTCGCGGGAGACCGAGCCGTTGCCGGCCCCGGCCACGCCCTTGGTCGCCACGACCCGGGCCACCCGGACCGCGGTCGGCCGGCCGTACAGGTAGAAGGTGAGCACGTCCCCCTCCCGTGCCCCCACCGCCTTGGCCAGGTCGGCGTTGATGACCGCCTCGCCGGCGCCCGGCGCGGGGCCGGAGAGGCCCGACCCGCCGTCGGCGGCGCCGCCGAAGGCGGCCGCCTGCGCGAAGTCGACCTCCCAGACGCTCGCGCGCGGCTCGGCCGTGCGCCCGCTGCCGCTGCCGCGGGTGACGGCGGCCTGGTCTCCGCGCAGCGTCAGGATCCCGTCGACGTCCGGGTCGCCCCTGAGGCGCTCGACCCGGCGGGCGGCCTCGTCACCCTTGGCGATCGAGGCCGAGCTGACGATCTCGTCGATCGGCCCGAGGTTCTTGTAGGCAACCTGCTTGACGGAGAAGTTGAGGGTGTCGCCGACGATGAGGCTGCCGATGATGATCGCGGTGCCGAGCACCGACCCCATGATCACCAGGGCCGCCTCGCCGCGGCGCCGGGCGATCTGCCGCAGCGCGAGCTTGCGCAGGAACGGCCGGCGCACCGCGATGAACGCCGCGACGGCGAGCGCCGCCCCGAGCAGGGCGACGAGGGGGGGCGTGAGGTTCGGGTACAACGCTCAGCCCTCCACCTGCATCGTGGCGTCGCGGCCGCCCGCCCACGGCTCCCCGGCCGGCGGGAGCTGCTCGTCGTCGACCAGGCGGCCGTCCCGCATGCGGATCAGCCGGCTGGCCGACCGGCCGATCGTCGCGTCGTGGGTGACGAGCACGATCGTCTGCCCATCGACCTTGTTCAGCTCGTGGAGCAGGTCGACCACCTGGGAGGCCATCTGCGTGTCGAGGTTGCCGGTCGGCTCGTCGGCCCAGACGATCGCGGGCCGGGATGCGAGCGCCCTGGCGACCGTGACCCGCTGCTGCTCGCCGCCGGACAGCTCGTTCGGGCGGTGCCCGGTGCGGTCGCCGAGGCCGACCCGCTCGAGCATCTCCACCGCGCGGCGACGCGCCTCCTTGGCCCCCACGCCGCCGAGCAGCAGGGGCAGCTCGACGTTCTCGGCCGCGGTGAACACCGGGATCAGGTTGAACGCCTGGAAGACGAACCCCATCGAGGTCGCCCGGTGGGTCGTGCGGTCGGCGTCGGACATCGCGAACAGGTCCTGCCCGGCCAGGAGGACCCGGCCAGCGTCGATGTCGTCCAGGCCGGACAGACAGTTGAGCAAGGTCGTCTTCCCCGACCCGGACGGGCCCATCACCGCCACCATCTCGCCCTGCTGCACCGTGAGGTCGAGGTCGACCAGGGCGGCCACCTCGATCTCCCCGGTGCGGTAGACCTTGCGGACGTGCTCGGC
>Ga0137380_10002866_pt1 | contig 14810 bp, 10 predicted proteins | sample SagtaG_17_FD_104809 | JGI IMG/M metagenome (GOLD analysis project Ga0137380, IMG submission 104809) | Vadose zone soil microbial communities from Sagehorn Ranch, Mendocino, California, USA - Sage2_L_100_16 metaG | ecosystem: Environmental > Terrestrial > Soil > Vadose zone | place: USA...
CTGGCACAAGGACGCGCTCCATTTCCTGACGCGCCATCGTGCAGCCCTCACCGCTCGACCAGTAGCCGTTTTTGCGCTCGGCCCATTTCATGACGAAGAGAAGGAATATCAGGAGGTACGCAGGCAGCTCGATAAAGAACTGGCGAAGTTTCCGTGGCTGACGCTGGCAGCGATTGCTATCTTTGGCGGCAAGTTCGACCCGCAGAAGCTCACCTTCCCCCACAATCTGGTGCCGGCCCTCAAGAACATGCCAGCCAGCGACATACGGGACTGGACGGCGATTCGCGCCTGGGCGAGCGATCTGGCCGCGCAGTTTCAGCCTGCCATGGCATAGACCAACGAGTTGGTGCAGGTCAACGAGTGCGAGTCTCACGGAGTCGGAGGAGACATCTTCCGCAGAATAACACGTTGTGCCCAAAAAAAGGAGATACTCATGAACAAGCTGAAGGTGCGGCGCAGGGCGGGGGCGTTTGGGGTAGTTGCCTGCGTCCTGCTCATCGTCGCGTTCCCGCTCTACTATCCATTCGTCCGCGGTTTCGTGTTGAGGTTGAGAGACGCTGGCAAGACGTCGACCAGGAGCCTCTCTCTCAAGGATAAGGTTGCTCTGTATCTGAACCACGAGCTTGACAAAAGACTTGGGGGCCTCGGCGTAGGCCTGTATCGGCTAACAGGTGGCCGCATCGCCCGGCTCTTAAAGGTCAATGTCCTGATCCTCACGACGCGCGGGCGGAGGTCCGGAAAGACGCGGACCGTCCTCCTCCAGTTCTTCCAGGATGGCGCGAACCCGGTCATCGTGGCCGCCAATAGCGGCCGACCCTCCCACCCCGGCTGGTTCTATAATCTGAAGGCCACTCCGACAGCGCAGATCCAAGTCATGGACCGCACTAGCCGGGTTCACGCCGAGGAACTGTCGACCGATGAGGCAACCGCCTTCTGGCCACGCGTCCTGCGTGTCGCGCCCACTTATGCGCGGTATCAGCAGGCCACCAGTCGTACCATTCCACTCGTGCGTCTCGTCCCCGTTGGACAGGTCGGAGAACAGACGATGCCGAGCAGCGAGGCCATGCCTGGCCGAGAAGAACGCTCTTTCACAGCATAAGGCGTTGTGCGCAAAAAAAGGAGGCTGAGTGATGTCACAGGCTGAATCTCATACCAACTGGAAGCCTCTCTACAGAGTTGGCGGCGCGGCTGCCCTGATCATAGCCGGGTTAACTGTAATCCAGGCCATCATCTTCATCGCCTGGCCGCCACCTGGCACCGTCATCGGCTACTTCACGCTACTTCAGAACAATAGACTCCTTGGACTCCTCAGCCTTGACCTCTTGTCCATAGCTATCATTGCTCTGATGGGCCTGATCTGGCTCACCCTCTACGTTGCCCTCAGACGAACCAGTCAATCGTTCATGGCAATCGCTTTGACCCTTGGCATCGTATCGGTAGCGCTCTACTTCGCATCGAATACGGCCTTCAATATGCTTTCCCTCAGCGACCAATTCGCGGCTGCGACAACAGACGCGCAGAGGTCGATGTTCCTGGCAGCAGGGCAGGCGATGCTTGCTATCTACCAGGGCACTGCTTTCGACGTCTATTACGTCCTCGGGGGCGTTGTCGGTCTGATCATCTCAGCGGTCATGCTACGGAGCACTATCTTCAGCAAAGTGACCGCATATGTGGGAATCCTGATGAGTGTGCTGATGTTCGTACCGCCCACCGTAGGGACGATCGGTCTTTACTTCTCGCTCATTTCTCTCGTGCCTCTCACGATCTGGTGCATCCTGATCGCCCGAAGGTTCTTCCAGCTAGGGTCGGGCGTCTCGAAAGAAGAGGCGAAGCAGCCTACTTTGGCACAGGCCTCCGCGAGCGAGTTGGCGTAGGGCACAGCGTGCGAGCCTCACCGAGGATGAGGAACCATCTTCCACCGAACCACGCATTGTGCGCACATAAGGAGGTTTCTAATGCACGATCTGAAAGTGTGGCATTTGACGGGCTGGTTTGGGCTGGCCGGCTTCTTCCTGTTTGTGTCCCAGGTACCGCTCTACCTGGTCGGGAGCCCTGTGCCTCCGATTAACGACGCCATAGCTCACACGCAGCACCTGGCCAACATCAGAGTTGTCGTTCTCACGCGTGTGCTCCTCGACATGGGTCTGTACGTCTGCCTGATGGTCTTCTTTGCTGGCTTCCGTCATCTGATCCTCAAAGCGCGGCCCGCGTACGAGTGGGTGGCCACGCTGACCTTTGGAGCCGGTCTGATCTGGGGCGCGGTAACGCTGGTTGCCAACTCGCTCGAGGGCGGCGCAGCCCTGGATACCCTGGGCGGCAAGGCGGATCCCACCGCCATCAGGGCGATGGTCGAGGGAGCACTTCTCATCTACAATGGCTCCATCGCTTTCGCGGTAACGGGGGTTTTCATGGCCGCAGCTGGCTTTGCGACTCTGGCGACCGACGCGCTGCCGAGATGGACTGGCTGGGTAGCATGCACCAGCGCGATCCTCTGTGTTCTTGCCATTCCGTCTATGTACGTGGAAGTCCTCGATCCGACTGGCTTCTACAACGCTTTAGGATGGGGCCCTGTGGTTGTGGCCAACGTCCCGCCGCTGATCTGGTTCCTCGGCGCCAGCATCTCGATGATCCGGAAGCGCGAGGTCGTTGCACCGAAGCTGGCCTATGGAGGCTGAACCAACAGATGATGCCAACTGGCTCAGGATAGCCATTAGCGTGGGCGAGGTGCTGACCCTCTTATCCTGGAATGGATGAGGTTCTGGAGGCCGTGGACAGCTACCGAGAGCGTCGTGAGCGTGTACGTTTCATCAGACTGGATGTCGCTAAGCACCTGCTGCCAGCGTTCCACGGGAGTGCGGTTGTGGGCCACCCACGCCTCGATGTGCCCGCGTGCGTCAAGCTGCGGCGAGCCGCTCTGCAGGACCTCGGTCGCCAGCGCACTGTGCAGCGCATAGAGTTCGTCGCGCAGGGCGGCCCGCGCTAGGGAGTGCCAGCGATTGCCCGGCGGCAGGGCCAGGACCTGATCGCGGAGCCAGCGCAGGCGCAGCTGAGTCCCCAGGGCGAAATACACACGCGCCACCGTTTCCACGGCGAGCATGCTCGTAGAGGCGCTCTCGACGATATCCAGGGCGAAGAAGAGCATCCCCAGGCCAGCGATCCGCAGCGCCAGCTCTGTAGGCACCCCCTTGTCGACGAGGTCGGCGCTCGCGTGCTCAAGTACGTCGTGGTCAGTGTCCATGAGGAACCCGGGCAGCTCTCGCATCAGGATCGCCACCCCAGGCGCAAACTGTGTCACTGTGTCTGCGATGTCCAGTGGCGGTCGGCGCTGGCGCACCAGCCAGCGCGTCGCTCGCTCGATCAGCCGCATGGTCTGGTCAAGCATACCCAGCTGCGTCTCCACCGCGACCCGGCCGTCGAGCGCTTCAATGTCCGCCCACAGGTGAGCCATGTCAAACACCTCCAGCACCACCGTGAACGCACGGGCTATATCCTCGGCTGTTGCCCCCGTTTCCTCACCCAGACGGTAGACAAATGTGCTGCCCATCCGGTTGACTATGCGATTCGTCACCCTGGTGGCAATGATCTCACGGCGCAGGCGATGGTTGCGCATCGGCTCGGCGGCACGCTCCTGTACGGGCGAAGGGAAGTAATGCACGAGTTCGCTCTCCAGCTCTGGAGTGTCCGGCAGGTTGGAGGCGAGCAACTCTTCGTAGAGTGTAATCTTGCTATAGGCCAGCAGGGTCGCCAGTTCGGGGCGCACGAGCCCGAGCCGGGCCGTCCGGCGCTCGGCCAGGCGCTCGTCGTCCGGCAGGAACTCAAGAGCGCGATTGAGTTTGTTCGCCTGCTCCAGGCGACGCATGAAGCCCGCCTGCTCGTCCAGCAGGGCCGAAGCCTGGGCCAGACTCAGCGCCTGATTCTGCTCGTAGTTGTCGCGCAGGACGAGTTCCGCCACTTCCCCTGTCATGCCTGCCAACAACTGGTTGCGCTGCTTCTCCGTCATATCCGAGGCTCCGACCAGCGCGTTGAGCAGAATCTTGAGGTTGACCTCGTGGTCGGAGCAGTCCACGCCAGCCGAGTTGTCGATGGCATCGGTGTTGATCCGGCCTCCCAGGAGCGCGTATTCGATGCGCCCCTGCTGGGTGAAGCCAAGATTGCCACCTTCGGCTACCACGCGACAGCGCACCTCTCGCCCGTCCACGCGCAGCGTATCATTAGCTTTGTCGCCGACATCGCTGTGGCGCTCATCACTGGCCTTCACATAGGTGCCGATGCCCCCGTTCCACAAGAGGTCCACAGGGGCCTTCAGCAAGGCGCGGATAAGTTCGTTCGGCGTCAATACCTCGGCCTCCACTGCCAGTCTTCGCCGGACTTCGGGCGACAGGGGAATGGATTTGGCGCTCCGGGGGAAGATTCCACCCCCCTGAGAGATAACGCTGTGGTCGTAGTCGGCCCAGGAGGAACGTGGCAGCTTGAAGAGCCGCTCGCGCTCCTGGAAGCTGCGCTCAGGATCGGGGTCCGGGTCGAGAAAGATATGTTGATGATTGAACGCGCCAATCAGCTGGATATGCCGGGAACGCAGCATGCCGTTGCCGAACATGTCGCCAATCCCCACGACAGTGAAATCGGTCACCTCAACATCCTTGCCCACCTCGCGGAAATGCCGCTTGACCGACTCCCAGGCTCCGCGCGATGTAATCCCCATCTGCTTGTGATCGTAGCCTGCGGAGCCACCTGAAGCGAACGCGTCCCCCAGCCAGAAGCCATAGTCGCGGGCGAGGGCGTTGGCGATATCCGAGAAGGTCGCGGTCCCCTTATCGGCGGCGACCACCAGGTAGGGATCAGCATCGTCGTAGCGCACCACGTCTGGCGGGGGCACCACCTGACCTGCCACCAGGTTGTCGGTCAGGTCGAGCATGCCTCGGATCAGCGTCTGGTAGCAGGCGGTGACCTCTGCCAGGAGCGCTTCCCGATCGCTGCCAGACGGGAGGTGCTTGACCACAAAGCCGCCCTTAGCACCCAGGGGTACGATGACCGCATTCTTCACCGTCTGGGCCTTCATGAGGCCCAGAATCTCCGTGCGGAAGTCTTCACGCCGGTCGGACCACCGTATACCGCCTCGTGCAACTCTGCCACCCCGCAAGTGGACGCCCTCCATCCGTGGCGAGTAGACGAAGATCTCGAACAGCGGCCGTGGTAGGGGCAAGTCGGGGACCAGCGATGGATCGAGCTTGAAGGAGAGGTAGGGCCTGGGCTGCTGGTCGGCTCCCCGCTGGAAAAAGTTGGTCCGCAGGCTCGCCCGGATCAGATGCAGAAAACTGCGCAGGATGCGGTCTTCGTCCAGGCTCGGCACGGCATCCAGGGCGTGCTCAATATCCTCAACCAGCTGCGCCTCCGCCTGTGCGTTCTTGAGAGCCGCTGGATCGAAGCGCGTGCGAAACAGGTCTAAGAGCAGCCGGGCAATCTGCGGATGACTGGTCAGGCTCTGTTCCATGTACGCCTGGCTGAAGAGGCTGCCCGCCTGGCGCAGATACTTACTGTAGGCCCGCAGCACCGCGATCTCACGCCCGCTGAGCTGGGCGCGTAACACCAGGCGGTTGAATCCATCGGTCTCGATGTCGTCGCGCCAGGCCTGGGCAAAGGCTTCTTGAAACAGCGCTTTCACCTGGTCCGTGTCCAGTTCGCCTTCCCCCGCGTAGACGAGGCCCAGGTCATATATCCACACCGCTGGCATATCCTTGGGTCGAATTTCATACGGGTGTTCGTCCACCACCTCAACGTCCAGGGTCTCCAGCACGGGCAAAATGTCCGAAAGCGTCATCGGCTGTTCGCAGCGCAGCACCTTGAAGCGCAGTGACCGCTCCGGCGCTTCGAGCGGTCGATACAGGCTCAGGGCAAGATCGCCCCGTGGCGCGAGGCGCTCCATCCGCAGGATATCCGGCACAGCGGCACGAGCGTGAAACTCAGCGCGATAGGCGGTGGGGAAAGCGCCCCGGTAGCGCTGGAAGAGCCGGTTCCCGACCTCCTCCCCACACTGATCGAGCAGGGCCGCGTGCAGGTCGTCTGTCCACGAACGGGTGGCTTCGGCCAGTCGCTTCTCGATGGCCCGCACATCGTAAGTAGGAACGTCGTCGGGGTTCGTATAGATGATGATGTGTAACCGCGCTAGAATGGATTCCGTGACGTACGCCGCGTGCTCCACGCTCACCCCGTGCAACTGCTGCTGGAGAATCCGCTGAATGCGCAGGCGATTCTCGGTGTGATAGCGGTCACGAGGTAGATACACCAGGCACGACAGGAAGCGACCGTAGGGATCGCGCCGGAGAAAGAGGCGCACCTGCGGGCGCTCGCCTATGCGCAGAATGCCAATCACGATCGCGAACAGCTCGTCTTCAGAGATCTGGAACAGCTCACCCCTGGGATAGGTCTCCAGAATATCGACCAGAGCTTTATAGAAGTGGTCTCCAGGTAAGAAAGCGGCGCGGGCAAGGACGCGGTTAAACATGTGGCGCACCACCGGGATGTCACGCGGGTGCGCATGGTAGGCAGCGGTGGTGTAGAGGCCGAGGAAGCGCCATTCCCCCGTGACCTGCCCGGTAGCATCGAAGCGCTGAATGCCAACGGCGTCCATGTAGGAGGGCCGGTGAACCGGGGAACGCGCATCGGCCTTCGTCAGCGTGAGGAGGCGTCTTGACTGGCCAAGCAGGCGCACCTCCGCTGGGAGTGTGGCGATGTCGTGCGCCTCCAGCCCGGATTCGGCTTCCCGCAGGATGCCGAGGCTGGAGCCTGGCACCGCACCGAGGCGGTCTTCACCGCTCTCCGCGAGCAGGTCGTACGATCTGTAGCCCAGAAAGATGAAGTTCTCGTTGTCGAGCCATGCGAGCAAGTCTCGAGCCTCTGCAACCTCTTCTTTATCGAGGGGAGGCGGGTTCGCGTCGAGTTCACGTACGAGCTGCTGGAGGATGTGCCGCATCTTCGGCCAATCCTCCACGGCTGCACGCACCTGCCCAAGGACGCGGATAAGGTCCTGGCATAGCTCATCCAGCACAGCAGGCTCCCGCTGCTGATCCACCTCGACGTGTAGGAGTGCTTCCGTGATCGCGGAGCCTTGTACATCCTCCACTGGGAAGACCTCGAGGAGTTGTCCATGGTCATCGCGTTGCACAGAGATATTCGGAGCAACAATGAGATGGATGGCGTACCCTTGGCGGGTGACTTCCATACTCACCGAGTCCACCAGGAAAGGCATGTCATCGGTAATGAGCTCGATGACGGTGTGTGGAGATTGCCAGCCATGTGCTTCGAGCTGGGGTGTGTAGACGCGCACTTTGCACTCCCGTGGTGCCCGGTGCTGGGCCAGGTTCCAGTGGGCCATGACTGCCCCGTACAGGTCGAGGGGGCTGCGCTCGATGAGGTCTTCTGGGGCGATCAAACGGTAGTACTCGCTGGCAAAGGCGGCACACATTGCCGCCTTGCCATGAGGCAGGCGATCTCGAATGTAGGCGAGGACCTGCTCAATGGACTCGGACTTTGCATCTTGTAACATGGCCATAGGAACCTCCTTCTGCCAGGTGTGTTGCAAAATTGCCTCTTTGGGAGCTTGCGCTCTGCATCCTGGCTCAGTTCACACGTGAGCGGACCAATGAGCTGGTATCCTCAACTGAGGACTTCAGTAATCGGCACTAAGGCCCAATCAATCGTCTCACGATCAATAATCAGAGGGGGAGCGAAACGGATGACCGTTTCGTGCGTCTCTTTGCAGAGTACGCCCCGTTCCTTCAAGGCCTCACAGAAACGGCGTGCGCCACCGGCAGAGGACTTGAGTTCGACCCCAATGAGCAACCCCTTCCCTCGTACTTCTTTAATAGACGGGCTGGACAAGCTCGTCAGACGCTCCAAAAAATAGGCGCCGAGGCTGGCGGCGTTTTCGCTCAGACCCTCTTCAACAAGCACATTCAGTGCCTCCAGGGCCACGGCAGCACCCAGGGGATTGCCAGCAAAGGTTGAGCCATGTTCACCTGGTTGAAACAACTCCATCAGCTCACGATCCGCGAGTACGGCACTCACCGGGTACATGCCCCCGCTCAAAGCCTTGCCGATTATGACGACGTCTGGGCGGACCTCTTCATGTTGACAGGCAAACAGCTTGCCAGTACGCCCCAGGCCGGTCTGAATCTCGTCAGCCATGAAGAGGACGTTGCTTCGGCGGCAGATGTCCCACACCTGGCGCAAATAGCCAGCCGGAGGAATGATTACACCGGCTTCCCCCTGGATGGGCTCCAACAACACCGCCGCTGTGCGCGGGGTTATGGCCCCTTCGAGCACATCCGGATCGCCATAAGGCACGGTCACGAAACCAGGAGTGTAGGAGCCAAAGTACTGCGTGTAGAGTGGCTCCGTTGAGCCTGAGATGGCTGTTATCGTCCGCCCGTGGAAATTCCCCTCCGCGACGATGATCTCAGCCTGGTTACGGGGCACCCCTTTGACCGTGTAGGCCCACTTGCGGGCCAGCTTCATGGCCGTCTCCACGGCCTCAGCCCCAGTATTCATGGGCAGTGTCATCTCATAGCCGGTGATCTGATGTAACCGTTGCAAGAAGAGTGGATACCGGTCATTGCGGAAGGCACGCGAACTTAAGGTGAGCCTTTTGGCCTGCTCGATTAGCGCCCGGACTAACCGCGGGTGACAGTGGCCCTGGTTCAGAGCGGAGTAGGCGCTGAGACAGTCGAGATACCTGCGACCTTCGACATCGTAAACCCAAACTCCCTGGCCACGTGTGAGGACCACATCCAATGGGTCATAGTTGTGAGCCCCATGGTGTTCCTCAATCTGGATGAATTCTTGCGAGATCATTGTGTGCCTCCTTATGACATGGATAAGCGCCTTTCTTGTCTGAGATATGTCGCTGTGGAGCAGACCTCTTTTCGTTTCTCTATCTACAAGAATAGCTGATAGTCCTCGCTTTGTACAGTTCATACAGTCTATTCTCGCAGGAGCCAACACCTTTCCCTGTACATGAGGATTGCCCCACGGTTTGAAAAGCCCTGCGCTAGAGACAGGACCATTTCAAACCAAAAGAAAAAGCAATTTGAGAAGTGTATACCAAAGTGTATTTTCATGACCCATTAGAAGATTGTCTATATAAAGGCAAAGTTTAATACTCTACTCTATAAGATCAATAGCGTTGCTTGCGAAGGAAAGGGGAGGCCCATCATGACAACAGAGAGCATACATGAAGTCCGGTCGATGCAGGGGGATTGGCAGGCACGGCAAGGTGACGACTATGTCAATTGCAGTGTAGGCATTATGGCCCATAATGAAGAAGCCAATATTGGCCGCACCATACTCGCTGTTCTCGAACAGCAAGTTCTATCCGTGTGCATTGTGGAAGTTATCGTCGTTGCCAGTGGGTGCACCGATCGCACCGTACCGATTGTAGCCGAAATTGCGCTTCAAGAGCCTCGAGTACGAGTGTGTATTCAGGAGAAGCGTGAAGGCAAAGCCTCTGCCATCAACCTTTTTCTCAAGCAGGCTAGCAGCCCAATCGTCGTATTAATTGGCGCTGATGTTCTTCCCGAAGCCTCTGCTCTAGAGTACATGTGTACCCCTTTCAAAGATCCAAAGATTGGAATGGTTGGAGGTCGTCCTGTGCCGGTGAATAATCCGGCAACTTTTATGGGGCACACTGTCCATCTGCTCTGGCGCTTACATGACCACCTGGCCCGTAACCACCCAAAACTCGGTGAAGTGATCGCCTTCCGTAATGTCATTTCAGGTATACCAATTGACAGTCCTGTTGATGAAATCTCTATACAGGCGCTCATTTCCCAGCTTGGCTATCAGTTGATCTATGAACCCGCCTGTATTATCTATAACAAAGGGCCGCTCACCGTCAACGATTTCCTCAAGCAGCGCCGCCGTATTTACGCGGGGCACCTGCAAGTGCGGGACCAGCAGAACTACGTAGCCTCGACGATGAAGGTAGGTCCCATTGCCCGTCAGCTTATCGCCAGACGCGATTTTACGTTAAGTGCCCCCAAACAAATGATGTGGACGCTAGGTGCGGTAACCCTTGAAGGCTTTGCACGTATGCAGGGCTACTATGACTATCGCCATAAACATGAACATCACATCTGGCAAATGGTAGACTCGACGAAGGACCTGGAGGCGGGCAAGCATAAAGTGCGACACATGTGTAACGCCCAGAGCGTCCTCGTCTTTCGCTTCATGCTTGAAGGTGCCGAAGGGTATGATGTGAACCCTGATGGTGATGACCGTGAGGCAACTGAGGCGGCACGGAAGCTCTTACCATTGTTGCGTACCAGGATTCGCAAAGAAGACAAACTCTCGATAAATGGGCCTGGAATTATGACCGCCGTCATTCGCGCTGAGCAACACGGGGCCGAAATTGTGGCTCGGCGTATCCAGAAGATAGTTGAAGCAACACCTGTGCGTACTGGAATGCGAGGTCGGAAGGTCAAAGTTACGGTTGCCTATAGCTCACTTACCTTTGCCTTGAAGGCAAAGAATGGAAGTGTGACTGTCAGTAGCCCCTTGTTCGACGAGGTCATCATTGCAGCACAGGCGATGACTGCCGACGAAAAGGGGAACGTCACCTATGAAAAGAGGAGCTGAGATGGAAGCAATGATCGGAAAGTACAGGGCACGTATGAAGAAGACCGGGTTAGCCCTCATCCACCCGGTGGGGTTTTGTTTTGACCTGACACTAGATGAGGCGGTGGAGCTTATGGAATTCATCGATGACTGCCGGGATACGATAGCGGCCGCACAGCGCGACACCGAGCCAAGCATTGTGAGCGTTGTTGTGGATGAGGAATCTAGGGTAGGGTATCTTTCTCTAAGGGTACAGTTATTTGTCGTGCAAAATTGAGCTTAAAATATTGCTCGGCAAAACGCAACCCTTAGCAAAGGATACGTTACCGAATCTAGTAGCGATACGGATGGAGACAAAGTTCTATGAAGACATTACTTATTACACCAACGTATAACGAAATTGAGAATCTGCGTCCTTTGCTCGAAGAGATCTTTTCGTATGTGCCAGAGACCGATGTGCTGATCGTTGACGATCACTCGCCTGATGGCACAGGAGAACTCGCCGACGAGATACATAACGAGAATTCCCGGGTAAAAGTGCTCCATCGGCCAGGTAAGCTGGGCCTGGGCACAGCCTATATTGCAGGGTTTAAGTACGCTATTGAACATGGCTATGATGCTGCTTTTGAGATGGATGCCGATTTCTCCCATGATCCGCGCTATCTCCCTGATTTTCTGAAGGCTATCGAGCATGCGGATGTAGTGATCGGTTCGCGTTACATTCCTGGGGGGTATACGCCCAACTGGTCGCTATTACGGTGGCTGATCAGCGGCGGCGGGAATATCTTTGCGCGTTTCACGCTGGGCATTCCTGTTCACGATTGCACTGCTGGCTATCGTTTATACCGGCGCCGGGTCATAGAGAGCATAGACCTGGACACAGTGCAGTCGCAGGGTTATGCTTTCCAGATAGAAATGGCTTATCGAGCGGGGCAGCAAGGATTCAAAATCGTCGAAACGCCAATTATCTTTATGGACAGGCGCGTTGGGAAATCCAAAATGTCCCGCAAAATTGTGATCGAGGGATTCACCTATGTCTTGAAGACTCGGTTCAGCAGACAAGCATTGAAACGGGGGGTGATCGTGTCAAGAAGCAATGCAATGCAACTACAAGAGGCTTCTATGCAAGCCTCTGAAATGCAGGAACTCCCGTCGGTCGCACAGCAGTAGCAGGATACATTACAAGGAATGGAGCAGCAGGTGATGACCAGCGCCTTTGCCTTGGGACGCAGGTTGCTGGGAGGTATCATGAACGAGCGACCCGGTGATGAATGCCCGTCCGCCCGGCGCGAGGGTGCCTGTGGGCATGAGCAGCGGCTGGTCGGAGATCGCTCCAAGCAGGTATTGACCCTACTGGGTAAGGTCACATTGCGACGGCCCTACTATCAATGTATTATGGTCTTGAGCTCGAGGAATAAGGTGTGTAAATACCCAAGTTTGGGCCAAATTAATGGCATTGGGCAAAGGAGCCAGAAGCTCCTGCAACGAGTCGACTAAGGAGAGCTGCTATGAAAGAAAAAAAAGTCTTCTTAAGGAAAAACAAAAGGAAATACAAAATTGTAATATTGATATCATTTTTAATTTTATCTATAACTTTATCTGCACTTATTACTGTGGTAGGAATCCCCAATCTTCCTTTTACAAAAAAACCGGATTATACCCAATATGTAAATATGGTACAGGGCCCCGGAATGCCAAATAATAGTGATCGTCAAGTGTTTATGAGGTATCCGTTAGGACGTGTCGGTTTATGGTCGCGTGCTGCGGGAGAAATAGCAGACAGTGTGACGCGGGGTGTCAGGCTATACCCAACTGTAGACCAGATAGTAAATAAAGATAATACCGATTGGCGAAATACAATTATCGCAAATCCTGCTGAAACGGATATTACGTACAGAAGCGATGTGGCGGCTAAAGGTTCAAGTGTAGCTTTGACTGTGAGCCCTAATGTCTCCATCTACCGTTACCATTTCAATCACGTTTCCTCATACGCGGCTGTAGCTATCAAGCTACAAAACCCCATAGATAGTTCGGCTTGGACAAACAACATTATTACGATAGTAGACAATCAAACCATACAGGCTACTTTAGGGAATAATGATCGTCAAATCTATTATTATATCAAGTTCAGTGTGCCTGCTATAGGAAAAGGCACCTTCATCGGGTCTGCTATAACAGACGGATCAAATTCCAATATAGGTGCTAACAATGGAGGTTATCTCAAATTTAATCCTTCCACTCCGGATGTCACCGTGGCGGTAGCCTTATCTCATTCCAGCATGGCCCTAGCACAACAGTTTTTCACCAATGAATTTTCAGATTTCAACTTTGCTGCCGCATCACAGCGCTTAAAGGACGCCTGGAATGCCAAGCTGGGCAAGATCGATGTACAAAACGCCGATCAGCTCACAAAACAAATGTTATACACAGGATTATATACGGTTTATGCGAATATTATCAATGCCACGGATGGTTCTCCGTATGCTCCTTATGCTGCTGCCTATGGTAGTCCTATTTTGACCATAGGTTCAAGTCCCGGTTGGGCATTTTATGGGGGTGGGTATCTCCGCAGCCAGTGGGATATGGCGCGTAATGTTTATGCTCTACTGTCACTCATTGATCCCGGTCTCATGACAGATATCTTACATACCTTCCAGGCGCAATACGACCTGAATAAAGTTATGTTAGGTAATTGGGATCCATACTGTCCCGGATGTTGGAATGATATACAGTGGGGGTTCTTTGGCGGAATGTTTCTTCGCGCTTATCTTCAAGGTGTGACAGGGGTGGATTATACTAAAGCTAAAAATTCTATAGCAGATACTTTTGGCAATACGAATAACTTTATGTATAAATCCCAATTTTTAACGAAGGGTTATATCCCGGCTGATAGTGGTACTAGTAGAGACAACGGATGGTACGAGTATGTGTCACATGGATTGGAATTTTCTACTGATGTACAAGGATTGGCTCTGCTGGCTAATGTCCTGGGAGATCACGCAACTTATCACCAGTATATCGGCCGCGGGCAGAATTATAAGAAGAACTGGGATGCGGCCAATAAGGTATTTCGTGGAAAAAACTCCGATGGTTCATGGGCTGCGAGGAACATCGGTTTCTACGAGGGGACAGAGAAGAGGTATGCATTTGATGTAGTCCATGACCCTCTTGGTCTGGACGATCTTTATGGAGACAGGACCATGACCTCGCTAATAAATACACTCTTAACCCCGAATAAGGATTATAATGACTATGAACCAACATACCAAATTTTACCGATTTACAGCAATAGCCCGTCTACTGCTCAGGATATAACCCGGAACAGGTTTGTTCCGCAATTCAAATCCCTGAATATGTGGGAAGGTTGGTGGGCAGGATCAGATGTTTACTATACGGATAATGCTGGTGCGCTAGTTTTAGCCCTATTAGGCTTATATCCGATACAAGCACCAGGTGCGCAGTGGGCAATCACCAGCCCCTCCGTTACCACGGCAGTCATTCATGGTCTAAAAGATACCATTATTCAGGCCAATAATAACTCAACCCGTAATGCCTATATATCTTCCATTCAGGTGAACGGTGCTACATACCCAAGCTATTTTATCTCAGGCAAGAGCCTGGTAGAGGGAAATACAACCATCACCCTGGGCATGACCAGTACACCCTCACGTATCGGCAAGATGTATGTCACCGGGACAGACGGAGAAGTCCTGGCAGCCGCTACAGATAACACAACCTTTCTTCAATTCCGAAATGATCCGTTAGCACTCACGTCCCGAGCCAAGATCTATGCGACAAAACGACCTACCGCGCTGTCTGTCAATGGTTCACCCCTTACTACCTGGACATATGACTCTGCAACAAGTACGCTTAATATCAAAGGTATCCCAGCCGGAAATGTTCTCATACGCTTTGGCGGTCCAGGTCAAGCTTACAGTTACGCCATTGCCAACCATAATTCCTCAACCAACCGGAACGCCAACACCTACCATGCTGGCCCAATCCCAATAATCATGACATGAGGGGCAAGATAGTTAATATATAACTGGAGAGGCTCGTAAATGCCTACAAAACAAGCTCTCTCGCTCTCGCGGCGGCTCACTCTCAAACTGGCGGCTCGCTCACTCCTCCAATGGTCTATCAAGCATTGGGAATGGCTGTTGATTCTTAGCCTTTTGTTCGTTGCTGCCTCCCTGCAC
>Ga0137380_10002868_pt1 | contig 14806 bp, 14 predicted proteins | sample SagtaG_17_FD_104809 | JGI IMG/M metagenome (GOLD analysis project Ga0137380, IMG submission 104809) | Vadose zone soil microbial communities from Sagehorn Ranch, Mendocino, California, USA - Sage2_L_100_16 metaG | ecosystem: Environmental > Terrestrial > Soil > Vadose zone | place: USA...
CGCCGAGCTCACGCCCGCGGGTCTGCTCTACATCTCGCGGCCCGACGCGGCGACGAATGCCGAGGTGAACGTGATCGATCTCACGAGCGGTGAACCCCGCTTCGAGGATGCAATCGAGAGCGGCAAGCCGTTGAGTTCGGGCGACTACAATGCCGCACGGTACTACCTGCATCATGCCGTGGAGGGGCGGACGCTCTATGTGTTCGCGAACCGCGACCACCGGCTGTACGCCGTCGATCGCGACGCCGGCACCTTCAAGGCGCTCGGCGGCGAGATCAAGTTGCAGGGGGGCGAGGATCCGACCGACATGGAGATCCGGCCCTCGGGGCTCATCCTCATCGCGCTGCAGAACCTCGTGGTCGTGGCGCGGGATGGGCAAGTGAAACATCAGTGTTATTACCCGGCACCACAGCTTCCGGGGCTGCTGCGCGCGCTCTACAGGATCGACGCCGTGCGCGCCGGTCTGTACGGCGCCGCGGCCTCAGCATACGGCGACGCCTTCGCCCAAACGTCGAGGACCGCCACGGATCCCAGCGCGCGACGCATCACCGGCGAGCTGGCGACGGCGTACACGCAGGGCGGCGCACAGCTCACCGGCTATTCGCGCCAGGCGGCGGCGCTCGCCTCGAAGCGCTTCCGGGCCTCCCTCACCGTCCCGGGATCGGTCTTCATGTTGACCCGAGCGCCCGAGGGGAACGGCAACGTCCTGCTCCAGATCGCCAAGGACAGCGCGCAGCCGCGGGCCCGCGTGGATCTGGGCAAGGAGCGCGAGCCGGTGTACGCGGTGGACGACGTCGCCGGCATGCTGTTCCTGCAGACCGCGCCGGGGACACTGGTCGGCTACCGGCTGTGATCGCGGGGTGGCGCGCGGCCGCACCTTCAGCGCTGCGTCACCCCCCCAGCACGAAGCTGCGCATCCCGGTGCGACGAGTCGGCCGTGCGATCAGGGACGGGGTCGGGAACCGGACCCGAGCCAACGCAAGCCGAGGAACAGGATCGGACCCGCGGCGATGAAACCGAGGCCGATCAGAAAATGCGGGAGTGCGATGGAAAACAGGGCATACAGAGCGATCAGGGAAGGGACACCGGCCACCAAGAGCAGGACAGGCAGGCCCCCCGGGATGCGAAACGAACCGCGCAAGTCAGGACGCTTCAGGCGAAGCACCACGGGGCTGGCAAACTGCAGGATATAGGACGGCAAGGCCAGCCACGTGCTGACGACCAGGAGCTCGACGAAGCCGAAGAAGAACGTCAGAACGCTGTAAACGACGGCCTGAAGGATCAGGACGCGCGCCGGCGTTCCGAAAACAGGGTGAAGCCGTTCCAGGCCCCTTGGCAGGACCCCGTCCCTGGCCATCGCGTAGGGCATTCTGGAGATGATCAAGAGCTCGCCGTTGAAGATCCCCACGCTTGAGATCTGGGCGGCTATCGTCACCGATAGCATCAGGAGCGGGCCTCCGAGCCGCAGCGCCACCTGGTTGAATTGCGCCGTGTCCCATTCTCTCCATTCGGGCGTCACTCCGAGCGCAACAACCAGCGGCAGGACGTACGTCAGGACGGATACCGGCAGGAACACCGCCAGGACTCTCGGATACATGCGCTCCGGCTCGACGATCTCCTCGCTCGCATTGGCCATGGACCCGTATCCGGAATAGCTCCAGAGCGCCCAGATGAGAGCGTAGTTGAGCGCGCTGTAAGGAGACCCGTCCGGAGAGAAGATGGGAATCAAGCTGGACAGGCTTGCATGCCGCCATCCCAGGACGATCATGATGACGACCGGCGCCATCATGAGGGCCGTCATGAGGACGGAGAACCGCCCCACGAGGCTGACGCCCCGGATGTTCAGCCACGTGCAGGTCCAGATGATTGCGAGGCAGAGGGTCCAGCGGAACCAATGGGCGGGCTCGCGAACGAACAGCGTGCCGACGAAGGAGGCCACCAGCGGCGGATACAGCGCCGCATCCAGGACCCAGGTGGTCCAATCCATGAAGGAAAGCTGGAAGGACCAGAACGGACCGAGCCCGGCGCGGAACCACTGGTAGATGCCTCCTTCGGCCGGCAACGCGGACGCCAGCTCCGACACGAGGAGCGCGTAGGGGGCCGCCCACACCAAGGCCATGAGGACGAGGATGCCGACGCTGAGCCCCGGCCCCGCGCGGGGGACGACCTCCTCCAATCCGTAGGGTCCCCCGCAGAGCAGGACGAAAAACGTGCCGAAGAGCGCGACCGGCCGCAGGCCCCGACGGAGGGCCGGAGCCGCGCCGGTCTGCTCAGGCCGGTCTGCCGACGTCACCGAAACTCACGAGGTCCCGGTGTCATCCGCCGGCGCCGGACCACGGGCGCGCAGGTACTCCTGATCGAACTCGTATACGAACTCGTCCTGGGGCGGATAGACGCCGAACTTGAAGGCCCTGGAGCGCAGGCCCTGCTGGGCGCGTTCGCACACCACCCAGTCCTGCCGGCTGACCAGATCCTGCAGCTCCACGATGTCAGCAGGGTCGAAATCGTCCCGGGCCAGAGTCGCCGGCTCGAACAGGATCTCGCTGGCGACCTTCGTGCGCTCCGGACCCGTCGGTCACAGCACAGACGTCATCACGTGGTCCGGGAGGAGATCGAGCATCAGATTGGGAAACACCGTCATGCCGTTGTAGGAGCGTTTCTCCTCCTCGGTCAAATCGGCCAGGAACGGCAGCTTCGAGTGGCCCGTTTTCGAGAACGTGGTCACGCCGTCGGCAAGCCTGTTGCCCCAGGATCCGTCGTTCTCCGCGATCAGACCCTTGCGATAGATCGGGATCATCTTGACCAGTTCGGGATGAACCCTCGGGCAATGCAGACACTCGTTGTAGTTCTCGTGGAGAATCTTCCAGTTCGCCGCGACATCGTAGACGACCCGCCAGCCCGAGCGCAGGCGCTCGATGTGGTAGCGCTGGTAGTCCCTCCAGGGGCCGAGCTGCTCTTCCAGCGGCCGTGGCTGCGCCGACAGGTTGACGAACACGAACCCATTCCAGATCTCCAGGGCCACATTGTGCAGCCCGTACGCCGATCGATCGAAACCCTCCACTTCGCCAACGTTCGGTGTGCCGACCAGTCGTCCGTCCAGCGAATAGGTCCAACCATGGTAAGGGCAGACAATGGCCGAGCCGAGCCGCCCGGCACTGTCGCAGAGCTTGCTGCCGCGGTGCCTGCACACGTTGTAGAACGCGCGGAGCGTCCCCGACTCTCCGCGGACGATCAGGATGCTCTCGTTGAGGACGTCACGTATCATGTAGTCACGCTCGTTCGGCAGCTCTTCCTGCCGCCCTGCGCAGAACCACCTCTGATAGAAAATCCGCTCCTTCTCGAGATCGAAGATTTCCGGCGCGTGGTAGTCCCGCGCCGGAAGCGTCTGTCGCATTCGCACCGGCTCCCTTTTCAATCCGAAGGGCATCGCCCACCCGTCCATCGCCCGTGGTTCTGGACCGCGCATCCGCCGACGACGGCGTTCTGCGCGCCGGCACATCATTGCGCCATGCAAAACTCGTGGCTGTGCTCTCTCAACTCTAGGTATCATACGTGCTGCCTCTCCGTCCAGCCACGCTCATTTCCCGAGGAGACCCGCCTGGCCGAATCCGGTGGAGTATGCCGACAGGCGCACCTCCGGATGTTCGGTGCGATCATATGACTGACCCGCCGGATCGACTGGTACTACGCGGGGCACCGGGAGCGGTTGCCCGCGCGGCGCCGAGACCGGCGGCGCGGCCGGTCGCCCACGCCCAGAGAAAGTTGTAGCCGCCGATGGGACCGAATGCGTCGAGCATCTCGCCGCACAGGAACAGACCGGGGTGCCGGCGGCTTTCCATCGTCCTCGGATCGATGGTGGCGAGGCTCACCCCGCCGCCGGTCACCTCGGCCTTCTTGTACCCTTCGTCCCCCGTCCACGGCAGCACGCCGCTCACCAGCGTCTCGATCAGACGGAGCCGCTCGTCGCGGCGCAGATCCGCCAGCAGGCGCCCCGGCTCGACGCGTGCCGCTTCCAGAAGGGCGCCGGCCAGGCGCTCCGGCAGCTCGGCGCGCAGCGCGGCGGTCACCGTGCGGGTTCCACGGCGGCGCAGCGCCGCCTCCCACTCCACGGCACCGAGACGCGTCCAGCGGACGTTCAGGCGCGCCGCCGTTGAGCCATCGGCGCGGGCGCGCACGGCGACATGCGAGACATCGAGCACCGCCGGTCCGCTGTAGCCGCGGTGGGTGAACAGGAAGCCGCCCGTTGCCGTCGCCTTTCGCCCATCGGCGCGAGCCGTCAGCATGACCGGCAGCGACACGCCGGCGAGCTTCGCAAAGGGGGCCGGCTCCGCGGTCAGCGGCGTGAGCGCCGCGTAGGTCGCGTGCACGTCGTGACCGAGAGCCCCGACGAGCTTCAGGCCGAGCCCGTCGCTTCCGGTGTGGGGGACGGAGAGACCGCCGGTCGCCACGACGACGGCATCCGTCTCCAGCGACGTCCCGCCCTCCCGTTCGACGCGCCAACCCGCCGCGGTCGGCGCAAACCCGGTGACCAGCGCCCCCATTAGCAGGCGCACGCCGTTGCGGACCGCCAGCGCCAGCAGCCCGTCCCGCACGTCGCGGGCGCGGTTCGACGCGGGAAAGAGCTTCGCCGATTCCGCCTCCTCGACGAGCCGGAGTCCCATCTCCTTCTCGAAGAAGGCGATCTGCTCCGGCAGCGGCCAGGCGCGCAGCATCTTGCGCAGGAGGTTGGGCGACGAGTCGGTGATGAAGCGGGACTCGTCGGCGCGGGCCGGCAGGATGTTGCAGCGCCCGCCGCCGCTGATCAGAATCTTGCGCCCGCCGTCCCGGGTGCGCTCGACGAGCACGGTCCGGGCACCCGCAGCGGCCGCGAAGATTGCCGCCATCGATCCGGCCGCGCCGGCGCCGATCACCACCACACGCCGCATGCCGCTCCCGTTCCCGCCCGCGATCAGGGGCCGCCGCGCCCGGAGGCTTCAGGCGAAGTGGTGCTCCACCACCGCGGTGTCGAAACTTCGTCCGTCCAGGTCGAGATAGAGATGACGCTCGGTGACGGAGACCGTCACCGCGGCGCGTCGCCGCACGACGGCCGCGATCGCGTCGATGAAGCCGCGGCCGAACCCGTACACGGGGATCTCCGGCGCGCGGTGGATGTCCTTGCCGTCGAGTTCCGCCAGCACCTGCGCGACATTCCGATGGGTGTACACCGCCGCCCGGCCGGCGAGCTTGCTGCCCCGGTGCAGCCGCTGCGCATCTGGCGCCCCCACCTCGATCCACGCTGTGACGCGGCCCGTCAGATCCCGCACCAGCACCGCCGGCTCGTCGCCCGCCGCAATCCCCTCGGTGAGCGCGATCCCCTCGGTGTGCTCGAGGCAGTACGCGAGGTAGCGGGTCAGCATGTACTCGAGCGTCTCGGACGGCTGCCGCGCCAGCTTCAGGCGGAAGGTCGCGTAGACGCTGCGGTCGACATGGGCCAGCTCGGTGTCCAGGTTGTAGATCGTCGCCGTCAGCGCCATACGCCCGACAGCCTACAGGAAGCCGGCCTGCCATCTATTACAATGTGCGGCGCACGGACACCCGAAGTTCGAACCCGGCATGGTTCTCCGAGAGTAGAATCATGCAAAGAGGAGACAGACCGGGATGACGCTCGAAGACGCCAGGCAGTACCTGGGGGAAGCCGGCTACCGCATCAAGAAAGAGGAACGGCTCGGGAACAACACCGGCACAAGGTTGCGCCTCGACGGGGGCGCCATGGTCAACGTTTTCGATAACGGAAACTATTCCTGCCAAGGAAAGAAATGCGAGGTCGTCGAAGCCCTCCTCGATCGTGGCAGGGCCGCCGAAGAGGCCAAGTCGGCCGCTCGTTGACAGCGGCCTGTTCCGGGGGGGGTGACATCCTCAATTCTTGATGGCCTTCGTGATAGCGGTCTCGATCTCCTGGATCTTGAACGGCTTGAGGACGATCTCGTTCCCCGTTTCCTTGAGGAAGCGCTCCGTCTCGGCGCTGGCTCCGTCTCCGGTCGTGAAGACAATCCGCCTCGCCAATCGAGGACTCTTGCTCGTCACGGCCTTGAAGATGTCCTTTCCCGAGCCGTGCGGCATCTTCATGTCGGAAATGATGAGATCGTGGCCGTTGACGGCGATCTTCCGCAGTGCCTCAGGCACGTCGGAGGCCGTGTCCACGCGGTGTCCCCTGGAGCTCAGCAGGTCCACCAGAAAGTCCTGGAGGGCCAGCTCGTCGTCGACGACGAGGATCCTGAGGGACGGCATCGGCTGCGCCTGGGCCGACGGAGCCTCCTCGTTCAAGACCGCCGTGTCGTGGATGACGGGGAGTTCTATGATGAAGCTCGCCCCCTCTCCCGGACGACTCTCCACCTGGATGGTCCCGCCATGTTCCCGGGTGATCCCGTAGCAGAGTGACAGTCCCAGGCCTGTGCCCTTGCCCTCCTGCTTGGTGGTGAAGAACGGCTCGAAGATCCGCTCCTGGATCTCGAGGGGCATGCCGGGACCGTTGTCCGAGACGCGGGTCACGATCCGGTCGGCGCGTACACGGGTTTCGATCCGAATCCTCCCACGGCGGCCCGACTCGATCAGGGCCTGCTCGGCGTTGTTGAGGAGGTTGATGATGACCTGCTGCATCTGATGGAAGTCGAGCATGGTACGGGGCAGATCCGGGTCCAGGTCCTTCTCCACCTCGATCTGGCTGGCCCGGAAGTGATACGTCTTGAGCTCCAGGGTCTTCTCGATAATCCCGTTGAGACCCAGGAACTTTTTTTCCGGCGGGTGCTTGCGGGCGAAGGTGAGCAGGTTCCTCACGATCTTGGCCATCCGTTCGGCTTCCGAGTGCACGGTCTCGAGGCGCCGCTTTCGGACCTCCTCGGGAAATTCCCCTCCCATGAGGAGCTGGCTGTAGCCCATGATCGTGGAGAGCGGGTTGTTGATCTCGTGGGCCACGCCGGCGATGAGCTCGCCCAGGGCGGTCAGCTTCTCCGCCTGGAGGAGTTGTCGCATCGCCCCGTCAAGCTGCTCCCGGGTCTTCGACAGCGCGGCCTTCTGGGACCGGAAGTGTGAGGCGATTGCCGAGCCCCAATAGGTTCCGCCGGCGGCGGCGCAGCCGACTCCCAGGGTGAGCAGCCACCCGAGCGTCCAGAACCCCGCCTGGCCGGTGTGGAGTCGCTCGCGGATCACCTCCTCACGCGGGAGGACGCGCACTTCCCAGGTGCGACCACCCAGGTCGAACGTCTCGGCCACCGGCGGAACGGACGAGCTCGACGATTCGAACGAAGCGCTCGCGAACAGGGGTGTCCCGGTGTCCAGCACCATCTCCCCGTACCGGTCGATCACCTCGGGGAGAATCAGGGACCCGAAGAAATCGGCGCTCCGTATCGAACAGACCAGCTCCCCGAGGAACCTGCCTTTGCGGAAGATCGGTGCGGCCAGGACGAACCCCTGGGCGCCGCCGACCAGTTGGAGGGGGGCGGACAGGACCGGCTCCTTCACTTGCATGGCCCGAAGAAAAGTTTCGTGACCCTGGGGGTGGGTTTTCACGTCGAAACCCACGAGGGAGAGGTTCGGCTCCGGAGGATAGACCCAGCGCACCCGAAGGGAGGGATCGACGGCGGAGAGGCGCAGGCAGAGGGGCGACACTTTCAGTGTGCCGGCAGAGAAATCGTAGAACTCCTGTTCGGTGACCTCCTCGCTGTTGGTCCAGAAGTTGGTCATCTGCTGCAGGCCGACGCGGTGCAGCTCCAGCCCGCCCTTTATCCGGCTGGCGAACTGACTGGCGACGACGCGGGTGTCATCCTCGAGGTTCTGGCGCCGGTGGGCCCTGTCACGGCCGTTGGACCAGGCGACGGCGCCGAGACAGACGGCCATCGCGAGAATTCCTGCAAGGGATGTTCTCCGCCAGCGTCCCAGGGCACCACCTCTCGCGCTTTCGGGCAATATAGGTCCGCCTCTAATGAGGGGCAAGGGAGGGCGATCGCATCCGTCTCGGGAGTCATGCGACGGGCAACGTGAACGAGATAGTCGTCCCCTGTCCCGGACGACTTTCCGCCGCGATCTCCCCACCATGCGCCGTCACGAGATTGCGGGCGATGGTCAGACCGAGCCCTGAACCGCGTGAGGCGGCTCCCTTGTAGAAGCGATCGAAAGATCTTCGGCAGATCCGCCGCGTCGATACCGGAGCCCGTGTCCGCCACGGACAGCGCCATGCTCCCCTCCGACACTTTGGCCGCGATCGAAACGACCCCGCCCGCCGGCGTGTGATGGAGCGCGTTCGAGAGCAGGTTCGCAAGCACCTCGCGGATGCGCAGGGGATCTACCGTCGCTACCACGTGTTCCTCGACTACGCCCGCGAGCGGATGATCTTCGAGGCAACGCCCGAGGCAGCCAAGCCCTTCCCCGAGCGCCAGACCCCCGACCTGCACACCCTCACCGTGTCCGCCGTCCGTCCCGGCTCGCCGGCCGAGACGGACGGATTCAAGGAGGGCGACCGGATCGCGGCCATCGACGGCCAGCCGGCGGCGGAGTTCAGCCTGGGCGATTTGCGCGATCGGCTCTCTCACCAGGGCGAACGACACCGTCTCGAGATCGCGCGCAGCAACGAAAGGCTCGCCCTCGCCATCGAGGTCAGGCTGGTCTCGCTCGACACGAAGTAGCCACGGCAACATCGCGGCGCTCCGGGCCGAAGGGGCGATGCTTCCCGCCCGGCGGCTCACGCCTGAAGCGGGGTCACGACTTTCGTTTGTAGGTGATGGTCATGCCGGAGACCTCCTTGCCGTCCGGGCCCGGCATGTACATGGTGAATACCTTGTTATCCGGGTCGGTCCACTTGACGACCTCCCGGACTCTCATCGGCTTGCCGCCTTCTCCGACCCCCTCGCCCGTCATCGTCAAGGTGTTGGTGGCGGCGTCGTAATGGCCTTCGGAATGGAAGAGCGACGTCGACATCGAGTCGACCCAGATGCCGACGTACTTCTTCTTCGAGGTGTCATAGCCGAAGGTCCCGTGACCATGGAACGGCTGCTCCCCCATCGTCCCCAGGAAGTCGCTGACGAGCCAGAGCCCTCCGATCAGGGTGTTCGTCTCGACACCGGTTGTGACCTGAGGCGGCGCCCCCGGAGGACCCATGTGCATTTCGACCTGGGCGTCCCAGACCCCTTCGTCCCGCTTGAGGATGGCATGCTCCGGGCCGGGTGTTGGCGCCGGCGGCATCGCGTGCTCCGGGGCCGTGGCGGCACCCGGAGCCGGCTTCGTCGTCTGGGACGGCTTCTTGTTCTCCTGGGCTGCGGCCGCTCCGAGCGCCAGGCCGAATACGACACTTATGGCGGTCAAGAAGACCGTGCGCTGCGACTTCATGGAATTCGTCCTCCTTGTGTCAGCGACGTGAGGTGCACGATGTCTGCGCGCTCATGATACGCGGAGCGAGCCCCCCGTCAAGAGGGTGGCCGGTGAGGTGCGGAACGGGCGCGGCACCGGTCGGGAGTGAAGTATGATTCCCGGCTCGAAAGGAGGGTCCATGAAGAGAATTCTGATCAGCGTGACCGCCCTCGTGCTGGCCAGTGGTCTCGCCGTCGCAGGGAAACCGGCGAGGAATGTGAGTCCAGGCCGCCACCCCAATCTTGCCGCGGCCCAGAGGCTGGTGCGGGAGGCGTTCGAGAAGATCACCGCCGCCCAGAAGGCGAACGAATGGGACATGAACGGACACGCCCAGAAGGCCAAGGAGCTGCTCGACCAGGTGAGCAACGAGCTCAAGGACGCCGCGGTGGCCGCGAACGAGAACAAGGCCAGGTAGTCCGGCTCGGGCCGGGCGCCTGGGGCTCAGCTCGGCGCTTCACCCTTGACGACCGGCTTCCCGGCCCCGATCCAGCCCATGATCCCTGACGGCATGATGAACACCTCGCGATAGCCGAGCTCCACGGCCCGCCGGGCCGCCTCGTGGCACTCGTGTCAGAGTTCGTTCATGCAGTAGAAGACCAGGGTGGCGTCCTTGTCCTGGGGCAGGGCTTTCGCGGTGATGTCCTTGTGATTGATGCGCACGGCGCCCGGCAGGTGGTTCTCGGCGTAGGTCTTGGGAGCATTGCCGTCGAAGACGTAGACGTTCGGCCGGCCGAGCCGTCGCTCCACCTGGTCCACGGTGAGCCGCCCGAACGGGTCCGACTCGGGGATTTTCTCCTTGCCGGCGGCATGGACCTGTGACTCGACGGCGAGGCCGATGCAGGGTGCGAGGACGAACGCGGCCGCCACCAGGTATCGATGCCTCCAGAGCATGGTCACCTCCACGAGCGGTTTGTTCGAGCCGACGGAGGCCGGCCCCGGCGTGTCAGTATAGGCGACATGCGACCCTGGGCGAACGCCGAGACCTGCCGGACCATCCCGCCCGGCCATGCAAGCCTGTGTGATAGCATCCGTCACTCCTCACAGCGGCGGCATGACCGCGGCAGCTTCAGGACCCGAGCCGCGCCCTGGAGACCGAGGAGGCGATCATGCCGGACTACACGTATTTGATCGTCGGAGGCGGGATGACCGCCGATGCGGCGATCCACGGAATCCGCGAGATCGACCGCAACGGATCGATCGGTCTGATCGGCGCCGAAGCACATCCGCCCTACAACCGCCCGCCCCTCTCCAAGGGGCTCTGGAAGAAGCAGCGCCTGGAGAGCATCTGGCGCAAGAGCGACACACCGGGGGTGACCCTCCACCTGGGGAGGAGAGTCGAGCAGCTGGACCCGCGGAACAAGCGGGTCACCGATGACCAGGGAGGCGTCCACACCTTCGACAGGCTGCTGCTGGCCACCGGCGCCGCGCCCCGCCGCGTGCCCTTCGGCGCCGGAGCGATCATCTACTACCGCACGCTGGACGATTACCAGCGGCTGCGGGCCCTGACGGAAGGGGGGCGGCGGTTCGCGGTCATCGGCGGCGGATTCATCGGTTCCGAGGTCGCGGCGGCCCTGGCGATGAACGCCAGGGATGTCGTCATGGCCTTCCCCGGACAGGGCCTCTGCAGTCGTGTGTTCCCGTCCGACGTCGTCGGGTTCTTGAACGACTTCTACCGCCGGAAGGGAGTCGAGATCCTGGCCGGAGCGTCCGTGGTCGGCATGGAAGCGCGCCAGGACAAGTCGATCCTCACGATCGTCGACGGTCCAGGCAAGAGCGCGCGGGATGTCACGGTCGACGGCGTCGTGGCGGGAATCGGCGTCCAGCCGAATGTGGAGCTGGCCCAGGAGGCCGGGCTGGAGGTGCAGAACGGCGTCCGGGTGAACGCCTCCCTGCGCAGCAGCCACCCGGACATCTACGCGGCGGGAGATGTGGCGAGCTTTCACAACCCGGCCCTCGACGATTGGCTGCGCGTGGAACACGAGGACAATGCCAACACCATGGGCCGCATGGCAGGCCGGGCGATGGCCGGTGAAACGACCTCGTATGACCATCTCCCGTCGTTCTACTCGGATCTTTTCGAGCTGGGGTACGAAGCCGTCGGCGAGATCGACTCCCGTCTGGAGACGGTGGCGGACTGGAAGGAGCCCTACCGTGAGGGTGTGATCTACTACCTGAGGGCCGGCCGGGTCAGGGGGGTCCTGCTGTGGAACGTCTGGGAGCAGGTGGACGCGGCCCGGCGGCTGATCGCCGAGCCCGGCCCGTTCAGTGCCGGGGATCTCAAGGGGCGCCTGCCGGCCTAGAACCTGTCGGCCCCGCGGACCGCGGGAGGGACAGTCGTGACGAGCCAGCTGATCCGTTCCCCGGTCGCCCTGATCGCCGCCGCCCTGATCGGGATCGTCCTCTGGGATGCCTTCGAGACGATCGTGCTGCCGCGGCGCGTCAACCGCCGGTGGCGCCTGGCGCGCTTTTTCTACCGCCTGACCTGGAGGCCCTGGGCGGCCGTCGCGCGCCGGATGGCCTCGCGCGCGCGGCGCGAGTCCTTCCTCGGCTTCTACGGACCCCTCTCGCTCCTGTTCCTCCTGGCGCTCTGGGCCGCGAGCCTGGTGCTCGGGTTCGGGTTGCTGCACTGGTCCCTGGTCACGACGATGCACACGCCCGACGAGCCGCCGTCGCTCGGCACCTATCTCTATCTGAGCGGCACGACCTTCTTCACCCTCGGTCTGGGCGACGTGACGCCACGGGGGCCGGTGGCGCGCGGTCTGACCGTCCTGGAGTCCGGGGTCGGGTTCGGGTTCCTGGCCATGGTGATCGGCTACTTCCCTGTCCTCTACAATTCCTTCTCCAGGCGCGAGGTGTCGATCACGCTGCTCGATCCGAGGGCCGGCTCTCCCCCGACCGTGGACGAGCTGCTGCGCCGGCACGGCCGGGATCATCTCCAGCACCTGGACCGGTTTCTTCACGAATGGGAGCGGTGGACCGCCGAGCTCATGGAGAGCCATCTTTCGTACCCCGTCCTCGCCTACTTCCGCTCCCAGCACGCCAACCAGTCGTGGCTCGGCGCCCTGACGACGATTCTCGACACCTGCGCGCTGTTCATGGCCGACACGCGGGACAGTTCGGCCTGGGAGGCCCGCGTCACCTTCGCGATGGCCCGGCACGCCGTCGTCGACCTGACCCGCGTCTTCCATCTTCATCCGCGGGCTCCTTCCGCGGATCGCCTCTCGTCCACGGATCTCGCGCGGCTCTTTCACCTGCTCGCCGAGGCGGGCCGGCCGCCGTCGGACACGGCCGGCGCGGCGCGACGCCTTGCGGACCTCCGCCGGACCTACGAGCCGTATGTGAACGCGCTCGCGGATTACCTGCTCATGCCCCTCCCCGCGTGGACGTCGGCCCAGGCGACGAGGGAGGCGGCCGGAGCGGCTCCAAGACCTGCGGGACCGCGAACCGCGGCAACGATGACGACCGATGACACGTAGGGATGGGCTCGGGCGGATTGAGGAAGGTGTTACGGCCGGGCGGACAGCGAATTCTCCCTGCGGATGTCTCTGAGTCGTCCGTAACCGACGAGCTTCTTCTTCTGTTCATCCCAGAGACGGAACGTCATCGCCTTCATGCCGGACCACAGGGTGACCGGTCTGACTGCCTGGAACATGGGGTTCTCCCCGTGGCACTTCTCCAAATTGTAGTTGGGAATGCCGGGGCCCAGGTGATGGATGTGATGGAACCCGATGCTGCCGGTGAACCACTGCAGGAACCTGGGCAGCTTGTAGAAGGAGCTCCCATTGAGGGCCGCTTCCGCGAAGCCCCAATCCTTCCGCCTCTCCCAGTACACCCCTTCGAACTGATGCTGCACATAAAACAGCCAGAGGCCGACCGTTCCGGTGATCATGATCACGGGAAGTTGAATCAGGAGGTACGCTTTGACGCCGATGGTCGCGCTCATGAGGACCGCGATCGCCAGGAGCGCCGCGTTCGTCCAGTGCACGCCTCGACGCTCCCGCCTCCCGACCCCGTGCGATGGGAACCTCTGATGGATCAACAACAGGTACGGCGGCGCCAGGACGAACAACACGAGAGGATTGCGGAAGACCCGGTATGCGATGCGCTTCCAGCGGGGCGCCGCGACGTACTCCTGGATCGTGAGCGTCCAGATGTCTCCGGTGCCGCGTCGATCCAGGTCGCCCGAGGTTGCGTGGTGCAAAGCGTGCTTGTGCCGCCATTGGTGGTACGGCGTGAACGTCAGCACTCCCGTGACGAATCCCACGAAATCATTCGCGTGCTGCGACTTGAAGAAGGAACCGTGCCCGCAATCGTGGAAGATGATGAAGATGCGAACCATGAAGCCGGCGGCGGCGACGGCGACCGCGAGCGTCAGCCAGTAGGAGATGTGCAGCGTCCAGAACATCAGACCGCACAGAAACAGGTAGGGGACGAACGTATTGATGACCTGCCAGAGGCTCTTCCGCAGCATCGGCTCTTGATACTTGGCAATCGCCTGCTTCCAGGACAACATCTCCGCCGGTACCCCCTTGGCTGTCTCGGTGCTTCTCGTTTTGAGGAAGAAAAACCGTCGCTCCCACTACTAAGGTAGGGTCTTTCCCATCGGTATGCTAGCACAGAAATCGATACCGCACCCTGGCCCTCATGGCAGAGGCCCTGGCCCGGGGGTTCTAAACTCCGATTGACATCGGAGGGCCTGGTCCACTACCATTGGCACTCCACAGAGTTGAGTGCTAACAAGTCCGTGCGCATGTCCCGGCACATTGAACACTCTCAAGCGGAGGCCATCCCAATGAAAACGAACGTGAAACCACTGAACGACCGCGTCCTGGTCAAGAGAATGGAGCCGGAGCAGAAGGTCAAAGGCGGCATCATCATCCCCGACACGGCCAAGGAGAAGCCGCTCGAGGGGAAGGTCGTGGCCGTCGGAGCCGGCCGTCTGGACGACAACGGCAAGCGGATCGCGCCTGAGGTCAAGGCCGGCGACCGGGTCCTCATCGGCAAGTACATCGGCACGGAGGTCAAGATCGACGACGTCGAGCACGTGATCGTCCGCGAAGAAGAGATCCTCGGAATCATCAGCTGAAAGGGGAAGAATCCATGTCTGCAAAGGAAATCATCTACTCGGAGGACTGCCGCCAGGCGATCCTCCGTGGCGTGAACAAGCTGGCGGGGGCCGTGAAGGTGACGCTCGGACCCCGGGGCCGGAACGTGGTTCTCGAGAAGAAGTTCGGGGCGCCGACCAGCACCAAGGACGGCGTCACGGTGGCGAAAGAGATCGAACTGGTGGACCCCAGGGAGAACCTGGGCGCCCAGCTCGTGCGTGAAGTCGCGAGCAAGACCTCGGAGGTTGCCGGCGACGGCACGACGACGGCGACCGTCCTGGCCCAGGCGATCTATCGCGAGGGCGTCAAGGCCGTGACCGCCG
>Ga0137380_10002874_pt1 | contig 14803 bp, 10 predicted proteins | sample SagtaG_17_FD_104809 | JGI IMG/M metagenome (GOLD analysis project Ga0137380, IMG submission 104809) | Vadose zone soil microbial communities from Sagehorn Ranch, Mendocino, California, USA - Sage2_L_100_16 metaG | ecosystem: Environmental > Terrestrial > Soil > Vadose zone | place: USA...
GAGGTCGTGCGTTCAATCCGCACCAACGGCACCATCGGATCAGAGTAACGGCAAGGGAACACATCATGTCCAAGAGCAAATTTGAGAGGACGAAGCCGCACGTGAACGTGGGGACAATTGGTCACGTGGACCATGGCAAGACGACCCTCACCGCGGCGATGACGCACGTGCTGGCGAAGAAATTTGGGGGCGAGGCGAAGAACTACGACCAGATCGACAATGCGCCGGAGGAAAAGGCGCGCGGCATCACCATCAACACGGCGCACGTGGAGTACGTGACGGCGAAGCGCCACTATGCGCACGTGGACTGCCCGGGGCATGCTGACTACATCAAGAACATGATCACGGGGGCGGCGCAGATGGATGGGGCGATACTGGTGGTGTCGGCGGCCGACGGGCCGATGCCGCAGACGCGCGAGCACATACTGCTGGCGCGGCAGGTGGGGGTGCCCTACATCGTGGTGTATTTGAACAAGGCCGACATGGTCGATGACAAGGAGTTGCTCGAGCTGGTGGAGGTGGAGGTGCGGGAGTTGCTCTCCAAGTACGAGTTTCCCGGGGACAAGACCCCGGTGATCATCGGCAGCGCGCTGAAGGCGCTGGAGGGGGAGGACTCGGAGCTGGGGGTGAAGTCGATCTTCAAGCTCGCCGAGGCCCTGGACAGCTACATTCCGATGCCCAAGCGCGCCATCGACGGGCCGTTTCTGATGCCGGTGGAGGACGTGTTCTCGATCTCCGGGCGCGGCACGGTGGTGACGGGCCGAGTCGAGCGCGGCATCGTGAAGGTGGGCGAGGAGCTGGAGATCGTGGGGCTGAAGCCGACCTTGAAGACGGTCTGTACGGGCGTGGAGATGTTCAGGAAGTTGCTCGATGAGGGGCAGGCGGGGGACAACATCGGGGTGTTGCTGCGGGGCACCAAGCGCGAAGAGGTGGAGCGCGGGCAGGTGCTCTCGAAGCCCGCCTCGATCACCCCGCACACCCGGTTCGAGTGCGAGGTGTATGTGCTCAGCAAGGAGGAGGGCGGGCGGCACACGCCGTTCTTCAACGGCTATCGGCCGCAGTTCTACTTCAGGACGACCGATGTGACGGGCAGCGTGGAGCTGCCCAAGGGCACCGAGATGGTGATGCCGGGGGACAATGTGAAGATGGTGGTGACGCTGATTGCCCCGATTGCGATGGAGCAGGGCTTGCGGTTTGCCATCCGCGAGGGCGGCAAGACCGTGGGAGCCGGTGTCGTGGCGAAGGTGGTCGAATGAGGATTGAGGAATCAGGATGCGGGGAAAGTTTGCGCGCCGAGCGCGCGCGTTCACGACTGAATCCTGGTTCCTTGATCCTGAGTCCTGATTACAGGCCAATAGCTCAACTGGCAGAGCGTCGGTCTCCAAAACCGAAGGTTGGGGGTTCGATTCCCTCTTGGCCTGCCAAGATAAAAACTGTCGCAGACGTCTTTGAGACAGCCCTAGATTGGAGAAGCGCGAGGGGACGTTCTCCTCGCGCATGATGACTCGACGGATCAACCGGACGGCGGTCCCTGAAAAAGGCGGATGGTGGACAAGATCAAGGCTGGGGTGGCGGTGCTGTTGCTGATTGCGGGCATCGCGGGCTTTTATTACTTCTCCGACAGCCCGATGGTGCTGCGCGTGGCGAGCGTGCTGGCCGGCATCGCCGCGGGTGCCGTCGTGGGGTGGACCACCGAGCCGGGAAGGCAGTTTTTCGTTTTCGCCCAGGAAGCGGTGGTCGAAACCAAAAAGGTGGTGTGGCCCACGCGCAAGGAATCGTTGCAGACCGCCGGCGCGGTGTTTGCATTCGTCGTGGCGATGGCGGTGTTCCTGTGGATCACCGACAAGAGCCTCGAATACCTCATGTATGACGTGCTTCTTGGATGGAAAAAATAAGGGTGGAAGAAGTAACCATGACGATGCGTTGGTACGTGGTTCACGCCTACTCCGGCTTCGAGAAGTCCGTGCAGCGCGCTCTGCTTGACCGGATCCAGCGGGCGGGCATGCAGGAAAAGTTCGGCAAGATCCTCGTGCCGACCGAGGAAGTCGTGGAGATGAAAGGCGGGCAGAAGAACATCTCCGAGCGCAAGTTCTTCCCGGGCTACGTGCTGGTCGAGATGGACATGACCGACGAGGCCTGGCACCTGGTGAAGAATACGCCCAAGGTCACCGGTTTCGTCGGCGGAGCGCACGGCAGGAAGCCCCCTCCCATCAGCGAGAAGGAAGTGAAGAACATCCTGCAGCAGATGCAGGAGGGCGTGGAAAAGCCCAAGCCCAAAGTGCTGTTCGAGATCGGCGAGGCGGTGCGCGTGAAGGAAGGGCCGTTCACCGATTTCCACGGCACGGTCGAGGACGTCAATTACGACAAGTCGAAGCTGCGCGTGTCGGTGACGATCTTCGGGCGCGCGACGCCGGTGGAGCTGGAGTTCGGACAGGTGGAAAAGGCGTGAGGAGCTTTGACCGGGGAGAGACGCGCAGTTTCGACGCGAAGTCTCGCTTCGACCCATCGTTATAGGAGCGGATCGTGGCAAAGAAAGTAGTCGGATTCATCAAGCTGCAGGTGCCCGCGGGCAAGGCCAATCCCAGCCCGCCTATCGGCCCGGCGCTGGGCCAGCGCGGCCTGAACATCATGGAATTCTGCAAGGCGTTCAACGCCCAGACGCAGAAAGTGGAGCCCGGCCTGATGCTGCCGGTGGTGATCACCGCGTATCAGGACAAGAGCTTCAGCTTCATCATCAAGACGCCGCCCGCGTCGGTGCTGATCCGCAAGGCCGCGGGAATTGAAAAAGGCAGCCCGACGCCGCACACGGAAAAAGTCGGCAAGATCACGCGGGCGCAGGCCGAGGAGATCGCCAAGGCCAAGATGCCTGACCTGACTGCCGCCGATCTTGACGCGGCGGTGCGCACTATCGCCGGCAGCGCGCGCTCGATGGGCGTGACCGTGGAGGGCGTGAAATGAGCAAGCTCCCGAAACGCAAGCAGGCTTGGGCGAAGCTGCGCGAGCACGACAAGAACTACCCGGTGCTGGATGCGCTGAAAATCGTCAAGCAGGCGGCCGTCGCGAAATTCGACGAAGCGGTGGACGTCGCAATCAACCTCGGCGTCGACACGAAGAAGTCCGATCAGACGGTGCGCGGCTCGGTCGTGCTCCCGGCCGGGACCGGGAAGAAAGTGCGCATCGCCGTTTTTGCGCAGGGCGACAAGGCTAAGGCGGCGAAAGACGCCGGCGCCGACATTGTCGGGCTGGAGGACTTGGCCGAGAGCATCAAGGCCGGAAAGATCGAGTTCGATGTCGCCATCGCCAGTCCGGACACCATGAGAGTGGTGGGGCAACTGGGCCAGATTCTCGGCCCGCGCGGGCTGATGCCGAACCCCAAAGTCGGGACGGTGACGCCCGACGTCGCGGCGGCGGTAAAAAACGCCAAGGCCGGCCAGATCCAGTACCGGGCCGACAAGTCCGGCATCGTGCAATGCTCGATCGGGCGCGCCTCGTTCACCCCGGAGCAACTGAAGGACAACCTGGTGGCGCTCGTCGATGCCGTGAACAAATCGAAGCCCTCGAACGTGAAGGGTGTGTACCTGCGCAAGGTATCGGTGTCTTCGACCATGGGGCCGGGTGTGCGCGTGGATGTGACGAGCTTTGGCGGCGGGGCCGCCCAGCATTAGCGATTGGTAAGTCCCCGCTTACGCGGGAAAGAAGGCTTTGGGCCACAGCACGGCCTGTAAGACGTGCGGTGGGTTATCAAAGACCGTAGGAACCGAGAGGTTTAATCGGACGGAGCGGAAATAGCATTCGGAGACGGGCGAGGCATCGAGCCCTCAAGGCTCAGCCCGAATCCTGAATTCTCGATCTGGTTCCTTCCCTCCTACGCAGATGGCGAACCCCACACAGGATTGCTCCTGAATGCAAGGTCGCCGTGGTGCCGCACGCCCTCGTGGCGAGCGGCTTTGACAAATGGAGGTAGACCTTGGGTCTCGATCTTGACAAGAAGAAGGCGGTAGTCGCCGAAGTCTCCGCGCAAGTTGCGAAGGCCAAAGCGATCGTCGTCGCAGAGTACCGTGGTCTGGAAGTGGGCCGCATGACCGAGCTGCGCGCGAAAGCGCGCAAATCGGGCGTGTACCTGCGCGTCCTCAAGAACACCCTGGCGCGCCGCGCCGTGGAAGGCACGCCGTTCGCCGGGCTGTCCCAGCACATGAAGGGACCGCTCGTGTACGGCATTTCGCCCGACCCGGTGGCGACCGCGAAGGTGTTGAACGAGTTCGCCAAAGCGAACGAGAAGCTCGTCATCCGCGCCGGCGCCATGGAGAACGCCGTGATCTCCGCCAAGGAAGTCACCGCGCTCGCGTTAATGCCGTCGCGCGAGGAGCTGCTCGCGAAGCTTTTGGGCACGATGCAGGCCCCGATCGCCAAGTTTGTAAGGACGCTGAACGAGGTGCCGGCGCGCTTTGTGCGCACCCTCGCCGCGGTCCGCGACAAACGACAGGCGGCCGGCGCGTAGTAGCGCGCGCTTCCCTAACGGTTAGAACACTGATTCAGGAGAAACGAAATGGCAGTAGCAAAAGCTGAAATTCTCGACGCGATTTCCAATATGACGGTGCTGGAGCTGTCCAATCTCATCAAGGACCTCGAAGACAAATTCGGCGTGTCCGCAGCTGCGGCGGCGGTGGCCGTGGCGGCTCCTGCCGGTGGCGGCGGCGCGGCGGCGGTCGCGGAAGAGAAGACCGAGTTTACGGTCGTGCTCAATGCGGCCGGTGATAACAAGGTCAATGTGATCAAGGCGGTGCGTGAAGTGACCAGCCTGGGGCTCAAGGAGGCGAAGGATCTGGTGGACGGCGCGCCCAAGCCGGTCAAGGAAGGTGTTTCGAAGGCCGATGCCGAGGCGATTCTGAAGAAGCTGACTGATGCCGGAGCGAAGGCGGAAATCAAGTAGGCGATTTGGATACGAAGGCCGGCGGTCACAGTTTCGATCGGGTGCCGCCGGCCGATTTGCCCGTTAAAGAGACGAATTTGAGAGCGCAGGCGAGAGCGGACGGAACCTCCGGGTCCGTCCGCTGTCACCTGTCCTCTGGCTTCAAGATGGAGCATCCATGACCACTGCAGCAATCTATTCTTCCACCGAGAAAAAGCGCATCCGCAAGAGCTTCGCCAAGCGGGCGAGCGTGCTGAATGTGCCGTTTCTCTTGGCGACCCAGCTCGAGTCCTACATGGCTTTTCTGCAGGCGGCGGTGCTGCCGGAAAAGCGCAGGAACGAGGGCTTGCAGGCGGCGTTTACCTCGATCTTCCCCATTTCAAGCCACTCGGGGAACGCCCGGCTCGAGTTCGTGAGCTATGCGCTCGGCGAGCCGCCCTTTGACGTCAAAGAATGCCAGCAGCGCGGACTCACCTACGCCAGTCCGCTGCGCGCCAAGGTGCGCCTCACCATCATGGACAAAGAAGCGTCCAAGCCTACGATCAAGGAAGTGAAGGAACAGGAAGTGTATATGGGCGAGATTCCGCTCATGACGACCACGGGCTCGTTCATCATCAACGGCACCGAGCGCGTGATCGTATCCCAGCTGCACCGCTCCCCCGGGGTGTTCTTCGAGCACGACCGCGGCAAGACGCATTCCTCGGGCAAGCTGCTTTTTTCGGCGCGCATCATCCCGTACCGTGGCTCGTGGCTCGACTTCGAGTACGACCCGAAGGACTTTCTCTACTTCCGCGTCGACCGCCGCCGCAAGATGCCGGTGACGATCCTGCTCAAGGCAATCGGCATGACGCCCGAGCAGATCCTCGCCGTATTCTTCGACTTCGACACATTCCAGCTCTCGAAAAGCGGCAACCAGTTCGAGTTGGTGCCGGAGCGCCTGCGCGGCGAGCTGGCGCGCTTCGACTTTGCCGACAAGTCCGGCAAGGTGATCGTGCAGAAGGACAAGCGCGTTACCGTCAAGCACATCCGCGATATGGAATCGGCCGGAATGAAGCGGATCGCGGTGCCCGACGAGTTCCTGGTCGGACGAACGCTCGCGCACAACGCGGTCAACAAGGAAACCGGCGAAATTCTGGCCAATGCCAACGACGAGATCACCGAAGCCCTGCTTGCCAAGCTGCGCGAGGCCGGCGTCGAGGGGATCAAGACCATCTACACCAACGATCTGGATCAGGGCGGCTACATCTCCCAAACGCTCAAAATCGACGAGACCGCGGACCAGAATGCGGCCCGCGTCGCCATTTACCGCATGATGCGGCCGGGCGAGCCCCCCACAGAAGACGCCGTCGAGACGCTGTTCAACGGATTGTTCTACTCGGAGGATCGCTACGATCTTTCGGCGGTCGGCCGCATGAAATTCAACCGCCGCGCCTATCCGGAGAAAATCGACGAAAGGGCCCCGAGCTGGCTGCGCAGATTCTGCGATCGCATCGGGCCGAGGAGCGCGGACGGCGCCGGCACGTTGTCGAACGACGACATTCTCGCCGTCGTGGGGATCCTGGTGGAGCTTCGCAACGGGCGCGGCGAGATCGACGACATCGACCACCTCGGCAACCGCCGCGTGCGCTCGGTCGGGGAGCTCGCCGAAAACCAATTCCGCGCCGGGCTCGTCCGCGTCGAGCGCGCGGTGAAGGAGCGACTGTCGCAGGCGGAGTCCGAAAACCTCATGCCGCATGACTTGATCAACGCCAAACCCATCTCCGCCGCGATCAAGGAGTTCTTCGGGTCCTCCCAGCTCTCGCAGTTCATGGACCAGACCAACCCGTTGTCGGAGATCACGCACAAGCGGCGCGTCTCTGCATTGGGGCCGGGGGGGCTCACTCGCGAGCGTGCCGGGTTCGAAGTGCGCGACGTGCACCCGACCCACTACGGGCGGGTGTGCCCGATCGAAACGCCGGAAGGCCCGAACATCGGCCTCATCAATTCGCTCGCGCTCTACGCCCGCACCAACCGTTACGGATTCCTGGAGACGCCTTACCGCAAGGTGGTGAACGGAAAAGTCACCAGCGAGATCGACTTTCTCTCGGCGATCGAGGAAAGCAACTTTGTCATTGCCCAGGCGAACGCGCAGATCGACAGGCACGGCAAGCTCGTGGACGGCCTGGTGTCGTGCCGCTTCAAGAACGAATTCACGCTGGCGACCGCCGACCGCGTGCAATACATGGACGTGGCGCCGTCGCAGATCGTATCGGTGGCGGCCTCGCTCATCCCGTTTCTCGAGCACGACGACGCCAACCGCGCGTTGATGGGCTCCAACATGCAGCGCCAGGCAGTGCCTTGCCTGCGGCCCGAGAAACCGCTCGTCGGAACCGGTATCGAGCGCACCGTTGCCGTCGATTCGGGCACCGCGGTCCAGGCCCTGCGCGGCGGCGCGGTGGACTACGTCGACGCGAGCAGGATCGTCGTGCGCGTCAACGACGACGAGACCGTCCCGGGCGATGTCGGCGTGGACATTTACAACCTGGTGAAATACACGCGCTCCAACCAGAACACCAACATCAATCAGCGCCCTCTGGTGAAACCGGGCGAGGGCATCGCCAAGGGCGATGTGGTCGCCGACGGGGCCTCGACCGACATGGGCGAGCTTGCGCTCGGCCAGAACATGCTGGTCGCCTTCATGCCCTGGAACGGCTTCAATTTCGAGGACTCCATCCTGATCTCCGAGCGGGTCGTCGCGGATGATCGCTATACCTCGATCCACATCGAGGAACTGACCGTGGTCGCGCGCGACACCAAGCTCGGGCCCGAGGAAATCACCCGCGACATTTCCAACCTGTCCGAGGCGCAGCTCGCGCGGCTTGACGAGTCCGGTATCGTATACATAGGAGCCGAAGTCGAGGCGGGCGACGTGCTGGTGGGCAAGGTGACGCCGAAAGGCGAAACGCAGCTCACGCCCGAAGAAAAGCTGCTGCGCGCGATCTTCGGCGAAAAGGCCTCCGATGTGAAGGACACCAGCTTGCGCGTGCCCTCCGGGATTTCCGGCACGGTGATAGACGTGCAGGTGTTCACGCGCGAAGGAATCGAGCGCGACAAACGCGCCGCGCAGATCATCGACGAGGAGCTGAAGCGCTACAAGAAGGACCTCGCGGACCAGATGCGCATCGTCGAGTCCGACACCTTCGAGCGCATCGAGCGCCTCCTGGTGGGCAAAACCGCGAACAAGGGACCGAAGAAGCTTGCCAGGGGAACCAAGATCACCAAGTCCTATCTCGAGGGCGTCGAGCGCCACGATTGGTTCGAGATCAGTCTGGCGAGCGAGGACGCCGCGCAGCAGCTGGAAAGCCTGAAAGAGAGCCTTGCGCAAACGCGCGTCAAATTCGACGCCGCTTTCGAGGCCAAGAAGAAAAAGCTCACCCAGGGCGACGAGCTGCCGCCCGGGGTGCAGAAGATGGTGAAGGTCTACGTCGCGGTGAAGCGGCGCCTGCAGCCCGGCGACAAGATGGCCGGCCGTCACGGCAACAAGGGAGTCATCTCCAAGATCGTCCCGGTCGAGGACATGCCCTCCATGGCGGACGGGACGCCCGTCGACGTGGTGCTGAACCCCCTGGGCGTGCCCTCTCGCATGAACGTCGGCCAGATTCTCGAGACCCACCTCGGCTGGGCAGCGAAAGGCTTGGGACAGAAGATCGGCGCGATGCTGAAGGCGAACGCGAAGGCCGTCGAATTGCGCAAGTTGCTGAATCGCATCTACGACCACGGCGGCAAATCCGAGAACATCAGCGCGCTTTCGGACGAGGAAGCGGTCACGCTCGCCGGGAACCTCAAGGAGGGCGTACCGTTTGCGACGCCCGTGTTCGACGGTGCTTCGGAGGATGAGATCAAGGAAATGCTCGAGGCGGCGGACCTGCCGCGCACGGGCCAGGTCATGCTCTACGACGGCCGCACGGGCGACCCTTTCGACCGGGCTGTGACCGTGGGCTATATGCACATGCTGAAGCTGCACCACCTGGTGGACGACAAGATGCACGCGCGCTCGACCGGCCCGTACAGCCTGGTCACGCAGCAGCCGCTCGGTGGCAAGGCGCAGTTCGGCGGCCAGCGTTTCGGCGAGATGGAGGTCTGGGCGCTCGAGGCGTACGGCGCCTCCTACACGCTGCAGGAGATGCTCACCGTCAAGTCCGACGACATCAACGGCCGCACCAAGGTGTACGAGAACATCGTCAAAGGCGACCATAAGATCGACGCTGGAATGCCCGAGTCCTTCAACGTGCTGGTGAAGGAAATACGCTCGCTCGGTATCGACATCGACTTGGAACGGTTTTAAAAATCGCGTGGAATTAGCTCATTCGGCTAAATTGAACGCCATACCGGAGTAATACATGAAAGCACTGCTCGATTTGTTCAAACAGGTCACGCAGGAAGAGGAGTTCGACGCTATCAAGATCGGCATCGCGTCGCCGGAGAGGATCCGCTCGTGGTCCTATGGCGAGGTGAAGAAGCCCGAGACGATCAACTACCGAACCTTCAAGCCCGAGCGGGACGGTCTCTTCTGCGCCAAGATCTTCGGCCCGATCAAGGACTACGAGTGCCTGTGCGGGAAGTACAAGCGGCTGAAGCACCGCGGCGTGATCTGCGAGAAGTGCGGAGTGGAAGTGACGCTCGCCAAGGTCCGCCGCGAGCGCATGGGACATATCGAGCTGGCGAGCCCGGTCGCGCACATCTGGTTCCTGAAGAGCCTGCCCTCGCGCCTGGGCCTCGTGCTCGACATGACGCTGCGGGACATCGAGCGGGTCCTTTACTTCGAGGCTTACGTCGTCACCGACGCGGGGATGGTGAACGACGAAAAGATCAAGCGCGGGAAGCTCCTCTCCGAGGAGGATTACCTCGCCAAGATCGAGGAGCACGGAGACGATTTCCAGGCATCGATGGGTGCCGAAGGCATCCGCGAGCTGCTTCGCGCCCTGGACATGAACCGCGAGATCGAGAACCTGAGAAAGGAACTCGAATCGACGGGCTCCGACACCAAGATCAAGAAGCTCGCAAAACGTCTGAAGGTGCTGGAAGGCTTCCAGAAGTCCGGCATCAAGCCCGACTGGATGATCATGGAGGTGCTGCCGGTGCTGCCACCCGAGCTGCGGCCGCTGGTTCCGCTCGACGGCGGGCGCTTCGCCACCTCCGACCTGAACGATCTCTACCGCAGGGTGATCAACCGCAACAATCGGCTGAAGCGCCTGCTCGAGCTGAAGGCGCCCGAGATCATCGTGAGGAACGAGAAGCGCATGCTCCAGGAGGCGGTCGATTCGCTGCTCGACAACGGCCGGCGCGGCAAGGCGATGACCGGCGCGAACAAGCGCCCGCTTAAGAGCCTCGCGGACATGATCAAAGGCAAGGGTGGCCGCTTCCGCCAGAACCTGCTCGGCAAGCGCGTGGACTATTCCGGCCGCTCGGTGATCGTGGTCGGGCCGCAATTGAAGCTCCACCAGTGCGGATTGCCGAAAAAGATGGCGCTCGAGCTCTTCAAGCCCTTCATCTTCCACAAACTGGAGATGCAGGGCATCGCGACCACCATCAAGGCCGCCAAACGCGAGGTCGAAGCGGAGACTCCGGTGGTCTGGGACATTCTCGAGGAAGTGATCCGCGAGCATCCGGTGATGCTGAACCGCGCGCCGACGCTGCACCGCCTGGGCATCCAGGCGTTCGAGCCGGTGCTGATCGAAGGCAAAGCGATCCAGCTGCACCCGCTCGTGTGTGCGGCGTTCAACGCCGACTTCGACGGCGACCAGATGGCGGTGCACGTGCCGCTCTCGCTGGAGGCGCAGATGGAGGCGAGGACGCTCATGCTTGCCTCGAACAACATCCTTTCGCCCGCCAACGGCGACCCGATCATCGTGCCGTCGCAGGATATCGTGCTGGGCCTGTACTACGCTACGCGCGAGAAGATCAACGCGCGCGGCGAAGGCATGGCGTTCGCCGACGTGACGGAAGTCGCACGCGCGTACGATTCGGGCCAAATAGAGCTGCATGCCGCGATCACGGTTCGAATCCGCGAGGCGGAGTACGGACCGAACGGGGACAAAGTCGAAAAGCTCACGCGTTGCCGGACCACGGTCGGCCGCACCCTGCTCTCGGAGATCCTCCCCGTGGGACTGCCTTTCGAATTGATCAACAAGGCGCTCAAGAAAAAGGAGATCTCGAGGCTCATCAACGCCGCTTTCCGGCGCTGCGGGCTGCGCGAAACGGTGATCTTCGCCGACAAGCTGATGCAGGCGGGGTTCGGCATCGCTACCCGCGCGGGAATATCGATTTGCGTCGACGACATGCTCGTTCCCGCCCAGAAGCACGATCTCATCGGCGCGGCCGAAACCGAGGTGAAGGAGATCGAATCCCAGTACACGTCCGGCCTGGTGACGGTCGGCGAGCGCTACAACAAGGTGGTGGACATCTGGGGCCGCGCCGGCGACCAGGTCGGCAAGGCCATGATGGACCAGCTCTCCTCCGAGGACGTCACCGACCGCAAGGGCAACCGCGTCAAGCAGGAATCGTTCAATTCGATCTACATGATGGCGGATTCCGGCGCGCGCGGCTCCGCGGCGCAGATCCGGCAGCTCGCGGGGATGCGGGGCCTGATGGCCAAACCCGACGGCTCGATCATCGAAACGCCGATCACCGCGAATTTCCGCGAAGGGCTGAACGTGCTGCAGTACTTCATCTCGACCCACGGGGCGCGCAAGGGCCTGGCCGACACTGCGTTGAAGACGGCCAACTCGGGTTATCTCACGCGGCGACTCGTGGATGTGACCCAGGACCTCGTGGTTACGGAAGATGACTGCCGCACCACGAACGGCGTCGCCATGAAGGCGCTGATCGAGGGCGGGGAGGTGGTCGAGGCTCTCAGGGAGCGCATTCTCGGCCGCGTCACGGCTTCAGACGTGCTGCACCCGGAAACACAGGAGGTGCTCTACGGCGCGGGGACCCTGCTGAACGAGGACGAGGTCGACGCGATCGAATCTCTGGGCATCGACGAGGTCAAAGTGCGCACGCCGCTCACCTGCGATACGCGCTGGGGCCTGTGCGCGAAGTGCTACGGGCGCGATCTCGCAAGGGGATCGCTCGTCAACGTCGGCGAGGCGATCGGGGTAATCGCGGCGCAGTCGATCGGCGAGCCCGGCACTCAGCTCACCATGCGCACCTTCCATATCGGCGGCGCGGCGTCGCGCGCGGCGGTGGCGAGCCAGATCGAGGCGAAATCGAACGGCACCGTGCGCTTTACGCCCCAGATGCGCTACGTCACAAACCCGAAGAACGAGAAGGTGGTCATCTCCCGCACCGGTGAGGTCCTCGTCACCGACGACAACGGCCGCGAGCGCGAGCGGCATAAGGTACCTTACGGTGCCACGCTCCTCGCCGCGGACGGCAAGCCCGTCAAGGCGGGCCATATGCTCGCTTCGTGGGACCCGCACACCCGACCGATCATCACCGAATACGGCGGAATCGTGCGCTTCGAGCACGTCGAGGAAGGCGTCACCGTCGCCAAGCAGATCGACGAGGTGACGGGGCTCTCGACGCTCGTCGTCATCGATCCCAAGCGCCGTGCCACTGCCGGCAGGGGCCTGCGCCCGCAGGTAAAGCTGTTGAACGAGTCGGGCGAGGAGATCAAGATCGCCGGCACCGATCACCCGATCACCATTACCTTCCAGGTCGGGTCGCTGATCACCGTGAAGGACGGTCAGCAGGTGCAGGTCGGCGAGGTGCTCGCACGCGTTCCGCAGGAAACCTCCAAGACGCGGGACATCACCGGTGGGCTGCCGCGCGTGGCGGAGCTCTTCGAGGCGCGCTCGCCCAAGGACGCCGGCCTTTTGGCCGAGATCACGGGCACCGTATCGTTTGGGAAGGACACCAAGGGCAAGCAGCGCCTGGTGATCACCGATCTCGAGAACGTCTCGCATGAGTACTTGATCCCGAAGGAAAAGCACGTCATGGCGCACGACGGTCAGGTGGTCAACAAAGGCGAGATGATCGTCGACGGTCCGGTCGATCCGCACGACATCCTGCGCCTGCAGGGGGTCGAGGCGCTCGCGCGCTACATCACCGACGAAGTGCAGGACGTGTACCGTCTGCAGGGGGTAAGGATCAACGACAAGCACATCGAGGTCATCGTGCGGCAGATGCTGCGACGCGTGCAGGTCGAGGAGCCGGGTGACACCCGCTTTATCCCGGGCGAGCAGGTCGAGCGCGCGGACGTGCTCGAGGAAAACGAGAAAGTGCAGGCCGAGGGGAGGAAACCGGCCAGCTACAGTTATATGCTGCTCGGTATCACCAAGGCGTCGCTCTCCACCGACTCGTTCATCTCGGCGGCCTCCTTCCAGGAGACCACGCGCGTGCTGACCGAGGCGGCGATCATGGGCAAGAAAGACGACCTGCGCGGTCTCAAGGAAAACGTCATCGTCGGCCGGCTCATTCCGGCGGGAACGGGCATGGCGTATCACAGCGCCCGCAAGAACGTGCCGCCGGCGCAGCTGTTCGAGGAGGGTACGCCTGCCGCCGAAGCGGAGGCCGCGGCTCACACGGAAAGCGCCTGACGCGGCTTAGCCTCGAGCAGGTGGCGGGGAACGATGGCGTCCGCTAGCCTGCGCGGGCCTTACGGCTTGCCGTTCGCGGCGTGTCTAGCGCTTGCGGCGGGCGGCGCGCTGGCGCAGGCGGGCCCGGATGTTTATCCGAGCAAGCCGCTCCGCTTCATCCTGCCGTTTCCGCCCGGGGGCGGCACCGACATCCTGGGCCGCATCATCTCGGAGCGGCTGGCGGCGGGCCTCGGCCAGCCGGTGGTGAGCGAGAACCGTGGCGGCGCGGGCGGCAACGTCGGCGCCGAGGCGGCGGCGAGGTCCGCGCCTGACGGCTACACCATCGTGCTGGTCGCGCCATCGCTCGCGATCAGCCCGAGCCTCTATTCGAAGCTCAATTACGATCCCGTGCGCGATTTCGCGCCGGTGAGCCTCGTGGCGACCGTGCCCAACGTCATGGTGACGAATCCTTCGATTCCCGCACGGACGCTGACGGAATTCATCGCGCTTGCGAAAAGCAAACCCGGGGCGATGAACTTCGGCTCAGGTGGAAGCGGCACTTCCAACCATCTCGCGGGCGAGCTCTTCAACATCGTGGCCGGAGTGAAGCTGGTGCACGTTCCCTACAAGGGCGTGAACCTGGCGATGAACGACGTGCTCTCCGGCCAGATCCATCTCGTGGTGATCGGCGTTCCCGCGCCTGCGCCGCACATCAGGGCAGGCCGGCTGCGCGCTCTCGCGGTGATCGCGCCGCAGCGCTCGGCCGCGCTGCCCGAGGTGCCTACCGTTGCCGAGGCGGGACTGCCGAATTTCGAGGTGACGACCTGGTACGGGGTGCTCGCCCCGGCGGGAACGCCGCGGCCGATCATCACGCGGCTCAACGCGGAGCTCGTGCGCGTCATGCACGCGCCCGAGCTGAAGGAGCGGCTTGCGGCGATGGCAACCGATCCGGTGACGAGCACGCCCGAGGAGTTCGCCGATTACATCAAGCGGGAAATCGCGAAATGGGGCGAGGTCGTGCGCGAGGCCGGGTTGAGGGCGGACTGAGGAAACCCGGCCGGCCAGCCGGATCGCCTTGAGGGCGGATAAAACGATTTTGCGCCGCGTCAATATCATGCTTTAGCATGCGCGCGCTCGCCGAAAACATCCGCGCGGCCCGCAGGACGGGCGCGCAGGTACTGCGGCGGCATGCGCGGCGTCGCGCCGAGCTCAAGCGCCGCGTGCCAGGCCCAGCGGGGGTTCCAGAGAAAACCGCGCGCAAGCGCGACCATGTCGGCCTTGCCTTCGGCGATGATCTTTTCCGCTTGCTTCGCCTCGGTGATCATGCCGATCGCGA
>Ga0137380_10002891_pt1 | contig 14776 bp, 12 predicted proteins | sample SagtaG_17_FD_104809 | JGI IMG/M metagenome (GOLD analysis project Ga0137380, IMG submission 104809) | Vadose zone soil microbial communities from Sagehorn Ranch, Mendocino, California, USA - Sage2_L_100_16 metaG | ecosystem: Environmental > Terrestrial > Soil > Vadose zone | place: USA...
AAGCTCTTGAGCGACTGGCTCGACCGCGTGAGCCGTGACCCCGGGGCGCCGTTGTTCCCCAACCGTCACGGTCGCCCGCTTTCACGGTCAGGAGTCGAGCAGCGCCTGCGTACAGCCGTAACCACTGCTGAGAACCGCTGCCCCTCGCTTCGGGGCCGACGCATCTCTCCGCATACGGTGAGACACACCACGGCGATGCACCTGCTGCAGTCGGGCGTCGACCTCAGCGTCATCGCCCTCTGGATGGCAAGGTGGAGCATGTAGGGGAAGAGCCCGATCGAGGGCGCCGTGACCAGGGGCGGGAAGACCGGCAGCCCGCCCGGGCGCGCCTCCGGGGCGGCCGCGCCGCTGACCAGAGCGACCACCGGGCCCGCCACGGCCAGGCCGACGGTGCGGACGCTGAGCGCGAAGGCGACCACCGCGATGAAGACGAACAGCGGCCCGCGCAGGGACCAGCGGCTGAGCGCGTCGCCCTTCTTGATCAGCGCACCGGCCGCGAGGCCGATTCCGATCACGGCGAGGAGCGTGGCGACCGCGCGCGGAAGGAGCGCCGGTCCCACCGCATAGAACCGCCCTTGCCCGAGGTCCGCGCTCGCCCAGATCGCGATCGCAGCGACGGCGACCAGAGACGCTCCCGCCGCGAAATTCTGCGGCGAGCGGATCGCGACGCGGCGTTCTGCGACACCGCCCTCCACACCTGCGCGTTCGGACATGACGGAACCAGGACTTAAGGCGGGGGTACCCGTCAAGTGCGGCCGTCCCAGAAGCAGTGGTAGACGCGTCCGTCGACCGCGCGGGTGAAGACGTCCAGGCGGTCCGGCCCCCAGGAGCAGGCGCTGATCGCGCCGGTCGACGGCAAGAGCTGGCGTTCCGCGTCCGCCGTGACGGGCATCCCCAGCGAGCGGTACTCGCCCCACTCGCGACCGTTCCAGGAGCGGTGGAGGATCTCGCCGCGCGCGCCCCGCGCGAAGACGTCGATGCGGTCGGCCCCGCCGCAAGCGGCCGGAGGGCCGGTGAGGGCGATCGGAAATGCGACTGCGGGATACGTCTCGTCCTGCAGCTCCGGCCAGCCCAGGGACGCGAAATCTTCCCAGCGCGTCCCGTCCCACCATCGCGCCATGAGATCTCCGGCGCTGCCGCGAGCGAACAGCGCCATGCGATCGATTCCAGAGCGACAGGCAGCGAACGGCCCGGAGAGGGGCACGGAACGATCCCTCCCGCCGAGCCGGAGCGCAGGCACACCGAGCGATTCGAATCCGCTCCATCCGGCCCCGTTCCATCCGGTGTGGAGCACCTCCCCCGTCTGCCCGGCGGCGAAGACGTCGATGCGGTCCGGCGGTGCGCTGCAGGCCGCCGGTGGCCCGACCAGCCCGATCGGAATGGCGACGCCGGCGTCCGAGCTCGCGGGTGCCCCCAGGCACTCGAAGGCGCCCCACTCCGTTCCGTCGCCGCTCATGTGCAGCAGATCGCCGTCCGGGCTGCGGGCGAAGAGGTGGATCCGCTTCCCGCCGCCGGTGCAGGCGGCAAGCGGCCAATCGACGGGGACTGGATCAGGGACCCCAGCCGTCCGGACGGCGGGCACACCCAGCGAGCGGATCTCTCCCCAGCGCCCGTCCTCCCAGCGCATGTCGAGCAGCTCGCCCGTGGCGCTGCGCGCGAACAAGGCGAGCTGCCCCGGCCGCGGACTGACGGCCACCGGGCAGAAGAGGCCGCTGCCGATGGCCGTCCAGCGCATGCCGCGAATTCTCTGTTACAGCCTCGTCCGGATCCAGCCGTAGCGCGTGTTGTCGCGGCCGCCGCCCAGCTCGGCGTACCGCTGCTTCACCTTCGAGAGGTTGTCGGCGGTGTAGCCCGGAAACTCGAGCAGCGTCTTGAGCGAGGCGGGAATGAGGGACGCGTAGTTCGAGGGCACCGGCCGGTACCGGCCCTGCGGCGAAGCCTCGGCCGCCCCAGGGATTCCGTACAGGTGGGCGGAGTTGAGCCCCAGGACCTTCCGTTTCGCCGCCTGCGTGAACTCCGGATAGCCCCAGCGACGCTGCAGGCTCTGGGGGATCTCGAAGCGCCACATCGCTTCGATCTGCCACTGCGGCCCGCCGTACCAGAGCGAGTCCGAGCCGAAGACGATGCGGTCCTTCCCCACGAACTTCAGCAGCTGTCCCATCAGATGCGCTGCCACCGTCGGGAACGTGACCACCGAGGACGCCCAGGTCGTGCCCAGCTCGGCGTACACGTTCGGGAACGGCTCGGCGAGCGTCGCGAACTCGGTGGTCCAGAGGATGTCCGGCACGCCCTCGCGCGTCCGTCCCGAGTTGATGTCTTGGAGGGCGTTGTAGTTCCAGAAGCTGGGCCGGATGCACGAGTGGTAGTAGATGAAGTTCAGCTGCGGCCAGTCGCGGGCTGCCTTGGGAACGTCGATCGGGTGGCCCATCTCCGGAACCGGCGGCGCATTCGTCGACAGGCCCTTGTGCACGCAGATGTTGAAGAAGCCGGGGTGGCTCTTCAGCTGGTCTTCGTTCGCGGTGATCAGCTCGTACGTCGGGTAGACCACGGCTTCGTCATCCATCCGCCACCGGCGCATGTCGCTGGCCGGGTCGGTGTCCACCTTCGCGGCGCGGTTGATGTTGTAGCCCTTCCACGAGGACGGATGGTAGTTGTCGATCTGGTACTGCATGTATTCGAGGTTGCCGACTCCCGGATAGAACAAGCCGTGACCCAGCAGCCGGGTCGAGCCGGCGATCTTGTTGACGAAGTCCCTCACCGCCACCGTCTGCTCGGTCGTGAGGATCGCTCCGGACAGGGACTCGGGGATGTTCTTCGGCGGCACCGGATCCGGCTCGCCGGGGAGCAGCACGGTGCCCGGCGTGACGTTGCTGAGGATCGCAACCGTCGTCTGCGCCTCGAGGAACATGCGCTGGATGTACTTCTCCAGCTGGAACTCGCTGCCCACGTTGGGCGGAGAGTCCGGGTGGAGCTGGTTCGGGTTCCAAGGGGTCCACGGGCTGCCGAGCTCGTCGAGCTGACCGAGGGGGTTGTTCGGGTTGGTGAAGAAGCCGGCGGCGCTCGACGCCGGGCCGGGTCCCTGGGCCAGTGCCCTCAGGCCGCGCGACGTGTTGTTCCGCTGCCTCGAGCGGACCATGTGGGTCTGGTCGTCGAAGACGAACAGGTTGGCGGGAGGGGAGTTGGCGGCGGCGGCGGCCGGCTCGAACAGCTCTTCCTTGCTCACGTTGAAGAACTTGCCGAACACCTCGTTCATCGCGATGAACGAGGCCGCCATTCCTCCGCTCGAGCCGAGGAACTCCCTCCGGCCGATCCCGAGCTTCTTGGCCGCCGCGTCGGCCAGCTCATGGGTCCTCGCCTCGACGCGCATCTGCTGCTCGGTCTGCGGGACCGGCATGTATTCGCCGTTGGACACCATCCGGGTCGGGACCGCGGTGGAAAGCACCTCGTCGTCGGCCCCAGCGCACTTCGCCAACTGCTCGTTGCTGAACCACGAATCGTCTTCTCGTGATCCCGGCATCCATTTCGACATTCGTTCCTCCTTTCTTCGCTGCTTCGCGGACAAGTTGCGACCTTCGCCGGTTGACGGATCAAGTCCACGCGCGTCATCCGGCGATGGTCGCACCGTCGAGACCGGCGCGATGGAAGATGGTGATTTCGAAATGCTTCACGCTCACGGTGAGCAGCGCCGGATCGGACGGCCTGGACGAAGTGGCGTCCCTCCCCGCCAGCTTGGGACGGGAGCGGTCGCATGAATCCGGAAGCGCTCCGACCGCATGCAGCCGCGCCCCTGGCAGCATGGACGTGTTCGCGGTCGGCGCCGCAGGCGCGCTCTTGCACGCGACCTGGCACGCCGCCGGGTTCAGCGAGTTCGAGTCGCCGGGCGGGATCGACCTGCCCGGGACGCGCGAGGCGCCGATCGCGGGACAGGTGTCCGCCTGCAGCTGCGGCGACCGGCGCGTGGGCGTGTTCGCGCGGTCCAGCCGGCTGCCTGTGGAGGAGGGCACCACGCGTCTGGACGTCTTCGTGCGCGGCCTGCACGGAGACCTCCTGCACAGCTTCTGGGGCGGCCAGGGTTGGAAGGTTTTCGAGTCCCTGGGAATGCCGCGGTCCATCGGGACCGGCGCGCCGATCCCCTTCACCAGAGGGTCCCTGGCATGCGCGTGGGAGAAATTCCGCCACGACGTGCTCGCGCGCGGTGCGGGCGGAAAGTTGTAGATCGTCTCCTCGTACGGTTCGTGGGAGTCCCCGCGCGCCGATTGACCCGACGCGCATTGACACTCCGACAGCGCAGAGCGTAGCGGCCGGCGAAGCGCACGTCGTGCGCTCCGCGTCGCCGTCCGGCGCGCGGAAAAACGCGGGGCTGCACGCTGGGACCCGCTCACCAGGTCGGGGACCACACGCAGAACAACGAAGCGAAGAACGACAACTTCAACCTGTACCGCGAGCGGTACCTGGCAATGGGCGTGGAGCCCTCGCGGACGCGGTACGGGTGGATCCGCACTTCGCTCTGAAGCACTCCGCCTGGTGAGGAACCGCTAGCCGTCGGGGCCAGGCGCGAGTGTCCAGCTGCAGCTGCAAGGCTCGCAGCGAAGCGGCGGAATGACCCGACGAACGCACGGAGGCGCATATGAAGACTCGCATGACCGCGATTTGGAGTGGATTTCTCGTTTGTGCGTCGCTCTTGTCGGCGGCGCTTCCGAGGTCCGCGGAGGCCCGCGTAACCCGCTTTGTCGTCGAGCAGAGGGTCTCGTTCGACAACGGCAGAGCCTGGGGCGCTGCCGGCGCTTACGAGCGCCTGAAAGGCACCGCGTACATGGAGGTCGACCCCCGCGATCCCCTCAATGCCCTCATCGTCAATCTGGAGAAGGCCCCGCGGAACGGCCGCGGGATGGTCGAGTTCAGCTCGCCGTTCCTGATCCTGAAGCCCGTCGACATGGCCCGGGGGAACCACAAGTTCTGGTACGGGATCAACAATCGCGGGAATTGCATCGAGCTCGGCTTCCGTGCGTTCCCGGCAGTCACGAGCGGGTGCAACCCGCTCACGGCCGCCGACGTGGGCGACAACAACATCCTCTTGCTGCAGGGATATGCGACGGTGGACGCGGGCTGGCACGGTGACGGCCTGCAGAATCCGAACCAGCTATTCCCGACCTTCCCGGTGGCTACGCAGCCGGACGGCAGCCCCATCGTGGGGCCGCTCCGGCTCGAATATCAGACGAACGCCGACACGTTCACGCAACCGCTGGTGGCCGGCTGGCGCCCCTACGAAGCGGCGGACACGAACACCAGCCATTCGACCTTGACGGTCCGCGATCGCGCCGATGCGCCCAAGGTTTCCATCGCCCCGAACCGGTGGGCGTTCGGCCGCTGCCCTGCCGGCCCAGCCAGTCTCGTACCCACGACCACCGACCTGTGCCTCTTCGACGGCTTCGCTGCGCTGAAGATCTACGAGCTGATCTATCCCGCCAAAAACCCCATCGTCATGGGTCTGGCTCACGCCGTGACTCGCGACATCGGCTCGTTCCTTCGCTACCAGACGCGCGATGACGCGGGAAATCCGAATCCGCTGGCGCTGAGCTCCACGAATGTCGGCATCCGGCGGGCGTATTCGTCGGGCACTTCCTCTACGGGGATGTACCAGCGCGAGTTCCTCTATCTCGGATTCAACCAGGACGAATCCCGGCGCAAGGTCTTCGATGCGGTCACGATCTACTCGGCCGCGACGCATCGGCTCTTCGCGAATGTCCAGTTCGCCCACCCGACCTTCTTCTCGGGGCAGGACCAGCACCACGACTACACCTCGAACTCGGTGGCGCCTTTCACGTTCGCGATCACGACCGACCCGATCTCCGGCATCCGCGACGGCATCCTCAAGCGGCCTGCCTCCGATCCCCTTGTCCTCCAGATCGACGAGGAGCTCGTGTTCTGGCAGTGGAAGGCGTCACTCAACGTGGTCGATGGGCTCGGCAATCCCGTTCGTCTGCCCGACAACGTCCGGCTCTACTTCCAGAACGGCTTCGGGCACATTGGCGGAGCCGGTCTACTCGCGCCGCCGCAGCCGCAGGGCCTCTGCCAGAATGCGACGAAGGGTCTGGGCGGCATTTCGATGACGCCCAGGGCGCTCGCGGTCGCGATCGACGAGTGGGCCGACAAAGGCATCGAGCCGCCGAAAAGCAATTACCCGCGGCTCGAGAACAAAACCTTCGTCACCCTGGAGGAGTACAACGCGACCTTCCCTGCCATTCCTGGCGTGGAGCCGCCCAGCGTGATGAACGAAATCAACGTGCTGAATTTCGGCCCCGGATTCAACTCGCAGGGCGGTGTGCAGACGGTTCTTCCACCTGCGCTCGGGGCTCCTTACGCGGTCTTCGTGCCGAAGGCGGATCCAGACGGTGTCGGAGTGCCCGGGATCGACACGATGCTGACGCGCGCTCCGCTGGGCAGCAATACCGGATGGAACCTGCTCACCGGGATACGCGCAGGTGACCTCTGCAGGCTGAGCGGCTCCTACATCCCGTTCGCCCGCTCGAAGGCCGAGCGGCTCGCGAGCGGCGATCCGCGCCGATCGCTCGAGGAGCGATATAAGGACCACGCCGGGTTCGTGAAGGCGGTCGCGAAGGCGGCGAACGAGCTCGTCAGGGAGCGCTTCCTGCTCCAGCAGGATGCAGAGGCGTTCGTCCAGGCGGCGGAGTCGAGCGACGTCCTGAAGTAGCGGTCATGGCGGCGGGCGGGTCTTCCCGCCCGCCGCGCCATCCTCAATCCCCGAAAGGAGCTCCAACATGCGCAAGATCGCTTCCTTGATCGTCGCCGCGGCGGGCCTGCTCGCACCAGGCCTGGCGGAAGCGCGAGTGGTCAGATTCGTCGTCACTCAAGTTCGTACCTTCGCCGACGGGGCCAGCTTCGGCAGCGTGGGTCAATACCAGCGCCTCGACGGAACCGCCTACTTCGAGGTCGATCCGCGCGACCCGCACAACGCGTTGATCGTGAATCTCGACAAGGCCCCGCGGAACGCTCGCGGCATGGTCGAGTTCTCCACCACGTTCTTCATCCTGAAGCCGACCGTACAGTCGCGCGGGAACGGAAAGATCTATTACGTCGTGAACAACCGCGGCAACAAGCAGGCTTTGCCGAAATACAACTACGTGCCGGCGACGTTGAACGCCAACGATCCCATCACCGCCGCGGACGCGGGTGACGGCTTCTTGATGCGGCTCGGCTACACCGTCGTGGATGCAGGCTGGCAAGGGGACGTCGCGGCCGGCAACTCGCGACTGTTTCCGGTCCTGCCTGTGCCTGCGCAGCCGGACGGCAGTCCGATCGTCGAGCGAATCCGGATTGAATACAGCGACCGCACCATTCCGCAGGCGGGCACGTTTACCTTGCCGCTCGAGGGCGACGCGAGCTTCCGCTCGTATGAGACCGCGGACTCCAACACGGCGCATTCGTCGCTTTCGGTGCGCGATACGGTTTCCGGAACCGGTACCCCGATCGCCTCCTCGCGGTGGGCGTTCGGAAGGTGCCCGACGGGCGCGCCCAGCCTCGTCCCCTCGACGACCGACATCTGCCTGTTCGACGGCTTCCGGGCGGACAGGCTGTACCAGCTGATCTATCCCGCCAAGAATCCCATGGTGATGGGTCTCGGTTACGCGGTCACGCGCGATCTCGGATCCTTCCTCCGATACCAGGCGATGGACGATGTCGGGAACGCGAACCCGCTCGCGCTCAGCGCCTCGCAGGTGGGGATCCGCCGCTCGTACGGGTTCGGTAGCTCTTCGACCGGCATGTACATGCGCGACTGGCTCTATCTCGGCTTCAATGAAGACGAGTCCCTGCGCAAGGTGTTCGATGCCGTCAACGTCCACATCGCCGGCACGCACCGGCTCTTTGCGAACGTGGAGTTCGCGGACCCGAATACGTACTCGCGGCAGGATGACCGGCAGGACTTCCTCTCCTCGTCGGTCGCTCCCCTCACGTACGCGGTGACCACCGACCCGATCTCCGGCCGCCGCGACGGAATCCTCAAGCGACCGGAGAGCGATCCGCTGGTCATCGATACGCACACCGAGCTGGAGTACTACGAGTTCCGGGCGTCGCTGAACCTGCACGACGGCCTGGGCAAGGCGGTGGAGTTTCCCGAAAACGTCCGCAGCTACCTGATCTCGAATTTCCAGCACGGGGGAGGGAACCCGCCTACCACTTTCCCGGTACCGTCCGCGCTCTGCGCTTATCCCACCAATCCCAACTACCAGGGTCCCACGCACCGGGCTCTGCTCGTCGCCATGGACCTTTGGGCCGACCGCGGCGTCGAGCCGCCGGACAGCCGCGTTCCCAGCGTGAGGCAGGGAACGCTCGTGACGCTGGACGAGCAGCGTCGCCACTTTCCCAGCATCCCGGGCGTGCAATTCCCGCCGTTCCTGAACGAGCTGAAAGTCCTCGACTTCGGTCCGCTCTTTGGCCCGCGCGGCGGTGTGCTCACCGTCCTTCCGCCGCTCCAAGGAGCCTCGTACCAGGTGCTCGTTCCGGAGACGGACGAGGATGGCCTGGACGTGGCCGGCATCCGGCCGATGGAAGTGCGCGTCCCGCTGGGGACGAACACCGGCTGGAACGTGCGCGCGGCGGGTCGCCGGGCTCCCAACCTCTGCGGCCTGAGCGGGTCCTGGTTCCCGTTCACCAGCACGAAGGGCCAGCGCCTCGCGTCCGGAGATCCGCGCCGCTCGCTGGAGGAGCGCTACCACGACCACGACGGGTACGTCCGGGCGGTGGAACGGACCGCGCGAGACATGGTCCGCGAACGCCTGCTCTTGCAGGAAGACGCGGACCGGATGATCGCGGCGGCGCGCGCCAGCACGGTTTTGCAGTAGAGCGGCGACCAGGACCGATGCCCCCGGCCCGCGCGGGCGACAGACAGCGAACAAGGAGGAGAAAATGAGCAGGATCCGTACATTCCTGTGGCTCGCCCTGTCGGCACTTCCTCTGGGGACGTCCGCGCGGGAAGGCGAGGCAGCGGTCCCGGACTCAGCCAGCTTCTCGACGCTGACGACGACGCCACTCGGGATCGAGGGACTCACTGGCGACCGGAAGGGGAATCTGTACACCGCGGCACGGAACACGCCGCAGCTCAACGCAGACGGCGTTCCGTGCCCGGTCTGGAAGGTTGCCCTCTCCGACCCCTCGGTTCTCCAGGTGGTGGGCGGAATCCCCGCGCCTTGCGGCCCCGCCGGCCTCACCTTCGACGCCGCCGGAGACCTCTTCGTCGCCAACGCCGACCGTATCTACCACCTCAGGCCGGATCCCGTGCTCCGGCCGATCGGGCAGGTCTTCGCCTCCGGCGTGCCCGGCACGAACGGTGTCGCCTTCGACGGGCACGGCGAGCTCTGGACCGGAGACGGCACCACCGCACAAGGGCGTGTGTGGCGGATCGCCCGCTGCGGGTTGCCGCCTTGCTCGGCGGAGTTGATCTTCCGCATCCCGCCGATGCGCAACGCGGCATCACTCGGTGGCCTCGTGGCCGGCGAAGGCGTAGGCAGGCAGGTGCGCGGCTTTCCGCCCGGGACGGCCACGAACACCGCCGGCGGCCAGGACCTGGTGGCCAACGGCCTCGCCTTCGACCCGGACGGCAACCTCTTCCTCGCCGACACGGCCCGGGGCGCGATCTGGAAGATCGAGATCGACCACCGCGGACGGCTCCGCAGCCGCACCGGCTGCGACGATACGCTCGACCCGCAGACGCTCTGCTTCGACAGCCTCTTCGTGTCGCATCCCCTTCTCGATGGCGCCGACGGCATCGCGCTCGATCGGGCTGGCAACATCTGGGTGGCCGCCAACGAGCGCAACGCGGTCGTGGTCGTCTCACGCGACGGGCACGTGAAGGAGGTGTTCCGGAACGCAACGGACCCGTCCACCCTGAGGCGCAATGGCGGACCGCTCGAGTTTCCCACGAGCCCCTTCCTCCTCGAGCACACGTTCTGCGCTGCGAACTCGGATGGGGACCGGCGGGACAACTCGCCGGCCTCCGCCGGCGAGGCAAGTCCCGCGGGACCGGCGCGCGCGAAGATCGCCTGCCTCGATCAGCGGCTGGAAATCTCCGGGCTTCCGCTCCCGGTCCGCTGAAGGCCCAGAACGTCTACCGCCACCCGACCAGCGGTAGGTTGGGCCGCAGGTCCATCCCCAGAGCGGCCGCGATCTCGCGGGCTGCACTCTTCAGCAGGCGCGTGTTGCGCGGTCCCATCCGGAGGAATTGCTTCTCCACCGGACCGAGATCCTTGGCGGCCGTCGCCGAGCGGCCGCTTGAGCCGGTAGGCGAGCCGGCCGTCGGGCAATTCGGAGAGCCGCTCCTGCGAGAACGGAGGACGGGCACCGCAGCCGCAGAGGTGGGCCAGCCCTTCACGGTCGTTCGCGTGCAGGTGCACCGCCGCGTGCAGTGAGAAACCCTGGAGGTATGCCGCGGCGCTGCTTCGCGCGCCCGGTGTCCGGCGGCGCGGTCCCCAGCATATGCATCGCCTCGGCCTGTGCGGAGCCAAGCGCATCCAGGGGCCTCGCGTCGGCTTGCGCTGCCATGAGTCTCGGGCGAACTCGCCCACCACGAACCGAGGCAGACTCGCGCCGGTCTCGCCACCTTCCTCCACCTCGGCGAGGAACGTCTTCCAGTGCGCGCGTACGGTTGCATGCAAGAGCGTGCGCTCGGGTTCGCGCCGCCGGTAACGCGACGCGACCGGCGCGATCGCGCTCTCGCCTGCGGGTCGCGCCGGCACTGTCCCGTTCGCGGCCCCGCCCATGCATCTGTGGCCTGATTCACGAACCGGGCCAGCGCGACAGTGCCTCTGGCCAGAGCGAGGGCAGAGCCGCGGCGTATCCAGATCGCTTCATGTCGTGGAGCATTTTGGTCAGCGGGCGCCTTGATTGCGTTCGGACGAAGTGCGCATGCGAGACTGCGGACTTCGCGGGACCGGAGGGCGATCCCGCGGGAGCGGCCACTCACCGGCGGCCTCGTAGGCCTGGGCGAGCCTCACCGGGCAGCGGGGATCCCGCGGGAACTCGTGCACGCAATCGTCGACGCCGGCTGGAGTAGCGCGTGCTAGGAAGCGCCGCATGGCTGACTTCCTGGGCGTGCCGCAGCGGCGGCTGCCGCTCGCGATCGCGATGGTGGTGCTGCTCGTGGCGACCCTCACCTGGCTGCAGGGCCGGTTCGACCAGAGCGACGTGAAGAAAGGCATCGCAATGGCCCTCGAGTACCGGCCAGCGGGCCGCGGCGGCAAGAGCGTCTTCGAAGCGCTGGTGGCGCTCGGCCGCGGGGATCCGCGATGCGACGGCAAGGTGGTCAGCGGGCTGCTCGGGGACGTGGAGGTCCGCTGCACCCTGCCGGGAGACCCCGGGACCGGGTACCTGTTCCGCCTCCTCCTCGACGGCAAGCGCCCTCCCCGCCCCGCCAATCCCCCCGCCCAGCAATTATTCGAGCAAGTGCAGCCTTGAGGAACGCCGCTGAGAGCACGGCCTCCGCAGGGATCCCGCGCAGACGGCGGAGGTCCGCTCTCCCTGAGGCCCGGTCGCCGGCCTGTCCGGCAGCGCTGCGCCTTTTCGCTCTTCCCGTAATCTTCCCCGGCGCTACACGTCCGCTTCATCATCGCCCACGTATCCTCCGGGCGTTGGCTCCCGGAAGGGGTGCCGCCCGAGGGCGCGCCCGGCGGGGGTCGGTTGAGCGATTTGGGCGAATTAGTGGGTGCGCGGGAATCGTCGACGGGGCACGCTCATCGGTACGGAACGACAAGGAGAGTGACGGATGGGGACCAGCCGGCTCCCGGGCTTCTACAAGATGCGCATCGCCGAGCGGCTCCGGCGCGTGGCCGAGCAGCTCGAGGTGGAGAGCGACGAGCTGGACGGTCTGGGCGAGAGCGGCACCCTGCCCCTGGCGAACGCCGACGCGATGATCGAGAACGCGGTGGGCGTGCTTGGGCTCCCGGTTGGGGTCGGCCTGAATTTCCTGGTCAACGGCGAGGACGTGCTGATCCCGATGGCGGTGGAAGAGCCCTCGGTGATCGCGGCCGTCAGCCTGGCGGCCAAGATCGCGCGCGACGGCGGCGGCTTCCAGGCCGAGGCGGATCCGCCGCGCATGATCGGGCAGGTGCAGGTCTCGCACCTCGCCGACCCGCCGGCCGCCAAGGCGGCCCTGCTCCGCGAGAAGCGCCAGATCCTCGAGGCGGCGAACGCGCTCCAGCCAGCGATGAAGGCGCGCGGCGGCGGGGCGCAGGACCTCGAGGTGCGCCTGGTCCCGGTGCGCGAGGCCGAGAACGGCGCCTCCGAAGTGCATGCCGTCGTGCACCTCCTGGTGGACACGCAGGACGCGATGGGGGCGAACCTCATCAACACCATGTGCGAAGGCGTAGCGCCGCTGGTCGAGCGCATCAGCGGCGGGCGGGTGCGGCTGCGGATCCTTTCCAACCTGGCTGACCAGCGGCTCGCGCGCGCCACCTGCCGCATCCCCTTCGACGCGCTGGCGGACTTCGGCTTCTCCGGGGCCGAGGTGGCGCACGGCATCGCCGACGCGAGCCGGTTCGCCGACGCGGACCCGTACCGGGCCTGCACGCACAACAAGGGCGTGATGAACGGCGTCGACGCGGTGGCGCTGGCCACCGGCAACGACTGGCGCGCGATCGAGGCCGGAGCTCATGCCTGGGCCGCGCGAAACGGCCGCTACGAGCCGATGACGCGCTGGTGGATCCAGGACGGGCACCTGCTCGGCAAGGCGGAGCTGCCCATCCAGGTCGGCACGGTCGGCGGAGCGGTGAAGGCGAACCCGCTGGTCCCGGTGCTGCTGCGCCTGATGGGGAACCCGGGCGCGCAGAAGCTGGCGGGCATCATGGCGGCCGTCGGCCTGGCGCAGAACATGGCGGCGCTGCGCGCGCTGGGCAGCGTGGGGATCCAGAAGGGGCACATGGCGCTGCACGCCCGCTCGGTGGCCGTGTCGGCCGGCGCCAAGGGCTCCGCCGTGGAGGAAGTCGCTCGGGCGCTCATCGCCGCAGGCGAGATCAAGCTGCACCGGGCGCAGGAGATCCTCGCCAAGCTGGTCGCGCAGAAGCCGGCCGCCGAAGTGACGTGACGCCCGTCGGGCGGCAGCCCGGCGCAGGCGCGGCGCGCGCCGCGCCTCCGGCGATCCTCGCCGAATACGCCGCGCTGGCCGAGCCGCGCATCGCCGCGTTCCTCGACGCGCGCGCAGCCGATGCGGCGCGGTTGCCGGTCGATCTGCGGACGCCGTTCGCCGCCCTGCGCGAGTACGTGCTGCGCGGAGGGAAGCGGCTGCGCGGGGCCCTGGTCGTGCTGGGATGCGAGGCGGCGGGCGGCGATCGGGCGTGGGCGCTCGACGCCAGCATCGGGATGGAGCTCCTCCACGCATACCTGCTCGTGCACGACGACTTCATGGACCGCGACGAGGTGCGCCGGGGCGGCCCGACCGTGCACGCGGCGCTGGAGCGGGCGACCGGCTCCGCGCACCTGGGAGCGAGCCTCGCCGTGCTGCTGGGATCGCTCTGCCAGGCCTGGGCGCTGGAGCTGGTGCTCGGAGCAAAGGTCCCGGCGGAGCGCACGGCGGCGGCAGGACGGCTGCTCGCGCAGGCCCTGCAGGAGGTCACGGTCGGGCAGATGCAGGACGTGTCCGCTCCGCTCGGGCGCGACCTGGCCGCGCGCGAGGTGCTCGCCGTGCAGCAGATGAAGACGGGCGGCTACAGCTTCGAGCTGCCCCTGCGCCTCGGGGCGGTGCTCGCCGGCGGGAGCGAGGCGGTGCTCGGCGCGCTGGAGCGCTTCGCGCGCCCGCTCGGCCAGGCGTTCCAGATCGCCGACGACCTGCTCGGCACCTTCGGCGCGCCCGAGGTGACCGGCAAGCCCAACGCGAGCGACCTGCGCGAGGGCAAGCGCACGCTGCTGATCGCGCGCGCGTTCGAGGCGGCCGACCCGCGCGACGCGGCGGTCCTGCGCGTCGGCCTGGGGAAGCCGGACCTGGGCGACGCGGAGGCGGACGCGCTGCGCGAGGTGCTGGTGCGCACGGGCGCCGCGCGGTCGTGCCGGGACGACGCTGAGCGGCTCTGCGCCGAAGCGCTGCGCGCGCTGGACGCCGCTCCCATCCCTCCGCGCGCCGCGCAGGCGCTGCGCGACATCGCCGCGTACACCGTCCGACGCGCCGCGTAGACGGCGCGGACCTGCTCGCGCGTTCCGCCTCCAACGACGCTGTTTTTCGCCACGGGCTGCTCGAGGCGGGTGTCGCGTTCCTGCAGAAGCCGTTCGTCCCCGAGGCGCTCGCCCGCCGCGTCCGCCAGGCGCTGGACGGACCTGGCCGATGATTCCCTGCGGGTCCAGCCGGTGGGCAGGCCTACCTCGCACTGCCCCGTGGGCGGCAGGCGCCGGAGGGCGCATACTCTTCCGCGTCGTCCGACCAAGTCAGGAGCGCCCAGCCCTTCTCGCGCCCGGGGACCTCGGTAAAGGCGCAGAACGCCGTCTCTCCCCGCTTCCCCGCCTGTGGCACGATGGCCTCTCCCCGCGGCGGCGCCTGCTCCGTCCAGGCGAGCAGCTTGCCCGTCTCGATGTTCAGCACCGCGGTGAGAAACGCCGGCGCGGCGCCATCGCGCACGCGGGCATCCGCTCGCCCGGCGGCGCGTTGGATGCGCCGACGATGGAAGCGCTCGATCGGGTGATGAGATGGACCTTGGGCTGAGCGGCAAGATCGCGATGGTGGGCGGCGCGAGCAAGGGGCTCGGGTTTGCCGTGGCGCGCGCGCTGGCCGGCGAGGGCG
>Ga0137380_10002892_pt1 | contig 14771 bp, 22 predicted proteins | sample SagtaG_17_FD_104809 | JGI IMG/M metagenome (GOLD analysis project Ga0137380, IMG submission 104809) | Vadose zone soil microbial communities from Sagehorn Ranch, Mendocino, California, USA - Sage2_L_100_16 metaG | ecosystem: Environmental > Terrestrial > Soil > Vadose zone | place: USA...
CCGCCACCGGCGCGCTCACATCATGGGCGCCGCGGGCCAGCGCTTCGGTCAAGGCGCTGGCCGTCTCCCCTGACGGCAGCAAGATTTATGTCGGCGGCAACTTCGGGTACCTGAACGGGGTGGGCCGCACCCGGCTCGGCGCGGTGAACTCGGCCGGCACGCTCGACCCGAACTGGAAGCCCACCGCCGATGCCACGGTTTATGCGATGGCGGTGGCGCCGGACGGCAGCCGAGTGTTCATCGGCGGCTACTTCAGCTACGTCAACGGGCAGTACCGCCGGGCGACCGCCTCGCTGTACCCGACCAACGGGGCCAATGCCCCTTGGGCCTCCTACAAGGAAGTTCCCGCGAAGAGCTCGACCTGCAGCTCCAACATCAAGACCGTCGCGGTCGACACCAGCAAGGTCTACTTCGGCGCCGAGGGGACGGGTGGCGGCTGCTTCGACGGGACCTTCGCGGCCAGGCAGAGCGACGGTGTGAAGGTCTGGCGGGACAACTGCCTGGGCGCTACCCAGGCGGTCGTGGTTATCGGCACCTGGCTGTACATCGGCTCCCACGCCCACAACTGCAGTACCGTGCCCGGTGGCTTCGGCGAAACCAGCCCCCCTCACCACCTGATGCGCGAGTCCACTGCCGACGGCCACATCGACTCGAGCTGGTTCCCCAACACCAACGGCAAGCCGCTGGGGCCCCGCGCGCTCGCGACTGACGGTGCGCGCCTGGCCGTGGGTGGCGACTTCACCTCTGTGAACAGCAAGCCTCAGCAGGGCTTCACCAAGTTCGGTTGATCTGGACACCTGACGAGGCCGGCAGCTTCGACCGCTCCGGTGCTTCATACTGCGCACGCGCACGCCTCGAACGGGCCGAGCGACTCCGCACGGAGAAGGCGCATGACCGAGCATCGCTGCAACCCGGCCAAAAGCTGTGCATCGATGCGACCTGCTCAGCGGTCTCCTGCTCGAGTACCGCCCAGCTGCATGAACGCGTTTGCGCACCCTTCAGCCAAGAAGGACTCGAACCGCTCGATCGTTCCCTCGATCTGCCCCATTTGAGTCGCGGAGTGGAGGCAGTCGAACGGAGCGATCGCCCAATGCGACAGTGCCCTCGATAGCTTGAAAGCACCGTGGCCCTTGCCAAGTTCGAGATCAGGAGCTGAACCACTCCCTTTCATTGCGCATCGGGAGCGCGCGCTGGCTCGCCACCGAAACGACCGCCTCCTCAGCCTCAGAGGCACGCGTGGGAGCGCGGCTGGATCGGGCGCCGGCCCACCCGCTGATGAAGACGACGGCACCGGTCACCGGTCGACCTCCTCTGGCGCCTCGGCGATGCCGGGCATGGCCGCCAGCGCCTGCTCCACGTCGGCGATCCACTGCAGCAGCGCCTGGCGGGTGCGCACTCCGTGCAGCGCCGCCAGCTGCCAGAAGGCCCCCTCAGGTTGATCCTTGAGCCGGTCCGCCGTGGCCTGCAGGTCGGCCAGGTCCAGCTCGACCGCGGCCCGGTACTCGCGCAGCAGCGCCCAGCGCTGTTCGTGGCCGAGCCGGCGGGCGAAGAAGAACTTGACCAGTAACTCGCTGCGGACCCGCGGTGGTTGGAACCCGGGCGTGGCCAGCCATTCGTCGAGCGCGGCCCGGCCCTGCTCGGTCAACCGGTAGACCCGCTTGTCGGGGAGGCGGTCCTGGGCCACCGCGGTGCCCGCAACGTAGCCGCCGTCCTCCAGCCGCCGCAGTTCCCGGTAGACCAGGCTGCGGTGCATCGGCCAGAAGTAGGCCAGGGACTCGTCGGCGAACGCGGCCAGCTCGTAACCCGACGTGTCGCGCAGTGACAGCAGGCCCAGGACGGCGAACGCTGTGGTCGGCAGGGCTCCCATGGCTCACCTGTTATTCTCATTGTGAATAGTCGAACATGTAACGTACCCTTCTCCGCAGGGTACCGCAGTGGACCCAGCTCGAGAAAGCGATGCCATGCGGAGGCAGCAGCCAGCGGCTCCAGACCCCGGCTCCAGGCCGGGACCGGACCGGGACCTGGCCCGAGCCGGGGACCGCCTTCGTGCAGGCGCTGCGGCCGACCGGTCGCGGTGCTGGCGGCCTCGGGCGAGCACGCAGCCGTCACACCAGGACCGTAGCGCCGGCACTGCCGACTCGGCGGGAGAGACCAAAGAGGCGAACTGGCGATACCCGGGCAAAGTCTCCTGAGGGCAGAGCTTCAGGGAAGGGGCAAGATCGTGGGTCTACCTGCGCAGTCCGTAGCAAGAGGGAGTGCCCGTCACCCGTGGCGGGTCATCGGCGGGTGGCTGGTATTGCTGGTTATAGGCGGCCTGCTCACGTCCCGGCTGCTGAGCGGCGCGCTCACCACCCAGACCCGGTCTGCGAACAACCCGGAGTCCGACCAGGCGCAGACGCTGCTCCAACAGCGGTTGAGCGGGCCCCGGCACTCCACCGAGATCGTCATCGTGCGGTCAACGTCGCTCACGACAAACGCCCCAGCGTTCCGGGCCTACGTGGGGGAACTTGATCGTCAGATCCGGGCGCTCGGACCAGGCGTGGTGAGCCAGTCAGCTGACTTCTCTGAGACGAAGAACCCCCAGCTCGTCTCGGCCGACCGGCACGCGACGCTGATCCCGGTGACCATGGCCGGGTCACTGGACGACGCGGCCGACAACGTCGACCGGCTTTGGGGGTGACGCTGCACGCGCGGCACCCTGGCGAGTTCAGCGTGCTCGTGGCCGGCGAAGCCACCGCGGACCAGGACGCCAACACCATCGCCGAGGGCGACCTGAAGCATGGTGAGACCGTGGGGATCGTCTTCGCCCTGGTCGTCCTCATCCTGGTGCTGGGCACGCTGGTCGCCGCCGTCGTCCCGCTCGTGCTTGGCATCGCCTCGATCGTGATCGCCCTCGGGCTGGTGTCGCTGCTTGGCCTGGTGTTCGACTTCTCGTTCTTCGTCACCAACATGCTCGCCATGATGGGCTTGGCGGTAGGCATCGACTACTCCCTGTTCATTGTGTCCCGCTACCGGGAGGAGCGTGCCCGAGGCTACGAGAAGCTCGATGCGATCGCCGCCGCAGGCGCCACGGCCAACCGGGCGGTGTTTTTTTCGGGAATGACCGTTGTGCTGGCCCTGGTGGGGATGCTGCTCATCCCCAACCTGGTCTTCCGCAGCCTGGCCGCCGGCGCCATCTCGGTGGTTCTGGTCGCCGTGCTGGCGTCGCTCACCCTGCTCCCCGCACTCCTCAGCGTGATGGGAGACCGGGTGAACGCGCTGCGTGTGCCGTTTGTTCGTCGAGGCAAGCAAGACGTGGAGCACGCCACCGGCTTTTGGGCCGGCGCGGCCCACCGGGTCATGGCGCGACCCGCCATCAGCCTGGTGCTCGGCGCGGGCCTGCTGCTCGCGGCGGCCGTGCCGCTGCTCGGTATCAAGACCGGGTTCTCAGGCGTCAGCACCTATCCCAACGACGTCCAGTCCAAGCAGGCGCTCACCGTGCTGGCTAGGGACTTCTCCGGTGGGCTGACCCAGCCGGCGCAGATCGTGGTGGACGGCCCGGTCAGAACCAGGCCCGTCCAGCAGGCCATCGTGGGACTCCAGGGGACGCTGGCCACCGACAGGGCCTTCGGCCCGAGCACGCTTCAGGTCAATGCGGCCGGGAACCTGGCGCTGGTGTCTGTCCCGGTGTCGGGCGATCCGAACGGCGAGGACGCCTTCGCCGCCATCCGGCAGCTGCGGGCCGACACCATCCCCGCGGCGTTTGCCGGCGTGGACGCCCAGGTCCTGGTGGGAGGGCCGACCGCCGGCGCAGTGGACTTCTTCGATCTCACGGCCCGGTACACCCCGATCGTGTTCGCGTTCGTGCTGGGGCTGTCGTTCCTGCTGTTGATGATGGTGTTCCGATCGGTGGTGATCCCGCTGCTGGGGGTGCTGCTGAACCTGCTGTCGACGGGCGCCGCCTACGGCCTGCTGGTGCTGGTGTTCCAGCACGGCGTGGCGGCGGGGATCTTCGGGTTCCAGCAGGTGGAGACCATCGAGGCGTGGCTGCCGCTGTTTTTGTTCTCGGTGCTGTTCGGGCTGTCCATGGACTACCAGGTGTTCCTGCTCAGCCGGATCCGGGAGCGCTACGACCACACCGGCGACAACCGCGGCGCGGTGTCGTTTGGCCTGCGCACCACCGGGGGCATCATCACCGGCGCGGCGCTGATCATGGTGGCGGTGTTCGGGGGGTTCGCCTCAGGCCGGCTGGTGTTCCTGCAGGAGATGGGGTTCGGCCTTGGGGCGGCGGTGCTGATCGACGCCACGATCGTCCGCTCGGTCCTGGTCCCGTCCGCGATGGAGCTGCTCGGCAAGCGGAACTGGTACCTGCCGAGGTGGCTGGAGTGGTTGCCGCGGATTCGGGTCGAAGGACCACAGCAGGTCGCGCCGTGCGCGCGGTGGTCGGCACGCCCACCACGGTGTTCGTTCCGGGAGTTACAACCTTCCTTACTGGATCAAGCCCGCCCGCCTCGGGCACTTCGCGCGGCGGCCTTCGGCCGCCGCGCTCGGCCCGGCCGGGCGGCATTCGAGCAACCCGACACCCGATAGCAGCCCGTAGCACTTCGCTCAGGAGTGGACCACCGCCACGATCCCTACGTTCATCGCCGCAGCCGGCTCTGGGCCATCGCCGGCTCCCTGCATCCTGGCAGGCGACCTTGTGCGGCGCCGCCGTCCACTGCGAGGGGCATTCCAGCTATTGCGGCTCAACACCATCCGGCGTGGCTGGATCATGTCACCTCCGACCGCTTCCTCAGCCCAGCCGAGTTCCAACGGCGCTACGGCAGCGTGTTCCCCGGCGCCTGCTACACCGACTTGTACCGCCCCCGCGCTATGTGCTGGGACGCCCCGGCCCACTGATCAACCGGCAGACCGTCTGGCCGGACGAACACTGCCCGGTGCTCAACCCGGCCGGACACCCACTCCCCGTAGGCCCCGATCACAGCTATCATCTGCACGCCTTTCCGTGCACGGAGGAGGACCGCCGCGATGTCAGCCCAACCACCAGCACTCCCCGAACTGAACCCCGACGACCCGCTAGGCGTCAGCCATCCCAACACCGCCCGCATGTGGAATTACCACCTCGGCGGCAAGGACAACTACCCGGTCGACCGGGAGGCATCCGAAGCGTCCAGTGCGATGCTGCGGGGCCTTGGCGCGCCAACCGGCGAGGACGCCGCCCAAGAGGGCCGCCACCTGCTCCAGCGGATGGTGGACTACATGCTCGGGCAAGGCATCCGCCAGTTCCTGGACCTCGGCTCCGGCTTCCCGAACATGGCCAACACCCACCAGATCGCCCACCGTGTCGACCCGGATGCGCGCGTCGTCTACGTCGACCTTGATCCGGTCGTGTCGACCCATGCGGCCGCGCTGATGGCCGGCCCCAACGTGGTCACGCTCAGAGCGGACCTGCGCCAGCCGGAGCAGGCGCTCGGCGACAAGCGGGTGCGCGACCTGCTCGACTTCGACCAGCCGGTCGGGATCATGTTCATCTGCATGCTGCACTGCCTGTGGAACAAGGAAGACCCGTGGGGGGTCGTGCGGCAGTTCCGGGACGCGGTGGTGCCGGGCAGCTATTTGGCCATTAGCCACATGACCAACGAGACCCGTCCGCAGGCGGCCGAACGGCTCTTCCAGATGACCCAGGAGCTGCACTGGAGCACGCCGCTCATCATGCGGAGCCGGGCGGACATCGCGCGGTTCTTCGACGGATTCACGCTGGTTGAGCCTGGGCTAGTTGTCCCCGCGCAGTGGCGACCCGACCTGGACAACCCGCTCCGCACTCCCGGACAGTACGACGAGGAGGGCGAACTCGTCCTCCAGCGCAGGTCCCCCGAGCGGCCCGAGGATGATCGCGGGGTCGCGTGGCACCTGTGTGGGATCGGCATCAAGGACTAGAGCCACCGGTCGAACTCAACACCAACAACGCCCACCCGTGCTCGGCCGCAGCCGGGCGGCAACCCCAGACTAGAGGGTGTCATCGGCGGCGGCTAGGAGCCGACGGGCCGAGGCTTCATCGGAGGGGGCAACCAGCACGCGAACGCCCTCTATCTGCAGCTGCGGGTACTGTCCTCCGGCATCATCTGCCGACACAGCTGCTCTCAAGCCGTGACTGCGCAGCATGCCGACGATCAGCTCCGCCTCTGTGCGGCTGGCAACGACCGCCACAGACACAGTCGCGCCGTCCACGATCTCAACTCCTCTGCTCCTGTTACTGCCTGTAGGCCGCTACTGGCATCATGGTCGCACTTTGGGCGGCCCGTCGCACCCGTGGAAAACCTCGGCCGGAACCAGTCGGCGGTTCCGGCCCCCCCCACGGGTGCTGCTACTTCAGGACGAAGAGGCTCGTGCCCGCTGCGTGCCTATAAGGACAGTCATCGATGGTGCATCACGGTCAGCCACGGACACGCCGATCTGGCGCCGACCTGCAATCGCCCAGTCACGGAGTCCGCGGCGCACCGACCCGTACATTGCTCGAACACCCTTGTCAGGGGCCGGGGCTGACCGGCCGGGACTCGACACACAGGGACCATGGCTTCCCGGCTCTCGACCAAGACGTAGTGGACCAGGGTGTGGAGGAACGCTTTGCGAGCCGGCTGCGGTCCATCGCCACCCGGACCTGCTCCGCAAGGTCCGACAGCTCCTGCGGCGTGGGTGGCTAGACGTTGGGGGTGTCCAAGGCGCCGTGTGGCTCGGCCTGGCACTGGTCGCACAGCCCCTCGGCCTGCATGCGGCAGCGACGGCCTTCTCGGTCAGGTCGATGCGCTGGTAGGTGCCAAGCAACCTGTCGATGACGCCCTGGTGGAGCAGGTTGGCGCGCCGCCGGCCGGTCGATCGTCCACTCTGCCCGCGCCAGATCGCTCAGCCGCAGGTGTCGGAACGTGTGCGGCGCCAGCTGCACCACGCAGGCACCCTCCCCAAGACCGGTGACGATCTTTCACCAGCCCGACGGGTTGGGCTGCCCTGGTGCGGCGCAGTCTTCAGCTGCTCAGCAAGGCCGCCGCTCAGCTCCGATCGTCGACGAATGGGACCTCCAAGGACGCCGTCACCAAACGGTCCAAGGCTTTCCCGCTGGGCAGCGCTGCCTTGGACGAGGCAGCGGGCCGGATCCAAACGTCGAAGCCTTGCGCCTCCCAGACCAGTTGGGTCCGGTCACCGTACACCGTCACCCCAGCGGCCACCGTGACCGGCTGGTAGCGGGTCTGCAGCCCGGCCGGGTCAGCTCGCGTAGCCCAGATCTCGATGAGGCTGTTGCTGTTGGGGACCGGCCTGCCGTTCGTCGGGCCTGCCTGGAGCGCCTGGCCCGTATTCCCCCACTGAAACAGACCCGCTCGGTCGATGATCTGGAAGATCCACGCCGCCTCCGGGCAATAGACCCACAAACCCTGCCGGCACGACTGGGCAGACGAGACCCCTTGCGGCTCGGCCATGAAGCTCGACAGCGCCGCTGCCACCTCGGCGCGGAGGGAGGCAGACGCCCTGGGGCCGAACATGACGTGGACCTGGAAGAACCGGCCGGCTTGGCGGAAGAGGATGAGGTGCGTGCGCTCGCCAACGCATTCGAACGGGCCGGCAAGCGGTCCCAGGTCGAACCTGGTCGGCCGCGGCGGGAACTCATAGGGGTTCTCGCCGCCCGTGTACTCCAAGACCCACAGCAGCGCGCCGTCCTTGGGGAGCGCCCGGATCGCCGCCCGCGGCGCGCAGTCCCCGCCGGCCGGCATGGGTCCAGTGCCCAGGGCGAGCAGCGCTCTGGGCGCCGCCAACCCCATCGCCGCCGATTTGAAGGTCCAGCTCTTCGGCGCCTGGACCGCCACCCCGCTTGCCTGCTCGGTGTGCCAGACCCAGCCAGGCCGGGCCGCAGGAAGCGACAGGCCCTGGGTCGACGGGGGGCTCGTCGCCGGCGGTGGCGGCGTGGTGACTGGCGTCGCCGGGCCAGCGCCCCGGATCGGACCGAGCAGAATGAACGGGACGGCAAGGCCGATCAACACCAGCCCCGCGATCATCCCCGCGGCCATGAGGCGACGCGCTTGCCGTCGCCGAGCTCGGCCGATCACCTGCTCCAGCTGCGGCTCTGGCGCTCGGATGCGTTCGAGGGCGCCGCGCAGCCGCTGCCCGACATCCCGATCATCGTTCATCCGCTGCTCCTTCCAGCCGTGTTCGCAGAGCCTCACGGGCGTGCGCCAGATGCGCCTTCACGGTTCCCTCCCGGCAGCTCATTACCTGGGCGACCTCTGCCAATGGCAGGTCGAACGCGTAGTGCAGCGTCACGGCCTGTTGCTGGCGACGAGGCAGTCGCCGCACCGCCTGCCAGAGGTCCAGAGCTCCATCGGCGACAGGATCGACATCAACCGGCCCGGAACCGGGCAGCCAACGCCGACGACGCAGCATCCGTCGGGCGACGTTCAGCGCCGTGCTGGTCACCCACCCTGCCGCCCAGGATTGGTCCCGAAGGTGGTCCCAGCGCTCGAGCGCTCGGGCGAAGGCCTCCTGCGTGGCATCCTCTGCGGTGGGACGGTCCCCGCACAGGGCGTAGGTTACCTGGAACACCCGATCGTGCTCCGTCTGGTACAGCTTGACGAACCACGGCTCGACGGAGGGTGGATACTTCATACGTGACATTCGACTCTACTTTGCCTACTGTGAGTGCTTCCCGACCCGGGGCTGTCGCCCTTACAAGTCCTGAGCCGTCTGCAAGGTTTAGGTGGCAGTATCCCTTGCCAACAATCTCGGGCTCCTCGGCGGGGTGGTTGACGTTGCGAGGGGCGCGCACTTCGCGGCGAACCAGGTTACGGCTCGACCGTCCACCCCACCTGCTCGGTCGCATTGGTGATCCTGTCACGCTGCGGCTGCCATGAGCCCATGAGACGGAGGATGACTGTCGAGCATGTCACACGCCCATGGCATACGGAAATGCGTTCACGCAGCCTGTCGGCACCCGGAGAGGCGACTACAGAGGGGGCGCGTCGACATCTCCTGCCCAGTGGCTTGTGATCTCCGCACAGACAGGACGGCACTCCTGACGAAGGCTCGCGAATACCGGCGGATCGAGGGCCAACGAGGCAACTTGAGGGCAAGGCGATCACAAAGCGATCACCGGTTACTTGTCACAGGGGCACGACCGTGCCGCCACCAACGACGGCCCTGGAAGCTACCGGACCACCATCGACCGAAGGCTTTGTTGGAGCAGCGACCGGGTCACCTTTGGTGCGTTGCCGCCTATCCAAAGCCGCATTAGAAACGTCCGCTCCGAACCCGAAAAGACAGCACGGTATCGGAGGAATCCATCAAACTCGGATGGCCGCCGAAGTAGGTCGCCATAATCGAAGCCCTGGCGAGCGCCTCGGTCAACAATAGCGTAGTGCAAGAGCCAACACAACACGGCGTCATTCGGATATCGCGCAAGGTTCGGAAGGTCCTCTTCCTCGCCCACCTGTGGAATGGATGCACTGAGAAGACAGAAGGACTCGTGCGGGTACACCAGGCTGGGAGACAGCCGAGTCGTAATCCTCCAGGTCGACGGATAGGAGATGGCGACTTCTGACCGGGGACTTGTGAACGTCACCCACCTGCCCGGCCCCAAGCTTGACGGTAGGCCGGTGGCCGCTCCTATGCCAGCGACTGCTGCAGCTCGCAGAACGCTGCGACGCGGCAGGTTCTGAGATGATTCCTCGGCTCGTTGTGTCTCAACGCCAGCTCCACGCACAACGGATCCCTCCTCATGACGCCGAATCGACGGCACTTCAGCCTCCTTGTGACGTTGTCGGCCCGCTACATCATGCTAAGAAATACCCAAACCAGAAGGCTCGCCGAAGCTGCCACACACAACAGCGTACGAGTCACGATGATTATGGATGAGAACGGCTCGAGTTCATCAGTGACGACGGTCGCGGATGAATATGCCCACCGCTTAACGGGAACGAGAAGGGCTGTGGCGGACCGTGTGAACCCAGCAATCACGAAGAGCAGAATGGCAGCCCAGGGCCACCTGCCCAGCCCAAGCAACAGCACTAGGAACGGGTACAGCGCGTAGGAGCTGATTCTTGTAAAGAACGTGAGCCCGAGAGCACCTGAATATAGAAAGCTTGCCGTTTTTGGTGCGAAGATATTGCGCCATGCCTCTGGTACCTGGTGGCTGAGGCTTAGACGCGGCAGCCTCCACCACCCTAGCTGCTGGCCGATGTATGCCACCCCGACAAGAGATGAGGCGAGCGCAAAACCGACCAGATGGCTGCCAACCAACAGAAAGAGCAGATAGCCAACGAACGCCACCATACCGCCCGCTACCGCTCCGCCTGTTAGCCCTCCAAGTAGGAACAGAAACAGGATCTGAGCACCTATCCGGTATTGATCCGCTTCTGGTTCGCGCATCACCATCCACCTGATGGTGTGAATCATGGAATACCCTCATGGGGAAAACAACGACTCAATTCCGATCCATATGGCAAGAAGTATTGCCACAGCCGCAACGGCTGCTGGCAGGCCAATAGCAGCCGGAACGGCTAGGAGGATAATGAACCCCAAGCTCGAATACGCTAGCCACATCCCAAGCTGGTGAAGGGATGCGGGAGCACCTTGGGCGCGAGCAGATCCCAAACCCGACATGTGTTTCTCTCCCCTTGGGATGCCAATCTGATACAGTGCTTCGCGCTTATACCGGGCACCCAAACCCGCCGCACCTACGGACTCGGCATCTGATAATGTAGCTGCTATTTCCGCATCCGCCCCCCCACTCTTTCGTGAAGCAACACCTCGGCCCACACGGACAACTTGAGCCACATGACCCGGGGGACAGACAGCAGTCACAGAACAGGGTCACGTGACCGCCAGTACAGCGGCTTGTGCACTTGCTCCAACAGCCACACTCGCAGGTCCCGCTCGGGCAGGTGGTCGTCGCGCTAGAGCAGCCGCAGTAGGCCGACTCGGCGGCACATGCGGTCCTTCCGTCCCAACACGATGCAAGGATCGAGGATGGTTCTGCCCAGAGGGCAGTTCCAGCGCCAGCAACGGCGCCTCCCGCCCCAGCAGCGATTGTCAGACTCCCGAGCTTGCCGAGGAATGATCTCCGTGGCGTCCGTATGGCCAGCGCTTGGCTGACACGGCCGAAATACTCATCGACACGAGACCCAGGCACGACTTCATGCTGTTTCATTTGCTCGTCCTCCGACCAGCTTCCGGTCTCCGCTTTCTCACACGATCTTCACTCGCTCATGTCACCGTCGGCAATGGGCAGAAGTTCTGCATCAGTCGGTGCCATGGTCATAGAAACACGAGTACGGCGAGCATCGGCTACCAGGACTTCGAGCTGCTCAAGAGTGTTCGGTACGCCTGCAGCCAGCACTCTGCCCTCTGCGGAAAGAGCCATGGCAATCGGACGGTCCCCGGGGTCAATCTGACTGAGAGAGACAGCAGGAACGCCGTCACCGAATCCGTGCTTGCTCAGGTAGCTCAGCGCGTCAGATGCCTCACCATCGACGGCCACAGTGACTGCAATTTCAGGATCCACTCGCATGAGTCTTCGGAGAGCCTCGAGGATTGGCGAGCAGAACGAACAGCCTGAATTGGCGAACAGAACGAGGGTGATTCGGCCGGGTGCAAGAACAGCGACAGGACGAGACTTCAGGGACATCACTTCTGGAACTTCGACCGTACTGCCAACCGCAGGCCCTCCATCCAGAGGCCCAGAGCCTCTTGCCGGGAGCCGGAGGTGGAGAAGCCCAACCTGCCGGGCCAGGCCTATGACGACAAGAATAATGGCAACCTGCAGGAGCCAAAGCGTCAATTCGGAGATCACGACCGGTTTCAACTTCCCAACTCCTCTACTTCCCGGTCTGCAACTGTCGATTCGCCCTGCGCAGATCGCGAGCGACACTCCATAAAGACGCGAGGAGAACCGCCGAGATCCCTGTGCGAAGAGCGGCGAGGGAGGGAGGCCCAGCTCGGGACATGGCGAACAGCGCCGCCGCCGCCAAGCACAGATTCATGAGGACATGCGTTCGGCTGATGCGTTGGCGACCTCTGGGACCAAAGCACCCGCAGATCAACTCAGTTCTACCACGCAGAACATTCGTTCCGACGGCCACCGCGAATCCGAGAAAGAGCGCAGCGCAGACGAGCCCGCCAAGCCACGGAGCAAACAGAATGAGGAGCGCCCCCAGAATCTCTGCCCATGGAAGGAAGTGCCCTAGGAAGAGCGCGGCGACCGAAGGGACAACCTGATAGGCAGCGATCTGGCTGGCGAACGTTGAACGATCACGGACCTTCAGGAGCCCAGCTATCAAGAGGACGACGGCGCAGATCGACGCTGCCGCGCCAGTTGCAAGGTCCACCTACCATCGCCCCCGATCAGCGCATGCGTGAGCGGTCCGGTTCGACGGCGAGAGTGGTGTTGTCGGTCCTCGCCGTCCTGGTCCTCCTTGTTGTGGCAGCCGGCTCGCGCTAACTCTGTCGGACTGGCAGCCCCGATCAACGTGTAGCGTGCGGTCTGGGTCAATACTCCCCAAGACAACCGGTCCCGTGGAATTGGCAATCCCCAGCACCCGCCTAAGACGAGGATCCCCCACGGCCTGGTGAAGTGCATTCCAGCGACAGCGCGGTGCCCCCCATCCTCGCTCCGAACCGGCACCGCAGCGCCTGGCGCGGTCCGCCAGACCGCCTCGGGGCCGACCGCGAGAGAGCGGCGGGATCTCGCGATCCTGTAGAACCCGCGTGACCCAGCTTGTGGCGGGATCGACGCGTACCGTCCCGCCACTCTCCAAGCCACCTCCGATGCCGGCCCCGGTGCCCCAGACCGCCCATCTCCAGTAGCCACGTGCTCGGCCCTGAATCTGCGCCTGAAGCACGGCAGACACGCCCAAGCCAAGCGGAAACTCTACTGGGGCCAGAAGGAGGTCGTCTTCCACCTGGCGTGGATTTCCGGCCTCCACACTCGATGGACGCGGCTCATCTCGCATCTACATCTTGTGGAGGGTGTGTGCTTCGCTGTCCCGCGTCGTGATCAGCTCAGTCCAGTCGCTCGAACGAGGCCAGTCTCGTAGGCGAACGCGACCGCCTCGGCGCGGTCGCGCAGATCAAGCCTGGTCAGGAGATGGTGCACGTGGGACCGGACCGTCGCCTCACACACCGATAGCGCCGCCGCGATCTCCGCATTCGACTGGCGCTGGGCGATGAGGCACAGGATCTCAAGCTCCCGGGGCGTGAGACCCCGCACCCGCACGGGCGCTCGCGCTCTTCGAGGCGCAAGCCGGCCGGCGACATGGTCAAGGAACCGGCCGGCGATCGGTGGCGTGATGAACCCCTCGCCAGCCGCGACCGCCCGCGTCGCACGAACCAACTCTTCCGCCTGGCAGCTCTTGAGGAGCAACCCCCTGGCGCCGGCTCGGACGGCGTCGATGACGTCGCCGTTGTCCGCGGCAGCGACCACCACGACCCTCGGCGACTGCTCGACCCCCGGAGCGGATAGCCGCCGGATCGCCTCGACGGCATCAGGGCAGGGTTGGGCGATGTCGACGAGCGCGATCGTGGGCCGAACACGGCGGGCCATCGCGACCGCCTCATCGCCGGCGCTTGCCTCTCCCACAACCTCCATATCTGGCTCCCGCTCCAGAATCGCCCGCAGACCGGCACGCACGACGGGTTGCTCGTGACACACGAGAACCCGGATCCTCGGCGCTGAGTCCACCACCGGCGGCGACCTGCAGATCGGAGATAAGCCCGACTATGGAGCCTCAGTCGTTTCGGGCTAATTGTCAAGAAGTTACTGGCCTGGCCGATCCGCCGGGCGTCCCCCGCGTAGGAGCGGGGCCGCCCGTCAACAGGCACGGCGGTGAATGAGCAGGCGGTCAAGCGCCTGGGCGACCCCCAGCGGCCGACTCGCCCCGGTGGCGGCGGGATGGGCGCGCAGATAGGAGGCGAGCGTTCGCACCGCGGGACGCAGCGTCTGGGGTGCGAGCTTGGCGGCGGCGTCGAGCCGTGCTAGCAGCCGTGGTGACGGCGGGAAGAACCCCGTGTCGACGTCGGGAACGCCGGCCAGCGTGGCACACAGCGCCGGGGTCACCAGGGCGGTGCGCAGGCCGATGGTGCTGCGGGCGGGCACCACGCTGGCCCTGGGTGGCTCCTGGGCGAGTACGACGCTCCCCGGCCCGCTGGGATCACCGTCGTTGACCGCAGCGACCAGCGCGGCCGTGGTGAGCAGCCCCCGCCCCTGGTCCAGCGGGCGGCAGTGAGGTCGGGGACGGTCACCTCGCGCGGCCGTGCGCCTGCCGTGCCGGCATGGTCGTCGTCACGGTCGGTCTGTACGATAGCCGTCGCGGCGGACCCTGTCGTGCTGCCCTGGCAGATGGATGATTGGGCCGCTGACCAGGGGTGTTGCTGGTAGCAGGGTGTTCGGATTGTGGAACGTTGGGTGCGCCAATCGGCATCGTCTTCGAGCCGGCAAACCTGCTGTCGCCCGAAAGGGTTCCCGCCAGCCCAAGATCCCAGCTGAGGCCGTCGACCTCCATGGAGTATCCGGCATGTTTCTCCAGCTCGTTGGCCTCACCCCAATCCGGTGATCGAGGTCCTGGCCGACGACTTCGTCGACCGCGAGGAGCTCCGCGGATCTGCCAACCCGCCACCAAGGGGCAGTTCGCGGTGACGTCGGCTTGCCAGGTCTGAGTCCGACACTTAGGAAGGTCGTGATGAAGCATAAAGGTACGACACATAGCATGTAATATGCCAGGCTGGACAAGCTGCAAGGACTGCCTGTTCGCTCAGCA
>Ga0137380_10002893_pt1 | contig 14769 bp, 14 predicted proteins | sample SagtaG_17_FD_104809 | JGI IMG/M metagenome (GOLD analysis project Ga0137380, IMG submission 104809) | Vadose zone soil microbial communities from Sagehorn Ranch, Mendocino, California, USA - Sage2_L_100_16 metaG | ecosystem: Environmental > Terrestrial > Soil > Vadose zone | place: USA...
ATTCATCCTTCGCTGCTGCCGGCTTTTCCAGGCCTCGACGCTCAACGGCAAGCGCTAGAGCACGGCGTGAAGGTAACTGGCTGCACCGTGCACATGGTCGACGAAGAACTCGACCACGGACCCACAGTGTTGCAGCGTGCAGTCGAAGTCCGAGACGACGACACAGTTGAAACACTGTCTGAGCGGATACTGGAAGAAGAGCACCGCATTTATCCCGAAGCGGTTGCGCGAGTGTTGAGTGAAGGGTTTAGAATCGAAAACCGGCGAACATTTTTCGCTGATCGAGATTCGAGTTGAGCGTTTGAAAAGATAATGGCAACGACCCGCGTGTCGGACTGCCTCGAAAGGACGATTCTACCAGCGTTATTTTATCGGGTCGTTGCCTGTCACTTAGATTCAGAAACACCCCTCTTCGCGTTGCCTGACTACCGGCTCATTTTGCATTTCACATTTTCCATTTGTCATTTTTCATTTCTTCGCCGCTCGTACCGATGACAAATGACAAATCGCAAGTGGAAAATGGAAAATGAACGGTGCTTCATCGCTCTGACCGGAGGTGAAAGGTGATCGGTCGCGCTGTGATCATACCGACCTCGGTTCCGCTCCTTAGCTCGGCTTCGTGTCCCTTTGTGAGCATCACTCCAGCAACGCCTGCGCCCGCGCCGATCGCCGCTCCGATGCCCGCGCCTTTGCCTCCGCCGATCACTCCGCCAAGCACCGCGCCTCCAATCGTGCCGCCGCCGATGTAGCCGATGTTGCGTTTCTCAGATGAGTTCCCGCTCACTTCATTTTCTGCATCGACCCTTCCCGCCCGTGCGTCTTGAAGCTCGGTCAGCGCTCCGTCGAGCGGATGCTTCGTTCCGTCTGGCAGCACGAGCGAATCGAACTGCAATCCGAGCTGACCTTCGCGACCGCGCGTGCGAGCCGGAGAGACCGACGTCACTCGCCCCTCGATGATTGAGCCTGCCGGCACAACTTCTACTCCGCCGACATAAACCGGCGTCACAACCGTGCTCTGAAATCGATCGCCAACTCGCGATATGCTCGAGTTGAGAGTCTGGTTCATCCTCAGCCGGAAATATTGGTTTGCAGGCAAAGTGTAGGTGGCGAACACCGGCCCGACTACTCCGGCGCTTGATGCGCTGGTTTGCGCAGCGACGGCGCTAGCTCTTTGCGCCTGCGTCCTGCGTGTTCTTCGACGCAGCGTCGGTTTGCAACTGCAAGTTCTCTTCGCAGCGGCGAGCGCGACCGATTCAGACAACGGTGCTAGGATAGCGACAAACATCGCTGCTGCAGCAACAGCCGTGATTAAGCGTCTATTCATACTCCCTCCTGGGCGTGGTTCGTGCTGAAGCTGGGAAGATTGATTTACAGCGGTGTTGGGATGAGGAAAGGTTCCGTGAATGTTGCCTGCCTAAGCGTCCAGTTCGTATGCGATCTTCAGCCAGCGCTTCACTTCGTCGTCGATTTCCTTTACCGAACTGATCGGTATGCGGTGCGTAATGCGGTCCTTCTTTGCAAACCCGCCGGTGTCGATAAGCCGTCCAGTCGCTTTCATGTCCTTCAATGCGAAGCCAAGATCGATTCGAGTGTGCGTGGTCGGTTTAATCTGCGCGAATACGTGATTTCGATACAAAGGGACTATCGTCTGGCAAGGACAGGCCTTAACGTCCTTGCCGATCCCCAGTCCAAGCTTGAGCAGCGCATCGTAGATGGGTCGCAGCGACGCCTTTGGGCCCGAAAACATCTTCTCGACGTAGCCTTCGGCCGAGCGCAAGTAAGTCTCCGAGTCGCCGTCTTCACCTTTTCCTTCAGCTCTTTCAGCGAGCCATTTAGCGTAGTTAGTTCCAAGACCGTGTTTTGTCTTGAGCCACTCACGGCGCCCGACTTCAGTCTTCGGCCCGGATCTGTTGATGAGCTTAATCCACTCATCCAGGCTCTTTCCGGTTTTCGATGGCAGCTCCTGGATCGCTTTCTGGACCATTGCGACGCCGGGATGAACGCCGTAGATGGAATCAGTTTTTGTCTTCCTTTCCCGCGACATAGATTCTCCTCATTCTCGATCAAAAGCTACGCGCTGAACGGTCCAACGGCGCAATTGGGCCAATAATATCATGATGGCTGACGTTGCACCGTAAGCCAGCAGACACCAAACTACGCCGCCAAAAATCGCAAAAAAGTAATGTATTGCTAGTACGTAACGAAACTCAGTGTGTACCGCCGACTGGAAGATCAAGTAATACGACGGAACGATTAGTATCAGCCCCCATCTCCGCCGGCTGATAAAGTACGTGATTATTGCTCCCAGCACCACGAAGGTCAGGGTAGTCTCTTTCGCCAGTCTTTCGAGGGCCTTGACGGCCCGACGCAAAAAGGAGAGCGCCGTTCCGGGTGTGAGCGCGGCTTTGCTTGGGACCTCTGGCGTATTCGCGTAGTTTCTTTCCCCAAAATGAACATCAACCAACGGGGCCCATTCGGAACATTGCATCATTCTCAACATTCGCCGTCCCATCACGCGGGCATACCACACGGGATTGCGAACTATGACTGCGAGGCTCTTTGCGATTCTGGCGCGGTCGCGTTCCACACCTTCTGGCGTGGCCCACCAGGAGTAATGTCGATTTCCTAATTCGGCGGCTTCTTGCAATCCCAACTCGTCGTCGGTTTGCGGGGCTCCGAACCGGCCTCCACTCTCCTCTCCAATGCCTATCCAAAGCGTCATGCCGACCCCTATCCAGTCAGGCACAAAGCGTCGAAACATGACGTAGTTTCGAATTGTTATTGGCGCAAGTACCAGGAAGCTTGCCGCAACCATTACTCCGACTCTTGGAAAAAGCCACCGCCGCTTCTTGTAACTTAGAAGCAGTACAGCTAGGCAGAAAGGACCGAGCAAGAGAGCGTTTGGTCGCAGCCACAGCGAAAGCCCGAGCATGAATCCGGCAGTCAAGAATGGCAGACAGGACTGGCTGCGCTTAGACCAAGCTATGACCAAAGAGTAGGTGGCCGCCAGAATTGGCAGGGGCACCAGTGAATCGGGCAAGATGAAATTCGAGAAAAATGCTATTCCATGATAGACGGAGGCTAGGAGGCCCGCGGCTATTCCGACACGCCAGCTAATCAACTCGCCCGCTATTAGAAACAAGAGCACAGCCGTCAAAGCGCACAGGAGGTCCTGAAACAACTGAACTGTGAAGAAATTCTGACCGAACAGGTAATACACCGCCCCAACGAAGATCGAGTATCCCGCGGAAAAAGCCATTAGCGACGTATCGATCTTTCTTCTGTCATCTGGGAAGAGGAGACCATGGCCGTCGACCATCGAGAGTGCTCTAGCATCGTAATGAGCGGTCATTGCCGAGAACGGTTGACTCGGACTGTAGATCAACGGCGATAGATCGACTGCGTGGAGCGAATCGACGACAAATGTGCAAAGGAACACGACGACCCCAAAGACGAGCTTTCGGCCCCGGCCCATTCTCGCGCGGGTGGCCAATGCAGTTGAGCACCACCGGCGAAACCTGAACGAAAGGATACGTTCTCTCACATGGGAATACCGGAGGGCGAGTATACAACACAAAGGCGGGCAATAAAACGCCTCAGGCAGTTGGTGTATCCGTGCTCCTGTCTTCGCTCAATCTTCCGGGTGCTGACTGAGGCTAAACCAATTCCCCGAATTGTCCCTGAAGACGGTCGCGATACCCCAGGACTGTTCTTGCGGCGGACCCATGAACTCGACTCCCTTCGACAACAGCTCTTCATAAGTGGCCCTGCAGTCCTTGGTGTCGAATACCATTCCGCCAAGTTTTCCTTTTTGCATGAGGTCTCGCACTTGCGCGGCCGATTGCTCATCCAGCACGTAGCCGGGTTTCGGTTCCGTTAGAATCACTTCAAAGTCAGGTTGATCCCTCGGACCAACAGTGAGCCATCTATAGCCGCCTTCCATTGTTGCATCAGTGCGAACCTCAAAGCCCAGTTTGTCTCTGTAGAACTCGAGGGCTTCCTGTTGATTAAGCACAAACACCAACGCATGTGACACCTTCGTTATCATCTTCAACTCCTGTTGTGGTCGTGATGCGAGAAGAATACTTCAGATCACAACGAGGATGCTTCTCGAAAATTGCTAACTTGTGGCGCACTCGGATTATTCAGGCCGTACAACATGAAAACGCAAGCCGGGATTTTGCGTCGTGGGTCACGTTTTTGCTTTAAAGTTATCGCTCTGTAGGCAATTGGAGGGTGACCAACGTGTTTGTGAAACAGGCTGCTGAATGATCCCAGGCTTTCAAAGCCGACCTCAAAGCAAACATCTGTCACAGTCAGCTTGCTCGACCTCAGCAGCTCCTTCGCCTTCTCGATTCGTCGGTGAGTCAGGTATTGATGCGGTGTCTTCTTGAATGTTTTTCTGAAAAGTCTCAAAAAGTGATAACGTGACAGACACGCCTCTTCGGAGATTCGTTCCAGATCGAGCGGAAGGTGATAGCAATCTTCAATCAGCCGCCGCGCGCGGAGCAAACGCTGATACGTGTCGGCGTTTGATTGTTGCTCTCGCCCCTGCATATTTAATCACTTCACCTTCGTAGCCTTTCCCTCCATCACCGTAGTCCAACCGCTGCCGGTCGCCACCTCGAGCTTCATCGTATACTGCGTAGGCGAAACTTCTTTGGCGGTGAAGCGCATGTCGGTCGGCTTTCCGCCGAAGTTGCCTTTCGAAGTCCACGTCCACGTGTCGCCTTGCACTGTGCCTTTGAAGTGCTCGGCCTCACCGAAGTTGTTGAAGGCGTCGTAGGTGTACACCTTTTCCAGAGGATCATAACCCATCACGGCGACTTCCTTGAGCTCTCCCATGGAACCTTTACCTTCCGTGTGGGTGAGCAGGAAGAACCCGCCGGTCATCATCTCGCTGTGATCGGTGCCGGTCATTTTTCCGCCCGGCGCCATCTTCATCTCAAGCTCGGAATGCCACGTGCCGGCATAATACTGGAGCCTTTTTACCTCAGGACCTGGCTTGGGCATCTCAGGGGTTTGCGACAAAGCAGCGCCTGCAAGCATTACTAATACAACTGCTGAAAAAATTATTCTGATTTTCATTAGCCTCTCCTTAAGAGCGAAATCGATTCAAGTGTGCGGAAGTATACAACACAAAGAAGGCCAAAGCGCAAACGCCAGGAGCAGCAACTCACGATTCGGCTTGAGCGCCGTCCGATGCGATCACTTCAGAAGCGCGGAGTTTGGCGAAGTGCTCGACGATCCGCCGTGCTTCGCGAGTCCCGACGAAGGGCTTTAGCTCCGCAAGACTCGCTTCGGAGACTCGCTTCAAGCTGCCGAAGTTTCGAAGCAGCCGCGCCTTAAGCTTATCGCCAACGCCAGGTATCGAAGTAAGCTCGCTCTCAAAGTCCCGCATCGTCCGGCGCTTTCGATGATAGGTCACTGCAAAGCGATGGGTCTCGTCGCGGATCATCTGAATCAAGTGCAGCACGGGTGAATGGTGGTCGATTCGAATTGGTTCCTCGCGGCCCTTGACGAACAACAACTCCTCGCGTTTCGCGATCGCGGCCGTCGGCAAAGCTTCAAGTCCCAGTTCGTGAAGCGCTCGAGCGGCAGCCGCAAGCTGGCCCTTGCCGCCGTCTATCAGAACAAGATCAGGCAGCGGCTTGTTCTCGCGCATCAGTCGCGAGTAGCGCCGTCCGACAACTTCATACATCGATTGGAAATCGTCCGCTCGACCTTCGACCGACCGCACTTTGAATTTGCGATAGTCGGACTTCTTCATCGCTCCGTGCTCGCACACAACCATCGACGCGACGTTCTCGGCGCCCTGAATGTTCGAGATGTCGAATGATTCGATTCGATCGGGCAACGACGGCAACTCGAGCACGTCGCGCAGCTCGTCAAGCACTTTCTGCATGTCGGGACGCATCATTCGGAATCGCTGATCGAAGTTCAGCCGCGCATTCTTTTCCACAAGATCGATCAAGTCACGCTTGACTCCTCGCTGAGGCGCGATGATGTGGACTCGTCGCCCACGTTGACCCGTCAAATATTCTTCGAGCAGCTCGCGATCCTCGAAATTTACGGGCACGTAGATCTCGCCCGGCGCGTAATCCCCAGCCGCGTAGTATTGCTTGAGCGCTCCGCCGATGAACGTCGCGGGATCGAACGGATCGGTGATGTCTTCCCAGTAAAACTCGCGTTTGCCGACGACCTTGCCTTCGCGCATCGTAAACAGCGAAAGCGCAAGCAGCCGGCCTTCGCGGTAGTAGCCGAAGATGTCTATGTCATCGCGCGAGATGACCATCATCTTCTGCTGCTCGCCCAGCTTCTGAATCGTCTTGAGCTGATCACGATAACGCGCTGCGACTTCGTAACGTAACTCGTCGGATGCCTGCTGCATCCGATGCTTCAGCTCGATTTCAAGATCGGCGGTCTTGCCTTGAAGCAACAGATCGACGTCGCGCACGGCCTCGTCGTATTGCTTGATCGAGCACAGCCGGCTCACGCACGGACCGAGACAACGCTTGATGTGATATTCGAGACAGGGGCGGTCCGCCTTGCCGTCGATCTCCATCGTGCACGTGCGGAGCTGAAACTGTTTGTTGATGAGATCGAGCGTGTTCCAGGCGAGCCCGATAGGCAGAAAGGGCCCATAGTACTGCGCGCCGTCTTTGAGGATCTTTCTCGCGATCATCGCTCGCGGCGCGGTTTCATTTGTGATCTTGATGTGCGGATACTGTTTGTCGTCCTTGAGAAGCACGTTGAATATCGGCTTGTGCTTCTTGATCAGATTGTTTTCGAGCGCGAGCGCCTCGATTTCGTTATCAGTTACGATGAGATCGACGTCGGCGATGCGCGCGATCAGGTCTCCGGTTTTGAACTCGTTTGCGCGGTCGGAGTGAAAGTACTGGCGGACACGATTGCGAAGGTTCTTCGCCTTGCCGACGTAGATTACTTTCCCACGCTTGTCGCGATAGAGGTAGCAGCCGGGCTGAGTTGGCAGGTTAGCGAGTTTTTCCTCAAGAGACATTGCAAGACTTGTAGGGGCGGCCCTCCGTGGCCGCCCCGCGCGGGTTGCAACACTGTGACAGTTCGCATTGAGGGGCGGCCACGGAGGACCGCCCCTACAAGTCATTCAAGCTTGAACATTGGAACATACTTCCCTTCTTCAAACCGGAACTTGAAATTCCCTTCGAACCTTCGAATCCCCGACACGCCCGACCCGCTTGCAAGCGTTGGCATCCTCAGCGTGCCTTCATATTGATTGTAGTCGATTGTTGCGTTGAACGACTTCATCTTGGCGGCTTCTTTGTCGAGAGCTTCGAGGTTGTGAAGCCCCTCGATCTTGATCGTCAACACCTCGCCGGTTCGTGGATCGAGCTGCACGATGCCCGACGCCAACGCCGTCCCAGCATCAGCCTTCGGCACGAACCTGAACCATCGCTCGTTCTTGCGTTCAGAAACTACTTCCTGAAAGCTGTAATACTTGATGCGTTCCGGCAAGAGTGGAAAGAACGCCACATCCCACACCGCTCCGAACGAAAGCAAAGTCGGTTCGTCCTCTTTGATGTTACGCTTTGGATTCCCTTTCTTGTCAGTGTCGTCGATGACTCGAACTATCACCGGAGTTTTGCCAGTCTTATCGGGTTTCTTCGCAGGCTCGACCATAACCGTCGTGTCCCGCAACTCTTCGGCCGTCTCTTTGTCGCCTTTTGACTTTGTTCGCTCGACGTGAATCTTCTGCTGGTACCGGCAATGATCGCGGAAATAAAGCGAGCGGTCCTGATTGGCGGCGGCCTTGCAAATCAACTCAGGCGCGTTGCAAGTCTGAGCGCTCGCGTCGGCTGAAAGGAGCGCGATGACGGCGAGCGCGGCGACGGATAGGTGTTTCATAACTTCTTGACTCCCAAAACGTTTTTCGTGTATTAACTCTAGCGTCGCTCGTAAAAAGTATAAGTTAGCTATAGACTAGCAGCAACGTCATCATCCCTAGCGCCAGCGCTAGCTTTTGCCTCGACATCAAAACTATGGAGGCCCCTATGAAGCTTAAGGCGATGACTGTAGCGAGCATCGCAGTCGCAGTTCTGATCGGCAACGCCTGCGCCACCAAAAAGTACGTCCGCAATCGAGTAAACGAACGAGCCACGCCGCTGGAAAGCCGCACCGGCGAGCTGGAAGAAACCTCGCGACGCAGCACTCAAGACATCGGGCGACTTGGTCGCGACGTCGAGGACGTCCGGCAGCGAACCGATCGCGCGCAAAGTCAGGCCGATCGCGCAGCCTCGTCGGCCGAGCAAGCCAACACTCGCGTCACCGGAGTCGAGCAGTCAGTTTCGGATCTGCGCTCAAACCTCGACAAGTACACCGTGCAGAAAACTGTTACCGTTCAGTTTCAAGCCGGCAAATCCGAGTTGTCTCCCGAAGCGACGGCTTCGCTCGATGAGCTTGCGAGTCAGATCAAAGATCGAAACGGATTCTTGCTCGAGATCGAGGGTTTCGCTTCTTCCGAAGGCAAGGCTGACTTGAACGAGCGGTTGAGCCAGGCGCGATCAGAAGCCGTTAAGAGATACATGACTGAGCACCATAACGTTCCTCTGTTTCGTATGTCGCTTATCGGCATGGGCACGAGCCGTCCGGTGGCGCCTAATGAAACCAGGGAAGGACGCGAGCAGAACCGCCGCGTCCAAGTGCGCTTGCTGACCAACAACGCGGTGAGCCAGTCGCGGTGAATAACACAAGTCATTCCTGTAAGGGCGGCCCTCCGTGGCCGCCCCTCGGTCCAAATCCGTGTAGTGCAAAGAGGGGCGGCCACGGAGGGCCACCCGTACATGCCCCCAACTATGGAGTTTGGAATTGAAATACCCAGGGGCAAACCTTACGACGCGGTAGCCTTTGGACTTAACGCCGTCGACTACCTGATCGTCGTACCTCACTTCCCCGAATTCAACACAAAGATCCCTTTGATCTCGCACACTCTTGCGCCTGGAGGTCAGTGCGCGACTGCGATGGTTACATTGGCTCGGCTTGGGTTGCGCACGCGATACATCGGCAGCGTCGGCTCAGATGACCTGGGGAGAATTCAGTTCGACTCAATCGCGTCGGAGGGCGTCGAGAGCTCTGGCATAAGGGTAGTCCAGGGAGGTGAGAGCCAGATCGCGTTCATCATCATTGATCAAGTGAGCGGTGAACGCACGATACTGTGGAAGCGTGATGAGCGGTTGACGATAAACGAAGACGAAGTGGATCGCGAAGCAGTCACCTCCGGGCGAGTGCTTCTTCTGGACGGACATGATGTCGCAGCGTCGATCGCTGCGGCGAAGTACGCGCGCGATGCGGGCGTTCCAACGGTGCTGGACATCGACAATGCCTACCCGGGCTTTGAAAAGCTGCTGCCGCTGATCGATTTCATAGTTTGCTCGGGAACGTTCACTGAGCGAATAACCGGCGAGCCAGACTTGCACGCCGGTCTGAAGAAGCTGGCCGAGAGCAGCGGATCGCCATTTGTTGCGGCGACGATCGGATGCGACGGGGTGCTCGCTTACTTTCAGGAGAAGTTCATTCACTCGCCAGCCTTCAAAGTTGATTGCCGGGACACAACCGGCGCGGGCGATGCGTTTCACGGAGGGTTCATCTACGGATTGCTCGCGGGGTTCTCGGTTGGCGAGACTCTGAGGTTTGCCAACGCGGTTGCCGGGTTGAACTGTCGCGCGGTCGGCGCGCGCACAGGTCTCCCCTCGCTGAACGAGGTCAACTCACTGTTCTCAGAACAGCGCTACCGTTGAGCGTCAGGTTCCAAGGGCGTGTCGCAGGTATTGCCGGCTGCGAAGGGCGCTCTCAAAAGGCCGCACTCCCGGCTGAGTGGTGTCAACATCCTGCTCCACAATCGCCCAGCCATCGTATGCGCAATTGAGGAGCCTTTGCTCGAGCGCCGGAAAATCGACTGCGCCTTCGCCCAACTCACAGAACACGCCGCGCCGGACAGCATCCAAAAAGTTCAGGCCTTCTCGCCGCACCGACCCTAATACATCGGGCCGAACGTCCTTCAGATGCACATGCCAGATTCGCGAGCCATATTTCTCGACGGCCTTCACTGGATCGCCGCCGCCATAAAAATAGTGCCCCGTGTCCAGGCACAAGCCAATCAAACCTGGATCAGTGCTCGCGCAGAGTCGTTCGATCTCCTTCGGCGTTTCGATGTACGTGCCGGCGTGATGGTGAAACGTCGTCGCTAGTCCCAACTCGCGGCACGCCAGCGCGACTCGAGTGAGAATGCTTACGGCGCTGTCCCAGCCGGGGTCACGCATACCATCGCGGTCTTCGATCACTCGTCCGGCGACAGCCATGCGCGCTTCCCTCATTTCGTCTGCAAGAACAATCAATCGCGCGGCCGACTTGGCCAGCAACTCTGCAACTTTCATTACCTCCCGGAAACTTGATTCGTGGCGTTCAGGCTCGGCAAGCGCAACAGGAACAAAAGCTGATACAAGGCGAAGCCCGCGTGAGGATAGCTCCGAAATCAGACGTTCGGGATCAGCCGGCAGATAACCATAAGGCCCCAGCTCAGTGCCTTCGTAGCCCGCCTCGGCCATCTCGTCGAGCATTTCGCGGTAGTCTTTCTGGCCGCCCCAGCCCTCGACTTCCATGATGCCCCAACTGACCGGCGCTGTTCCGATTTTGATTGGCACGGTTCTCCTTGATTTGCGTCTTAGCGAGTCTTTGCGCCCTTTGCGCGAAACCGATTCGAAGAGCAACGTTTCGCGCGAAGCAAGCCGAGACTCGCCAAGACGCAAAGTCATTTCAAAAACTCGTCGGCGTTTTCTTTCGTCACCAGCGTGGTGCCGGTATCGATGACTTTCGGAACCGGCTCGCCGTTGATGGCCTTGATCGAAGCCTCGACCGCTTGTTTGCCCATGTTAGCTGGATACTGGGCGACGACCGCGTTGATCTGGCCGGCCTTGACTGCGCGAACGGCTTCTTTGCCGGCATCGAATCCGACTATGAGAATCTTCCCGGTTTGATTGTGCGCCGCAGCCGCCTCCATCGCGCCCAGGGCCATCTGATCGTTGGTGGCGAACACCGCATTCAGATCGGGATGCGAAGTCAGGATGTTTTCCATCACAGTCAGGCCAAGCGCGCGCTCGCTGTTGGCCGGCTGGATGGTTACCAGCTCGATCCCTGGCGCGGCGGCGATCGCTTCTTTGAAGCCGGTGACGCGATCTTCGTGCGAAACCACGCCGAGTACGCCGCGAATGATCGCCACCTTTCCGTGGCCTCCCAGCACCTTGACGATATAATCGCCCGCGAGTTTTCCCCCGACCCGGTTGTCCGTGCCGATGTAAGTCAGCTTCCCAGGCCACGGAGTGTCGTTGTCAACGATCAACACCGGAATCCCGGCGGCCTTGGCTTTATCGAGCACCGGCGTCACTTCGGAGATCCCTCCGGGCACGACCGCAAGCGCCGAGACCTTTTTGAGGATCTGATCTTCAAGAATCGAAACCTGCTGATCGATGTTGATCTCGCGCTCGGGGGCCAGCACCGACAACTCGATGTCGGGATGCTGACGCGCAGCGTCTTCCGCCCCGGTCTTAAGCGTTTGCCAAAACTCACTGTCGAGAGCTTTAGTTACAATCACGATTCGTTTCTTGCGAGTCGCCTCGCCACGATTGCAGGCGCTGATTGCAATCAGCATTGCCGCGGCAAGTATAACAGCGCACACGATCCAACCCTTGTTTCTCATTATTGTCCTCGCGATTTTATTTTCTAAACAGCTTTCGTCTGCCCCTCGTGCGCTGGCGCAACACGTCGATCCAGACGGCGGCAACGATCACCGCGCCGATCACCACCTTCTGCCAGTTAGGTGAAACGTTGAGCAACGTCAGTCCGTTTCTAAGCACGCCCATAATCAGCGCGCCGATCAGCGTTCCCCAAACCGTCCCGACGCCGCCGAAGAAACTCGCGCCGCCGATGATCACCGCAGCTATCGCATCCAGTTCGGCTCCGTCGCCTGCCAACGGGAATCCTGAGTTCAACCGGCCTGCGAGAACGATTGCGCCGACAGCAGCCAATCCACCGCTCAACGCATAGACCATCGTCAGTCGCCGATCAACCGGGATCCCCGAAAGCATCGCCGCCTGCTTGTTCCCGCCAATCGCGTAAACGTCTCGCCCGAGCGTCGTGCGCGTTAGAAAGATGTGGAAGAGCGCATACACGCAGACGATAAGGATGACCGGCACCGGTATGTAAGCAATCGTGCCTGAACCCCAAAAGCGAAACCCTTGCGGGAGCTCCGAGATCGGGAACCCGCCAGAGATGACAAACGCCAGCCCGCGCGCGACGTTCATCATGCCGAGCGTCGGGATGAAAGGATGAGGCAAGCGCAGCTTGGTGAGCAGCAGACCGTTGGTCATCCCTAGCGCTACACCGATCGCAACCGCCGCCGAGACGCTGACCGCCCACGGCACTCCGGCTTTCAGCATCATTGCCACAAGCACGCAGGACAGCCCCAGTATCGAGCCGACCGATAGATCGATCCCGGCGGTGATAATCACCAGCAATTGACCAAGCGCGAGCAGCGCATTGACCGACGACTGCCTAAAAATATTGATGAGATTGTCAAAGGTGAGAAAGTAGGGCGAGAGAAAGCTGAGCGCGATGCAAGTCACAAGCAGCCCGAGCAGCGGCGCGAATCGGCGCAGCAAACTGCTCCGTGCGCGCCTCCAACGCTCGCTCGTCTCACTTTCCTCGAGCGGCGATTGTTCTTCTCGAGCGGCTGCAACCGTGTCTGTCATCGGTTGTTAGCTCCTCCTGTGGCGAGGCGCATTATGCGTTCCTCGGTCGCCTCTTCGCGCCGCAGCTCGCCTGCGATCCGCCCGCGATGCATCACCAATATCCGATCAGCAAGGCGCAAAATCTCTTCCAGCTCCGACGAAACTAAAACGATCGCGGCACCGCGCTGGGCCAGCCGCCGGATCAGATCGTAAATCTCGGACTTCGAACCGACATCAATTCCGCGAGTCGGCTCGTCGAGGATAAATACCTTCGAATCCGCCGAAAGCCACTTGGCCAGCACGACTTTTTGCTGGCCGCCGCCGCTCAGGTACATCACCGGCTGCTCGACGCTGGGCGTCTTGAGCCGCAGCTCTCGCACGAGAGTTTTGGCGAGTTCTTTCTCTCGCGAGGCGCTTCGAAACACGCGATAACGGGCGAGCTTGTCACTTGATGCCAGCGCGACATTGAACCGCACGCTTGCGCCAAGCACAAGCCCCTTCGCTTTTCGGTCGTCGGCCACGAGTGCAATCCGATGCTTGACTGCATCAATCGGCGACTTGATCGTGACCTCCTTGCCCTCCAGATACACTCGCCCCGAGTCGGCTTCGCTTGCGCCGAATAATGTCTCCACGAGCTCGGTTCGACCCGCGCCGACAAGTCCGGAAAAACCGAGTATCTCCCCACGACGCACGCTGAAGCTTATGTCGGAGAATTTTCCGCTCGCGGTCAATCCTTCAGCCCGGAGCGCCTCGTCGCCTATCCCTTGCGCCTCCGGCTCAGCGAACTGTTCGCTGATCTCGCGCCCAACCATGTAGCGAACGAGATCGTCAGCCGTCGTTTCAGCGACCGGTTTGGTGATGATGTGCCGACCGTCGCGCAGCACGGTCACCCGGTCAGCAACCTGATGAATCTCCTTCAATCGATGAGAAATATATATTACGCTGATCCCTCTCGCTTTGAGCTGAGCTATGGTTTGAAATAGCCGGCTGGTTTCATGCTCGGAAAGCGGCGAGGTCGGTTCATCCATAATCACTAGCTCCGCCCTGAACGCAAGCGCTCGCGCGATCTCAACAAGTTGCTGGGCGGCGATGCTCAGCTCACCGAGACGGCGTTTGGGATCGATCGGATGGCCCAATCCTTCGAGCAATGTTTTTGCTTGTTGGTTTATCTCGCCCCAGCGCACCCATCGGAAAACGGCGCGACCCGCCGGATGCCGTCCGAGAAAAACGTTTTCGCCAACGCTCAATTGCGGAACAAGCATGAGCTCCTGGTGCACGATGTTGATGCCAAGCTGATGAGCTTGATGCGGTGTCTTGATTTCGACTGATTGTCCTTTCCAAATCAACTGTCCGGAATCCGCTTGATAAGCGCCGGTGGCGATCTTCATCAAAGTGGATTTGCCTGCGCCGTTTTCGCCGATCAGCGCGTGAACCTCGCTGGGCCGCACGTCAAAGCTTACGTCGTCAAGCACCGTGACGCCGCTGAACGCCTTGGTGATGTGCTCCATCTTGAGCAGGGTTTGTGGGGTTTCGGTCATGCCTAATTCCTGTCATTTTCATTTGCCAACGTGCCTAGTCATGACTCAGCTTTCTTAGTGCTGCTTCGTGCCTTTGAGTCTTAGTGGCGAAGGACCGTAAGTGCCACAAGACTCAAAGACACAAAGAACCACGAAGAATGGAAAATGATCTATAGTAAATGTTACGGTTCAACAACTGCCTTGATCGCTTCACCCGCGCGCATGGCTTCAAATGCTTCTCCAACTTCGTTGAGCCGAAGTCGATGGGTGATCAGCTTCTCGACCGGCACGAGTCCGGCCTCCAGAATTCGGACTACCTTCGGGAACGCCGTTCGCTGGATGTATGAGCCGAAGACAGAGACCTCGTAGCGCGTCAAGTCGTGTTGGTTAAACTGGCGCTCGGCGTGCTGGTTCATACCGAACAGAATCACCCGTCCGCCGCGCCGCACAAGCTCGAGCGATTCGGGGAGCAATGTTCCAGCGGCGTCCACGAC
>Ga0137380_10002901_pt1 | contig 14735 bp, 14 predicted proteins | sample SagtaG_17_FD_104809 | JGI IMG/M metagenome (GOLD analysis project Ga0137380, IMG submission 104809) | Vadose zone soil microbial communities from Sagehorn Ranch, Mendocino, California, USA - Sage2_L_100_16 metaG | ecosystem: Environmental > Terrestrial > Soil > Vadose zone | place: USA...
GAACGCGTTGGCGTCCTCGAGTTCCAGCAGGATCCGTTCCGACCCGGGGCGGCCGGTCAGCAGGTCGGCCAGCTCGCCGTTGACCCGGTCCAGCAGCGCGGTGCGCAGGAGCAGATCCTTGACGTCGCCGGGCTGGCGTTCCAGCATCTCGGCGAGCAGGTATTCGGCGACCGTTCGGTCGGATGTCCGCGACTACCTGGAGGAGCTGCGCGACGAAACCTGGCGGCGGCGAGACTCGGCGATGAGCGAGCAGACGATCGCCGGGGAAGTACGGGCGCTGATGATCAAGCGGCACCCCGACTGGGCGGGACAGGAATGGATCGAGCCCGGCGTCGGCTGCCTCTACTCCGAGCACGCGGCCTGATGGGCGCCAGCCCCGGCGCCACGCCGGCTGACCGGCGAGCGCGCGGCGTCGCCGCCTATGCCCGCATCTTCGAGGTGCCGGACGACCAGGTACCCGCCGCGATGGCGTCACGGGTCGGGCCGGTCTTCGCCGAGGAAGCGTTCCAGTTTGCGGGCGGGGCCGCCTGGGCGGATCCGGCGCTGACCGGCCGGGACCGCAGCCTCGCCATCATCACCGCGCTGGTGGCCCAGGGGGTCTCCGGCGACCGCCTCGGCGCCCACCTTGACCTGGCCCGCAAGAACGGTCTCGACGACGACGCTCTCACCGCGCTGATGGTGCTTCTCGCCGGAGATCAAGGGCATCAGCGGCGAGATAATGCGTCTGTTCTCCTCGCGCCGCGAGTCCATCACCGCGGACCTGCGCGCCCGCGCGGCGCGGTTCGAGCAGCGGTACGGACGCAAGCCGTCCCAGCGCGAACTCGCGCAACTCGCGCAGACGTCACCACACGCGCCGCGAAAGAGGGCGCTGGATTTCGCGCAGCTGCACGCGGGCTGGGCGGACAAGCTCGCGCGCACCCTCGGCGTGAGCCTAGCGTCGGTCGCGTCATCGGTCTGGCACGACGGCGGCGGGCACGCAGGCGCGCAGCCGCGCGCCCCGGACTCACCAGCCCCGGTTCTTGCCGAACTCGAGCGGGCCCGCGCGGGGCAGAAGGCGATCGCGCTGGCCCAGCAGGAGAAGAGTGCCTGGACCCGCGCGGATGTGATCAAGTACCTGGGCCGGGTCCTGCCCCGATCGGGCCTGGATCCGGCCGCGGCCGCCGCGCTGCTGGAGGACCTGGCCGACCGTGCGCTGCGGTCGGAGTTCGAGCCGGTCATATGCCTGGAGGCACCCGACCTGGTGGAAGTTCCGCGCAGCTTGCTGCGCGCCGACGGACGCAGCGTCTACCAGCGGCACGGCGGCACCCGGTACGCCACGCGCGCGCAGCTGGCCATGGAAGAAAACATGCTCACGCAAGCACGCGCCAACAATGCGCCGCGCCTGACCCGCGCGCAGGCCGCGCACGCGCTCGACGCGGACCCGGCGCGGCTCGATGACGCGCTCACTTGCCGCGCGCACGACGCGCACGACCAGCGCCCGCAAACCGGCCTGCGCCAGGACCAGGCCGCTGCGGCCGTGTCGGCGCTGACCGACGGCAGGCGGGTGTCGGTGATCAATGCCCCGGCCGGGTCCGGCAAGACCCGCGTGCTGGCCGAAGCCGCCCGTGCCTGGGCCGCGGCCGGGCTGGGCCAGGTGGTCGGGATCACCGCGTCCCAGTCCGCGCGCAACACCCTGGCCGCCGGAGTGCCCCAGTCCTACGACGCCGCCCAGTTCCTGGGACACCTGCCCGGCCGCTGCGGCGTCCGCGGCCCGGTCGAGGCCGGCCAGGCGCCGCCGCTGCTACTGGTCGATGAGGCCTCCATGATGCCCGGCCCGGACCTGGCCGACCTGATCAGCTACACCGAGGCCCGCGGCGGCAAGATCATCCTGGCCGGGGACACCAGCCAGCTCCAGGCGGTGGAAAACGGCGGCGGCATGTCCCTGCTCGCCGATGCCCTCGGCTATGCCCGGCTGGCCGAACCCGTCCGGTTCCGCCACCAGTGGGAACAAGCCGCCACCCTGCGGCTTCACGACGGCGATACCACCGTCCTCGCCGAATACGACCAGCACGGCCGCATCCACGACGGCGACCCGGAGCAGATGATGGACGCCGCCGCGGCCGCTTACGTCGCCCTGACCGCTAGCGGCACCGACACCTTGCTGATGGCCGCCGACCACGCGCTGCGCCGCGAGCTGTCCCGTCGCATCCGCGACGACCTCATCACCCTCGGCATCGTGCAGCCCAGCCCCGCGGTCACCATCGCCGACGGCACCCGGGCCAGCCCCGGTGACCTGATCATCTGCACCCGCAACGACCACGGCGTCGAGGCAGGCGAGCCCGGCCGCACCCTGGCCAACGGCGACCTGCTCCGCATCGACGCCGTCACGCGAGATGGCCTGGTCGTCCGCCGCGCCCTGGACGCAGACCCGCGCACCGGGCAGCGCCGCTGGACCGCACAGGCCTTCACCTACCCCGGCTACCACGACGCCGAGCTCGGCTACGCGGTCACCGACCACGCCGCCCAGGGCCGCACCGTGCACACCGGCCTGGCCGTGATCACCGGCACCGAGGACCGCCAGCACGCCTATGTCGCCCTGACCCGCGGCACCGACGCCAACATCGCCTACGTGTTCACCGCCGCCCCCAAGCGCGCCGACCCGGTGCCAGGCCCGCGGCCGGCTCCCGAGCTGGCCCGGTACGACCAGATCAGTGCCGAACGGGCCGACGGATCCGCCCCGGCCACCCCGCCTGCGCCGGCGGGTACGGCGCTGGGCGTGCTGTCCGCGGTGCTGGACCATGACGGCCAGCAGCACTCGGCCACCCAGACCCGCAACCAGGCGCTCGCCGACGCCGACCACCTGGCGATCTTGCACCCGATCTGGGCCGCCGAGACCACCCCGGCCCGCGAGCAGCACTACCGCGACATGCTCATGAATGCCCTGCCGCCCGGCCACCGCGCCGAACCCGGCCACCAGGCCCGGGGGCTGTGGCGCACCCTGCGCGCCGCCGAACTAGCCGGCCTGGACCCCGCCCGCGTCCTCGCCGAGGCCATCGCTGAACGGGACCTGGCCGGCGCCCGCGACGTGCCCAGCCTCATCGACGCCCGCCTCCGCCACCGGCTCGGCTCCCTTGTGCCGCTGCCGTCCAGGCCGTGGTCCGCCCAGGTTCCCGCCCTCGCCGACCCGGAACGCCGCGCCTACGTTGCCGAGATCGCCGCGATGATGGATGCTCGCAAGGACCGGCTCGGCGAGCACGCTGCTGAGCACGCCCCGCCCTGGGCAGTAGACGCCCTCGGGCCGGTGCCCGGGCATCCGGTGGACCGGCTGGACTGGCAGCGGCGCGCCAGTTCGATCGGCGCGTACCGGGAACTGTCCGGCTACGACCACCCCACCGACCCCATCGGACCCGAGCCCATCGCGGCCGCCCCGGACATCTCAGCCGGTTACCCGGAACGCCTCGTCGGCTGGGGCCGAGACCGGCTAGGCGGTGGTGAGGGAGGTCAGCTTGGGGGGCCGTGGGGCGCTGGCGCCGTGAGGCTGTCTGCGGTCTCGAAGAGCATCTGCTTCAGCGGGCGGGGCAGGCCGCCGTTCCATACCAGGGCCGCCGAGGCGGTCAGCGGATGATTGTGGAGGCTGACCCGGACCATGCCGGAGGTGTCCGCCGGCCGGGATCGCCGGATCGGCGTGGCCGGGCTGATGCAGCGGCTGCTGGCTCGGGCCCGCGCCGATGACACGGCCGAGGTGATCAGGCACCGGCTTGACGTATTTACCGAGACGACCAGCCCGCTCATCGACTACTATCGGGACCGGGGCATCCTGGTGGAAGTGGACGGCGACCAGCCGCCTGAGTCCATCACCGCCGACATCCATGCCCGCCTGCCTGCCCGCTGACATAACCCAGCCGGACGCCAGGACGGACGCTAGTCGTGCCCGAGCACCTCGGTCACCTGCCCGGCGCCGTGCTTGAACTGGTAGTCTAGGTTGACCGCCGCGTTGATCAGCGACAGGTGGCTGAAGGCCTGCGGGAAGTTGCCGAGTTGCTCGCCGGTTAGCCCGATCTCCTCCGAATACAGCTGCAGATGGTTGGCGTAGGTGTGCATCTTCTCGAAGGTCATCGCCGCATCTTCCAGGCGCCCGGCCCGGGCGAGCGCGTCGACGTACCAGAACGTGCATAGTGAGAACGTGCCCTCCTGGCCGTGCAGGCCATCCGGCGACGCGCTCGGATTGTAGCGGTAGACGAGGCTGTCCGAGACAAGCTCGCGGTCCATCGCCTCGAGGGTCGACAGCCACATCGGGTCGCGGGGCGCGACGAATCCCATCAGCGGCATGAGCAGCAGCGAGGAGTCGAGCACGTCGGTCGTGTAGTGCTGGGTGAAGGCGCTGGCCTTGGCGTTCCAGCCGTGGGTCATGATGTCGTGGTAGATCTCGTCGCGCTCGGTCATCCACCGGGCCAGGTTCGCCGGCCGGCCGTGCCGCTGGGCCAGCCGGATCGCCCGGTCCAATGCGACCCAGCTCTGGAACCGCCCGTAGGTGAAGTCCTTGCGGCCGCCGCGGGTCTCCCAGATCCCCTCGTCGGGCTGGTGCCAATGCTCGCACACCCAGTCGATCGTGTCTGCGATCGCCCGCCACCCCTGGTGGCCGACCTGCAGGCCATGCGCGTCGCCGAGGAACACCCCGTCCATGGCCTCGCCGTAGATGTCGAGCTGAAGCTGGTCGGCCGCCCCGTTCCCGATGCGAACGGGGCGGGAGCCCCGCCAGCCCTCGAAATGGTCCAGCGACTCCTCGGACAGGTCGGATGATCCGTCGACGCGGTACATGATCTTGAGCGGTCCGGACCCGTTGCCGGCCTGCTCCGTGACTCGGTCCAGCAGCCAGGTCCCGAAGGCGGTGGCCTCCTCGGTGTAACCGAGGCCGAGCAGCGCATAGATGGAGAAGGATCCGTCCCTGATCCAGGTGTAGCGGTAGTCCCAGTTGCGCTCGCCTCCGACCTGCTCGGGCAGCCCGGCGGTCAGCGCGGCGACGGGCGCGCCGGTCGGGGCGTACGTCATCAGCTTGAGTGTCATCGCCGACCGGGACACCATGTCCCGCCATCGTCCGGCATAGGCCGACCGGGCCAGCCAGCCGCGCCAGAACTGCGCGGTCGAATCGTGCAGCTCGGCCAGCTCACCGGCCCGAAGGCGGCGCGGTTGGCCCCCCATGGACTCCAGCACGACTCCGGTGCTCTCGCCCTCCCGTAGCGTCCAGGTGGCCCGCAGGCCATCACCCTCCTGGCTTACTGGCGGTCCGCTGTCGTCGTCGTCATGAAGGTTGCGCCCGCCGGCGGTATGCAGGGTCAGGTACATGCCCTCGGACTCGAACATCGCGCCGTCGTCGGAGACCGTCAGCGTGTGCGGCCGCCGGCCATAGCCGAACCGAGGCTGGAGGTCCATGGCGAAACGCATCGTGCCGCGCGGCACCCGGAGTAGCCGCACCAGGCGGTGCCGGTCGGTGGCCCGGCCGGTGAGGACTGGCATGAAATCATGCACTTCACCGACTCCGTCGGGCGTCATGAAGCGGGTAATCAAGATTGCGGTCTCCGGAAGATACAGTTGCCGGCTCACGTAATCGTCCCGGTCCGGCGCGATGCGGAAATGACCCCCCTTGTCCGCGTCGAGCAGGGAGGCAAAGACGCTCGGCGAGTCAAACCGCGGGCAGCAGAACCAGTCCACCGCCCCGTCGGTGGTGACCAGCGCCCCCGTCTGCAGGTCACCGATCAACCCGTGGTCGCCGATACTGGGATAGCGGTCCATGTCCGTCCCCTTACGTTGTCAGGCGCGGGCGGTGCCCGCTGGTGTAATGGGCTCGTCGGCCGGTAATACAGGCAGTTCACGCGCGAATCCCGCCGCAGTGAAGTCGATGCTGACTCTGGCGATATTGGCCAGCGCTATAGCAAGCGGGCGCGCAAAACCAGGTCGGAGCGCTCCTCATGGCCCTAGGGCTGGCCCTACATTGGCCCTGGGACTGCCAGGGCAGTGAGGGTAAATATAGGGAACCGCCAGGGCCTCGCCACGCTCCGCAGCAGGTCACAGCCCCGATAACGCTACCCAGTTGACCAGATCGACACCTTGACACACCGGAGGTCCACGGGCCGCCTGCCCCGTGCCCGGGTCCTCCCTGCCTGTACTTGCAGGTCAACTCTGGGCGCTACCAGCACAGATCACGAATCGTGTTCAGCACCCTCGCCGGCTTCAGGCTGCGGACGCCATCCTCCTGCCCGCTGGTGACGCCCGCTCGAATACAGCCTGCTCCCACAGATCCGGTGTAGAGGTCTAGACCTGTGCGCTCCCGTGCTTGCGATCGCGCTGCCAGCGCGCCGACAAGCCGCTGTCCGGCGCGGGGACGGCCTTAGGACGCCGGGTGCGCATATGACACGGGCTCGCGACGCCGCGCCGCGGGAAGCAGGCCCGCTGGCCGCAGAAGGCGTGTGCCGACAGTACGGCTGGCCTCCGCCAGCCCGTCCCGCCTCAGGCTTGGCATGGTCACTGCTGGGCGCGGCGTCCAGTGCTACCCAGGCCATCGACGCGGCAGTCAAGCCCGAGGAGCGCGCCCTGCTCCGAGAGGCGATCGAGCTGCTCGAGCGCATCGCTGACGTGGAGCTGCACCGCGGCGGCGAGATCCGATGACAGCGAAGACCGAATCTCAGCAGCGCGTGGCCGGCCCGTTCGGGTGGAGGACCGTGACGCCCCTGGTGATGGGGTCGGCGCTGAACCCGGTCAACAGCTCGGTGATCGCGACCGCGCTCGTGCCGATCGCCGCTGCCTTGCACGTCCCGGTCGGGCGCACGCTGATCCTGGTCTCCTCGCTGTACCTGGCGTGCGCGATCGCGCAGCCGGCCGCAGGCAAGCTCGCTGAGGAGTTCGGCCCCCGCCGGGTCTTCCTGGCAGGGATCGTGTTGGTGCTGCTTGGCGGCGTGGTCGGCGGCCTGGGCAATAACCTGGCCGTCCTGGTCGCTGCCAGGGTCCTGATCGGCGTCGGAACGTCGTGTGGCTATCCCTCCGCGATGGTGATCATCGGCCGCCGCTCCCACCAGGCCGGCCTGGGCGAGCCACCGGGCAGCGTGCTCGGGAGCCTGGCGATCGCCGGCTCAGCCACCGTGGCGATCGGGCCGCCGATCGGCGGCCTCCTGGTCGGCGGCCTGGGGTGGCGCTCGGCATTCCTGCTCAACGCTCCCTTGACCGCCGCCGCGCTGGCGATGACGCTCGCGTGGATTCCCCGCGATGAGCAGCCGGCTGCCGGACGGAAGATCGCAGAGGTCGCAACCCGGATCGACCTGGGCGGCATCGCGCTCTTTGGCGCGATGCTGACCGCCCTGCTGGTGTTCTTGATGTCGCTGCCGCGCCCAGGCTGGGTTGCGCTCGCCATCTCGGCCGTACTGGCGGCGCTCCTGGCGGCCCGGGAGCTCCGGGCCGCCAGGCCATTCATCGACCTGCGGCTGCTCGCATCTCAGCGCGCGCTAACCCGAACGTACCTGCGCTTCGGGCTGACACTGCTCGGCGTGTACGTCGTGCTCTACGGGATCACGCAATGGATGGAGGCTGCCCGGGGGCTGTCCCCCGGACAGGCCGGCCTGGTGCTGTTGCCAATGTGCGCCGTCGCCGCCTTCGTGTCCCATCCGGTGTCGCGCCGCAACCTCGTCCGCGGGCCGCTGATCGCCTGCGCGTTCTTCATGCTCCTCGCATCGGTCGCCACGCTGTACATCACCGGTCACAGCCCGGGTGATCGCGCTCGTGGGGGTGATGGTCCTCTTCGGCGTGGTCGTCGGCACGACGTCGGTGGGCAACCAGACCGCGTTGTACCTCCAGTCACCGCCGGAAAATTTCGGGACCGCCTCGGGCCTCTCGCGGACCTTCGGCTACATCGGGTCGATCGCCTCGGCGACGATCACCAGCATCGTCTTCCACGCTCGCGTCAGCGACGCCGGCCTGCACGACATGGCGCTCATCCTCGTCGGCGTCGCCGCCGTCGTGTTGCTCATGACGCTCTTTGACCGCCAGCTGCCCAGGCGCCCCGAGGCCCTGAGCAGCGCCACCCCACCCTCTCCAGACACGAAAGGAAACCCGTTGCCCCCCAGAACCCGGCCATTGACCCCCGGCGCACCGCCCTGTTGATCATGGACTACCAGCCCGCCGTCCTCGGCAGCCTGGACGATCACGACTAGCTGCTGACCCGCGCGTCCGGCGCGATCGACCTCGCCCGCCAAGCCGGGATCACCGTCGCGTACGTCCGCGTCGCGTTCGCTGACGAGGACTATGAGCAGGTGCCCGAGGCCAACAAGATGCTCGCCAGGGTGGCCAGGAGCCGCGCCTTGCACCATGAGGCCCCCGAGACCCAGATCCACGGCCAGCTCGAACCTCAACCCGGCGACATCGTGGTGCGCAAGACCCGCGTCGGGGCATTCTCGACCACCGACCTCGAACAGCAGCTCAAAGACCGCGGGATCACCACCCTCATCCTCGCCGGGGTCAGCACCAGCGGCGTCGTGCTCTCAACCGTCCGCGAAGCCGCCGACCGCGACTATCACATCTACGTCCTCGCCGACGCCAGCGCCGACCGTGACCCGCACGTTCACACTGTCCTCACCGAGAAAGTCCTCCCCATGCAGGCGCACCTCATCACCGTCGCCGACCTCCCGGGCCTGATCGTCAGTGCCTGACGATCACTGGCCCGGGTGCCGTCCGCAAGGCGGGGAAATGGAGCTGGTATCGGCGGCCGACAGCGGCGGCGGGCCAGCCGCGAACTTGGCCGGGCAGGCGGCTGACCAAGCCGGGACAGACGGCCGGCCAGCAGCGGCACGAGTTCATGGTCCTTGACCGGCGGACAGAGCGTGCGGCCATCGATCGGGTCCTGGACGAGGTGCGCAGCGGCCTGAGCCGCACGCTGGTGCTGCGCGGCGAACCTGGCACCGGAAGACGCGGCGTCGTTGCTGGCGACGCTCGGGACCATCTTCGCCTTGATCGTGCTCTTCCTGCTCGAGGGCCCCAGGATGCGCCAGGGACTGCTGGACCTGATGCCGCCGGAGCGGGCGGCGTACTGCGCGCGGGTGGCGCGCGAGATCAACCAGTCGGCGACCGGCTACGCGCTGGGCAACCTCCTGACGTCGCTGATCGTCGGCGTGGTCGTCTTCGTCACGCTCACCCTCCTCGGGGTTCCCTTCCCGCTGCTGTGGGCGCTGTGGGTCGCCCTGGTCGACTTCCTGCCCATGGTCGGCGGCGCGCTGGCCGGCATCCCCACGGTCCTGTTCGCCCTCGGCCATTCGCTCACGGCGGGCATCGTCACCGCGGCCGCGTTCCTCATCTACCAGCAGATCGAAAACCACGTGCTGAACCCCGTGGTCATGAGCCGCACGGTGAAGATCAACCCGCTGCTGGTGCTGCTGTCCATCCTGGTCGGAACGTCGATCGGCGACTGGGTGGGCGGCTTGTTCGGCAGTTTCGTGGCGGCCCTGCTTTCCATCCCGGTCGCGGGCGCCCTCCAGGTCATCACCCGGGAACTGTGGCCACCGCGCGGCCGGGCCCGCCCGACAGCGAGCCGCCAGCCGAACCGGGCCCTGCGGTCCGTGCCGGGCAAGCATCCGAAGCCGACCGGGTTCATGACGGCGAGGAGGAAGCGGACAAAGCGGAGTGGAGGGCTCCGACGTTTGACTTATCTGGCCGACGATGTGCCTTACCAAAGGGCCAAAGGGCCCGTCTCGCATTGTCTATAGCGCGCACCAATGGCAAGAGAGGGCAACTCGTCTTTGCTGCCGCGAGATCGTGGGGTGAACTAGTCAATGAGCAGCTATTTGCCGTTCGACGATTAAGAGTCCCTGACGCTCTGGAAAGGATCGCAAGGGAAATGGGTCAGAATAGCAAGATGATCAATACCGACGTCGGACGCCGCCGTGGTCCGCTGAGGAGCTGGCTGCTGGCTGGGACCCTGGCGCTGGGAGCGGCCGCCACCGTCGCGGCGTGCAGCTCGTCTCCCTCGAGCACCGCGGCCGGCTCCCCGAGTAGCGCGCCAGCGGGCACCTCGTCGGCGGCTTCGGTCACAATCAGCGCGAGGAGCGTCCCGGGGGTGGGCACCGTCCTGGTCAACGGGCAGGGCCAGACCCTGTACCTGCTGACCTCGGAAAAGGGCGGGAAGATCACCTGCACCCAGGCGAACGGCTGTACCCAGGCCTGGCCGGAAACCTTGCTCGCTAACGGGACAACGGCGAAGGCCGGCAGCGGCGTGCAGCCTTCCCTGCTGGGGACGGTCACAGACGCAAGCGGCAAGCTCGATGTCACCTACAACCACTGGCCGCTGTACACCTTTTCAGGTGACTCGGGCCCGGGTGTGGCGCACGGCCAGGGGGTCACCAGCTTCGGCGGCACCTGGTATGCCCTCAACGCATCGGGCAGTCCGGTGACCAGCGGCGGCGGAAGCGGCGGAAATGGATACTGAGCCGGCGCTGCTGGCCGGACGAGGAGGCAGCCGCCCGGGCGGGCATCCGGCGCCGCGGACCCGGCTGGCCCTGCGGCTGGCCGGGGGCGGGCTGCTGATCGCGACCGGCGCGATTCACCTGGACCTGTACCGGACTGGCTACCGGTCGATCCCGACCATCGGCTGGCTGTTCCTGCTCCAGGTCATCGCGGCTTTCGGCCTCGGTGCGGCCGTGCTGCTGTCCGCCAGCCGGCGCGCCGCGGCGGCAGGCGCCGTGTTCTGCCTGGCCACGCTAGGCGGCTATCTCCTGTCTTTGTGGCTCGGCCTGTTCGGCTTCCACGAGGTCCGCACCACGGCGGGGATCGTCGCCGGGGTGATCGAGGTGGTGGCCTTCGCGGCCCTGGCGGGACTGGCCGCCATGCCGGCTGAACGCGGCCAGGCCAGCGGCAAGGTGGTCGGCGCGTCTATCACCGCCGTGTCGGTGGTGGCGCTGGCGGTGCTCGGCGCTTCCGTGGCGGGAGCACGCGGTCCGGCCACGATAACCGCGGGCGGAGTCCTGAAGACCGTCCGCATCGGCGGAGTGACGGTGCTGGCCGACGCCGCGGGTCGCACGCTGTACTGGTTCGCCCCCGATACCGCCACCGGATCGGCGTGCTACGGGTCGTGCGCCGCCTACTGGCCGCCGGTGAAAGGACCGGTGACGGCCGGGCCTGGCGTCACGGGCAAGCTGTCTACGGTCACTCGCTCGGACGGGTCGATCCAGGCCGCCTACGACGGGCACCCGCTGTACACCTACGTCGGCGACAGCGCTCCGGGACAGGCCAACGGCAACGGGCTCAACCTGAACGGCGGCCTATGGCACGAGATAACCGCCTCCGGCTAGCCCGGGCCTTTCACGCGGCAAATCCGCCGCACCTCCATTCAGGAAGGGGAACATCGCAAATGGGCACCACCAAAGACGTCCGCGAGGCAGTCGAAGCAGAGCTCAAGTTCGCCCCGCTCGTCGAGGACGCGGACATTCACGTCGTGAACGTCAACGGGGACGTGGCGCTCGATGGCACCGTGCCGAGCTACCCGCAGTACCTCGAGGCCGCGGCCGCCACCCGGCGCGTGGCCGGCGTGAAGAACGTGCACAACCACCTGGAGGTCGTGCTGCCGGACGGCGACTACCGCGACGACGCGGCGCTGACCACCGCGGCGAACGACGCGCTGGCGCTGAACGTCGCCGTGCCGGACGGCGTGGAGGCCACCGCGAATGACGGGAACCTGACGCTGACCGGCATGGTCGAGTACGGCAGGCAGCGCGAGTCGGCCGAACTGGCGGTCGCCGGGCTGACCGGCGTCCGCAACGTCAAGGACGACATCGAGATCAGCTACGACGCCGATCCCGCCGACGTGAAGTGGTTCGTGCAGGACGCGCTGAACCGCAGCGCGGTGGTCGAAGACGACAGCGACATCTCCGTGGACGCCAGCGGCAACACGGTGACGCTCGGCGGCCACGTCCGCACCTGGGCCGAACACGACGCGGTGGTCGGCGCCGCCTGGATGACCGGCGGCGTCGCCCAGGTCCGCGACTACCTCGACGTCACCGGCTGACCAGGCGATCGTCGGCACCGGCGGTTCGGCATGACGGATCAGCAGAGCGCGGACACCCCGCCGCATACGCCTGCGGACCGGGCGCCGCCGCAGCAGAAGGGCGGACGGCACCCGGCCGTGCGCCGGACCGCGCACGGCGTGCTGTTCGTGGCGCTGGCCGTCGGCATATACGGATTGCTTCCGCAGCTGGGAGGGCTGACGCACGAGGCCGCAGGCCTGCGGCACGCCCGCCCGGCCTTCCTGGCCGCGGCGATCGTGGCGCAGGCCCTGTCGCTCGGCTGCTACGCCCAGCTCTACCGGCGGGTCCTGGCCGCGCTCGGGGCGCGGATCCGGTTCCGGCTGGCCGTAGACGTCACCCTGGCCAGCTTCTTCGTCAGTCACCTCACCCCGTTCGGATCGGCCACCGGCACCGTGGTGAACGTGAGCACGCTGGAGACCGAGGGCATCGCCGCGGCCACGACCGGCGAAGCCATCGCCTTGACCAGCCTGATGTCCGCGGTCGCCCTGATCGTCTTGTTCGGGACCGGGTTCGCGGCGACATCCGGCCGGCACGTCTCCCACCAGTACCTCGTGATCGAGGGCGTCGCGCTGTTCCTGGTCGTGGCGGCGCTGGCCGCGGTGTTCACGGTGGGCGCCCATCCCGCCATCGCCGGCCGGGCCGGCCGCTGGGCCGCGAGCGTGGCGCGGCACGTCCGGCCGGGCATCGACCCGGCGAAGGTCGCCGAGACCAGCAGCCGGCTCGCGTCGCTGGCCCGGTCCGCACTGACCGGACGGGCCTTCGGTGCCAGCTTCGGGTTCGCCGCGGGTGACCTGCTCTTTGACCTGCTCTCGCTCGATCTGGTGTTCCTCGCCCTGCGGTATCAGCCCGGCTTCGGGCCACTGGCCGTCGCCTACGCGGCGGCGAACATCGCCAGCGCCATCCCGGTGACCCCCGGCGGGCTTGGCGTAATCGAGGTCACGCTGGTGGCCATCACCGTCGGCTTCGGCGCGCCGCGGGCCACGGCGGTGCTGGCCGTGCTCGGCTACCGGATCGTGAACTACTGGCTCCCGCTCATCCCCGGTGCCGTCGCCTATCTCCGGCTCAGGCTGCGGCCGGGTGCCGACGGCAAAAGGAAAGGCAAAGGAAAGCCCGCCACGGCGCCGCCTGGCTGACCGCGTTCCGAACATTTATTTCCTGCCGAACGAGGTGTGTTCCCCGGGGTCGCGAAACATTTTGCGGACCGCGGCTGGGCCGCCCGTGGGTGGGCGACGGCAGCGGCCGGCCCCGGGCGGACTGGTCCGCCCGGGGCCGGCTTTCCCGCTGGTGCCATCCGTCAGCCGATACCGTCTCAGCCGGTGACGTACAGGTTGTCGCGGACGTCGTAGACGCCGACGGCCATCCACGCGGCGTCGACCACCGCGTCGTGCTCGGCCCAGGTGCGGACGTGCCCGGACAGGGTCACAGTGTGCCCGTCGGTGTCCACCTCCACGTCGCTGTCGTCGAGGATCAGCGCGTAGCGGTCCAGGGCGTCCTGCACGTACACGGTGACGTCGACCGGGTCGGCGTCGTTGCTGATCTCGATGTCGTCGCTGAGGTTGCGGACGCCGACCAACCCGGCCACCGTGTCCTCGGCGGCGGTCCGCTCGGCGCCGTAGCTCACCGTGCCGGTCAGCGTCAGGTTGCCGTTCTTGGCGGTCGCCTCGACGCCGTCCGGCACGGCGATGTTCAGCGTGAGCGCGTTGTTTGCCATCGTGGTCAGCGTCGCGTCGTCCCGGTAGTCGCCGGGCGGCAGCACCACTTCCAGGTGGTTATGCACGCTCTTGACGCCCGAGACGCGTCGCGCCGCCGCGGCCGCCTCCAGGTACTGCGGGAAACTGGGTACGGTGCCGTTCAGCGCCACCTCCCCGTTTATGTTCTTCACTGCGATATCCGACATGTCGACGAGCGGGTCGTAGCTAAGTTCCAGCTCCACGGCGTCGCGGATGTCCTGCGTTTTGGTCATTTCCCGGATCCTTTCGATGGGTTGACGGTGAATTACCGTTCCTCCTTCATCAGCTCATCTCACTGGCTCGCAGTTGTAAAAGTGAGGATGACTGTCATGGCATTGGTCACTGCTATGGCAGTGGTAAAGGTCCTGGGAGGGCAAAGTAACCTCGGTAACGCGACGTCAAATTTCCATCAATCGTCCTATCGGTTTACCTGCTGGCCAACGGCGCTGGCTGCGCTAACGAGCCGATGGCCCTAAACACCCGCCGAAGACCATCGCCACAATCGGCGACATGCGGAACGACGCGCTGATGTTCGCCTCCGCCGCTGACCCCTGCCTCGTCAAGCAGCCCGTATCCGGCGGGTGGCGCGAGCCTCGGCGGCGGCCCGGGCGGGGGCGGCGGGCAGCATCCGCCGGCCACCATAGCGCCCGACGATGGCACCACAGGTGCCATCGCTTTCCTATTTGCGGTCGCCCGGGCTGGACTTGAGTAACGCGGATCCCGGCGACCGAAGAAGGTGATCGTCTTGAGCGGAAGGAAATTCTGGGCCAGAGGCCGAGACCGGGAGCAGGAGAGCGAGACGCCGGACGGGGCCCTTGCCTGGGCGCTTACCGCCATGGACCGCTGTGACCGCTGCGGCGCCCAGGCTTACGTCCGGGCCCTGCTCCCAAACGGCCTGGAGTTGCTGTTCTGCGCGCATCACAACCGGCAGCACTCGTCCGCCCTGACGAAGATCGCCGTGGACATCCAC
>Ga0137380_10002904_pt1 | contig 14729 bp, 13 predicted proteins | sample SagtaG_17_FD_104809 | JGI IMG/M metagenome (GOLD analysis project Ga0137380, IMG submission 104809) | Vadose zone soil microbial communities from Sagehorn Ranch, Mendocino, California, USA - Sage2_L_100_16 metaG | ecosystem: Environmental > Terrestrial > Soil > Vadose zone | place: USA...
GTGTTGAATTGATCCTCACGATAAGAGGAGATGGCCGAGCCAGAGTAATGGCCGTCAGCCTGCGGTGTCGGAATCAGAAATTGACCGTTAGGTAGCTTTGCGTTCAACAGGGCCAGTGCCACCGGATTGATTGAGGTCGCGGGCAGTCCATTTGGTAGCCCGGGCCTGAATGTTGAGAGCAGCGTTTGTTGCGAACGGTCGTCAGTTAAACCCGGTGCGACGAGGACGCTGGACGTGACGCTGTTACGCGACGCGCCGTTGCGCTCACGCGTGCCCTGGTACGAGATAAAGAAGAACGATCTATCCGGTTTGATTGGGCCGCCGAGCAGCCCGCCAAAAACATTGCGCTTGAGTGTTGGCCGCTTCACACCAGTCGCTTTCAAGAATGGGTTATTGGCGTTAAGCGCATCGTTGCGGAAGTATTCATAGGCAGCGCCGCGAAAATTGTTACCGCCACTTCTCGTGACTGCCTGAACACTGCCGCCGCCGCCACGTCCAAACGTCGCGTCGTAAAGCGAGGTCTGGAGCTTGAATTCCTGAATAGTCTCCGGCGCTGGCACGGCCACCATCGCCGCGGAGTTTGTGTCTATTTTATTAGCGTCAATGCCATTGATCTCGAAATCATTCTGCGTCACGCGCGCGCCATTGACCGAGACGTTTTGTGAGTTGCGGCCCAGGGAGGTGTTGTCAGGCAGAGCCACAGAAGTACCCGGCGACAGCGCGAGAATCTGCGTGAAGTTTCGCGTGGCGAGCGGCAGTTCTGACACCGCGCGCGAGTCAACAACCCGGCCAAGCTGTGGGCCGTCTTTTTGGATGAGCGGCGCAATGCGCACTGTGACTGGCTCAACTATTACTCCTGCGACCGCAAGCTCCGCATTGACCGTCGTGGTTTCAGTGATGACTACCTCGACAGAATCGAAGCGAGCCGAGGTGAATCCGCTCGCTGTGACTCTTACGCGATATGTGCCAGACGGCAAGAGTGGCACGGTGTAGTTGCCTTCGCTATCGGTTGTGACTTTTCGCTCTTCAGCAGTCGTTTTGTTGCTGACGGTTACTTCGGCTCCGACAATGACGTCGCCGTTCTGATCTTTGACAGTTCCGGCAATTCGTCCCGTGGTCTGACTTTGCGCGAAAGGAGACGATGTGCAGAGGGCCAACAGCCAGCCAATCCAAAGTAATCTAATCGCAGTTTTTATGATCATTGTATCGGACGGCAGTCGCTTACGGGCGAGCTTAACACGCCGGATGTCACGACGCGAGGCCCATGCGCCGCAGCATATCTTGAAAGCGCGGGTCGTCGCGCAGGTTATTCCATTTCGGTTCGACTTTCAGAAAAACCATTTTCGGATCTCGTTCTTTGTAGGCTCGCTCCAGCCAGTCAAGCGTTTCGTCGCGCTCGTCCAGCCCGTTATAGACTAGGGCGATGTTATAAGATGAGACGTAACGCTCGTTTGATAATTTCAATAAGCCTTCAAGCTCGGCCCGCGCTTCCCCTTGTTTGCCCGACTTCGCCAAAGCGTAACTGAGGAAAGCGATTGGGTGCGTGCTCGCACCAGAAAAGTCTCTCGCTTTGCGAGCTTCGGCAATCGCTTCGGCAAACATCCCTTTCTCGATATAAGCACTCGAAGCAAACAAATGAGCTAACCAAAATCTCGGGTCTAGTTCAAAAGTTTTCTGTAATCGGGCTAACCCCTCATCGATTTGTACTGCGTGAATCAGAAACTGCCCTTCGTTCGCGTTGATTCGCAAAGAGAGCGGGTCGAGTTCTCTGGCGCGTCGCATTTCGGCGAGTGCTTCCGTGTGCCGGCCCAAGGTTGAGAGTAGATGCGCGTAAAACCACGGAATGTCCGCGCTGTTCGGATTGAGATCCAACGCTCGTTTGAATTGATTTTCGGCTGCATTCCAATCCCAATCGTACCAGAATATGATGAAGCCAAGTTCAGCATGAGCTTCGGCGAGAGTATCGTCAATTTTGATTGCGTTTTGTGCCGCCTCTTTCGCCTTCGGAAAGAATTCGGTTGAAGGCATTTCGCCGGCGATCGCAACTGAGCGATATGCGTCCGCGAGCCCAACGTATGCGAACGCGTAAGACGGGTCAGTTTCAACTGCCTGTTGGAAATATGAAATGCCTGTTCGCATTTCGGGCGGTGTTAATTTAGCAACGTGATAGCGTCCTTTGAGATAGAGCTGATAGGCTTCGGCGTTCGCGGTGTAGTTCTTGGTCAATTTCAGCTCGTCCGCGCCTGACAACCGCGCTCGCAACTTCTGTGAAACATCACGCGCAATCTCGCTCTGCAATGTAACGAGGTTTGTTAGTTTTCGATTGTACTGCTCGCCCCAAAGTTGATTACCATTGCGGGCATCGACTAACGATAAGTACAACGTCAAGTCCTCGCCGCGTTGCACAACACGCCCGCTCACGATTGCTTGCACGGACAATTGCGAGCCGACTTGTTGTGGCTCAACGTCTTTGCCTTTGTAGCGAAACACCGAACTGCGAGCTTTGACCGAGAGTTTGGGGAGTTGCGACAGACTGTTGATGAGCAGTTCGGTCATCCCGTCCGAAAGGTACTCGACGTCAGCGTTGCCGCTTGCGTTGACAAACGGCAGCACCGCGAGGGATTCAATCTGAGAATTGTTTGCCAGACGATTCGAGAAAATCCAAGACGCGAGGCCTATTGCCGCAAGAAGCAAGAATGCCAGACCAACGGCAAAACCGCGCTTGTGCCGACTTATCGCTCTGGCGATGTACTCGGCGCTTGAAGTCTCGCGTGCACTTTCAATGGCAGCGGTTCGTGCAACTGCTTCTTGCGCCGTTGAGATTGCTTTACCGCCAGCCGTCTTTGACTCAGCCGTTGGGACCTTCGACTCGGGCGGCGCACCACGTTCAACTTCAACATCAATATCAAGTCTGTGTTTTAGATCCCGCAAGTCAATCAGTAAATCCTTTGCCGTCTGGTAACGCTCGACAGGCTCTTTCGCCAGCGCTTTATTGATGATCTCTTCCAACCTATCCGGCACACCTCCCACAAACCTTGAAAGTGGTGGTGGCTCCTGCTCCTGGATTGCGATGATCTGCCGGTGAATGTCTTTGCCCTCGAATGGGACGTGCCCGGTTACCATTTCGTAGAGCACTACTCCCAGCGACCAGATGTCCGTTCGATGATCCACACGCGAAGAGCCTTGCGACTGCTCCGGTGACATGTATCGGACTGTTCCCAGAACCATACCTGGAGTCGTTTCCACTAATGCTTGTGTTGAGGCTTCCGCGGTTGTCGCGGGCCGCTCGGTTAACTTGGCCAGACCAAAGTCCAGCACTTTGATGTAGCCGTCGGCGCGAAGCATGATGTTTTCGGGCTTAATGTCTCGATGGACTATTCCTGACTGGTGTGCCGCTGTTAACCCACCTGCTATCTGAATAGCGATATCGATTGCTTCATTCAGCGGCACCTCTGTAGTTTCAAGACGCTGCCTGAGTGTCACGCCCTCTATGAACTCAGCGGCGATGAATTGTCTGCTATTGAGTTGTCCAATTTCGTGAATGGTCAGAATGTTCGGGTGATTCAGAGCCGAGGCGGTACGGGCCTCCTGCTCGAACCGGCGCAACCGATCCTGATCTCTGGTGAATACGTCCGGCAACAGTTTGAGTGCGACCCGACGCCCTAGCCTGCTGTCCTGCGCAAGATAGACTTCTCCCATCCCACCGCGCCCGATCTCACGAACGATCGTGTAAGGACCAACCGACTGCCCGATCAGTGAGGCAGTTTGATCGTCCATAAGAGAATGAGCAGCCGAAGCCACTGCGGGTGTTTCCATGAAGCTTTTATCCTGCTCGTAGGAGTCGATCAGCGATTCGACTCCGCTGCGCAGCGACTCATCCTCGGCACAAGCTTGCTCGAGGAAGGCAGACCTTTCTTCGGGTCCGCGCTCAACCGCAGCCTCGAACAATTCCTTGATCCTTTGCCATCTTTCGGGGTTCACTGAGATTCCTGTGTCTCTCTCATCTGTTGCCGCAGCCACGCTTTGGCTACATTCCAGTCTCGCTTCACCGTGCGCGCGGATACGCCCGTCACTTCTGCAGTCTCTTCAACACTCAGCCCGCTGAAATATCTCAACTCCACAATCCGGCTTTGCTGCGGGTCAATTGCCGCTAACCTTGTCAGGGCCTCGTCGAGCGCCACCAGATCCACATTTCTCCCAGTTGTGATAACCATCTCTTCTTCCAGCGGCACCTTGATATCAGATCCTCCTCGCTTGGCAGCCTGCCGTTTACGCGCGTGATCTACGAGTATTTGCCGCATCAAGCGTGCGGCTATCGCGTAAAAGTGCGCGCGATCTTTCCACTCTACGTTGTGCTGATTGATTAATCGGAGATATGCCTCGTGAATCAGCGCCGTGGTCTGAAGAGTGTGATCGGGGCGTTCTCTTCGCAGATAACGGGCCGCTTGGCGGCGCAACTCATCATATACCACGGGAATCAGCTTATCCAATGCTTCCTGGTCACCGCTTGTCCAGTCGCGAAGCATCCCGGTCACGTCTTGTGTGGAGGGCATTGTGAAGTCTTAATGCAGCACACAGAGGATATGTGGCTGATTGAGCGGAGTCAATGTCCTTGTCGGTTCTGCATCGGAGCGATACCGCACGTCACTTGTAAATAAACTTCGAAGCCGTGTCCCCTTTTCTGTCCGCCTGCGCATTAGTAGATGAGGCAGCAAAAGCTACCTCCAGATGAAGACCACTAAGTAGGAGTGAAAGAGCAGAACTTTCAGAAAAGGAGACAATCATGAAGAACATATTCTTGAAAGCGATTTCCGGCGCAGCATTGACCGTCATTCTGGTTCTGGCGTCACAGCTTCCGGCGTCTGGGCAAAACGGAAAAAGTAGGCGAATAGAAGGGACCTGGCGCATACGGACAACGCTTCGTAATTGTCAAACCGGCGCGGAATTAAGAAGCTTTCCGGGCCTGAATACATTCGTGGCCGGAGGCTCGATGATCGCAACCGGCGCACCCAGCAGTCCTGCCCTCCTCAGCTCAGGACATGGAGTATGGGAGTATATGGCTGGGCGGAGTTACATCAACACCGTAGTATTTTTCCGCTTTAACCCGGACGGCACTTACGCCGGGACACAGAAGATCACTCGACACATTGAGCTTGCGGACGACTCTGATGAATTCACCACTAATGATTCCGTAGAGTTCTTTGACTCGAGCGATAATTTGATCTCGACCGGATGTGTCACCGGAACAGGTAAACGGGTCGAATAGCCGGCTGGTAAGCGTGAGTTCGACGTAGACTTCAAATAATAGGGCGGCTCCTACCGGATAGAGGGAGACTTGATGAGCAAGCCTTATTCGTCGGACTCACGTTAGCTAGAAAGCTGAAAGGAGACAGTTATGCGAAAAATCAAACTGCTGAAACAAATCACCACCGCTGCTTTAATAGGCGCTCTTGTGCTCACCGGCATGCTGATAGGCGCAAACGGCGCGCAAGCCGTGACACAACAGTCAACTCAGGCAGTCGTACCGAGTTGGAGCTATACTGGCAATCTCAACACATCCCGCTTTGATGACACGGCGACACTGCTCCCCAACGGCAAGGTCCTGGTCGCGGGAGGCAATTGGGCCGCCCGCGGCGTTGTGACCGCGGAGTTGTACGACCCGGCTACAGGGACATGGAGCACCACTGGCAATCTCAGCACAGACCCTGCTCCGTGGTTTAACAGTACAGCGACAGTGCTGCCCAGCGGCAAGGTCTTAGTTGCGGGCGGCTCTGAGGGCGATGGTCCCTTCAACAGCGCGGGGCTGTACGACCCGGCCACAGGTGCATGGAGCATCACTGGCACCCTTAACACAGCCCGGGAAAGCCACACAGCGACGCTGCTGCCTAACGGAAAGGTTCTGGTCGTCGGGGGCTTTGATTATGACTACGATGACAGTTTGAATAGCGCCGAGTTGTACGACCCGGCCAGTGAGATGTGGAGTAGCACCGGAAGCCTCAACACAGCCCGCGTTTATCACACAGCCACTCTGTTGTCCAACGGCAAGGTCTTGGTTGAGGGGGGATTCGATGGGGGTCTGTTAGATCGTAATCAGGCTCTCAACAGCGCGGAGCTGTACGACCCGGCTACCGGGACATGGAGCAGCACCGGTAATCTCAACACAGCCCGGATAGCTCACACAGCGACTCTGCTACCCGGCGGCAAGGTCTTGGTCGCGGGTGGCTCCGGCGATAATAACAGCCGAACTAATAACAGCCTTAACACTGCGGAGCTCTATGACCCGGCCACTGGGACATGGAGCATCGCCGCCAACCTCGTCACCGCCCGCGGTAGTCACACAGCTACTCTGCTGCCCAGTGGCAAGGTCTTGGTTGTAGGTGGCAACAGCGCGGAACTGTACGACCCGGCCACAGACACGTGGAGCGGCACCGCCAATCTCAACACAACCCGCACAGGTCACACAGCGACACTGCTGCCCAACGGCAAAGTCCTGGTTGCAAGCGGTAATTCCGCCGAGCTGTACGACGCAAACGCTACTAGTTGCGCCGACTCAATCTCCCCTACGGGCCAGTCTTTTGAAGCTGGTGGCGGGACAGCCAGCGTCGATGTCACGGCAGGTAGTGAATGCAGTTGGACTGCTGCAACCTATGCTAATTGGATCAGCGTTATATCCGTCAGCAGTTCCGGCAATGGAAGTGTATTCTTCTCGGTGGCAGCCAACACCAGCACAAGTCCTCGAACAGGGACAGTGATCATTGCCGGGCGCAGCCTCACTGTCAGTCAGGCAGGCGCGACTGTCAGGATTACGAACGCTTTGGCTTCGGGCAAGAAGCTGTTTGTAACCGGGGAAAACTTTGATCCCGCCGCGGTGATATTGCTCAACGACGAGCAGCAGATAACAAGAAACGATGATCAGAAACCGACTACTTTATTGATAGGCAAGAAGGCAGGCAAAAAGATCAGCCGCGGCGAAACAGTGAGGCTCAGCGTGCGCAACCCTAATGGGACTGAGTCGGCTGAATTCAGCTACACGCGGCCCGCCGGATGAGGTGCGTGAATGGCTTTGACGACATTGAGTCTGTTTGTCACGCTGGCGGTCGTGTCCGTCCACGCGCAATCTGACGCCCGCCTTAACGTGAATATCCCGTTCGAATTCTCCGCCAGGAATAAGGTACTCCCGGTCGGCGAATACACCGTAGGCCCACTCGCATATGTCGCACTGAGAAACAGCGACTGTGCGAATCGTGCATAATTGTCTGGGCAATTACGTCTAGACCACTTTTGCGGGCGAACAGATGATTAGACGCCGCCCGCACGGATTGCAAATTCAGAAATGGAGGATAAGAACATGAGAATCGAAAGACCAAGACTTCTGGCAATCGCAGTTGTACTGTTGTCCTTGTTGATCGGCAATGGCATTGTGCATGCCGCCAAGACTAGGATTCGCTGGGATCTCACCAACGTAACGGGTGGGATTTCTGCGGGCGGGAAGGCATCAGCGCTGGCTCAGGACGGTTCGAAGATTACGCTTACTGGTTCCGGGACATTCAGGGCAGCAGGCAAATCCCAGGATGTAGGCGGTGGCGGCAATTGGGAGACATTCGACAAGGATGGCAAAAGCACTGGGAGCGGCACCTATCAAGTCATGGGACGCATTCAGTGGGTTGAAGCTCCTGGCGCGCTTCCAGCAGCAGCCGTTGATAACATTGGCGACAAGGCAAATGCCCGCGCAGGGTTGGCCATTCTGAGCATTTTCTATTCAGAGGGAAGCGAGGGAATTCTTGCCGTCAGTTGCCACCTCCCTACGGGATCGCCAGACACGATCTTTGAGGGTATCACTGCGACGAAGGGCTTCGTCTCCTACTGGAATCGCATAGCCGATGTGGCTGGTGTAGAGGGGAACCGCACGATTTTCCATGTGAATCAGCCGCCTTCTACCGAGCCCCCCGAGAGCCAATGATCAAGCCCAATTCGTCGAACTGGCGTTTAGCTGGATCGACCAAATTCAAAATCTGAAGCCGAAAAGGAGATCGTTATGAAGAAGCAAGCTTACACCGTTCAACTCAGCAGTTGGCCAAGCCTCGCGCGGAAGATCGGCTTGCCAAAAGCGCGACCGAGCGTAGCAGAGTTTCCGTCACCGCACACAAACGATGAGAACCGAACGCAACCAGCGTAAGCTCACTGCGGCGGCGCGCAAATGAGAAGGGTGGCTTGTTTCCGCCGGCCCAGGAGACAGAACCATCAGGCGACATCCTGATCCTGCCTCTCGTTTCCTGGTTCGGCGGGACAAACCGCCTTTCTCCGATTACCGAGCGTCGGGTTCTTCAAGTGATAGCTCTCACGTTCTCGCGTACGGGTACAATAAAGAGTCACACGCGCTCTTCACCTCTTGTGAAGCAAAATACGACCGGCGTAGGCTGTGAGAGTCAGTCGCGGCCCGCCCCGCAGATGCGTGCCCGACACGCCTTTTGGTCCGCGAGACGAGCCGGTCAGGTTGGACAGAAACGCCCCGAGGTTTATGTTCTCGCTTAGAGCGCGCGCGTTCAGGTTGAAGGGTTACGCGCTGGGCAGCGTTACGTCCACGTCACCCCTCATCGATTGAAGGTTGTAGGATCCCGCCTCGTCCAACTTGCCGTCGAAGTAAATGTCGCCGCTAGTCACCCTCACGTCCACCGAAGGACTGTCGATGCCGACCAGATGCACATCGCTGTCAATTGAGTTAACGCTCACATGTCCGATGATGTTTTGCAGCTCTATCCTGCCGATCACGTTCTTAATCGCCAACGAAGTCTCAGGCGGCACCGAAACCTCGAAGTTCGCGCGGCCCAAACTCAGACGACGTCTGGTCGTGAGTGTGATGTCGTCACCCACCACTTGGTCTTCAATTGAGATTGAGGGATCAGCGTTAGCGCGCGCGACGATTGACTTCCGGTCCCATCCGATGACGCGAATGCTTCCATTTATGTTTGAGATCGACAAGTGCGCCGGGCCCCGCGGAGAGTAAGTTCGTTCGAATCGAGCCGACGAGTTAGCGGACACCGCGAGAAGCGCGAAGCACAAAAGGGAGCACGTAACCACTCGCATCGAGTACCTCGTCGTTATGCGTCTCCTGGCCATCGAATCAGAACTTCTCAAAACCTTCCAAGAGCCTCACCTTCTCTCGATAGGCATTCAGCATCAACTCCTGGGACACGTCATCGGCTGGGTTGTCCTTCAACTGATGGCGGCACTCAGTCAGCGACTGGTCTATGTAGTAGAGATTTCGCTCGAAGGTCGTGCGAAGCTCGGGGTCCCACGAGTTCTTGCGCTCCTCAACCGACCGGCTCAAGCTGTTGATTCGCTTCTCGAGCTGCTGAACATCGACGTTCGAGAGCGGCACTACATCAGCCTGCTGAACTTTCCCGTCGATAGGCTGGAACGAGCGGTTTTCGCGCTGCGTTACAATCACGCCGATGGAGATAACAATTACCAGAGCGGCGGCGCCCGCAGCTATCTGTGGGACAGACAGATTGAAGTTAAGCGTCCTAAGGCCGGCCCACCATCGGATCGGACGCGACCAAAGGCGAGGCTGCAGCTCGGCGACCCCTGCTCGAATACGCGGCCATAATGCCGTAGCCGGAGCGTGCTCTGGAAGCTGATGGCTGAAGTGAACGATCTGAAGGAAATCGTCGCGCACCGCGCGACACGGTTCGCAGTCAGCGAGATGTCGCTCGACCTTTACTTGCTCACCCAGCTCTACCGCTCCGTCTATGTATTCGGATATTAGTTCTTGACACTCGTTACAAAGCATAAAAGCTCACTCTCCCGTTGCAGCAATCTTTTTGGTCAGCAGCTCGCGCAGTCGCATTCGCGCCTTGTGCAGTTGCGACTTGGATGTTCCGATGGTGACCCCCAACATCTTGGCAATCTCCTCGTGCTCGTAGCCCTCCACATCGTGCAGGACGAACGCCGTTCTGTAGCCCGGAGGCAACTGCGAGATCGCCTTCTCCAACGCGAGTCTGTCGACCATCGAAATTCGCCGCGTGCTCTGCAGCGGCGTTTCTACCACATTGGCGAAGTCACCTTCTTCGCTTGTGTGTTCCAGCTTCACGCCCCGGCGGCGAAAGTGCATCAGCACCTGGTTCACCGTGAGGCGGTGCAGCCATGTAGTGAAGGCCGATTCGCCGCGAAAGCTTCCGATCTTCTTGTATACTTGCAGGAAGACCTCCTGAGTAAGGTCTTCAGCCTGCGACGTATTGCCGAGCATCCTCAAGCACAGCGAGTAAACTCGTCTGTGATGCTGCTCATATAATTTTTCAAATGCCGCCGAACTGCCAGCGGCTGCGGCCCTGGCCAACTCCAGGTCCGACGCTGATTGAGCTGGTTCGCTGGCCACGGTCATCGTCAACGTTAGTGTGTTGCTGGCCATGACCTCACAGCCTGTGATGCGATGGCCCTAAATCCGGTTGCTCCGCGATTATAGCACTTAAAGTGTCTGGATTGAATTTGTTGGCGAGAAAGTCAGTGGGCTGCAAATCAAGACACAGCTTTGGCGATCACTGAACGAAGTTCGTCCGTAATCGCCAACTTGTATTAAAAGGAGCGGCTCAGCAACCGCGATCTTATCACTCTTGATCTGAAGTTCCGGTCCTCGACGGCGCGCCTCCGACGGCGGCGTTCGTCAGCAGATGTATTTCTACCCGGCGCGGCATCACGCGAGTTGTGCCAGTTGAAGAAGTTGTCTCAGTCATGGAGGCGTTCTGCATTGGCCGCGCAGCGCCAAACCCGGCCGCAAACATTCGCATTATCGGAATGTTCTTTTTGTCGGCCAGATATCGTTGCACTGCCTCAGCTCGCAACTGCGCCAGTCTTTCATTGTAGCGCGTCGCCCTGGAAGTATCGCCGTAGCCGATGATCTCGAGCACAAACCCGCGTCGGTCGCTGATCTGCGACGCAAACGTGCCCAGCTGTGCCATCGCCTCTTTGGTCAAGACCGCGCTACCCGGCCGGAAAAAGACCACCGACGTCGTTTGAATCGTGTACTTGTCCAGATTCGAACGCAAGTCTTCAACGTTGCGCTCAACGCCGGCAACGCGAGTATTTGCTTGCTCAGCCGATGACGACGCCGTATCGGCAGTCGCCTGCGCCCGGTCCGCGCGCAAGCGAGCGTCGTCAATGCCGGTCCGCAACTGACCGATTTGTTGACTGTTCCTTCGCGACGTTTCTTCAAGCTCGCTGGTGCGATTTTCAAGAGGAGTGACGCGTTCTGCTACTCGATTGCGCACATATTTCTTAGTGGCGCAACCTGACTCAAATGCCACCGCCAGTGCCATCAGCAACGCCGTGCAAACCAACTTGTACATGTTGTTCCTCCCCAATGTTCAATCTGCGCCGAAACCGGCGCGTTTCGCCTTCAGGAATGTCGAGCGAGAACCGTGCCACGCATTCTCTACCGGGCCAGCCAGCCAAGTCACTGAATCGGCTTAGTTTTCGGCTTATTCGAGCCGGGCCGCTTCACGGTCGATGTAGCAGTTCCCATCGGATTATGAAAAAATTACATTCTTCCTCACGGTGCGCGAGAACGACCCATGAAAAGAATTGACCTCGGCTAATCACAAGTTAGAATTGATGAGAATCCGGCTCGGTCCCCAAACGCGCCCGGCGCGATTTTGTAGGCTCTTGCTTCCATGCACTCGCTATACTACGTACTAACGAGCCAACACCGTGAAGAGGTCACTCCGGTCCGTGGCAACGAGCAGACCGTTTCGCGACTGTTTCGCTATTTTGAAGACATCGTAACTGAGCCGTCGGCGCTAGTCATCGAAGGACGGTGTCTAAAGGGCGAGCCCTCGCGCGAGGCTGAGCGACTGGCGAAGTTCGCGTCGTCCTTGCGACGGGTCTACCTCTTCTCTTGCGACACTGACTGCGATGCGCGGAGCTGGCAACCTCTCTCTTCACCTCGCCTCACGACGCTGGCTGAGCAGGATTATCACGCAATTGAGAGCGGACCGTTCATTGTCGCCATGGAACCAACGTTCTGCGGGCTGCTTGCCTCGCGCGCCCTCCAAGGCCAGACCAATGGGAACATGGCGGCCCATGAAATGGTCTGGACCTTCGATCCGAATGTAGTGTTTACAGCAATCGAGTATTTGTTGGCTCGCCTGAACGTTCACCAGCCCGATGAGCGCCAGAGGTTCCAGACTTTGCTGAACGCTTCCACGCCGCGGAGCTCTTCGCTCAGGCTTGCGTTGGCATTCACGAACAAAGTAGCAGAGCTTATGCAGCGCCAGAATGAGCTTGAAATGGCGACCAATCGAATAAGCTCGGCCATATCGGGAACACTCGAGCTCGAATCAATTCTGCAGTCCGCAGTCGAAGAAGTCGGCAGCGCGCTTAATGCTCGAAAGGCGGCGCTCGTTCTCTGGCAAGAAGGAACCAATATGCCCGAGAGCATGAGCATTTATGAGCGGCCCGAAGGCGTCAGACCAGACCATGCCAGCAAGGAGTCGTTAGACGATGATGTCGGACAGGATATCAACCAAGGCTTGCTTGAGGTTCCAATCTCGTACCGCGGCGCGACGATCGGCGAGCTAGTAGTCGAGGATGACGCCAACTCTCGCATCTGGGAAGACGAAGAAGTGCTGATGGTCAGGACGGCTTCCGATCAGCTTGCTGTTGCGATAAGTCACGCGCGGCTATTTCGGCAGGTGCAGACACAAGCGATGACCGACTCGCTCACCGGGTTGTACAACCACCGCTATTTTCAAGAACGACTTGATCGCGAAACGAAACTGGCTGACCGCAGAGACGAACCGGTCTCGCTTATTCTGCTGGACCTGGATCACTTGAAGCAGATAAACGACTCTCATGGTCACCGTTCGGGGGACATGGCGTTATGTCACGTTGCCGCGATAATGCGATCGGTCGTGAGCGAGGTCGACGTGTGCGCGCGATATGGCGGAGAGGAGTTCGTGGTCATACTCCCGCATTGCGATCGCGTAGACGCAATAAAGGTCGCTGAGCGCCTGCGTGAGTCGATCGCTTCCAGTCCCGTGGAAAGAGTGGGACAGATTACTGCCAGTATTGGAGTAGCGACTTATCCACAGGGCGCAAAAAGCAAAGAAGAACTGGTCGAGATAGCCGACCGCGCGATGTACCTGGCGAAGGCCGCGGGACGCAACCGCGTCCGGACCCTCGCTCATCGAAGCCTCATGAGCGTCGACGCCTAGAGTACTCCTGTGAATGAAGACATACTAACTTGAGCATCCTATTGATCTACACCGTGCTCCTCTCCGAACGCTTTGCCAGGGTGTGTCTGAGATTTTGACAACCGCGTCTGAAAACCAACAGTATGATCTCCTACTAAATCAGTAATCTCCAACTCTGATCATCTTTCGCTTGAAAAGTTAGCAATACCGACAACGGGCAAGGCTTACTTGGCATACACCTTGCCAATACGCCGAACGGATGTAGTTGGGAACACGGTCAACCGAATATAATAAGATTTGAATCCCCAAATCCTCGAAACGGTTGTTCAGTAGCCGCCAGTGGCGTTTGTGAAGTGGGAACCACACGGCAAGCGCGATTCAGTGCGGGGGCGCAAGAGGAAAATTATGCGCTGACAACAATTCTCTCTTCGATCTTACCGTGCGGAAGGGATCTTCACGGCGCAGTGACGTTGAGAAAGTCCCTTCCAGCCTGACCCCATATGTGGACTTGTGATATAAACCGGACTCACTTCATAGGTTTCGATAAGGAGGAAATTTGAAGATTGCAACTTTCGCCTTAACTGCCTTCGTGTTGCTTGCTCTTGCCGATGGTGGAGCAACCGTGCGGTACGAGCCTGCAGAGCGCAAAGGCGACGCAACAACAGTAGCGGGAGCGGTGTTGACTGCGGACGCAGAGTTCATCGGGCTTTCTCCGAGTGAGCAGAAATTCGTTATGCAGCCCGGTCAATTATTGGTCATCCTCGCTGCGGGGCAGTGCAAACCAAGCGACAGTTTCGGTGGGAGCGTTGACGTGCTGAAACTCCCGACTTTGTTAAGCAGATCCCGCTCTGTCGCGCGTCGGATTTTGTGATTGGCGCCCTCAGCATACAACCGGCGAACAAAGACCTTGGCTCATACACAGTCAGGGTCAATACGCACGGGTGTGACCACACGACGCAGGAATTCAGCTTTCAGGTGAAAGTAAAGAAGCCGTCTTCTTGATTGGAGCGAACGCCAACCAGAATATTCCGTTCTAGGCGAGTCGTTGACCCGCGGCTTTGATCTGGAGTTACCAGGTCGTTCGCGAATAGGGGTCAGTCGGCTATTGTCGAAACAAATCTAGCGTTCCTTCCGCGAAAATACTCTGATGCTCCCAACAGAGAATCGCTCCTGAAAATTTGTCGTCAGGTCGCGCGCGAGCGCCGGGTTGTCCAGCAGCCGGAGCGCGAGAGGATCGCCTTCCTGTATTATGACCGTCCTTACGTCGGGAGGAATCCGATCATCCAGTTGATGCCAGCGCGCGGTGCCTTCGTGGATTACCTCTGAGAACCGCATTCTGCTCTGCGACACCAGCGGGCCGAGTGCCCCGGTGTGCATCAACGTCAAAGGCGCCGGCGGATCCGCAGTCAGGAGCGAGGCCGCTCGCGCTCGTTCGCGCGCCGCTTCCGAGTTAACTCCGTTGCGGTAGCCCTCTTGATAGACGGCGATCTGCGAAGAGCCATCCGAGATTAAGAAACCGTACTGCGCGGCTATAAGCAAGCA
>Ga0137380_10002906_pt1 | contig 14727 bp, 11 predicted proteins | sample SagtaG_17_FD_104809 | JGI IMG/M metagenome (GOLD analysis project Ga0137380, IMG submission 104809) | Vadose zone soil microbial communities from Sagehorn Ranch, Mendocino, California, USA - Sage2_L_100_16 metaG | ecosystem: Environmental > Terrestrial > Soil > Vadose zone | place: USA...
CCTTGACCATCGCCGCATCGAACGGAATCGGGCCGAGCCGGAGCGCCTCGTCGCAGCAGCCGAGGCCCGCGTCGGCGTCGCCACGCTGGATGTGAGTGGATCCCGTGCGCCACCAGCCGACGACCTTCATCCGGAGATCGTTCACCGCGGTGCCGTGTTCCAGCGCGCGGCGGCAGTAGTCGAGGCTCCGCTCCCACTCGCCGAGCGCGTTGGCGGCGGGGCTGAGCGCCCAGAGGGCGCGGCACGCCCACCAGGCGTTGCCGCGGCGCTCGAAGATGTCGAGCGAACGCTCGCCGGCCTCCAGCGCTCCGCGCAGGTTACCGGCCGCCAGGTAGACGTGGGATAGCGAGCAGTCCGCGAAGGCGCGGAGATCCTCGAAGCCTCCGGCGTCGGCGATGTCCGACGCGCGACGGCAGTAGGCGATGGAGACCTTCGGACTGGCGCCGGTGAGGCTGTGGAGAAATCCCGCCCAGTAGTACCACGCCGCCTTGCGCGGAGGGTCGCCGACGCTCTCCACGATCTCCTTGATCGCCTCGAGCGCCCGAACATGTTCCGCGTGACGCCCGAGGGCGAACATGATCTCGGACTGCTTCACCACCGCGTCGATCCGCCGCAGCCGGTTCGCCTCCGTGTCCTCCATCGTCTCGAGGCGCTTGAGGGCGCTCTCGAAGTGCGCGAGCGCCTCGGTATTGGCCCAGCGGCGCTGGGCCTTCTCGCCGGCCACGATCGCGTAGTCGACCGCCTTCTCCGCCTCGGCGCTGCGCGCGAAGTGATAGGCGAGGAGCTCGGCCACTTCCTCGGCCCGCCCCCGGTACAGATCCTCGAGGCCGACGCCGGCCGCGGCGTGATACACACGGCGGCGACGCTCGAGCAGGCCCGCGTACGCGACCTCCTGCGTCAGCGCGTGCTTGAAGCTGTACGTCGGGTCGGGCTCGGGCGCCGCGAGAAAGATGAAGACGAGCCGCTCGAGATCCGCCAGCCTCGCCGCGAGGTTCCCGTTGGTCTCGAGCACCCGCGCGAGAAGTCCCGAGCCGAACTGGCGGCCGATGACGGCGGCCCCTTGCAGGGTGCGCTTGTGCAGATCGCCGAGGCGGTCGATGCGGGCCGCGATGATGTCGTGCACCGTCTCCGGAATGCTCACGCTGGAGCTGACGACGCGGGCCTCGCCCCCCTCGACGGCGATCGCCCCGGTCTCCTGCAGCTGATGGACGATCTCCTCCATGTACAACGGGTTTCCCTCGCTCTTCGTCAGCAGCACCTCCAGGAGGGACTTGGAGATCGCCGAGCAGCCGAGGAGCGCGCACGTCATGTCGAGCACGCTGGCGTCGGTGAGTCCCTCCATCGTGATCGTCTCGCTCCAGGGTGGCAGCCACTCGAACGACGTCCCGAGGCGGGCGGTCACGATGAGCAGCAGCTTCTTGCCCTGCACGTGCGGCGCGAGCTGCGCCAGGAACTCCAGTGAGCTGGCGTCGATCCAGTGGAGGTTCTCGACGATGACCACCAGGGGCCGGAGCTCGCCCGCCCGCACGAAGAGCTCCCGCAAGACGGAGAAGGTCCGCTCCTTGAGCTGCGCGCCCGCGAGCCGCGAGAGGAACTCCGCCGGGACGGACAGCCCGAGGAGGTGCCCGAGCAGCGCCCGGGGCTCCTCGCCGGCCATCCCGAGCGCCTCGAGCTCCTCGGCGATCCGCGCCCGGATCTCCTCGGCCGGCACGCCCTCGCCGAGACCCAAATGCCGTCGCAGCAGGTCGAGGATCGGGGCGTACGGCGTCGACGCGCCGTACGAGACGCAGCTCGCCGCAAGCTCGAATGTATCGAGCTCCCGGACGAGCTCGTAGAGCAGGCGGGACTTGCCGACGCCCGGGTCGCCCGCGACGAGGACGACGGCGCCCTCGCCGGCCGTCGCCCGCGCCCACGCCTGCTGGAGCCGCGCCAGCTCTTCGGTCCGCCCGACGAGCGGCGTCAGCCCGCGCTCGCGCGAGACCTCGAGGCGGGTTCGGCCGCGCATCTCCCCGACCACCGCCAGGGCGCGGACGGGCTCGCTCTTGCCCTTCACCGTGAACTCGCCGAGGTCCGTGAAGCTGAAGAAGCCGTCGGTCAGGCGGTGGACCCGCCGGCTCACGACGATCTGTCCGGGCTCGGCGACGCCGAGGAGCCGGGCGGCGAGATTGGTCGTGTCACCGACCGCCGTGTAGTCCATGCGCAGGTCGCGACCGATCGCGCCCACGACGACGACGCCGGTGTTGATGCCCATCCGAACGCGGAACTCGACGCCGTGCGCGCGTCGCACGTCCTGGCGCAGCGGCTCGAGGCCCTCCTGCACGGCGAGGGCGGCCCGGAGCGCCCGTTGCGCGTGGTCCTCGTGCGCGATCGGCGCGCCGAAGAGGGCCATCACGCCGTCCCCGAGGAACTGGTTGATGGTGCCTTCGTAGCGGTGAACGCCCTCGAGGATCGCCTCGAAGGCGCGGTCCATGATGACGTGCACGTCTTCGGGATCCAGCCGCTCGGACATCGCGGTGAACCCGGAGACGTCCGCGAAGAGAACGGTGACCTGCTTCCGCTCGCCCTCGAGGACGCTGCGCGACGTGAGGATCTTCTCGGCCAGATGCTTCGGCGTGTACGCGTGGGGTGTGGCGTACTTCGGCTGCAGCGCGATCGGCTCCGGCGAGGTGGCGGTACCGAGCGGCGCACCGCACTCCTGGCAAAACTTGTTGGCGGGAGGGTTGGCCACCCCGCAGGCGGGGCAGGGTGACGGGAGACGCGAACCGCACTCTCCGCAGAACTTGACGCCCTGCGGGTTCTCGTGCGCGCACTGAGGACAACGCATCGAAACCGCCGCAGTTAGGCTACTTGAGCCCGGGAACGTGGTCAAGCGAAAGCCGGGGGTCTTGACGAGCGGCCCCCGAGTCCCTTAGCATGCCGGCGGTGTCCTGAACATCGGGAGGAGGGTGCGCCATGGTCTGGGAAACGCCGACTTTCGTCGAAGTCAAGATGGACGCCGAGATCAACTCCTACGAGAGCGATTTCGACCGCGAGCCCGACTTCTAGCAGCCGAGGAATCACGAGGTGAGGCGCAGCCCTTCCCCCCGGCCCGCGGGTCGGCGGAAGGGCTGTCGCGTCTCTGGGGACTGAGCGTGCTGATCCGAGTGCTGGGCTCTGCGGCCGGCGGCGGATTCCCGCAGTGGAATTGCGGCTGCACCAACTGCCGTGGCGTGCGCGAGGGAAGTCTGAAGGCGCTCCCGCGGAGCCAGGAGTCGGTGGCGATCAGCGGCGACGGCGAGCGCTGGTTCCTCCTCAACGCCTCCCCCGAGATCCGGCAGCAGATCGAGAGTTTCCCGTCGCTCCACCCGCGTGCTGCACGCCACTCGCCGATCGCCGCGATTCTCCTGACGAACGGCGATCTCGATCACTGTCTCGGTCTCCTGTCGTTGCGCGAGTCCCACCCGCTCGTGATCTACGCGACCGAGCGGCTGCGGCGCGGCTTCACCGAGGGCAACGTCCTCTACCGCACGCTCGAGCGCACGCCGGAGCAGGTGACGTGGCGCGCGCTCAAGCCGGGCCGGGAGGAGGATCTTGGCGGACTGACCGTCGAGGCGGTGTCGGTTCCCGGCAAGCCGCCGATCCATCTGGAGCACGCGTTTCCGCCCGATCCCGAGGACGGCGTCGGCTTCAAGATCCGGGAGCGCGGGAGCGGGCGTGTGCTCGCGTATTTCTCCGGCGTCGCCGCGGTGACCGACGAAATCCGGGAAGCGCTCGCCGGCGCCGACTGCGTGCTCTTCGACGGGACCTTCTGGTCCGAGGACGAGCTTCCGGCGCAGGGTCTCGGCGGCAAGCGCGCCGTCCAGATGGCCCACGTGCCCATCGGCGGCGCCGGCGGAAGCCTGGCCTCGCTGTCGGGGCTCTCGGCGAAGCGCCGGATCTACATCCACATCAACAACACGAACCCGATCCTGCGTGAGGACTCTCCCGAGCGCGCGGCCGTCGTCGGCGCCGGCTGGGAGATCGCGTGGGACGGCATGGAGATCACGCTGTGAGCGCCCCGGCTCCGCGTCCGCCGCTCTCGCGCGAGGAGTTCGTCGACTGGGTGCGGCGCGAGGGCGAGGGCCGCTATCACGACCACCATCGCTACCACGTGCTCATGCACGATGGAAAGCTCACACGCGTGCAGCTCCAGCAGTGGGTGCTGAACCGCTACTACTATCAGACACGCGTGCCGATCAAGGACGCCATCATCCTGTCGAAGTCGGAGGATCCCCTGTTCCGCCGCATGTGGATCCACCGGATCCGGGACCACGACGGCGACGAGGGGGGCGGCGAGGCCGGGCTCGAGCTGTGGCTGCGTCTGGCGGAGGGCGTGGGGCTCGACCGCGGGGAGGTGGCGAGCTGCCGCTCGGTGCTCCCGGGCGTCCGCTTCGCGTGCGACGGGTACGTCGAGCTCGTGCGGGAGCGGAGCCTCGTGGAAGCGGTCGCGTCGTCGCTCACCGAGTTCTTCGCGCCCGACCTCATGACGAAGCGCGTGCTCGCCTGGGAGAAGCACTACCCGTGGGTGGGCGAGGACATGCTCGCGTATTTCCGCTCGCGCCCGCCCAAGGCGCGGCATGACTCGAACGAGGCGATCGACTTCGTCGTGCGTCACGCGACGACGTATGCGATGCAGGAGAAGTGCGTGGCGGCGCTGATTCGGAAGACCGAGATCCTCTGGCACCTCCTCGATTGCCTGTACGCCGCGTACGTCGATCCGGGCTGGGGACCCGGCGGCGGGCGCGCGTGACGTCGGTCGGATGATCTCCGCCGGCATGCGGCCGAGGCTCGCGGACAAGGCCCGCCTGCGCCTGGACAGGAAAAGCGGCCGCTATATGCTGCTCTATCCGGAGCGCGGGCTCGAGCTGAGCGGTACGGCCGCGGACATCCTCCAGCTGTGCACCGGCGAGCACACGGTCGAGGTGATCGTGGAGCGTCTCGCGGCGAAGTACGAGGGTCAGTCGCGCGACGTCATCGAGCTCGAGGTCGGCGCGTTTCTGGGTTCCATGCTGGACCGCGCTCTGGTACGCGACGTCAGCGATGGCTGAGGCCGTCCGGCCGTACACGCTCGTCGCCGAGCTGACCTACCGGTGCCCGCTCCGCTGCGTCTACTGCTCGAACCCGCTCGACTATGCGGGCCGCGGCGACCGACTCTCGACCGACGACTGGCTCCGCGTCTTCCGGGAGGCCGAAGACCTCGGGGTCGTCCAGCTCAACCTCACGGGCGGTGAGCCGCTCGTGCGCGACGACCTCGAAGCCCTCGTCGAGGGCGCCCGCGCGCTCGACCTCTACACGAACCTCATCACGAGCGGGATTCCGCTCGCGCGCGAGCGGCTCGAGCGGCTTCGCGCGCTGGGGCTCGACTCCGTCCAGGTCTCCGTCCAGGACGTGACGGCGGCGGCCTCCGACCGCGTCGCCGGTCTCCGCTCGTACGAGCGGAAGCTCGAGGCCGCGCGCTGGGTCAAGGAGCTCGGCATGCCCCTGACGCTCAACACCGTGCTTCACCGCGACAACCTCGATCACGTCCCCGACGTGATCGCGCTCGCGGAGCGTCTCGCGGCGGACCGGGTCGAGCTGGCGAACACCCAGTACGTCGGCTGGGCGCTCGCCAACCGTCGGGCGCTCCTGCCGACGCGCGCCCAGCTCGAGCGGGCGCGGGAGGCGGCCGGCGAGGCGCGACAGCGGCTGCGCGGCAGGATGGAGGTGCTCTTCGTCACGCCGGACTACTACTCGGAGTTTCCCAAGGGGTGCATGGACGGCTGGGCGCGCCGCTTCATCGTCGTGACGCCGGACGGACTCGCGTTGCCGTGCCACGCGGCCCACACGCTGCCCGGGCTCGCGTTCGATAATGTCAACGAGCGCCCGCTCGGCGAGATCTGGCGTGACTCCGCCGGCTTCAACGCGTTCCGCGGCGAGGGATGGATGCCCGAGCCTTGCCGGAGCTGCGAGCGGCGCGCGGTCGACCACGGCGGGTGCCGTTGCCAGGCCTTCCTGCTGACGGGCGACGCCGCGGCCACCGATCCGGCGTGCTCGCTCGCGCCGGCCCACGGCCTCATCGAGGCGGCGCGCGCCGAGGCGCTGGCGGACGAGCGTCCAGCGCTCGAGTACCGGATGCCGCGACGCGCGGCGCGCGTGTGAAGCGGAGGCGGCGCGTGGACGCGAGCCTCTGGATCCTCCTCGGGCTGGTGGTCGTCGCGCTCGCCGTCGCGCTCGTGCGCGACCGGGCGCTGCCGTGGGCGGGTCTCGGCGCGAGCGCGCGGCTCCTGCGCGGCGTGTGGATCGAGCTGGCGCTCGGCTTCGTCCTCGCCGGGTTGCTGGAAGTGTTGATTCCCGCGCCGGTCCTCTCGCGCTGGCTGGGCGCCGAGCAGCCGGGCCGGGGCATCCTCGTGGGCTGGGCCGCGGGACTCGTGATGCCCGGCGGGCCGTACCTCGTGTTTCCGATCGTCGCCAACCTCTTCCGCAACGGCGCCGCGCCCGGACCGCTCATCACGCTGCTCACGGCGAAGACGCTCGTGAGCCCGGTCCGGATGCTGACCTACGAGGCGCCGCTTCTCGGCTGGCCGTTGACGCTCGCCCGGTTCGTGCCGGGCGTCCTGCTGCCCCCGGTGATGGGGCTGCTCGGGCAGTGGCTCTTCGGGGTGTTCAAGCGGTAGCCTCGGGTTTCACGAAGATTGTCCTTGACAGCTGTGCGCTATGCGCACGGCATGCGATCGCCAGTGCGATGTAAACACCGCCCGTGAAGTTCTCCTGGGCTCGCCGGTCGAAGTTTCGAACCGAGGTCTGAAAAATTCGAGGGCCGCGTCGGATCGCCTCGTATGGTCGCTCCGGGGAGGGTCGAAAACCCGGGTATAGAATCGGCGGAGAGCAGATAGAGGAGACGAGCCGATGAAGACGAATGCACTCGCCCTCAGCCCGACGCCGTCGATTACGATACTCGCCCCCGCGCACGAGCCTGCGGCTGACCTGGAGCGGCTCGGCGACGAGATCGCCGAGCTGTCGGCGCATCTCGACGCGGCCACCGCGCGGCTCCTCGATATGATCCGCGAATTCGACGCCCGCCAGGGTTGGGGCAACGGCTTCCGCTCCTGCGCCCAGTGGCTCACCTGGCGCGTCGGGCTCGATCCCCGCTCGGCCCGTGAGAAGGTCCGCGTGGCGCGGGCGCTGGGTACGCTGCCCCGGCTGGCCCAGGCCCTGGCCAGAGGGGAGCTGTCCTACTCGAAGGTCCGGGCGCTGACCCGGGTAGCCACGTCGGAGACCGAGGAGCGGTTGCTCGCGGTGGGCAGAGCCGGCACCGCGGAGCACGTCGAGCGGATCGTACGGGGCTGGCGACGGGTGGACCGGCAGGCCGAGGCCCGGGAGACCGCCGAGCGCCACGCGAGCCGCGCGCTCCACGTTTATCAGGGTGACGACGGTATGGTGGTAGTCCGAGGGCGGCTCGAGCCGGAGGCCGGCTCCGTGCTGATCCAGGCGCTGGCCGCAGCCCGCGACGCGCTGTATCAGCGGGCTCGCTCGGAGGCGGTCGGCACCAGCCCGACGGACGGTCCCGCGGGACCGCTTCCGAGGGGCGGTTCCGCGGAACCGCCCGACGCGGACCGACCCAGCATGGCCCAGCAGCAGGCGGACGCGCTGGGGCTCCTCGCCGAGACGGCCCTCCACCACGGCATCGATCCCGGCAGCCCGGCGGAGCGATACCAGGTCGTGGTCCATGTAGATGGGCCCGTCCTGGCCGACCCGGATGCCCCGGGCCAGTCCGTCCTCGAGGACGGGGCGCGCGTTCCAGCTGGAACGTCCCAGCGCTTGGCGTGCGACGCGACTCGGGTGATCATGCTCCACGACCCGGATGGCCGGGTCACGGAAGTCGGCGCCCGTACCCGCACGATTCCGTCGGCGTTAAGACGAGCGCTCCACCATCGGGACCGCGGTTGCCGCTTCCCGGGCTGCGGAGTGCGGTTCGGTCAGGGCCATCACATCCGACACTGGGCGCACGGCGGCCCGACGACGCTCTCGAATCTCGCGCTGCTCTGTCGCCGCCACCACCGCGCGGTGCATGAAGAGGGTTACCAGGTTGAACGGCGCCCCGACGGCGAGCTCAGATTCCTGTGCCCGGACGGGCGGCTACTGCCCGCGATCCCGCCTTCACCCAGCGTTCCGCACGATCCCGTCGGCGTCCTGCGAGCGCGGCACGACGCGCAGGGGCTGCGACTTCACGCGCGGACAGCGATGCCTGGTTGGCTGGGGGAGCGCCTCGACGTGGGCTGGGCGATCGATGTCCTGCACCCCTTGGCTGTGCAGATCGCGCCGGTCACGGTCCGCGCGGAAGCGCAGTCCCCGTAGTAAGATCGCGCCAGCCAGCATCGCCCGACCAGGAGGGATCCGATGGCCGTCACCGGCAAGCTGCTCCACCTCGACCTCACCAACCGCCAGAGCCGCGTCGAAGAGGTCCCCGAGACGACGATGCGAAAGTTTCTGGGCGGGGGCGCGCTCGCCGCGCACATCCTGCTACGCGACCTGCGCCCGGGGGTGGATCCGCTCGGGCCGGACAACGTCCTCGTCTTCATGACGAGCGTCATCAACGGCCTGTCGCTCTCCGGCACGAACCGCTACACGGCGGCGGCAAAGTCGCCGCTCACGGAGGGCTACGGTGAGTCGGAGGCCGGCGGCTGGTGGGGGCCGGAGCTACGGGCGGCCGGCTGGGACGGGGTGGTGGTCCACGGCAAGGCGGAGCACCCGACCTACGTGTGGATCAAGGACGATCAGGTCGAGTTCCGCGACGCGCGTCCGTACTGGGGCAAGCTCTCGGGCGACGTGCAGGACGGCCTCGAGGTCGAGCTGGGCGACAAGCGCATCCGCGTGCTCCAGTGCGGGGTCTCGGGCGAGCGGCTCGTGCGCTATGCGGCGATCGTGAACCAGCTCAAGCACTTCCACGGCCGCGGCGGCCTCGGCGCCGTCATGGGCGGTAAGAACCTCAAGGCGATCGCCGTGCGCGGCAGTAAGCCCCCCGTCGCCTCGGACAAGACCGAGGCGAAGAACCAGCTCGTCTGGTTCAAGGACCACTACGACCGGTCCAAGGACCGCTTCCACCAGCTGGGCTCCTCGAGCGGCGTGCTGGCGCTCGAGGCCTCGGGCATCCTGCCGACGCGCAATTTCCGCGACGGCTCGTTCGAGGGCGCCAAGGAGATCAGCGGACAGAGGATGCGCGACACGATCCTGGTCAACCGCGGCACCTGCTACGCCTGCGCCGTCGCGTGCAAGCGCGAGGTCGAGGTGAAAGAGCTCGGCGTGACGCCGAAGTACGGCGGGCCCGAGTACGAGACGCTCGCCGCCTCGGGCTCGCTCTGCGGCGTCAGCGACCTCAACGCGCTCGCGCTGGTCAACCAGCTCCACGCGCAGTACGTGCTCGACTCGATCTCGACGGGCGCCGTGTGCGCGTTCGCGATGGAGTGCTACGAGCACGGGATCATCACGAAGGAGATGACGGGTGGGCTGGACCTCACCTGGGGCAACGCCGACGCCGTCATCCAGCTCGTCCATCGCATCGGCAGGCGCGAGGGGATCGGCGACCTGCTCGCCGAGGGCGTGAAACGGGCCGCGAAGAAGCTCGGCAAGGGCGCCGAGCGCTTCGCGCTCCACGTCAAGGGCCAGGAGCTGCCGATGCACGACCCGCGCGGCAAGAAGGGGTTGTCGCTCGCGTACGCGCTGTCGCCCACCGGCGCCGACCACATGGAGGCGCCGCACGACCCGCTGTACGCCGGCTTCCATCCACAGGGTCACCCGCTCGGCGGGCTCGGGCTCATCGAGCCGCTCGATCCGCTCGTGCTGGACGCGAAAAAGGTGCGGGCCTTCTTCGTCACCCAGCAGGTGTGGAGCGCCTACAACTCGGTCGGCATGTGCGACTTCGTCGGCGCGCCGCTCAACGCGCTGGAGCTGCAGCCGATGATCGACTACATCAACGGCGTCACGGGCTGGAACATGAGTGTCTTCGAGATGATGAAGGTCGGCGAGCGGAACAACACCCTGGCCCGGATGTTCAACGTGCGCGAGGGCTTCACGCCCGAGGACGACATCCTGCCCCAGCGGATGCACGAGGGCATCGGCAACGGCGCCCTCAAGGGACAGGCCATCGACCCGGACCAGTTCTTCGCCGCGCGCCGCACGTACTACGAGATGGCCGGGTGGGATCCCCAGACCGGGACCCCGACCGCGGCCAAGCTCGCCGAGCTGGGGGTGTAGGCGCTAGGCCTTCGTCTTGATCGCCTGCAGCACGCGCTCGGCGACGAGCGGCACGCTGCGGACGCGCGCCCCGGTGGCGGCGAAGATCGCGTTGGCCAGCGCCGGCGCGATCGTCGTGGCGCCCGGCTCACCGACCCCGGTCGGGTACTCCGTGCTCGGCACGACGTGAACCTCGACGACGTCGGGCACGTCGTTCATGCGGAGCACCTGGTAGTCGTGGAAGTTGCTCTGGACGAGCGCGCCGTTGGCGACGGTGCCGCGCTCCTTGAGCGCGTTGCTCAGGCCGAAGAGCAGCGAGCCCTCGACCTGGGAGCGGACGCCGTCCGGGTTCACCACGATGCCGCAGTCCACGGCGCAGATGATCTTCTCGACGCGCACCTGGCCCGTTGCCGGATCGACGCGCGCCTGGACGACCGAGGCGGTCCACGTCGGGGTCTTCTTTTCCTGCGCCGAAACGCATGCCAGCCCGCGGCCGACGTTCGGCGGCAGGGGCGTGCCCCAGCCGGCGCGCTGCGCGGCGAGCTTGAGCACGTTGGCGAGACGCGGCGCGTCCCCCAGCATCGCGAGCCGGAACGCGAGCGGATCGGTCTTGTTCAGGTTCGCCAGCTCGTCGATGAACGACTCGACCGCGAAGAAGGTGTAGTTCGGCGCGACGGCGCGTACGTAACCCACCGAGATGCCCGTCTCGACGCGGATCGCGCGGACCGACTGGTTGGCGACCGTGTAGACGTGGTCGGCGCCGTTGAGCGCGAACTGGTCGAGGCCCTGCTTGTCGACGAAGTCCGGGCCCCAGCGGTTCCCCGGATGCGTGGCGACGATGACGTTGTCCCAGGCGCTGACCTTGCCCGAGCCGTCGAGGCCGCCGCGGAGCGTCTGAAGCGTCGCGGAACGGTAGAAGTCGCGGCGGAGGTCCTCCTCGCGCGAGCGGATGAGCTTGATCGGACGGCCCGCCTCCCGCGCGATGATCGCCGCCTCGAGGATGATGTCCGGGTCGAGCCGCCGGCCGAAGCCGCCGCCGAGATAGTGCTGGTGGATACGCACGTTCTTGGGTTCGGTCTTGAGCACGGCTGCCACCGTGCCCATGGCGAGCGTCTGGAACTGGCTGCCGGTGTAGAGGTCGTAGACGCCGTTCTCGTGGCGCGCGACGCAGTTCATCGGCTCGAGCTGCATGTGGGCAACGTAGTCCGTCGTGTAGGTCGCCTCATGGACGCGCGCGGCCTGGGCGAAGGCCGCGGCCCCGTCGCCGCCCTTGTGCCACTCGATGGCGCCCGCGCCGTCCTTGGCCTTCGCGGCGAAGTCGCGGAAGATCGACTCCGTGCTGACGCTGGCGTTCGGCCCGACCGCCCAGGTGATCTTGAGCGCGTCGCGCGCCTTGACGGCCGATTCGTAGGACGTCGCGACGACCGCCACGAGGTGGTCGTTCACGATCGTCTTGACCCAGCCCTTCACCCGCCTGGCCGCGGAGTCGTCCACCGCGGTGTGCTTGCCGCCCTCGCGCGTCGGCGGATAGGCGGTCTTGGCGTAGAGCATCCCGGCGACGAACGAGTCGATCCCGAACTTGGCCTTCCCGTTGGTCTTCTCGGGGATGTCGAGGCGCTGGATCCACTGGCCCACGACCTTGTACTCGGCCGGCTTCTTGAGGGTGATCTTCTTGAGGTCCTCGTCGGAGAACTTCTTGGTGATCGGCGCCTTGGCGACGATCTCCCCGTAAGACATCGACCGCCCGGTGGGGAGATGGCGCACGATGCTCCGCGCCGCGGCGCATTCCTCGGCGGGCACCTTCCAGTACTGGGCGGCCGCGTCCACGAGGGCGAGGCGCGCCGCGGCTCCCGCGCGCAGCAGCGTGTCGAACGTCCAGTTGACGCTCCAGCTCCCGCCCGTGAGCATCAGACCGAGCTTCGGGTCGCTCGTCGGATAATCGACGCGGATGTCCTTCCAGTCCGCCTCCAGCTCCTCGGCGACGACCTGCGCGAGCGCGGTGCCCACGCCCTGACCCATCTCGGATTTGGTGATGTGGACGGTGACCAGCCCGTCCGGCGTGATCGTCATCGAGGCGTTCGGCTCGAACGCGGACGCGCCGGCCGTGCGACCGACGCCGTCGCCGAGCGTGAACCAGATGGTCAGCCCGACGCCCGTTGCGGCACTGCTCTTGATGAAGTCCCGGCGGCTCAGCTCGGTGGTCATGGCTACACCCCCGCCGCGCGCTTGATGGCGCGCTTGATGCGCACGTACGTGGCGCAGCGGCAGATGTTGCCCGACATGGCCGCCACGATCTCGTCGTCGGTCGGCTTGGGGTTCTTCGCCAGGAGGGACGCGGCCTGCATGATCTGTCCCGACTGGCAATAGCCGCACTGCGGCACCTGCTCGGCGATCCAGGCGAGCTGCAGCGGGTGCCTCCCCTCCGGGTGCAACCCCTCGATGGTGGTGATCTTCCTGCCCGCGGCCGCGCCGACCTGGGTTTGGCAGGACCTTACGGCCGCGCCGTCGAGATGCACCGTGCACGCGCCGCATTGCGCCACGCCGCAGCCGAACTTGGTCCCGGTCAGCTTCAGGTGCTCGCGGATCACCCACAGGAGCGGCGTGTCGGGCGGGACGTCGACCGTGAACGACTTGCCGTTGATCGAGAGGTTCGCCATATGCTCCCTCTTTCTGCAACGAGTCTGGGGGAGAGCGGTTCGGTGAATCTAGGATCTGCTCAGGATGGTGTCAAGCACTACCGAGGCTACGCGAGGGCGTAGACGTCGACGTCGACGGACTTGCCTTTGACGCGCGTCGGCGGCAGCGGCGTGAGGTCGAAGGCCCCGTCGAGCCCGGCGCGTGTGGTGGCGCTCACGAGGACGTCCGTGCCGAACTCCTTGTTGAGCGCCTGGATCCGCGAGGCCAGGTTGACCGGATCGCCGACGAGCGCGTAGGAGAGACGCTCGCTGCTCCCGATGTTGCCGGCGAGCACCGTGCCGGTGTGGATGCCGATCCCGTGTCGCACCTCCGGCTTACCGGCCGCGCGGCGGCCGGCGTTCCATCCCTCCAGGCGCCGGCGCATCTCGAGCGCCGCGTTGACGGCCGATTCGGCATGACGCGGGTCCGGGATCGGCGCGCCGAAGACCGCCTCGATCTCGTCGCCGATGAACTGCAGCACGAGGCCCTTGTGACCGCGGATCGCCGCGTCCATCTCGGTGAAGTACGCGTTCAGGTCCCGCACGACCTCGGCGGGCGGCGTCGCCTCCACCCAGGGCGTGAAGTCGCGCAGGTCGGCGAAGAGGATGGTCACCTCGCGCAGCGCCCCCTCCAGCGTGGTGCCGCCCGCGAGGATCTCGTCGCGCACCTCCGGGCTCACGTACTTGCCGAAGGTTTCACGGATCAGCTCGCGCTCGCGCAGGCCGTGGACCATGCGGTTGAAACCCTCGGCCACCTCGCCGATCTCGTCGTTGGAGACCACGGGACAGCGCACGTCGAGGGCGCCCCGCTCGACCCGCGCCATCGCCTCCTGCACCAGGCGCAGCGGGCCCGCGACGCTGTTGGCGACGAACGCCGCGAGGCCCAGCGCGGTCGCGGCGCTGACGACGAGCAGGAAGCCGGCGGCCATGATCAGATTTTGGACGATGGCCATGGCCGCCGCGGTGTCGGCGTTCAGCAAGGCGTACGCGCGGTTGAGCGCGACGATGCCCAGCACGCCGACCGGAACCAGGCCGAGCATCAGGAAGACGACGAGCAGTCGCGTGCGAACGCGGAGGCGCGGCACATCGGGGACGGCGCTGAGGTAGCCATCCGGGAAGTAGTCCGGGAGCCGCCGGCGCCAGACCCGCTCGACGGCGAAGAAGACGAAGGCGGTCGTGGTGGTCCCGGCGATGACGGTGATGCCGAAGATTTGACGGAGCGCCTGGCCGACGGAGAAATTGCCGATGAGGAGCGGCCAGAGGATCGGCCAGACGAAGGCGGCGAGCACCCACCCGGTGAACGAGTGGAACGCGTAGACGAACGGCAGCCGGAGCGCTCGCCGCCGGAGCGCGTCGCCCTCGGGGCCGGGCGGCGGCGGGAGGGCGGTGAGCTCGAGCGGCCGAGCCCAGTTCATGCTCCACAGCCAGCTGATCGTCGCAATGACGGTGAAGCCGACCACGAAATAGAGGACCTGGCCGCGGCGCAGGGACTTCGTGGCCGTGAACATGCCCGCCGTCGACTCGAGAAAGCTGAAGTAGACGAAGGCGACGATGCCGCCCAGCAGATTGCCCAGAACGATGATGCGGCGGAGCTGCGTCCTGCTTGTGTGCGGCCGCATTCAGGGCTTGGCGAAACGCTGGACGCCGTCCGCGCCGACGAGGCGGGCCGCGCGCCCTTCGGCCTCGAGGAAGTTCAGGTGCGCGAGCGTCTCGCCGATGGCGAAGCCGAGCTGGTGCGCGTCGAGCTCGCGCCGGAAGAGGATCGGGATCAGCTCGGCGCCCGTCCGCGGCTCGACGAGCGCGTCCGCGGCCTCGGCGAGGCGCG
>Ga0137380_10002910_pt1 | contig 14716 bp, 10 predicted proteins | sample SagtaG_17_FD_104809 | JGI IMG/M metagenome (GOLD analysis project Ga0137380, IMG submission 104809) | Vadose zone soil microbial communities from Sagehorn Ranch, Mendocino, California, USA - Sage2_L_100_16 metaG | ecosystem: Environmental > Terrestrial > Soil > Vadose zone | place: USA...
CAGCCGGCGGAGTTCATGAAGCTCGGCCTGGTCGTCGGGATGGCCGTGATGTTCGGGCAGCGCGCGGCGTCTCGCCGCTTCGACGCGCCGCCGACCAGCTCCGACGTGCTGATCGCCGTCGTCCTCGTCGGCATCCCGCTGACCCTGGTCATGCTGCAGCCCGACCTCGGCTCGGCGATGGTGCTGGCTGCGGCCGCGTTCGGCCTGCTGGTGGCCGCCGACGTCCGGGCCCGCTGGATGTTCGCACTGGTCGCGCTCGGCGTCCTGGGCATCATCGTGGCGGTCCGGTCCGGCGCGCTCGCCGAGTATCAGCTCTCGCGGTTTCGGGTGTTCGCCGACCCGGCCGTCGACACGCAGGGCGCGGCGTACAACGTGACGCAGGCGCACATCGCGATCGCGAACGGCGGGCTGTTCGGGCGCGGCCTGTTCCACGGACCGCAGACCCGCGGCGCGTTCGTGCCCGAGCAACAGACCGACTTCGTGTACAGCGTCGCTGGCGAAGAGTTCGGGCTGCTCGGCGCCGGGCTGATCATCGTGCTGTTCGCCGTGCTGTGCTGGCGCGGCCTGCGGATCGCGGCCCGTGCCGACCGCACCGGCCGCCTGCTCGCGGTCGGCGTCGTCTGCTGGTTCGCGTTCCAGGCCTTCCAGAACATCGGCATGAACCTCGGCCTGACGCCGGTCACCGGCCTGCCGCTGCCCTTCGTGTCCTATGGCGGATCGTCGATGTTCGCGCAGTCGCTGGCCGTCGGCATGCTGCTCGCCGTCCACCGATCCGGTTTTGGCCGCCCAGGCGGCTATATGACGCCGGGCGGCCAAAAGCACGGCACGTAGCATTGGCGGCCGTGAGCGTCGAGTCCCTGTTCGAGCGGCTGGAGCCGCTGCTCTCGCGCATCACCAAGCCGATCCAGTACGTCGGCGGCGAGCTGAACTCGCAGGTCAAGGACTGGGACGACGTCAGCGTGCACTGGGCGCTCATGTACCCGGACGCCTACGAGGTGGGCCTGCCGAACCAGGGTGTGCAGATCCTGTACGAGGTCATCAACGAGCGGCCGGACGCGCTGGCCGAGCGCACCTACTCGGTCTGGCCGGACCTCGAGGCGCTGCTGCGCGAGCACGGCATCGGCCAGTTCACGGTCGACGCCCACCGGCCGGTGGCGGCGTTCGACCTGCTCGGCGTGTCCTTCTCCACCGAGCTGGGCTACACGAACCTGCTCACCGCGCTCGATCTGGCGGGCATCCCGCTGCACGCGTGCGACCGCGACGAGTCGCACCCGATCGTCATCGCCGGCGGCCACGCGGCGTTCAACCCCGAGCCGGTTGCCGACTTCGTCGACGCCGCGGTGCTCGGCGACGGTGAGCAGGTCGTCGGCGCGATCACCGACATCGTCCGGGACGCGAAGCGCGACGGCCTTACGCGGACCGAGACACTCGAACGGCTGGCGCGCACGGGCGGCGTGTACGTGCCGAAGTTCTACGACGTCAGCTACCTGTCGGACGGCCGCATCGAGGCAATTACGCCGAACCGAGCCGGGGTGCCGGACCGGGTCAGCAAGCACACCGTGATGGACCTCGACGAGTGGCCCTACCCGAAGACCCCGCTCGTCCCGCTGGCCGAGTCGGTCCACGAGCGGATGAGCGTCGAGATCTTCCGTGGCTGCACGCGGGGCTGCCGGTTCTGCCAGGCCGGCATGATCACCCGGCCGGTGCGTGAGCGGTCGATCACCGGCATCGGCGAGATGGTCGCGAACGGCCTTGCCGCAACGGGATTCGAGGAGGTCGGCCTGCTGTCGCTGTCGAGCGCCGATCATTCCGAGATCGGTGAGATCGCCAAGGGCCTCGCGGATCGGTACGAGGGCGAGCAGGTGTCGCTGTCGTTGCCGTCGACCCGCGTCGACGCGTTCAACATCGACCTCGCGAACGAACTGTCCCGCAACGGCAGGCGTTCCGGGTTGACGTTCGCGCCCGAAGGTGGCTCGGAGCGCCTGCGCCGGGTGATCAACAAGATGGTCTCCAAGGACGACCTGATCCGCACGGTCACCACCGCGTACACGAACGGGTGGCGTCAGGTGAAGCTGTACTTCATGTGCGGCCTGCCGACCGAGACCGACGAGGACGTCCTCGAGATCGCCGACATGGCCTACGACGTGATCCGCGCCGGACGCGAGGCGACCGGTAGTCGCGACATCCGATGCACCGTGTCGATCGGCGGATTCGTGCCCAAGCCGCACACGCCGTTCCAGTGGGCGGCGCAGGCCAGTCCGTCCACAGTGGACAGCCGGCTGGCGAAGCTGCGCGCCGCCATCAATGCGAATCGCTCGCTCGGTCGCAACATCGGCGTGCGGTACCACGACGGCGAGCCGTCCCTCATCGAGGGCTTGCTCTCGCGCGGCGATCGTCGCGTCGGCGCCGTGATCGAGCAGGTATGGCGCGACGGTGGGAGATTCGACGGCTGGAGCGAGCACTTCTCGTTCGAGCGTTGGGTCCGCGCGGCCGAGGCCGCGCTGCACGGCGTCGATCTCGACTGGTACACGACGCGGGAACGCGACGCCGACGAGGTACTGCCCTGGGATCACCTCGACTCGGGCCTCGACAAGCAGTGGCTGTGGGACGACTGGCAGGACGCGCTCGCCGAGTTCGAGCAGGACGACTGCCGGTGGACGCCCTGCTTCGACTGCGGCGTCTGCACCACCATGGGCACCGACATCCAGGTCGGCCCGACCGGCCGCAAGCTGTTGCCGCTCGCCGGCAAGTGACTGGAACGGCGTCACGCTGCCGGCTTCCCCGCTGGAATCGCGCCGTATCGGGCCGCGAAGTGGGTATTCCAGCGGAGAAGCGGGCCGTGCACGGCGAACGCGGGACTGGATGAGCGCGGGCGTGGTCCGCACAATCATGGTCAGATCGAACAAAATCCAACGATCGCACGGCATGTCTTGCTATACCTGGCGTCAGTCGGTAGGAACGTGTTTGAGATTGGTCGATCCGATTCGGTGACTCGCACGGATTCACCCACGATCGACCGGTCTCGTCTCTCTACGTACGCGGGGGCCTACGAGAAGGGCGGGACCTCCGGATGGGACTTCACGGGATGCGACGCGCCGGCCGGCGGCTGGTCTCAGGCGTGGCAACAGGACTTCTGGTGACGGGTCTCAGTGTCGTGCTCCCGGCGGCGCCCGCGAAGGCTCTCGACAACGGGCTGGCAAAGACCCCGCCGATGGGCTTCAACGACTGGAACGCCTTCGGCTGCAACGTCGACGAGCAGCTCATCAAGCAGACCGCCGACTACTTCGTCAGCTCAGGGCTCAAGGACGCCGGGTACAACTACGTCAACATCGATGACTGCTGGCTGACGCACTCGCGTGACGCGGCTGGCAAGCTCGTGCCCGATCCGGTGAAGTTCCCCGACGGGATCAGCGGCACGGCCGACTACGTGCACAGCTTGGGTCTCAAGCTCGGCATCTACGAGGACGCCGGCACCGCTACGTGCGCCGGATACCCGGGCAGCCTCGGCCACGAGGCCATCGACGCGCAGACGTTCGCCGACTGGGGCGTCGACTATCTCAAGTACGACAACTGCAACAACGCCGGAAGCACGACCAAGCAGCAGTACATCGACCGGTACACCGCGATGCGTGACGCGCTTGCTGCCACCGGGCGTCCCATCGTCTACAGCATCTGCGAGTGGGGCGTGAACGATCCGGCAAGCTGGGCCGGCGACGTCGGCAACTTGTGGCGAACGACCGGCGACATCGGCGACAACTGGGGCAGCCTCAAGTCGATCATCAGCCAGAACGCTCCGCTTTCGGGCGCCGCGCACCCGGGCGCCTGGAACGACCCCGACATGCTCGAGATCGGCAACGGCGGGATGACCGACACCGAGTACAAGACGCACTTCAGCCTGTGGGCCGAGATGGCGGCACCGCTGCTCATCGGCACCGACCTGCGCCGGGCGACGCCGGCGACGCTGTCCATCCTGAAGAACAAGGACGTCGTCGCCGTCGACCAGGACTCGCTCGGCGCGCAGGGCAAGGTCGTCGCGGAGAGCAACGGCACGATGGTGTTCAACAGGCGGCTCGCGAACGGCGACCACGCGGTGGCCCTGTACAACTCGAACGACTCGACGGCGACCGTCCAGACAACCGCTGCCGCCGCGGGGTTGTCGAAGTCGCCGGGGTACACGCTCAAGGATCTGTGGAGCGGCGCGACCACCGAGACGGCCGGCACGATCAGCGCCGCCGTCCCTGCGCACGGCACGGTGCTCTACCGGGTGGCAGCGAGCGAGAACTGGGAGGCATACCCGCCCTCGTCAAGCCTCGGCGTCACATCGTCCACCGCGTTCGGCGCCGGTGACGTCGCCACGCAGGCGGGTCGCAGCGTGTCGTTCACCGACACGGTGAGCAACTACGGCCGGGTTCCGCTCGAAGACGTGCGCGTCAGCGGCACGGCGCCCACCGGCTGGACCCTCGCAGCCACCAGCGCAGGCGCGATGGGCGCCATCTCGACCAACAAGTCGTTCACCACCGGCTGGTCCCTGCAGGTTCCGGCCGGCACACCGCCCGGCACGTACCCGCTGACCATCACGGCCGATTACACCTACGACGACGGGACGTTGTCGTCCAGCCAGCAGGCGCATCTCGTCGCGCTCGTCCTCGCTCCACCGCCGACGGGAACGACGGCGCTGAGCGACGACACCTGGGTCTCGGCGGTCAACGGCTGGGGCCCGCCGGAGAAGGACATGAGCAACGGCGAGACGGCGGCCGGTGATGGGCATCCGATCACCATTCGTGGGCAGGTCTACCCGAAGGGTCTCGGCGTCCACGCGATCAGCGAGATCGTCTACTACCTCGGCGGGAACTGCTCGTCGCTCACGTCAGACGTCGGTATCGACGACGAGACGGGCGGCCGGGGTGAGGTCACGTTCCAGATCTACGCCGATACCGCCAAAGTGGCCGACAGTGGCGCGGTGACCGGGACGTCGCCGGTGCAGACGCTGCACGCCGACCTGACCGGGGCGACGTGGCTGCGGCTGTACGTCGACACGGACGGAGACGCGTCCTACGACCACTCCGACTGGGCAGGTCCCGAGCTGACCTGCGCCTGAGGCGGCAGACTGGGCGGCATGGCCCGCCGTGTTCCGGAAGGACCGCCACCGCCGCCGGTTGTGCAGCGCGTCCGACTGCGCTACGCGAAACGTGGTCGCCTGCGATTCACCTCGCACCGCGACTTCGCGAGGGCGTTCGAGCGCGCGCTGCGCAGGGCGCAGGTGCCGATGGCGTACTCGGCGGGATTCACGCCGCATCCGAAGATCTCCTACGTCGGCGCGGCACCGACCGGCGTGGCCAGCGAGGCGGAGTACCTCGAGATCGGGCTGGCCCGGCGCATGGACATCGGCGAGCTGCGGGCCATGCTCGATGCCGCACTGCCCGACGGCCTCGACATCGTCGACGCGGTCGAGGCGGGTGCCGGGTCGCTCCCGGACCGGATGCAGGCCGCCGAGTGGCGCGTCGAGCTGCTGGGTGTCCCGGCCGACGAGGCGACGAGGGTGGTCGAGCGCTTCCTGGCGGCCGACACGGTCGAGATCGAGCGGCTGACCAAGGACGGGCGCAAAACGGTCGATGCCAGGCGGCCGGTCCTGTCTCTCGCCGTGTCGGATGCCGGTGAACCGGGCGGATCGGCACCGCGTGCAATACTGGACGTGGTCGTCCGACTGGTTACCCCGGCCGTTCGGCCCGACGACCTACTCGCAGCGTTGCATTCCGTTGCCGGTCTCGCCCTCGACGTCCCGCGCTGGGAATATCGCGCGGTCCGGCTGGCGCAGGGGCCGCTCGACGGTTCCGGTGCGGTCGGCGATCCACTCGCCGCCGATCGGGTGACGCGCGAGATGGCGCCGTAGTCCGTCCCTGGACACCGATCGTGGCCGCGCAAGTGCGGTCGTAGTCGGACAACAGACTTAGCGGGCCGCCCGGGGGGCTGCCCGCCTCAACCGCCTCCGCGCGGTCGCGGCTCGAACCGGCCGGAGCAGGCCTGTCACGAGCAGCGCCCGGAGGCCGAACGGAGTGACCCGAGCACATGCTCGAAACAGACGACACGAACGATCCGGCGACGCCGGACGAAACCCAAGCAACAACTAGACCGAAGCGCGCCCCGCGCAAGGCAGCCGCAAAGAAGGCGGCGCCGCCCGCCGAGGAGCAGGCCCAAGCGGCCGCCCCGGAGCCGGTGAAGAAGGCGTCGCGGGCCCGCAAGTCGGCCGCCAAGACGGCCGGCGCCGACGCCGCCGCTGACGCCGCGCCGGCCGCGAAGAAAGCCACCAAGCGCGCCGCTGCCAAGGCGGCGCCGGATGCCCCGGCCGACGAGGCCGCGCCGGCCAAGCGAGGCCGCACCAAGCGCACCCCGCAGGCAGCGACCAGCCAGGACGAACCAAGCGCGCCGACGGCCCCGGCGGGCCCGCCGCCGATGCTGTTCGTCGCACCGGCCGACGCGCCGCCGGTGCCGGTCCGTCGCCGATCCAGAGGACCTGCGAAGGCAGCACCCGTCGATGCGGCCGTGGTGGACGAGGTCGTGGCCGAGACCGAGGAGGAGCCTGACGAGGTTCGCGAGGTCGCGGCCGAAGAGGCGACCGGTGCCCGCCGCCGGCGCCGCCGGGGACGTCGCGGGCGCGGGGGACACGCACGCGAGGACGCCGAAGAGACGCGCGAGGACGAGACCGCGGACGATGCCGCCGATGACGGCGCACCCGCGGACGACGCCGACGAGCCCGCAGCCGAGGCGGACGAGCCCGACGGCGAGAGCACGTCGTCGGCGCGCCGTCGCCGTCGCCGTCGCCGCAAGGCCGGCGCGGGCGACGCCGAGCCCGGGGGCGACGATCCGCCGAACACCGTGGTGCACGTCCGAGAATCCCGTAACGGCGGCAGCGGAGACGGCGACGGGGTGCGGGGCGTCAAGGGTTCGACGCGCCTCGAGGCGAAGCGCCAGCGCCGCCGCGAGGGCCGCGACACCGGCCGCCGCAGGCCGCCGATCCTCAGCGAGGCCGAGTTCCTCGCCCGGCGCGAGTCGGTGAACCGGGTCATGGCCGTACGCCAGGCCGGCGAGCGGACCCAGATCGCCGTGCTCGAGGACGACATCCTCGTCGAGCACTACGTGACGCGCGCGACCGCGACGTCCTACGTCGGCAACGTCTACCTCGGCCGGGTGCAGAACGTGCTGCCCAGCATGGAGGCCGCCTTCGTCGACATCGGCAAGGGGCGCAACGGCGTCCTGTACGCCGGCGAGGTGAATTGGGACGCGGCCGGGCTCGAAGGTAAGGCGCGGGCGATCGAGACCGCTCTGTCGTCCGGCGACACCGTGCTGGTACAGGTGACCAAGGACCCGATCGGGCACAAGGGCGCCCGGCTGACAAGCCAGGTCTCGCTGCCCGGCCGGTTCCTGGTGTACGTGCCGGGCGGTGCGATGACCGGCATCAGCCGCAAGTTGCCCGACGTCGAGCGGCACCGGCTCAAGGCGATCCTGAAGAAGATCGTCCCCGAGGACGCGGGCGTCATCGTGCGCACGGCCGCCGAGGGCGCCAGCGAAGAGGATCTGACCCGCGACGTCGAGCGGCTCAAGGCGCAGTGGCAGTCGATCGAGGCGAAGTCCAAGCAGCCGAAGGCCGCACCGACACTCGTCTATGGCGAGCCCGATCTCGCGATCCGCGTCGTCCGTGACGTCTTCAACGAGGACTTCCACCAGCTGATCGTGTCCGGCGCGGACGCGTGGGACGCCATCTCCGGCTACGTCAACGACGTCGCCCCCGATCTCGCCGACCGCGTTCGCGAGCACACGGGCGAGGGCGACCTGTTCCACGAGCTGCGGATCGACGAGCAGCTCACCAAGGCGCTCGACCGCAAGGTGTTCCTGCCGTCTGGTGGCTCGCTGGTCATCGACCGCACCGAGGCCATGACCGTCGTGGACGTCAACACGGGCAAGTTCATCGGCTCGGGCGGCAACCTCGAGCAGACCGTCACGCGCAATAACCTCGAAGCTGCCGAGGAGATCGTGCGGCAACTGCGACTGCGCGACGTGGGCGGCATCGTCGTGATCGACTTCATCGACATGGTGCTGGAGAGCAACCGCGACCTCGTGCTGCGGCGGCTCACCGAATGTCTGGGACGTGACCGCACGAAGCACCAGGTGGCCGAGGTGACCTCGCTCGGCCTGGTGCAGATGACCCGCAAGCGCGTCGGCGAGGGTCTGCTCGAGGCGTTCAGCGAGACCTGCCCGACCTGCGAGGGCCGCGGCGTGCTGATCCACTCTGAGCCGGTCGAGCGCCATGTGGCCGACGCCGGCGATCAGCGTCCGAAGAAGCAGGGCAAGCGTGGCCGCAAGTCGAGCGAGCCGGTCGAGGCGGTCGAGCCGGTGGCCAACGACGAGCAGCGCAAGGCTGCCGCGAACGCGATGGTCACGATTGCCGGACGCGTTCAGCCGGACGGCGCCGAGCCCGAGGCCGTCGCCGACGAGGCACCAGCCGAGCAGCCCGACGAGAACGACGAGCCGGCCGGCGACCAGGTCGCCGCTGAGGTCGCCGAGACCCCCGACGGCAAAGCGCCCGCCGAGCCGGCGCCGCGCCGGCGGCGGCGCGCGGCCAGCCGCCCGGCAGGCCCGCCTGTCGCGATCGGTGCCCGATGAGCCGCTTTGCTTCGGGCATTAAGGGTGCCGTAGCCTGTAGGACGGCCCATCTGGTGGTGGGCCACCTCTGTGTAGTGAATGTGCGTGCCGCCTTCGTGTGCCGGTACGTCTAATCAAGGAGTGGAAGTCCGCGATGTACGCCATCGTCAAGACCGGCGGTAAGCAGTACAAGGTCGCCGTGGGGGACCTGCTGCAGGTCGAGAAGCTCGACGCCGCCCCCGGTGACGAGGTGGCGCTGCCGGCCGTCTTGCTGGTCGACGGCGAGGCCGTCACGTACAGCGCCGACAAGCTGGCCAAGGTCGCGGTCAAGGCCGAGGTGGTCGCGCAGACCAAGGGCCCGAAGATCCGCATCCACAAGTTCAAGAACAAGACCCGTTACCACAAGCGGCAGGGCCACCGTCAGCAGCTGACCGAGCTCAAGGTCACCGACATCGCCGCGGGAAAGAAGTAGCGAAATGGCACACAAGAAGGGCGCGTCCAGCTCACGCAACGGCCGCGACTCCAACGCGCAGCGCCTCGGCGTCAAGCGCTTCGGCGGCCAGGCCGTCAACGCGGGCGAGATCCTGATCCGCCAGCGCGGCACGAAGTTCCACCCGGGTGCGAACGTCGGCCGCGGCGGCGACGACACGCTGTTCGCGCTGGTCGAAGGCAGCGTGCAGTTCGGCGAATCGCGCGGTCGCAAGACCGTCAGCATCGTCCCGGTGGCTTAAGGGTGCGTTGAACACGTCCACGCTCTGCTGCGCGTCGCTCGGATCGACGCCTGGCTGCGTTGTCGTGGTCGGCAGTGGCTCCGCCGGAGCTTTCCTCCGAGGTGGGCATGGCCTTGCCATCCGGTTCGCCGCTCGCGACGAGCAGGACGTGTTCAACGCACCCTGACCGGCCCCCCGCGACGACGCACCGCCAGGCGGGCCCGGGTCCATCCCGGCGCCCGCCTTCATTTTGCGAGGGACCAGGCAGAGAGGAGCAGCAGTGGCGTTCATAGACCGCGTGGTGCTGCACGTCTCTGCGGGCAACGGCGGGCACGGCGTCGCCTCGATCCACCGCGAGAAGTTCAAGCCGCTCGGCGGCCCGGACGGCGGCAACGGCGGCAACGGCGGCGACGTCGTCCTGGTCGTCGACCCGAACGTCCATACCCTGTTGGACTTCCACCACCATCCGCACCAGCACGCCGGCAACGGCAAGCAGGGTGCCGGCAGCAACCGCAACGGCGCCGAGGGCGCCGACCTCGAACTGCGCGTCCCGGACGGCACGGTGGTGATGGCCGACGGCGAGGTGCTCGCCGACCTGACCGGTGCCGGTACCCGGTTCGTCGCCGCCCAGGGTGGACGCGGCGGCCTGGGCAACGCCGCGCTCGCGTCGATGCGCCGCAAGGCGCCCGGCTTCGCGCTGCTCGGCGAGCCCGGCGAGGCCCGCGACCTCGTGCTCGAGCTGAAGAGCGTCGCTGACGTCGGGCTGATCGGCTTCCCGTCCGCGGGCAAGTCGTCGCTGATCGCCGCGATGTCGGCGGCTCGTCCGAAGATCGCCGACTACCCGTTCACCACGCTCGTGCCGAACCTCGGCGTCGTCAGCGCGGGCGAGTCGACGTTCACGATGGCCGACGTTCCCGGGCTGATCCCCGGTGCCGCCGAGGGCAAGGGCCTGGGCCTCGACTTCCTGCGCCACATCGAGCGGTGCTCGGTGCTCCTGCACGTCCTCGACTGCGCGACGCTCGACCTGGGCCGCGACCCGATCAGCGACCTGGACGCCATCGAGGACGAGCTTCGGCGCTACGTCGGCACGTTCGGCTCGCTGCTGGACCGTCCCCGCGTCGTCGCGCTGAACAAGATGGACGTTCCCGAGGCCGCGGATCTGGCCGCGCTGGTGCGTCCTGAGCTGGAGGCTCGCGGGCTTCGCGTGTTCGAGGTGTCCGCGGTGAGCCATGCCGGCCTGCGGGAGCTGGGATTCGCGCTCGCCGCCGAGGTCGAGGCCGACCGCGCAGCACGTCCGGCCCCGGCACCGGCGCGCATCGTGCTGCGGCCCGAGGCCGTCGACGACCCGGGATTCACCGTCGCGCCCGACTCGGCCGAGGACGGCGCGTTCGTCGTGCGCGGCGCCAAGCCCGAGCGCTGGGTGCGCCAGACCGCCTTCGACAACGACGAGGCGGTCGGCTATCTCGCCGACCGGCTGGCCCGGCTCGGCGTCGAGGACGAACTCGCGAGGCAGGGCGCACAGCCCGGTGCCGCCGTGACCATCGGCGACGTCACGTTCGACTTCGAGCCGGCCTCCGCCATGGCCGACGCCGAGTACCGGCCGTCGCGGCGCGGATCGGACGAGCGCCTGGAGACGTCCGCCCGCTCCCGCTCCGACGAGCGGCTGGCGGCGAAACGGGCCCGGCGGCAGAGGCCAGAGTGACGCAGAGGCCAGAGTGACCAGGCAGGCGATCGCCGAGGCGCAGCGCACGGTCGTCAAGGTCGGCTCGTCGTCGCTGACCTCGCGTGGCCGGCTCGACCCCGGCCGGCTCGACGCGCTCGTCGACGCCCTTGCCGCACGCCACGCCGCCGGCCAGCAGGTCGTGCTCGTGTCGTCCGGCGCGATCGCCGCCGGCATCGGGCCGCTCGGCCTGCGCGCCCGGCCGCGTGACCTGGCCACGCAGCAAGCCGCGGCGAGCGTCGGTCAGCTACTGCTCGTCGAGCGCTACGCCGCGTCGTTCGCGCGCTACGACCTGACGGTCGGCCAGGTGCTGCTGACCGCCGACGACCTCCACCGGCGCGGCCACTACCGAAACGCCAACCGGACACTCGAGCGGCTGCTGAGTCTCGGCGTCATCCCGATCGTGAACGAGAACGACACGGTCGCGACTCACGAGATCCGCTTCGGCGACAACGACCGGCTTGCCGCGCTGGTGGCGCACCTGGTCAGCGCCGACGCGCTCGTCCTGTTGTCCGACGTCGACGGCCTGTACAGCGCCGCGCCACGGCGGCCCGAGTCGCGGTTCATCGACGAGGTGCGCACGCTCGAGGATCTCGCCGCGGTCCGCGTGCGCGCCACGGGTAGCGACGTCGGCACCGGGGGAATGTCCACCAAGATCGAGGCCGCGACTATCGCGACCGGGGCGGGTATCCCGGTCATCCTCGCGGCCGCGGCGTCGGTCGCCGCCGCGCTCGAGGGAACCGCGGGCACTGTCTTCCACCCGTCCGGCGATCGCACGGCATCGCGCCTGTTCTGGCTGCGCCACGCGACCCGTCCGCGCGGCCGGCTGGTGCTCGACGAGGGCGCGGTTGCCGCGGTGGTCGCGCGGCGGGCGTCCCTGCTTCCGGCGGGCATCACCGGGGTGAGCGGCGACTTCGAGTCGGGCGACCCGGTCGAGCTCGTCGCCGTCGACGGCACTGTCGTTGCGCGCGGCCTGGTCAGCTACGACTCGGCCGACCTGCCCGGCCTGCTCGGCCGCCGCACCGGCGACCTTCCTGAGCAGTTCCGCCGTGAAGTCGTGCATCGGGACGACCTGGTGCTTCTGTAACGCTCTTCCCTTCTGTACAAGATCCAGTCATAGTCGTGCCACGGGGACTCCAGCTGGCTTCGAGAAGGGGCAGTCCATGGGGCACAACCGGCTCATCAAAGCAGGCATCGCAGTCCTCGCCGCCGCCGTTGCGACGGTGGCGCTTGCCGCTCCGGCTGCCGCGAGCGGACAGTACGTGGCGCTCGGCGACTCCTACGCGTCGGGCGTCGGAAGCCGTACCTACTACAGCGACAGCGGATCGTGTTACCGGTCTCCCTACGCCTACGCGGTCACCGACGCAGCGCGGATCGGCGCGACGCTGACGTTCTCGGCGTGCAGCGGCGCGACGACCTCGTCGGTGCAGAGCGGCCAACTCGGCGGGCTGAGCAGCGGCACGAGGTGGGTCACGGTCCAGGTCGGCGGCAACGACGCCGGGTTCTCCTCGGTGATCACCACGTGCGCCGAGCCGTCCTGGCTGGGCAACTGCTCGGCGGCGGTGTCCAACGCGCAGAGCATCATCCGCAACACGCTGCCCGGCAGGCTCGACTCGCTGTACAACGCGATCCGGTCACGGGCGACGACGGCCAAGGTCGTCGTCGTGGGCTACCCACGGCTGTTCAACGGCGAGGACTGCAACGCCGCTACATGGTTCAGCCCGAGTGACGAGTCGCTGCTGAACCAGACCGCCGACCTGATGGACAGCACGCTCGCCGGTCGCGCCTCGGCGCACGGGTTCGCTTTCGTCAATCCGGAGTCGGCATTCATCGGGCACGCGGTGTGTGACGACGTCGAGTGGATCAACGGGCTGTCCAGCCCGATCATGGAGTCCTACCATCCGAATCGGAGCGGGCAGACCGGCTACGCGAACCTCGTCGACGACGACCTGACCTGAACCGTCCAGTCATGTCGCCTCAGCCACGCCCTTGAAGAACGTGTAGCAGAACACGCCGTCGGGCTCGGTCGTCCGGTGCAGGTCTTGCACGCCCGCATCGAACGTGCCGGGCTCGATCAGGCCGGCCGCGACGGCGGGTTCACGGACGCCCTCGATCATCGCGGTGAACGTCTTCCTGGTGAAGCCGTCGACGAGCTCGTGCCGGCTCGCGTCGACGTACACCATGCGGGGCGAGATGCGGACAGCGTCGAAGCCTGCCTCCCGCAAGAGCGGATAGACCTGCCGGCCGATGAGCGCGTTGCCACCGGCCATCCGTTGTAGCTGGATCAGGCAGTCGATCGCCTGCTGGGCCGCGGCGCTGTCGGGATGGAAGTAGGTCGATCCGTGGTCGCCCTCGATCACCGTGATGGTGCCGCCGGGCCGGAGCAGTCGGCGCAGAATCGGCAACGCCTCGACCGGCCTGGTCAGGTGTTCCAGGACGAAACAGACGAAGACGTGGTCGAACGACCCGTCGGCGAAGGGCAGGGCGAAGATGTCCGCCTGCCGGAACTCCACGTTGGTCAGCCCCGCGAGGTCGGCCCGGCGCTCAGCCTCGGCGAGCGAGTCCGCAGAGATGTCGACCGACACGAATCGCGCACCGGGGCTCTGCCGGGCCAAGGTGAGCGTCTGCGCGCCGACGCCGCAGCCCACTTCGAGGACGACGCTCCCGGCGGGGTATCGGGTGTCGGAGTGCAATAGCTCGACCAGCGTGCCGGCCTGATCATGCAGGCGCTCGTTCTCCCGCGGGTGGTAGCCGTGCACGTACTGGTGGCCCATGTGGTCACGAAACCACACGGGCTTTGCCCCGGCCGTACGCTGGACGCCATGTCCGAGCAAGAGGTGCGCGCCGTCGCGACGCGAGCCGGTGACGCCGCCGCCGAGCTGGCGCCGTTGACGCGGGCACAGAAGGACGCCGGCCTGCGCGCAATGGCGGATGCCGTCACCGACGCGACCGACGCCATCCTCGAGGCGAACGCGCGCGACGTCGCCGCGGGACGCGAGGACGGGACGTCCGAGGCGCTGCTCGACCGGCTTTCGCTCGACGCCGCCCGGGTGGCCGCGATGGCCGCCGGGCTGCGCGACATCGCGGCGCTGCCCGATCCGGTGGGCGAGGTCGTGCGTGGCTACACCCGGCCGAACGGGCTGGAGATCCGCCAGATCCGGGTGCCGATCGGCGTCGTCGCGATTGTGTACGAGGCGCGGCCGAACGTGACGGTCGACGCCGCCGGGCTCGCCCTCAAGAGCGGCAATGCCGCGTTGCTGCGCGGTTCGGCGTCCGCGTACCGGTCGAACACCGTGCTCGTCGACGTGTTGGCGGCCGCCGCTGAGAAGGCAGGCCTGCCGCGGGACGCGGTCCAGCTCGTTCCGGGCACCGACCGAGAGAGCGTGGGCCACTTGCTACGCGCCCGCGGTCTGGTCGACCTTGTGATCCCGCGCGGTGGCGCCGGGCTGATCAGCTACGTGGTCGAGAACTCGACGGTGCCCGTGATCGAGACGGGCGTGGGCAACGTCCATATCTACGTGGACGGCGACGCCGACCTCGACATGGCCGAGCGCATCGTCGTCAACGCCAAGGTGTCGCGGCCGAGCGTGTGCAATGCCGCCGAGACGCTGCTCGTGCACCGAGACGTCGCCGGCGAGTTCGTCCCGCG
>Ga0137380_10002919_pt1 | contig 14701 bp, 10 predicted proteins | sample SagtaG_17_FD_104809 | JGI IMG/M metagenome (GOLD analysis project Ga0137380, IMG submission 104809) | Vadose zone soil microbial communities from Sagehorn Ranch, Mendocino, California, USA - Sage2_L_100_16 metaG | ecosystem: Environmental > Terrestrial > Soil > Vadose zone | place: USA...
GCGCACCGATCAGCGTGGCGACGGCGTCGTAGACATCCGCGATGCGATCGGCCGCTTCGGCCGCAGCCTCGTAGCCGCCGATGGCGGCCTCGCGCGCCAGGTGGCTCGTCACCGCGTCGAGGACCGGACGCGGCGGCAAGGCAGAGCCCGCGTTGTTGAAGTGGACAACGTTGGCCACACCGGGCGTGTCCGATCTGAGCAACGGCACGTCGAGGGTCATCTGCTCATTCCTGAATCCGGAACAATCCGGTGAGCGCTGCGCGGTGTCCCGCGGCCTCGATGGACACCTCAAGACCGGCCTGTCGCGGCCGGGTCCAAACCGGCCAGTGGGCCTGCGCCCCAAGCGGTGACTGTTGTATCGCATCACATCCTCGCCAAGCAAGCGGCTCACGTCTGGTTGATAACTAGACGGGTGCGCCTCGATGAGGTGATGCCACATCGCCTCTTCAAGGCGGCAGCGTCGGCACCAGCCAGCGGAACAGTGCCGTCGCCGATCCAGCGCCGAGAAGTTGTGGGGCCGCGATCGACACGGGGCGGCGAAGAGCCGGTTCGGAATTGTTGTTCCATCGACTAGGTTCACGATCTTCTGCAGTCCGGGAATGCTGGCGAGCGCGCCAGCACCGACAGGATCGCGGAACGACTGGAGCATTCCCCCAATCGCCTCAGCGGCGATCGTTTGCGAACTCGTACGTGACGCGGAACGCCGTCACGCGAGCTGGCGTATCCTTCAACAGGAGGTACTCGGAGACGAACTCTCTCGTCTCGCCCGGCTTGAACGAGGCCGGGAGGAACAACGAGCACTGCAGCAGCGCCAGGAAGTTCGCGTCGGCCTCCGGCGCGATCCGGTGACCCACCCGGGTGGTGATCTCGTGGCCCGACACGTTCTTGGCGCGCAGCGTGACGCGGAACGACTCGCCCGGCTTCGCGCGGATCTCGGCCGGCGTGGTCGTGACGTCGAGCGCCGGGGTCTTGGCCGTGGACGCACTGAATCGCACGGGAATCGCCCCGCCCCAGTCCAGGACGAGTCGCCAGCCTCCGCCTTCCTTCACCAGCTCGAAGGTCTCTTGTCCCTCGACGACCGGCAGCGTGCGGCGTTGATGCAGTTCGTCGAGCTTGCGGAGGACCTGGGCGCGCTCGCCGTCCGCCAGCGCGTCGAGGGCCGTCTCGTCCCAGTCGTGCGCCAGGGTCCGGATCTCTGGCGCGTTGGCGTCGGGCAGCGTGAGCTTGAGGCTTACGGTCGCGCGGTTCCCCGAGAGGCGCGTGTCGACGGGCTTCGCCTCCATGAACAGCGCCAGGTGTCGGATGATGTCCAGCGCGAAGCCAGTGGGCCCACCGACCTGGGCCCGGACGGTCTCCTCGTCCTTCGCGCGCCGATCGGCAGCGGAGGCGAGGCGATAGATCGCCGTGGCGTCGTACCGGTAGATCGCGCGACCGTACTCGACCGCGACGTCCTCCGGCGCTGGCGACCGGGCACAGCCGACGAGGAAGAGCAGCCCGACCGCCGCCGTGATGAACGCGCCTCGCCGGATCGCGGTCACTTCAGGAGGCACCCAGTCGGCCCGCTAGGGCGAGAAACTCCCGTCGTGTCCTCATCGCTCGTCTCCCTCGCAACGCTCGACGAGGAAGCGCTTGAGGTCGTCGAGCCCGCTGAAGACGACCTGAGCTCGGTCGCCCCGCATGCCGGCCGGCGCCAGGACCGGCTTGCCGGGCGAGGGGCCGAGGGGGCTCGAGTCGATCTTGAAGCGGAGGTTGAACTCCCAGAACGGTGTGGTGCGACCGGCCTCGGTGGTGACGTGGTATGCATCACCGCAGTGGCGGATGGCCGTCACTCGGCGGTCCTTGCCGGCTTGCTTCAGGTCGCTCCTGGAGCCGGCGCCCATCATCCCCCCGCTTGGCGCGGGCGGCGCGTGTCCCTCGGTCACCGCCTTCAGGTAGGCAATCAGGTCCGCGCGCTGCCGTGCGTCCGCCACGCCGGGAAAGGTCACCGTGGCTCGTCGCCGTGCTCGACGGCGTACCGGTACAGCCGTTGGATCTTTCCGGTCCTCGCGAACTCGGGAAGCTGCCCCCTGGGCAGTGTCTGGACCTGGTCGCCGATCTCGTCAGTGGTCACCGGCGCGGCTGTTCCGCTTCGTGTCGGCCAGGTCTGCCACGCGGCGACCGTGGCCGCGCCAGCCCCGTACAGGAATGCCCGGCGCTTCATCGATGGTCCTCCTCCTCATCGGGCGGACTGACAATCGCCCTGCCCCTGAACTTGTGCGAGTCGCCTCCGCTCGTCGGGTGTCGCGACGCCCCATGTCGTCGATGATAACTCTCGACGACGGCACCGACCCCCCGGGTCCGTCACAGCCAGGCTTTCTATCCCCTGCGGGTCGTCGCAGCGCTGACGTCCTGACCTGACGGTTCCCTGGTCGAAGTCCGCCGAAGTCGGCCCTTGACGCTGCGGGCGTCGACGCGCTACGTCTTGATCCTCGGGTTGCCTGAGGAACGCGTGCCGGAGCGTTGCGTCCGGAGGCAGAGCCGCTGGGATCGCCGGGCGCGCGGGTGGGGTCGCACCGGGCTCTGGGCTGACATCGGCGGTTGTGGTTCCAGCCTCGGACCACGGCGCGAGGATGAGGGAGACGAATGATGAACGGGCCTCGATGGCTGATGGTTGTCCTGATCGGGCTGGCCACCCTTCGACTGCTCGGAAGCATCGGGGCCGAAGAGGTGAGCGATGCTCGCCTGCTCAACGCGTACCAGGACGCGACGAATTGGCTCTTGTACGGGCGTGACTACTCCAATCAGCGATACAGTCCGCTCGACCAGATCAAGGTCGGCAACGTCAAGACGCTGATTCCCAAATGGGCCTATCGGACGGGGAAAGTGGGCTCGTTTCAAACGAGCCCACTGGTGGTCGACGGGGTCATGTATGCGACCACGCCATTCAACCACGTCGTAGCGCTGGACGCGCGGAACGGCACGCCGATATGGCGGTACGAGCACAAGCTTCGCACGGAGAAGTTCTGCTGTGGACCGGCGAACCGGGGAGCCGCCATAGGTTATGGGAAGGTGTACACGACGACGATCGACGCGCGGCTGCTCGCCCTCGATCAGAAGACCGGTCGGGTGGTGTGGGATGTCACGATCGCGGATCCGGAAGCCGGGAAACGGGAAACGGTCGGGGAAGTGTTGGGCGTCCGAGAGTTGCAGGGGGGGATCGTGACAGGGAGTACCGGATACAGCAGCAACATGGCCCCCCTCGTGTACAAGGGGAAAGTCATCGTTGGAACGATGGGTGTCGGGTATGGACTTCATCTGAACATCAAAGAAGGGGACCAGGAGGTCCACACCGCCGTCGGAATCTCCGGAGGGGAACATGGACTGCGCGGGTTCCTGGTCGCCTACGATGCCCAGAATGGGAGGGAGATCTGGCGATGGCACACGATTCCCGAGAAGCGCTGGGAGGGAGAGTGGCGAACCGCGACGCCGGATGGCGCAGACCTTCATCGTGACACGGCAGCGGAAAAGGAGGCCTTCAAGAAGTTCCCGAATACTTGGAAGGCAGGCGGGGGCTCCCTCTGGTCCGCCTCCGCGGTCGACCCGGAGTTAGGTTTGATCTATGTGGGAACTGGAAATCCTTCTCCCCAGATGGATGATTCGACTCGCCCCGGGGACAATCTTTATACGGTGAGTCTGGTCGCACTGGACGCGGAGACAGGCCGGCTCAAATGGCATTACCAGCAGGTGCCGCACGATCGCTGGGGCTATGACGTCGCCAGTCCGGCCGTGTTGTTCGACGTGACGAAGGACGGACGCACCATCAAAGCGGTTGGGCAGGCGGGCAAGACCGGCTGGTTTTACGTCCATGATCGAAGAACGGGAAAGCTGCTCCTGAGGTCGGAGCCGTTCGTCCCTCAGGAGAATATGTTTGCCAGACCTACTGCCGGAGGGGTTCGTATCGCTCCTTCCGCCCCGGGAGGCTCCTCGTGGTCGCCCGTCGCCTTCAGTCCCCAGACGGAAGCCGTGTACATCTCTGGGCTCCATATGCCGGCCCGCTATATCTCGAGGACGCTGGGGCCTGAATCGAGCAGCCCGTGGAAGAGCTACACGTTCTTCGTGCCGCTCCGAGACGAGCACTGGGGGACGTTCACCGCCATTCACGCTTCGACCGGAAAGATCGTGTGGCAGAAGAAGACGGACCAGCCGATGGTCGGAGGTGCTCTGGCGACGGCAGGCGGCCTCGTATTTGTCGGCGAGGGCAACGGCTATTTCGATGCATTCGATGCCAAGACCGGAGACGTCCTGTGGAGATTTCGGTGCGACGCGGGGGTGAACGCGCCTCCGATATCCTACGAGGTGGACGGCGTTCAATATCTTGCCGTTGCAGCCGGGGGCAACTCCATCTTTGGATACCCGCTCGGGGACGAAATCAAGGTCTTTGCCCTTCCATAGAAGAAATAGCGCTCGATGAACGATTAGTCGACGAGTACCGCGTCGTCCCGTAAATCTTCTTCGTCGTTGGCTTCAACTCGTTCTTGGTCGCTGGGACGGTTTCCCCTTAGCGCTCGGCCTCTTAGCCGTCTGGCGCGCAGGATCTCGGAGAAGGGCCGCTGAAAGACCGTCCGGACGGTCGAATCCGTCCGGACGGTCGGATCATCGACTAGATGAGGGGGGCGAACACCATGTTGCCGGGCAAGCTGCTGGACGCTGCGGAGGCGGTGGTCGTGCGCCAGGGCATCTCCAACCTGACGCTCGACGCCGTCGCCGCCGAGGCGGGCATGAGCAAGGGGGGTCTGCTGCATCACTTCCGGACCAAGGACCGGCTGGTCGAAGCGCTCGTCGTGCGCTCCGCGGAGAACTGGCGAGCGTGCTACTTGGAAGCCTACGGGCGCACCCCGGAAGGACCGGGGCGCATGGCGCGGGCGCTCCTGAGCTACTGCCTTTCGGACGCCCAAGGCTGGACGGACCAGCTTCGGCACAGCTCGTCCGCTGTGTTTGCGGCTCTCGCGCAGAACCCTTCCCTGATCGAGCCCATGCGTGCGGTCTACAGCGACCTCCATCGGCGCATCGCTGAGGATGGGCTGCCTCCGGGCGTCGGCGAGGCCATCGCCGCGGCGATTGACGGGCTGTGGCTCGACTGGGTGCTGGGGCTGGCCCCGGTCAATCAGGAGGTGGTGGTTCGAGTTCGGATCGCGCTCGAGGATATGCTCAGGCGCTCGCAGCCGGCTCGCACGTTGCCCAAGACTAAGGTCCTCACCGCCAAACGCGTAGGAGGGCATCGCTCATGAGTCGTCGTGGCCGGATCGGATCCGTGCTGCTGCTCACGACGGTCGTCGGAACCGGGGGTGCCCTCGCCGCGTGGAAGTATGCGTCCAAGCAGGAAGCCCGCGCGGCGTCTGCGAACCAGCCCGAGCCGATCGAATCGGTGACGGTCGCCGTCGCGAAGGCCCTCGAGCACCGCCAGACGACGACGTCGATCGGGACGGTCATCGCGCTGCGCTCGATCACTCTGCGCAACGAGCTCCCCGGCACAGTCCGCCAGGTCATGCTCACGCCCGGACAAGTCGTCGACGCGGGCACGGTGCTCGTTGCGCTCGACATCTCCGTCGAGGAGGCCGACCTGAAGGCACAGGAGGCGCAGGCCGCTCTCGCGGAGACGACGCTCGACCGCATGCAGCGCGCGCGCCAGAACCGTGCCGTGTCTGAGATCGAAGTGGACCGCGCGCGCGCGGAGCACGACGTCGCGCTGGCGCAGATCGCGCGCACCAGGGCGATCATCGCCCGCAAGACGATCCGCGCGCCGTTCCGCGCGCGCGTGGGCCTGGCCGACGTGCACCCTGGCCAGTACCTGAACGAGGGCACCCAGCTCACGACACTGCAAGGCGTCGACGACGCCGTGCACGTGGACTTCACGGTCGCCCAGGGGGTCGCCGCGGGCCTTCGCATCGGCCAGAGCGTCGACGTCTTCGCCACCAGCGACTCGTCGTCGACCGCGGCCCGGATCGTCGCAATCGACGCGCGCATCGACCCCACGACCCGCAACGCCATGGTCCGCGCGAGGATCGAGGGCGCCGCCAACGCGCCGGCACCGGGCGCCTCGGTGCGCGTCCGCGTTCCCATCGGCGCGCCGCGCACGGCCGTTGCCGTCCCCGTGAGCGCGCTGCGCAAGGGACCGGGCGGCGACCAGGTGTTCGTGATCGCGCCGGACAAGGACGGCAAGACCCGTGCGCACGCGCGGCAGGTTGCGAGCGGCGCGATGCTCGGCGACGAGATCGTGATCCTCGCGGGGCTCTCCGCCGGAGAGCGGGTGGCCGCTTCGGGGTCTTTCAAGCTGCGCGATGCGGTGCGCGTCGCGATCCCGAGCGACCCCGGCGCGAGCGGGGCCAGGTGACCAGTGGACGCTGAAGCGGAACCGCGACGAGGCGACAGGGAAGGCCGCACGCGCTCGTTCACCGACGTCTTCATCAAGTATCCAGTGCTGGCGGTGGTCGTCAACCTCGTGATCCTGCTCGTGGGTTGGCGCGCGCTGACGACGCTGCCGGTGCAACAGTACCCGAAGATCGAGAGCTCGTCCGTGGTGATCACCACGGTCTACTACGGCGCCAGCGCCGAGACCGTTCGCGGCTTCTTGACCACGCCGATCGAGCGTGTCGTGTCCGCGATCAGCGGCGTCGATTACATCGAGTCGACCAGCCGCGCCGGCCTCAGCACCGTCACGGTGCGCCTGAGGCTGAACCACAGCAGCACGGCGGCGCTGGCCGAGATCACTGCGCGGCTCCAGCAGGTCCGCTCGGAGCTGCCGGCGGAAGCCGAGCCGCCGGTGATCGAGGTGCAACGCGCCGATCGGCCGTACGCGTCGTTCTACCTCAGCTTCACGTCCACAGAGCGCAGCGTGCCGGCCGTGACCGATTGGTTGCTGCGAACGCTGCAGCCGCAACTGGCGACACTGACGGGCGTCCAACGCGTGACCATCGAGGGCGGCCGCCAGGTTGCCATGCGGGTCTGGATCGACCCGGACCGCCTCGCCGCGCTCAACCTCTCGCCTGGCGACGTGCACGCCGCGCTGCGGCGCAACAACTTCCTCGCCGCCGTGGGCCAGACCAAAGGCAACCTCGTGCAGGTCAACCTGCTCGCGAACACCGACCTGCGCTCCGCCGACGAGTTCAAGGACCTGATCGTGGCCGACCGCGGCGGCGCGATTGTGCGCCTGAGCGACGTGGCGCGGATCGAGCTCGGTGCCGAAGAGGCCGACATGGTCGCCAAGTTCAGCGACCGCGAGGCCGTCTACCTTGGGGTGTGGCCGCTGGTCGGCTCAAACGAGATCGAGGTCGCGCACCGGCTGCGCGCCGAGATGGAGCGCCTGCGGCCCACGCTGCCCAAGGACATCGACATGCGCCTCGCCTACGACGCGACGGTGTTCATGGAGGACGCGCTGACGGAGATCACGAAGACGCTCGGCGAGACGATCATGATCGTCGGCCTGGTGGTCTTCCTGTTCATGGGCTCGGTACGCACCGCGCTGGTGCCGCTGGTCGCGATGCCCGTCTCGCTGATCGGCGCGGGGATCGTCATGCTCGCGTTCGGCTTCAGCCTCAATCTCTTGACGATCCTCGCCATCGTGCTGTCCGTCGGCCTGGTCGTCGATGACGCCATCGTCGTCGTCGAAAACGTCGAGCGCCACGTGCGCCGAGGCGAGTCGCGGATCGACGCGGCGCTGATCGGAGCGCGCGAGCTGCTCGGCCCGATCATCGCGATGACGATCACGCTGGCCGTGGTCTACGCGCCCATCGGCTTTCAGGGCGGCTTGACCGGATCGCTGTTCCTGGAGTTCGCGTTCACGCTCGCCGCCGCGGTCGTGGTGTCGGGCATCGTCGCCGTCACGCTCTCGCCCGTGATGAGCTCGCGCTTCGTGCACCCGCACGGCGAGCAGGGCCGGCTGACCGCCCTGGTGCACCGCGGCTTCGAGCTCGTGCGCCGGGCGTACGCGTGGCTGCTCGACGTCGCGCTGGAGATGCGCTGGGCGATCGTCGCGGCCGCCCTGCTGATCATGGTCGCGGCGTGGCCGCTGTACGTGTTTTCGCGGCAAGAGCTCGCGCCGGTGGAGGACCAGAGCCACATCAGTTTCTTCCTCGAGGCTTCGCCGGACTCGACGCTGGCGGCGACCAACCGCGAATCGCTGAAGGTCGTGAGCACGGTCACGTCGTTCCCCGAGGCCAAGTTCATGTGGTCGCTGACTGCTGCGTGGGGTGGGTTCGGTGGCATGGTCACGAAGGACTGGCACGAGCGCGCGCGCTCGACCGAGGCGATGTACGGCGAGGTGTTCGGCGCAGTGGCGCAAGCGCCCGGTCTGCGCGTGTTCCCGCGCCTGGACCCACCGCTGCCGACCCCGGGCCAGTACGATGTCGAGCTGGTGCTACAGAGCGACGCACCGGCCGAGCAGATGCTCGAGGCAACCGCGGCCGTGCTCGGCGCCGGCTGGCAGAGCGGCAAGTTCTTGTACGTGGACACGGATCTAAAAATCGACCTTCCACAGGCCCGCGTCGTGCTCGACCGGGAACGTCTCGCCGACCTCGGGCTCGACCTGGCCAGCGTGGGCCGGGAACTCGGGACGCTGCTCGGTGGCGCGTACGTGAATCGCTTCAACTTTTTCGACCGCAGCTACAAAGTCATCCCGCAGATCGGTGACGAGGACCGTGCCACCGTCGGCCCGTTGCTCGACCTCAAGATCAAGACGCCGGGTGGTCAGCTGGTGCCCGTGGCGACGTTCACGCACATCGAGTCGAGCACCGCACCGCGCACCCTGAACCGCTTCCAGCAGCGGAACGCCGTGCGGGTCTTCGGCGGCGTCAAACCGGGTGTCACGAAGGAGGAGGGGCTCCGCGTCCTCGAAACTGCCGTGGCCGCCGCCAACGGACCGGGCGTCGTCATGGACTACTCAGGGGAGTCGCGGCAGATCCGGCGCGAGGGCTCGGCGCTCACCGTCACGCTTGGATTCGCGCTCGTGCTCATCTATCTGGTGCTCGCGGCGCAGTTTCACAGCTTCCGCGACCCGCTGATCGTGCTGCTGGGCTCGGTGCCGCTGGCGATCTCCGGCGCTCTGATCTTCAGCTTCTTGGACCTCACCACCATCAACATCTACTCGCAGGTCGGGCTGATCACGCTCGTAGGGCTCATCGCGAAGAACGGGATCCTGATCGTGCAGTTCGCGAACACCCTGCAGGCCCGCGGTCTCGCGAAAGGGGCCGCGCTGCGCGAAGCGTCGTTGACCCGGCTGCGGCCGGTGCTGATGACGTCGGCGGCAACCGTCTTCGGCCACCTCCCCCTCGTGCTGGTGACCGGGCCAGGCGCGGAGGCCCGCAACAGCATCGGGACGGTGCTGGTCGCGGGCATGACCGTCGGCACACTGTTCACCCTGTTCGTCGTGCCGGTGTTCTACTCGCTCATCGCGGCCCAGCATCAGGTGAGCCCGGTCCACGAGCCGCTCGAGCGTGAAGCCCGGCAGATCGAAGGAACAGCGCGAGGCGAAGGGAGTACCGCTCGCGGTGACCGTGCTCGGCCACCCGCTGGCGCCGGCTCTCGGCATCACGGTGGAGTGGCTCGCCGGATCGCCGAGGCGGACACTGAAGGCGCCGGCGGCTGGGACGAACGATGAGGCGGTTGGTCGCGCAGCTCGCCCTGGGTCTCGCGCTCGCCGGCTGCACGCTGGGCCCGAACTACCACCGGCCGACCGTGTCCGCCCCCGAGGTCTGGCGCGCCGCACAGGCCGCCCCCGATCCGGCCTCCCTCGCGGACCTCGCGTGGTGGGAGCTGTTCCAGGACGACGAGCTTCGCCGGCTGGTGCAGACAGCGACCGAGGCCAACAAGGATCTCCGGATCGCGGTGTCGCGCGTGGACCAGGCGCGGGCCCAGCTTGGCGTCACGCGGTCGGCCCAGTTCCCCGAGATCAACGCGGGCGCCAGCGTCACGACCAACCGCTTCTCCGATAATGTCCCACCACGCGGCCAGGGCGGTCAGACCGACCTGTTCTCGACTACGGTCGATCTTGCCTTCGAGATCGACGTCTGGGGTCGTCTGCGACGGGCCACCGAGGCCGCCCGCGCGGAGCTCCTGGCCAGCGAGGAGGCCAGGCACGCGGTGGTGATGACGCTCGTCAGCGACGTCGCCGCCGCGTACCTCCAGCTCCGTCAGCTCGATACGGAACTCGAGACTACTCGGGCGAACGTCGCGTCGCGTCGGGGCTCGCTCCAGCTCGTCCGCGATCGCCTCGACGCCGGGCTGACGTCCGCGCTCGACCTCCGTCAGGCCGAGGCAGAGCTCGCCAGCACCGCCGCGCAGATCCCGGATCTAGAGCGGCAGATCGCGCAGACCGAGCACCGGCTCAGCGTCCTGCTCGGTCGCAACCCTGGCGGTATCAGCCGCGGCCGGCCCCTCACCGGGCAGACCTTCCCGCCGACCGTGCCGGCCGGCTTGCCATCGACGCTTCTCGAGCGGCGGCCTGACATCCGCCAGGCCGAGGATGGGCTCGTCGCCGCCAACGCGCGCATCGGGGTGGCCAAGGCGGCGTTCTTTCCTCAGGTCAGCCTGACCGGCTTCTTCGGCGTCGAGAGTGTGGCGCTCTCCGACCTCTTCACGGGCCCGTCGCGGGTCTGGCAGTTCGGGCCCACCGTGACGCTGCCGATCTTCAACGCTGGACGGAACAGGGCGAACCTCGAGCTCGTCGAAGCTCGGCAGCGGGAAGCCGTGATCCGCTATGAGCAGGCGATCCAGCAGGCCTTCCGCGAGGTGGAGGATGCGCTCATCGCTCACCGGAAAGCTCGGGAAGCGCTGGTCGAGCAGGAAGCGGCGGTCCGGGCCTCTCGGGAGGCCCTGAGCATCGCCGAATTTCGCTACACGAGCGGTCTCACGAGCTACCTCAACGTCCTCGACGCCCAGCGGACGCTGCTCTCCGCGGAGATCGCAGAGAGCCGGACACTGCTCTCCCAACTCGTGGCCGTGGTCCAGCTCTACCGGGCCCTTGGCGGCGGCTGGGACGCCAAGCTGGTCACGGGAAAGGCACCTGGCGGGTGATGAGCGGCCGCGGCATCGCGTCGCCGACTCGTGTGCCGCCTCACCTTAGCCCTGTCCTAGGAACCGTGGACGAGTACATCGCCTTCGCAGCCCGAGGCCGTGGAGGCCGTCCTGAAGCGAGTGCGCAGCGCCATCCGAAAGGCCGTCCCCGGAGCCGATGAAGTGATTCGTTACCAGATCCCCGCGTACACGGAGAAGAGGACTGAGAGAGGTGATGCCAGCTCGGTCCGGCCAACTACCCAGCCTCTTGGCGTTCCGGTAGCCCTGGTGGTCGGACAAACGCTGGATCGTAGTAATGAGCGTACTGCCAGACCGCCGCCGCGCGCAGGCGTTCGTCGTCCAGGGCTGTCCCCGTGAACCGCGCGGGCTCAAGAGCGCTCAGGTCGATCGATGGCGTCCCGGCCGTGATCCACTCCGCGAGCACCTGCCCGATCGCCGGCGAGAGAGAGAACCCGCTGCCGTTGCACCCCGTCGCGCTCCAGAAGCCCCGAACCTCCGGCGTCGGGCCGACGAGGAACGTCCCGTCCGTGGTCATGGTGAAGAGGCCGCCGCGGTGCTCCCGCACCGCGCTCTTCTGGATGGCAGGAACCTGGCGCGCGACCGTTGCGGCGAGCCCGGTCAGCACCGCGAGGTCGAGCGGGACGTCGTCGACCGAGAAGCCGGGAACACGAGGGTCGATCGGCAGCGGATCGGGCTCGAAGCCGCCCAGCATGAGCCCGCCGCGCGCCGGCCGGAGGTAGACCGCGGTGTCGACGACCCGCACGATCGGGTCGTCGGGCCTGCTCCCCGCGATCGGCTCTGTGATGTAGAGCTGGTGACGGACGGGGACGATCGGCGCCCGCACGCCGGCGAGTTCCGCCACCGCGCGGGCCCACGCGCCCGCCGCGTCGACGACGATCCGAGTCCTGATCTCGGCGGCGGAGGTGGCCACGCCTTCGACCTGACCCCCTTTCACCCGGATACCGGTGACGGGCGTATCTGGAATGAGGGTGACGCCCTGGCGGCGGCAGGCCTCCAGATACGCCTGGAGCAGGCTCGACGGCTCGTCGATGTAGACGTCGCCCGGGGTGTGGCACGCCGCCCGGATCCCCTGGCTCTCGAGAAGCGGCATCAGGCGGTGAGCTTCGTCGCCGTCGACGAGCTGGACGTCCACTCCCCAGGCCTGCGACTGGCGCGCCTCCTCCCGGACCAACACGGCGTGCTCGGGAGTCCGGGAGACCAGGAGGCTCCCCGACCGAACGACCTCGAGCGGAACGCCGGTCTCCTCCATGAAGCGCGTGACCTTCTGGACGCTGAGCCGGGCCAGTCGCGTGCGCGTTTCGTCGGCCTGAACGAGCTTGAACAGCCCGGCGGCTCTCGCCGAGGTCTGCGAGCCGGGGGCGAAGCGGTCGATCAGGGCGACCCGCCGCACCCCGAACCGGGCCAGGTGGAACGCGGTGCTCAGCCCGAGCGCGCCGGCACCGACGACGACCGCGTCAGCCTCCGAGATCATCGCGGCCTCCTCTCGCGACACGCGTGGGCCGCGCGACGGCCTCTTCCGCTTCGTCGCTCCACAGAGGACGCTGCCACGCTGACGGTATTGGGCATCTGACAGATCACGACGACATCGTACTCTCCGAACGCGTAGCGGCCACCGTCAACCCTTTTCGCTCCGTGTATGCTGTTGTGTCCCTCTGTTTGCCACGCGACCGGCGACCAAGAGGCTAAGATTGGGCCGTGCGCCTGCCCTTCGCTCCGCCGCTCCAGCCCATGTTGTCGAGCGCCGCCGAAGCCCTGCCCGCCGGGGACGGCTGGCTGTTCGAGCCCAAGTGGGACGGCTTTCGCACGCTGGTGTTTCGCGACGGCGACGAGATCTTGCTGCAGAGCCGAGACGAGAAGCCGATGAACCGATACTTCCCCGAGCTCCTGGCGCCTCTCGCCGACGCGTTCCCCGAGCGCTGCGTCGTCGACGGCGAGATCGTCATCGTCGGCGTCGGCGGGCTCGACTTCGAGGCGCTGCTCTTGCGTATCCATCCCGCCGTATCGCGGGTGAAGCTCCTGGCCGCGCAGTCGCCGGGCTCGTTCGTGGCCTGGGATCTTCTCGCGCTGGGGGACGAAGACCTGCGCGAGGCCCCGCTCGCCGACCGGCGCGAGCGCCTCGAGCGGGTGTTGGCGGGCGTGGCGTCGCCGGTGCACCTGTCACCGGCGACGCGCGACCGCGCCCTCGCCACGGACTGGTTCCGTCGCTTCGAGGGCGCCGGGCTCGACGGTGTCATGGCCAAGCGTCTGGATGCGCCGTACCGCGCGGGCGAGCGCACGATGATCAAGGTCAAGCACACGCGCACAGCCGACTGCGTGGTCGCCGGCTTCCGCTGGCACAAGAACGGCGTGGGGGCGATGGTCGGCTCGCTCCTGCTGGGCCTCTACGACGACGGTGGCACACTGCACCACGTCGGCGTCACCGCGGCGTTCACCAACGTCGTGCGCAAGCAGCTCGTCGCCGAGCTGGCGCCGCTGCGGAGACACGCGCTCGAAGGCCATCCCTGGCGTGACTGGGCGGAGGCGCAGACGGAAGCGAACGCGAAGGGGCAGCGCCTGCCCGGGGCGAGCAGCCGCTGGAACCGCGGCAAGGACCTGAGCTGGGAGCCGCTTCGGCCCGAGCGCGTCTGCGAGGTCGCGTACGACCACATGCAGGGGACGCGCTTCCGGCATGCCGCGCAGTTCGTGCGCTGGCGACCCGACAAGCGACCGCAAGACTGCCGCTACGATCAGTTGGAGGTCACGCCCCCCTACGAGCTCGAGCGGGTCTTCGGCGCCCGCTCCCCGGGCCGCCCCGGCTCCGAGCCGCGCCAGGGGTCGTAGTCGGGATCGGGCGGTTCCTCGGCAGAGCGCTCGCTTTCGGGGACATGGCGCAAGTTGATCCGGATCCGCGTCCACGTGGATGAGCGGCCGCGCATCGAGTCGACGAGCACGTCGTCGACCTGGAGCCGCGCCGCAGCCTCCGGATGGCGTGCCTTCCACCGTTCGAGGCCGGCGAGCGCGTCCTCTTTGTGCTCTGCCTTGGCGACCGTGATGAGGGGTTGGGTCGACTGCCGGCGGCCGCTCCCTTTCGTCTTGGCGTTCGCGCTCGCCCTGCGTGAAGGAGCGACGCGCGGCGGCTCGCCGCGCTGCTTCGTGTAGTGCGGCGGCCAGGGCGCGTCGCCGAGGCCCGCGGCTTCCTGCGCGGCGGACAGCTCGAGCAGCGAGTCGAGCGATCCCGGGGTGGCGTCGATCGCTGCCGACGCGTCGCCGCGTTCGGCCAGACGCGCAGGGGCAGTGACCAACGTGAAGGCCGCGGGATCGCAGCCGGCCACCTCGTCCCATTCGAGGGGCGTGGACACGCGCGCGTCGGGCGTCGGCCGCACCGACCAGGCCGACGCCACGGTGCGGTCCTTGGCGTTCTGGTTGTAATCGAGGAAGACGCCGTGGCGTTCCTCTTTCCACCATTTGCTCGTCGCCTGCCCGGGCGCGCGCCGCTCCACCTCGCGGGCGAGGGCCAGCGTCGCGCGCCGCACCTGGTCGAAGCTCCAGCGCCGGTGGATGCGCACGTAGATGTGCATGCCCCGCGATCCCGACGTCTTGGGCCAGCCGCGCAGCTCCTGCTCATCGAGCACGTCACGGACGATCAGGGCCACCC
>Ga0137380_10002936_pt1 | contig 14656 bp, 10 predicted proteins | sample SagtaG_17_FD_104809 | JGI IMG/M metagenome (GOLD analysis project Ga0137380, IMG submission 104809) | Vadose zone soil microbial communities from Sagehorn Ranch, Mendocino, California, USA - Sage2_L_100_16 metaG | ecosystem: Environmental > Terrestrial > Soil > Vadose zone | place: USA...
CGTTCTCAGGGGGGAGAATCTCAATGCAGCCCAGGAAAAATACCTGGACGATTATTTCACCAACGAAGTCTATCCGGTTCTGACGCCCCTGGCGATCGACGAAACGCATCCTTTTCCTCTTCTGTTGAACCTGTCGCTTAACCTCGCAGCGCTGCTCGCGTCGGAGAAGAGCGCAAATCCGGCGAAGCGTCTGGCCATCGTGCAAGTTCCCGGCCGCTTGCCCGCTCTGTGCCGCGTCCCTGACGGCGAAGGCCTCCAGGTATGTTGGCTGAGTGAAGTGATACGCCGGAGGATTGCGCGCCTGTTCACCGGCTACAGAGTTCTTGAAGTCGCAGAGTTTCGCCTCACGAGGGACGCGGAGCTCGAATTCGATGACGAAGGAGCCACCGACTACGTCCGGATGATCGAGTCCGAATTGAGGAAACGTCGAACCGCCCAGCCTATGCGAGTGGAGCTGGAAGACCGCATGTCTTCCGAGCTGCGGGGACTTTTGCAGGAAAGGCTCGGCGTGGAGGAATCCGCCTTACTGCCAATACGGGGGCCGCTGGATCCACGTCCGTTGTTGAGCATTGTGGACTTGCCGGGCTTTGACAACCTGCGCTATCCGCCCCAGCCGCCTCTGTTGCCCCCCGTCTTCCAGCAGGGGCGAAACATCTTTGAGATCATCTCCGAAAAAGACGTTCTCCTTCACCACCCCTATGAGTCTTTCGATCCTGTGATCGAATTTGTCGAGGCGGCTGCCCGCGACCCCGATGTGCTCGCCATCAAGCAGACGCTCTATCGCACCAGCGGAGCCGGGTCCCCGATTCTCAAGTCCCTGATCGCTGCTGCCGAGAGCGGAAAGCAGGTGACCGTTCTGGTAGAGCTCACGGCGCGATTCGACGAGGAACGGAATATCGGTTGGGCAAGAACTCTCGAAGAGGCCGGGGCGCATGTTCTGCACGGCCTCGAAGGGTTGAAGGTGCACGCGAAAATTACGCTGGTGGTGCGGCGCGAGCAAGCGGGAATTCGCCGGTACGTCCATGTGGGGACCGGAAACTATAACGAGCGGACCGTCCGCGTTTATACGGACTTCGGCATCCTGACAGCATCGGACGAGTTTGGCGCGGACGCCTCGGGATTCTTTAATGCGATTACAGGTTATTCCGAGCCCCCGGAATTCTATCGGCTGGTGATGGCTCCTCTTGGCATGCGCGAGAGAATCATCGCTCTGATACGCAGGGAGGCCGACCGCGCCCGGTCGGGCCAGGTCTGCGGGATCATGGCCAAGATGAATTCTCTGGTCGATTCCGTCATCATCCAGGAACTTTGCGCTGCGAGCGCTGCCGGTGTTCCTATACAGCTCAGCATTCGCGGCATCTGCTGCCTGCGCCCGGGCGTGCCAAAGGTCAGCGAGAACATACGCATCGTTTCCATCGTGGACCGCTACCTCGAGCACAGCCGGGCTTGCATCTTTCGAAACGGAGGGGACGAGGAGGTCTATCTCTCGAGCGCGGACTGGATGCCGCGCAACCTGGATAAACGCGTGGAGCTTATGTTCCCAGTCCTGGATGTCGAGAACAAGCAACGGGTTATTCAGTCCCTGGAGACGCAATTTGCCGATACCCAGAAGTCCCGGCTCCTGCTGCCAGACGGCAGCTACAAGCGCGCCAGTGCGGGAAAAGCGGAGCCTCTCCGGGCCCAGGAGTACCTCTATCAGCGGCTTCTGGAAGCGCAGCAGCGCGCAGCCACGGTGACTCCGGTTCGCTTCGTTCCCATTGAAGGCTCCAAATCATGACCATTGACCATTGATAGGCTGGCGGCGGAATTTCACGAAGCCTCAGAGCCGCGGCTGGGCTGCTCCGTACTACTAACCCGAGAATCCTTTGCTTTTTGGAAAGGATTTCTGCGCGTCCTGCTGGGAGCGCACGCATCCTGCGTGCTGGGATTTTAGAAGCGCTGACCACGCTGGAAGCGTGCGCTCCCAGGGACGACCTCTGCGTTCTCCGCGGTCCTGAGAAAAAATCGTAGCGCCGGCGTCTCGCCGGCATGTGGGCCTGGTTAACTCCCTTTGCGTCAACAGAACCGTTTGCCGGCTGGAAGCCGGCGCTACATTTTTTCTCACGACCCGCGTCTCTGCGGTGAAATCGCCTTTGGTTGCGGCTGGGCTGCTCCGTGTTTATCTGTGTTCATCTGTGGTTTCATTTTTACCGATTACACAATCGTCACTCGTCATTCCCAGATAAATCGCGAGGAACCGGCGAAGGCTGCGGCGCGCGGCTGTTGTATTCTCTCTCCACTGGCCGTGCCGCCGGACCCAATTTCCCGCGACCAGGATTCTCATGGCGCGCCCTGCGAGACTCAGCGAGGGTTCGTAGGAGAACGGAGCCAGAAAATCGTCTTGCACCCTGTCGCTTACGGCTCTCACGCAAGCCATAGGGATGGCGAACTGTGCGGCTACCTGCGCCAGCGCCGCTGTCTCCATGTCGACGATCGACGCATGAAACTTTTCTCGCAGCAGTAACTTCTGCTCGGCTCCTCCGATGATGAACCCAGATGTCAGGATCGCCCCTTGCTTCGCGGGCAGGCCCGCGAGCGTGGAACTGCCGTGGATCTCGCGGCTGCCTGCAAGCTGCCAAGTCCCCGCCATAGAGAGAAATCTCATCGAGCCGGAACCTTTATCTTCAAGGAGCAGAGAAGCTCGCTCTCCGACTACCAGATCCCCGACCTGCAGGGAAGGATCGAGAGCTCCGCCGTACCCGAGCACCAGTATCCTGGCCGGCCTCTCGGTCGAGAGGAAGAGCTTCAGGCTGTTGGCTGCGCGAGCGGGTCCCATACCGGTCTTCAGTGCCACAATAGGAAGAGAGCCGTGCATCGCTTTCCAGCCGCGCACCCCTTGAATCGCAAGGCGGCCGTTTGGGGGGCAGAGCTCCAGTACGACCTGTAACTCTTCTGCTAACGCTGCCGCGATTAGAAGCATTTGATTCAGACCTCAGACCTCAGACCTCAGACATCAGACATCAGACTTCGGGTGAACACAAGAGCAGATGTGTCTGAAGCTGGCTTCGTCCTGCGCTGAAGTCCCCGCACCGGGTGCTGTTGAGTGACGAAGACCGAAACTCCGCGGAAGGAAGCGGTCTCGCGGGCACCCCAGGGACCGCCGGTGTACGATAGAGATTCGCGGGTCTGAGGTCGAAGTCTGAGGTCGGAGGTCTGACTTGCAGGCCCGCGAGCCATCGGATATAGTCAAAACGCATGAAGAAACCTGTTCTTCTTGGTTTTCTGATACTTATAGCCTCGGTGGTGAGCCTGGGAGTGTTCTGGTCCATCGATTCGGGGAAAGCGCAGGTGGTAACGGTCACGGAGGTCAAGCTATCGGACGTGCACACCCATATCAACACCAACGGCAAGGTAGAAGCGGAGAAGGTCTTCGAGCTGCATCCGCCTCTTTCCGGGCGGTGTACCAGGATATATGTCAGGGAGGGTGCGCAATTGAAATCGGCGGATCCGGTCCTTGCCCTGGATGATTCCGCGTTAAGATCTGAACTTGCTTCGGCGCGGGCAGAACTGGCAACCGCGGAGACGGAATTGCGAAATGTCGAGCGAGGGCCGACGGCGGAGGAACTGAACCAGGCAGAGGCGGAGATCGCTCGCTACCGAATGGAAGCAGACGCGGCGCGAAAGACCTTGGAAGCCAACGAGAGGTTGCTGCAAAAAGGCGCCGTTTCGAAGTTCGAAGTGGAAGAAAGCCGGAGGGGACTGGCCCGTGCCGAGCAATCTCTGCAGTCTGCCATCACCCGGCGAGACGATATCCGAAGGAGATATGACACAGTGGACCGTCAGAGAGCCGTGGCCCGGGTGGAAGCCGCGAAATCACGCATATCCTTCCTGGAGAGCAGCATCGAGAGATCCATCTTGCGCGCCCCGGCGAGCGGAACACTCTACCAGTTCGACGTCAGGGACGGCGCGTACCTCGAGGCCGGGGCCCTGGTGGGGCTGCTGGCCGACTTGACGCGGCTTAGAGTCCGTGCCTTTGTGGATGAACCCGAGATGGGACGCGTGGCCCTGGGGAACACGGTGATCGTTCACTGGGATGCCCGGCCGCAGGAGTCTTGGAAAGGGGTGGTCGCGCATATACCTGCACAGGTCGTGGCCCGCGGCACTCGATCGGTCGCCGAGGTACTGTGCAGCATTTCAAGCCCGCAACAAACGCTCATCCCCAACATCAATGTCGATGTGGAGATTGAAACGGCGCAGGGTCCGAAAGTTCCGACTTTGCCGCGGGAGTGCGTATTTCCGGAAGGAAAAGACTACTTCGTGTGGGTGTTTCAGAATGGGCAGGCCCGGAAAAGGAAGGTGGTAACCGGAAGAGCCACCAGTACGTTTATGGAAGTAACCGGCGGTCTGTCCGTCGGAGACCGCGTGATTATTCCGGGCGACTTTTCCCTCACTGAGGGCATGAGGGTCCGCGTCGCAGAGGAATGACAAAACTGGGCACCTCGGTTCGCAGTTTATTTGGAGTGCGGCAGCGTCCTGCCGCCTTGGTCCAGCGAACCTTGCTTCGCCCAGATAAAGCGTCCTGTAAGCCGGGACGCCCTCCAAAGAGCGGTGTACTGAGCAAGAAACTCCTCTCGGTCGTTCCCCTGCTTTTTGCCGTCAGCTTGGCTCCGTCTAGCGAAACGGGTCTGAATGAGGCGGTGCGACTCTACCAGCGGGGAGAGTATCAGCAGGCGGCAGACTTGCTGGCGTCCCTCAACCGTTCTTCCCCGGACGATCCCGCCGTGCGGCTCTGGCTGGGAAAGGCTTATCTGAAAATTCACAAATGGGATGAGGCCGTGCGCGAATTGGAGCGGGCGGTGCAATTGGTTCCCTCCAGGAGCGAGTATCACCTGTGGCTGGGACGCGCATACGGTGAGAAGGCGTCCCGTGCTTTTTTTCTGAAGGCTCCGCGGTGGGCGGCAAAGGCGCGCAACGAGTTTGAAACCGCGGTGAGAATTTCTCCCGATAATATGGACGCTCGGTTCGATCTGTTGGAGTTTTATATCGACGCGCCCGGCATTATCGGCGGAGGGCGCGAACAGGCGGAGGCGCAGATTCGGGAAATCGCGCGCCTGAATCCGCGACTTGGACACACGGCCCGCGCGCGATTCTACGAGGACAAGAAGAGATGGGATCTGGCCCGGCAGGAACTTGAAAAGTCCACCCGCGAGTTTCCAGATCGACCGGAATCCTTTCTGGACCTGGCGGATTTCTGCTTAAAACAGGGAGACGCGGCCGGAGCGGAAAGCTACGCGCTGAAGGCATTGGAGCTCGATAACAAGTCGCCGCGAGGAAAATTCATACTCTCTGCGGCGCAGATACAGATGCGCAAGAGTCTGCCCGATGCGGAGAAGCGTCTCAGGGACATCGCTTCCGGACCGCTGCGCGATGACGATCCGTCTTTCGCCGAAGTGTATTACTGGCTCGGGCAGGCCCTGTTGGCACAGGGAAAACGCCCGGAGGCGCGCCACGCCTTTGAAGCGGCGCTCGGCTACGATCCGGAGCACGCCAAGGCTAAAGCCGCGCTGTCTCAGCTCGGATAGCCCTTCGTGAATTTCCGATTCAGACGGTAATTCCTGGAAGCCGCACGGAAAGGAATAAACTTAAGGCCCGAAGGCAGTACGCAGCCCGGGCCGTGAGGAAGGGAAATATTTGAAATCTCATAATTTCAAATTTGAAATGATTTGAAATTTTAAATTGCGGCCCCTGCCCTCACGGACGGACTAATTCGCTGCCGGGCCTTCGGCCATGGGTAAGCCGGACACGACAAATACTTTCGAGAAGCCACTTGTCTGAGTCCCAGTTATGAATGTAAGGGAGGCTGTCAGCTTCACGATTGACAGCCTGCGCGCGAACAAAATGCGCGCCGGCTTGACCATGCTGGGCATGGTCATCGGCACCGCTTCGATCATACTCGTCGTAACCATTGCGCTTGCCGGCCGGGATTACATTCTCCAGCAGATTCAGGGTGTGGGGTCCAATCTGATCTACCTGTATTACGAAGCCGGCGGGACGGTCTCCGGGGCCCGGTCCCTCTCCGACGACCTGACCCTTAACGACCTGGAAGCAATCCGGAGCCTGCCGAGCGTGACGACGGCCACGGCGATCCTGCAGAATCACGATCGGATCATGGTCGGCGGCGAAGAGAGGGAAGTAAATGTCATCGGGACCACTCCCGAGTATCGCAGGGTCCGCAATCTAAAGATTCTCTCGGGACGTTTCTTCGACGAAATCGACGACAGGTCTTTCAACAAGGTATGCCTGCTTACGGAAGGGCTGGCGCGAAAGCTATTCGGGAGTCTGGACGTTCGCGGCAGGAGCGTAAAGTTCTTTCAGGTGCGCTTCGCGGTAATCGGCGTGTTCAAGGAGGGTGTGGAGACCTTTGGCACATCGGAAGTCTCGGCATACTCGGCTCTGATACCCATGTCGGTGATGAGTCACTTCAACACCACAGACAAGGTCGACTTGATCTATGTCTCGGCCCGCAGCAGCGCTCTGGTTCCGGTCGCCACCGAGCAGATCAGGAGGCTGCTGGCGGAACGTCATCGATCGGGATCTTTCTATCGCGTGGAAAATCTTTCTGAGATTTTGAAGGCCGCGGAAAGGATCGCAGTGGCGATGACGATCGTGCTGTTCCTCATTGGCACGATCTCGCTCATCATCAGTGGCATTGGAATCATGAACATCATGCTGGTGACGGTCACGGAACGGACCAGAGAAATAGGCATCAAAATGGCGATCGGGGCTCGCCGCAAGGAGATCCTGTGTCAGTTCCTGGCGGAATCGATCTGCATGGCTGTAGTTGGAGGACTTGCGGGCATCCTACTCGGGGTAGCCGGACCGCTGGCGGCGAAATTCTTCACGGGATTCGATATCCCGATCTCCAGAGTCTCGATAATTCTTGCTTTTTCGCTCTCCGTGATTGTGGGCGTGATATTTGGAGTCATACCCGCGAATCGCGCTGCGAAGCTGAACCCAACGGAGGCGCTGCGTTATGAATAAAGCCAGACTCTTGCTTCTTGCTTCTGTTCTTGCCTGCGGCTCGCAGGCCCGTCCCTCCGATCGTTTTTCGATCGAGGGCCGCCTGGATGACGGCGTAATCACCCTGCAGCAGGCTATCCGGATGGCGATCGATCGCGCGCCGGAGCTGGCTGTGGCTCGGGCCCGAGCCGCCCGAGCCGGTGATGCCCTGCGGGAAGCCAGGTCGTTGAACCTGCCTCAGGTGGTTACGGGGACGGGCCTCGCTTACAATAACGGCTTCCCCCTGAGCCTGGAAGGGTCCGCTCCCTCGGTCGTTCAGGTCGGTGTCGCTCAGGCGCTGCTCAGCAAGAAGAACAAGAATCTCATCCTGGAGGCGCGGGAAAACCAGAGGGCCAGCGAAATTGGAACAGAGACGTCCCGTCAGGATCTGGCGGCCAAAACGGCGCTGGCCTACGAGGAGCTTCATCAGGGGCGCAAGCTTCTGGACTTGTGCATCGCGCGCCAGGACTCGGCCTCGAAACAGCTGCAGGTGACGGAAGCGTTGCTGGAGGCGGGCAAAATCCGCCCGGTGGATCTTACTCTTGCCCGGGCCGTCGCGGCGAATGCCTCGCAACAGTTGCTCGTCGCCCGCGAGCGGGCGCGCCTGGCCGAATCGGCGTTGAGAGACGCGCTGGGACTGGCGGGAATGCCGGAAATCAGGACCGCCGAACCTCGTATCGACGCCCAGACCCTCGAGCTTCCCCCAGAGACGCTGTACCGGCGGGCTCTCGAGACACATCCTGAAATGCAGCAGGCCGAGGCGGAGCTGAGGGCGAAAGAATTTCATGTTGCGGCCGAAAAGGGAGAATTCTTGCCGCGGCTGGACCTGGTGGGGCAATACGCCCTGTTTTCGCGCTTCAATAATTACCAGGACTTTTTCAACCGCTTCTCTCGCAGCAACTTCCTTGCCGGGCTTTCCATACAGGTCCCGGTGTTCAACGGATTCCGCACTGATGCCCGGGTGGCCCAGAGCCGGCAGGAGGTGCTGGAGGCCAGGTCCCGGCTGGAGCGCTTGAAGTCGGACCTGAAGCTGGGTGTCGAGAGAGGAGTCAGCGAGTTTCTTGTGGCCCGTGGGGCGGCGGACCTGGCTCGCCTGGAGGCCGCGGCGGCTCAAGAAAATCTTGTCGTCAATCAGGCGCAGTACGACGAAGGGCGCATTGCGACCCGAGAGCTGGAAAGCGCCCGGGCGCAGCTTCACGAGAAGGAGATCGCAGTGATCGAAGCCGAGAGGGCGCTCTGGCAACGCCAGGTCGAATTGCTTCGCCTCACCGGCATGATCTCCTCCCTCTACTGACCTTGGTGATCGATGTCCCTGAGCATGGGTACCTTCTCAAGAGGGGCTGTTCGGGTTCCCCACCAGTCTCTGACATCGTGGCGCTGGCCGCGGTGGGTGACCGCGTCATCGGGCGCAGCAAGTCCAGCGGCCCCTTCGTATTCGACACTCGCTCCAGCGAACTACACGTCTTTCGCGATCTGCCGGAAGCCCTAAGAAAGTTTTCGCCACCGCCTGAGCTGCAAAGCGCGAACAGCTTCTACATCCGTCGCCGCTGGAGGTGGCTCGATTTGGCGGCTCTGGGCATCATCGGCACGCCCGGCGCGGGGATCATATTTCTCTGGTACCGGCTTTTCATCCGTGGACCGTCCCTGATGTGATCTGCTATGAAGTACCCGGAGTTTGCGGCGTCCTGATGAAGCGGTCTTGAAAGCGGTTGCGAACATGAGCGAGAACCAGAACCGAGCGTCGCGCCCTCCCCAAGCTGCTGCCCGTGACGCAGGTTCGCGTAGTGGCGGCACGCCGAAAGCTCTTGGAGCGCGTTCGCGCTGTCAATGAAAGCGATTACTTCCTTTACAGGGTCAAGAAGGTCCTGGTCTTTGGAAGTTATCTTCAAGACCTTGACAAAGCAAATGACATTGATGTCGCGGTTGAATTTGGTACCGCGGGAGCATAATCCCGAGAGACAGGTCGTCTCAGACCGTGTTCTTATTTAAAAGGGATGAAGGAGGCGGGCCATGTTGAAAGAGTTCAAGGAATTTGCGATGCGCGGGAATGTGCTGGATATGGCCGTAGGGATTATCGTCGGCGGAGCTTTCGGCAAGATCGTCAGCTCCTTTGTGGCTGATATTCTGATGCCGCCCCTCGGGTTAGCGCTGGGAAGGGTGGATTTCGGCAGCCTGTTTCTCAATCTTTCGGGAGGCGCCTACGCTTCCCTGGAAGAGGCGAAGAAAGCCGGCGCCGCCACGCTCAATTATGGAGTGTTCATCAACACCGTCCTGGACTTTCTGATAGTGGCGTTTGCGGTCTTCTTGCTGATCAGGCAGGTCAACCGGCTCAAGAAGACGGAGCCAAAGCCCGTGGCGGCTCTCGCGACAAAAGATTGCATATACTGCTTCTCGAGCATCCCGATCAAGGCTACACGGTGCCCGCACTGCACCTCTGAGCTGAGAGCCGCGTGACCTCCTTCACCGCCGAGGCACGGAGATGGTTCCGTGTCCCCCGAGCCCCTTTGTGGCTTCGCACTTTTCGCGGTGATTTCTCTGGTGACCAAGCCCCGAGGCTCAATGGCTCAAAGAACCACCAGAGCGCAACCGGGCGATACGCTGTCGGCGCTTGAGTCCGGTGTCCATGCCGTAGAATTGTACGTCTCCCAGTTGATTGCGGACGAAATTTTCCAGTTCTTCTATTTTTGCCGCCAGTATCCGCTGCAAGAAGACGGGCACGCCATTGAAGGTTTTCCACACGATCTCTTCTTCCTCGGGATCATATTCCCATACCCCGACGAGCCGGCCGCCGGCAACTATAGCATTATTGTGAATGTTCTCCATTTCGGCGATGCGTGCCGGCCGGCCGCGCCAGTCAAGCGCCTCGGCCCCCTGGTCTTCCGGTCGAACAAATACAGCCAGGCCTCGGCGGAAATAAAGATAATTGTCGCGGAAGGGAAGAAGAGTGATCGCATCAGGCTTGAGGTGCGGCGGCTTCCTCAGCTTCGCGGCGTCGTCCTCAAAAAACCAGACAGTTTCACTCCATTCCCGCACCTTCGCCTGCGCGAGGCGGAGAGCTTTCATGGCCTTTTGCGCCTCTTTTTGATTGGTGCCCGCCCACCATGCGAATTCTTTGATCGTTGCCGGTGACGCCCAACGAAAGAATCGGCGGCAGAGCTCCTTAACGAGTGTCTCGTCGCCGCGCAGCTGTGCGACTTCCTGGGCGATGTCGTGAGGGAGGAGCTTGAAGGTAAATCGATCGGAATCGAGGCGCCGGTCTGCCGGAACGCGCTGCACAACGCCATCGACCCGCAGGTTTCGCAGGGCAAATGAAAGGGTCGTACTTTCTCCCAGCTGTTTCCCGGGATTCCCGAGGCTCCGGACGAGTTGTTGAGGCACGGAGTCGCGGATGGCTTCGAGAGTGAGCGCTTCCTCTTGCAGAACCCGAACCAGGACTTCAGACAGGACCTTCACATCGCGTTCGGTAACGGGGCAGGTTTGATAGACCTTCTCAAAATGCGGCGCGAGAGCCCGATGCGCCGACGCAAGGGCCAGAGGCAGGTCCTCGCGCGGGAGGAGCATCGTGCAGGCGCGCACAGCAAAGGCCTCAATCATACTTTCCGACTCGAATACCTCCAGGTCGACGTCGCTCCGCGTGCACCCGGGGATGCGGGCACGCAGGGCGACATAAGGGACCGAACTTCCGGCCGAGTTCATCCAGCCGCAACGCCCGACGACACCGGAGACTCCGCCAGCCAATGGCTCCGCGAGCCCCTGGCGCTCCGCCCACACGCCTCTTAACTGCTCTACTCCGATTTCAAGCACATTCGTCATCGAGCGGAGTCCCAGGCAGTCTGATTCAGAAACAGTTCTTGTAAACCCGATCGTCGACGGTCCATTGTCAGTCGTCAATTGAAATCTTCCGCCCGGCTCGCGAGGGACCTGGGGAGGGAATTGACCCCGGAAAAACTGGCGACGGATTTCACGGTGCAGCCCAGCCGCAACCAAAAGTAAAATCACACCCCACCTCGCTCTTTGGAGTGCGGCAGCAAGCTCAGCTTGCTGCCGCTTTGGTGCAGATCGAAAAGCTCCATCCCTTAAAGCGCAAGCAAGCTAAGCAAGCTTGCGCACTCCAAAGGAGAGCCGCAAAAATCTTGTAAGGAAAACACGAATTCACAGCGTAGTAGTACGAATTACACGAAGTCTTGGCTTACGGGCGGTGTATGGTGACGAGCACAAACGGGGGTGACGGAACATGGTTCAGAGGGTAACTTTTCGAAGGTTTGTTGTAGGATCTCTGGTCGCGGCTGTCCTCATTGGTGGATGCATGACAAGCGCTCGAGCCGAGACGCATCGCTTCAAACCAACCGTAGGGTATCCTACGTTCGCAAAACGCGAACCTGTACTTCATGTCAAGCCCGGCGATATCGTGGAGACGGAGACGCTCTGGGGCGAGTGGTACGAAAGGGCGGGGGGAAAATGGCCGGGCGAGGTCGGGCCATTCCATGTCGAAGGGGCGACGCCAAACGATACGCTGGCCGTGAAGATCCTTCGACTGCGACCTAACCGCGATGTCGCCGTATCGACGCACAATCCCCAGTTCGGTGTGCTGGCGGCCGACCGATGGACGCCGATGCTCACCGACCCGATTCCTGCCAAGAGATTCATCTGGAAGCTCGACCGGGGGCGGATGGTCGGTATCCTGGATCTGCCGGAGAGCCGGATGAAACGGATCGAGGTGCAACTGTCGCCCATGCTGGGACGCGTAGCGGTTGCGCCGCAGGGAGAGGAAGCTTTCGACGGGCTCTGGCCCGGATACTTCGGCGGAAACATGGACGCTTCCGACGTGCGCGAGGGCACAACCGTCTACCTGCCGATTCTTCATGAAGGCGCGCTTTTTTACTTCGGCGACGGACACGCGCTTCAGGGGGATGGCGAGATCTGCGGGTCCGGGTTGGAGACGTCCATGGATGTCACGTTTCAGTTCGACCTGATCAAGGGGAAGAAGATCGCCTGGCCCAGGCTGGAGGATTCCGAGTACATCATGGTGGCCGGCAGCGTCCGCCCGCTCCTCGACGCTTTCCGCATTGCGCAGGTCCAATTGATCCAGTGGCTCGTGGAGGAGTATGGGTTCAACAAGTGGGAAGCCTTCCAGGTGGCATCGCAGGCCGGTGTGACGCGCGTAGCCAACGCCGTAGATCCCCTCTATACAGTCGTGGCCAAATTCCCAAAAAAGTATCTGCCGAAGTGAGCGGCCAAGGGGCAGAGGGGCAGAGGGGCAGAGGGAACGGCAACGGCAAAGTCGTTGCAAAGGTATCTTGGACCGCTTCACGCTCAGAGCGCGAAGTTCCAAGGCCTCCAGGCCCACCCCGGACTCGAAATGACCAATGACCAATGACCGATGACAAATGACAAATAGATCGGATCGCATATTGCCCCCGGGGATTTGTCATCTGTCATTGGTCATTTCAAGAAATTGCCGACTTTGCCGAGGCCCTGGGGCAGAGGGTGCAAGGGAAAAAAAGCTTCGTGAACGAATGCGTCGCCTGGATTTGGTCTGAGCCCCGAGCCTTTCCCTGGGTCCCAAGCCTTTCCCTCTGCCCCTACTTCTCTGCCATACGTATCGCCCCGTCGAGACGAATCACCTCTCCGTTGAGCATGGTATTTTCAACGATGTGACGCACCAGGGCGGCGTACTCCTCGGGTTTCCCCAGGCGTTTCGGAAAGGGAACCTGCTGGCCCAAGGATTGACGCGCCGTCTCGGGGAGGTTTGCCAGAAGTGGTGTATCGAAGATTCCTGGAGCAATGGTCATCACACGGATTCCAAATCGCGCAAGTTCCCGGGCAATGGGTAGGGCCATCGATACGATCCCTCCTTTCGAAGCCGAGTAAGCCGCCTGGCCAATCTGCCCGTCAAAAGCGGCCACCGACGCTGTATTGACGATCACTCCCCGCTCGCCGTCGGCCAGCGGCGGCGCTTCCGCGATGGCCGCGGCAGCGAGGCGAAGGACGTTGAACGTCCCAATCAGATTCACCTGGATTACCTTCAGGAACAGACTCAAGGAGTGTGGACCGGCCTTTCCCAGGACACGCTCGGCGGATCCGATTCCCGCGCAGTTGACCGCCCCTCTGAGGCTCCCGAACGAGTCCAGTGCGGTTCTTACAGCATTTTGCACACTCGATTCCTCGGTCACGTCCGTCTGAACAAACTGAACGCGGGGCGCCAACTCTTGCACAACTCTCTTCGCTCCTTCCGGGTCAAGGTCGGCGATCACGACGTTGCCTCCTGATTGCGCAAGCAGACGAACCGTCGCCGCCCCCAGTCCCGAGCTCCCGCCACTTACCAGAAACGTGCTTTCCCTTATTTGCATGCCTCGCCCTCGCAGTCTTTTTTTGCACCATCTGTTTATCATCCCGCCTAGCCGGACGCCAAATCAATCTCGTGTGGCAAGGATTTTCCGTCACATGACCAATGACAAATGACAAATGAACAATGACAAATAGAAGTCAGAAGTCCGGACAACGAAGTGCGATTTGTCATTTTTCATTGGTCATTGGCCATTTGTCATTATTTGCCAAATCTCTCTCTGCGTACTCCGCGTCTCTGCGGTGAGGCTTTTGGGGTTACGGCTGGGCTGCCCTGTGTTTATCTGTGGTTTGCTTTTAGTTGTGGTTGTAACCGCGCTTGCTGAGGGATTACTGACACTGCCTGCGTCAGGCCTATCCAAGCGGACTGTCCACTGTTCAGATAGATGCCGTATGTATTTATTACGGTATGCAACCCGATCATCGACAAGGAGTTGGTGAAATCTTGCTTCTTGGCTGTTAAATGTATGGACTCTGCCCGACTGGCTGGCCCTGCGGCTCGTGTGACAGAAGTAGGACATAACTGGCTTATTCTTAGCAGGTTATGGCCTGTTTTTGGTGAGTACAGAGGATTGGCACGGAACCTGCAGTTAAACCGGCTTGTGCCTTAGGACACTGAGTCGAAAGGCACAAGGAGGACTTGAATGAAACGCGATCGATCTGTTGGGTTGGGTTTGTTGGTTCTGGTTTTGGGTGCGGTGCCGGCGTGGGCGAGTGAGTCGAAGGGGTCGCCTGTTGGGCCGGAGAGTTCGAGTATCACCGACGACAAGATCTTGCTTGAGGCCGGACGGCAGATACGACGCTATGCCTTCTACAGCATATTCGACAACGTGCTGCTTGAGGCGCGAGACGGTCGCGTGGTGGTGTCCGGAGAGGTGATGCATCCGTGGCGCAGCAAGGACATCGAGCGCATCGTGCTGCGGATTTCGGGAGTACGGTCTGTCGAGAACCGTCTCGAGGTTTTGCCTCTGTCTCCCTTTGATGATGAGATTCGTTACCGCGTGGCCCGAGCCATCTACAAGGACCCGGGCCTGCAGCGCTACGGGATTCAGGCCAACCCGCCTATTCACATAGTCGTCAGGAACGGTAATGTGACCTTGACGGGAGTGGTCCACACCTTGTTGGAGAAGGCGCTGGCAGAGAGAGCGGCACGTTTTGCGGCGACGTATTTTGGTTTGGAGAACAAGCTTCTCGTGGAGACCGAGATGCGGCGGGCCGCGAGCTGAAAATCGAAGGGACGCGAATCAACTCTACCGCAGTATCACACTTCCCC
>Ga0137380_10002943_pt1 | contig 14641 bp, 8 predicted proteins | sample SagtaG_17_FD_104809 | JGI IMG/M metagenome (GOLD analysis project Ga0137380, IMG submission 104809) | Vadose zone soil microbial communities from Sagehorn Ranch, Mendocino, California, USA - Sage2_L_100_16 metaG | ecosystem: Environmental > Terrestrial > Soil > Vadose zone | place: USA...
AAGCCATCGTACCGGCCTTCCCTGCCATATCAAAAGCAGCGCCGCTATGTATGCGCAGCTTCAGCAGAACGTTTTGGTCGCCTGGGCGTGACCAGAGCAGGATACGCAAACCATTCAACAACTGGTCGCGGTGCGGCTCGGACGTCTGGGCGAAAGCGGCGGGCGTGTGCAGGCCCGCCACCAGGCAGACCAGGGCAACAGTGAATGCATTTCTGGCCGTGCGACGGAGGGCGTTGACTGGGTTCATAGAATCCTTTATCCGGCAAACGGCAGCGACTGCGCCTCGAAGCTTGATGAATCCTGCCGCGAATCAAAGGGAAAAGGGAACAAAAACATCTTAGATGCGGGACATTAGCTCGTCAACCGTTTGCGCCTTACCTGCATCCAACCGTACGATTCGAGGACGAGGCGGCTGCCGGCAATCTGTCTGCCTAATGAAAACTAAACGGTAGTATAATCCGAGGCTGGGTGCAGTATTTAATCGCCTCAGGCCGCGGTAATAGAAAAAAGTCAAGTGGAACGCCGTATCTTTTAGCTGTTTGGCGGTAATACTGGTAGGAGCGAGTCCTACAGGATCGAGTGCTTGTTTGCCAGATAGGATCACAGACGAACTTTTGCTTGCAAGGGCAGGAGGCGGCGATCAAGCAGCTTTTCTCCTTCTGTATGAGCGCCATCGGAATTCGATCTTTCGGTTCTTGTATCGGCTTTTAGGATCTGTCGAAATGGCTGAAGATATTACGCACGATTGTTTCTTAAGCTTAATTAAGAAGCCTGAGAATTTTAACCCCGCACGTGCTTCGTTGCGGACTTATCTCTACTCGGCCGCAAGAAACCTGGCGATGAAACAGTTTCGCAATTCTGGCCGGGAAGCAGCCCTTGACGATCTGATCGAGGAGCCGCCAATTCCCAGGAGACAAGAGCCCCTCCGCAGACTGCTCGATGAAGAGTTGACTGCAAAGGTGCGAGAGGCGGTATCGAACCTGCCGCCGTTGCAGCGTGAGGCGTTAGTCCTCTTTGAGTATGAAGAGTTGCCATTGAGCGAGATTGCCACCGTTGTGGGAACCGATGTTGGCGTCGTTAAGTCGCGGTTGCATCGGGCCCGCGAGCGGCTAAGGAATTCGCTCGCGCCATATTTGAATAGTAACCCGGACTTTGTTACTTTGGAGAAGGCTTGAAATGAGCAATAATGAGCCACAGGAGCAGTTCGTATCGGAAGATGAGCTTAGAGAGTTGCTGGACCGCTGGCAGGTGCCCGAGCCTTCCAGGTCGCTCGACAAGCGGGTCGCCTCGAGTTATCTCAGGCAGATAAGCGCGACAATCGCTCCAGGAAATTCAATACTGCTTCCGCAAGGAAATTATGAGGTTGTAACGATGAAGTTTTGTTCTACCTGTCAGGACGAGTTCGCGGACAAATTCAGTTTCTGTCCCGTTGATGGCACACCACTGAGCCCAGTGGTCGCGCAACATGAAGAGTCTGTCATAACCGCAATCCCTGACAACGGCGCGGCGGATCCAACTAACGAGCCAGAGCCTATGTTTCGTGGCGAACCGGCTTTCGCGGGTGCCGCTGCTTCGTCGGCTGTGGTGCCGCGTGGCGAATACCATCTGACGATTATGGACGATGTTGGTCTGGCGCGTCGCCTGGCTCACGAATTAAAGGACGTCGCGCACCAGTACGAGCTGACGTGGCCCGAGTTCAAACGCGATCCGATTGGCTTTATTAAGCGGTCGGCGCAGGGCTATGGGCAAATGGCCGGGCGCGTCTTTGCTAACCGCAATGTGACTATCGCGTTGTTGGGCGCGGTATTAGCGATGGTGGCCCTGGTGGGCGGCGTTACTTTAATGGATCGCACACAATCACCCTGGGCTCCGCGTCTGGCGCTGGCGATTTTTGCGGTCGCCGCCGTCTGCGCCCTCATAGGCATACTCGCAACCTGGCTAGGCGCTCAATCGTCAGATGCCAAGCCGGCGGTCGCGGGCATCGTGGCTGCGTTTGGAGTATTCCTTGTGCTGGTGGGGGGGATACTTCTCTTAGGTCTAATCCCACGCGGAAATGCCCAGAGTGAATCGCGCGACAATGACCTTGTGGTCCAGCAGATGATCGACATTCCTGAGAATCAGCCGACGCCGGATCCCGGTACTGCCGGTATGGCCAAAGGTTCTGGCGGTGGCAGCAAGCCTAAACAAGAGAAGGCCGCTGGTGGCGGTGGCGGCGGTCGTGAAGAGCAGAAACCGGCTTCGACGGGCAAGCTGCCTCAAGCAGATCTTCGTATACCTCAGGTCGTTGCGCCGGATCCTCATCCGCCTGTGATTAAGAATCCGGTGTTGCCGGTAGCAGCAAGCCTGGATGCGGATCCGAAGTTGTTCCCGCCCGACCCGCGCAATCTTCCTTACGGCGATCCAAAGTCAAAGAGCAAAGATACCTCGTCAGGTCCAGGCACAGGTAACGGCATCGGCACAGGAACCGGTGGCGGCGTCGGGCCGGGTCAAGGCGGCGGATATGGTCCAGGCCGTGGCGGTAACACCGGCGGCGGAGACAGGAATGAAGGCGGCGGTGGACCCGGCGGCGGTGGTGGTGGGACTGATTACAATCGTGTCTTCAACGGCAGGGATGTCACGCAAAAAGCGCGCGTGTTGGAAAAGCCCGAGCCGACGTACACCGAATCCGCGCGAAAGAATCAGATTACTGGCACGGTTGTTTTGAGCGTGATCTTTACTTCGGGAGGACAGGTGACCCAGATTCGCGCAATTAAGGAACTGCCTGACGGGTTGACAGAGAAAGCGATTGCGGCGGCCCGTCAGATCAGATTCATTCCGGCAATGAAAGACGGGCATGCAGTCTCGATGTACATGCACCTGGAATACAACTTCAATCTGTATTAAGAGCGGATAAACTCGGTATAAACGAACGCGGCGTCAGTTGCAAAACCGGCGCCGCTCGTTTTTATGCCGTGATGGAACTACTGCTCTAGATCGACCGCTCAACGAATCGCCTGATACGCTGGACGCCTTCTTTCAACTGGGCCATCGACGTGGCGTAAGAGATTCGGATATAGCCTTCACTGCCAAAACCCGCGCCATCGGTCACCACGGTTTGCTCCTCGTCTAACAGCGCTCGGGCAAATTCATCTGACGTTTTGATCTGGCCCCGTAAACAGCCGCGCACATTCGGGAAAGCATAAAACGCACCCTCAGGTTCATTGCAAGTGATTCCGGGAATCTCTCGCAAAGCCTCGAGCAGCCAGGCGCGCCTGGCGGTGTATTCGTCGAGCATTGTAGCAACCGATTCTTGCGGACCTCGAAGCGCTTCCGTAGCTGCCCACTGCGCAATTGAAGTAGGGTTGCTGGTGGAATGGCTCTGCACCATCAGCATGGCCCGCGTCCACTCGGCTGAAGCCAGCGAATAGCCCATACGCCAACCCGTCATCGCGTAAGTCTTGGAAAACGATCCGGCGACGCACAACTGCGTGCGCAGCTCCGCAGGCAAACCCGCGGCGCTAAATACCTGCCCCGGAGGATAGACAAAGCGCAAGTAGCATTCGTCAGAAACTGCGTAGATGCCGCGGTCGCTCAGCAGTTCCATGATCCGTTTGAACTCTGCTGGCGGAATTACGCGCCCGGAAGGATTACAGGGCGAGTTCAGGAGGATTGCTTTGGTGCGCGGTGTGATTGCGCGCTCGATCATTTCAAGCGTCAACAGGAACCCCGTCTCTTCGGTTTCGATGAATACCGGAGTGCCACCAGCGAATACTACTATCTCGGGAAACGTCACCCAGTAAGGCTTGGGAATCAAGACTTCGTCGCCCGGATTAATCAGTGAAACTATTGCGTTGAAGAGCGCTTGCTTGCCGCCCGATGTCGCCATGACCTCTGTGCGCTGGTAGTTTGCGCCAAATTCGCGCGCGTAAAAATCGATAATCGCTTCCTGCAGCTCACGCGTCCCCGCCGTTGGCGTGTATTTCGTCTTGCCCGCACGCATCGCTTCCGCGGCGGCGCGTTTGATGTTTTCAGGCGTGTCGAAATCCGGTTCACCGGCGCCAAAGTCGACTACATTCGCGCCCGCCGTCCGCAACGCATCAGCCGCCTGCATCGCTGCCAGGGTCGACGAGGGCTTCATCCTGGAAACATTTTTCGAGACGGGAAAGGGCGAGCTTGCGGGTTGCGTCATCACCGATTGTTGGTCCTCTTGAAGACCGAAGTATAGCATGCGCTCTTTCCGGTCCCGACTTAACTAACCCTTTGCGACTTTCTCTTTCATGCGAGCCTCAACCAGCGGCGGCACTAGTCCTCCAAGCTCCCCGCCCAGCAGAAAGACCTCTTTGACGAGCCGCGAGCTGACATAAGAATATGCCTCCGCAGGCATCATGAAGACGGTTTCGATCGTCGGCTCCAGGCGGCGGTTCATCAGGGCCATCTGCAGCTCGTACTCGTAATCGGAAATCGCGCGGATGCCGCGAACAATCGCGTGGGCCTGCCGGGCCACCGCATATTGGACGAGCAGCCCCTCGAACGAATCGACGCGAAGCCGGCACGAACCGTGCTCAATCTCTTCGAGGACTTGGGCGAGCATCTCCTGGCGCTCTTCGATCGTAAAGAACGGCGTCTTTTCCGGATTCACCAGAATGGCGATGATGATTTCATCAAAGAGCTTGCAGCCTCGCTCAATGATGTCGAGGTGGCCGTTGGTCACCGGGTCGAAAGAGCCTGGATAGATGGCGCGTCGCATGAGCCGATTGCCCCTACATACTGCTTTATCTTGACACTTAGCGCAAGCGATGTTTCAATAACCTTCGACAAACGTGGTGAGTTAAGGCGACTTGCGGCCACGTAAAATAATCCGCTAAACAGCTCGGCACGCTTTCTTAACCAGGTTTGATGAAAAGCCCCGCGTTGTTTCAGCGCGGGGCTTTAGTTGTTTCTCGATTCCGGATGTGTTCTTGATGAAAACTTTTCTCGACACTCTAAGAGACCGCATCGTCGTCTTTGACGGCGCGATGGGTACGAATCTGCAAGTGCAGAACTTAACGTTGGACGACTTTGGCGGTCTGCGGTTCGAGGGCTGTAACGAACATCTGCTAATCACGCGACCCGACGCGGTCGAAAAAGTGCACGCCGGGTTTCTCGACGTCGGGTGCGATGTGATTGAGACCAACTCGTTCAACGGCACACCTGTTGATTTCAGCGAGTACGGGATCGGGGATCAGGCCTACGACATGAATGTCAAAGCCGCACGCCTGGCAAAACGAATTGCCGGGGACTATTCAACGCAAGAGAAGCCGCGTTGGGTGGCCGGCTCGATGGGGCCCGGGCGCAAACTGCCGACGCTTGGTCACATCTCCTTTGTTGACCTCCGCGCGGCCTATCGTGAACAGGTGCGCGGCTTGATCGACGGCGGTGTCGATCTTCTGATTGTCGAGACCTGCCAGGACTTGCTGCAAACAAAAGCGGCGCTCGCGGCGATTTTTGATCATTTCAAAGAGACCCACACACGCGTCCCTGTGATCGCGCAGGTGACCATCGAAGTGTTCGGCACGATGCTTAACGGCACAGAGATCGGCGCGGCGCTGACGGCGCTCGCTCCGTTTCCAATCGACATTATCGGCATGAATTGCGGCACTGGACCGCGCCACATGACCGAGAGTATTCGTTACCTTTGCGAGAATGCGCCGCTGCCTGTCTCGGTGCTTCCGAATGCCGGTTTGCCTTCAGTCAAAGAGGGCAAGATGCACTACGACGAGACGCCCGAAACTTTCACGGCGCAAGTCGTTCACTTCGCCAGGGACTTGGGCGTCAACGTCGTGGGGGGTTGTTGCGGCACGACGCCTGCGCACTTGAAGCTGGTCGTCGAAGCAATGCAGAACATAACGCCGAGGCCGCACGGGGCCAAACTAATTCCGGCTGCGTCGTCCATCTACTTCCAACAGCCCTACGTGCAAGACGCGTCGTTCCTTATTGTTGGCGAGCGCGTCAACGCCAGCGGCTCAAAGAAAATGCGGGACCTGTTGAATGCTGAAGACTGGGATGGCCTCGTTTCGCTGGCGAAGGACCAGGAGCGCGAAGGCGCACACGTGCTGGACGTGAACGTCGATTTTGTTGGCCGCGACGGCGAGCGTGATATGCACGAGCTGGCCTCTCGTCTGGTGACCAACATCAAGCTTCCGCTGATGTTCGATTCCACCGAATGGCAGAAGATGGAAGCCGGGCTGCAACACGCGGGCGGCAAATGCATTCTGAATTCGACCAACTATGAAGACGGCGTGCCGCGATTTATCAAAGTGATCGAGCTCGCGAAGTATTACGGCGCCAGCGTGGTCATCGGCACGATCGACGAAGAGGGCATGGCCCGCACGCGCGAAGGAAAACTGAAGATAGCTAAGCGCGCCTATGAACAGGCGACTTCGGAACTGGGCTTGCCCGCGTCGGACATTTTTTTCGATTCGCTGGCACTACCGATCTCCACCGGCATCGAAGAAGACCGCCGCAATGCCCTCGAAACTATCGAAGGCATCAAGCAAATCAAGGCTGAACTGCCGGGCTGCTTCACGATTCTGGGGGTTTCGAACATCTCGTTCGGCCTGAATCCTGCGTCGCGTGTGGTGCTCAACTCTGTCTTCCTTCACGATGCAGTAGAAGCAGGTCTCGATGCCGCGATTGTAAACGCCAGCAAGATCGAACCGTTGAATCGCATCGGCGAACAAGAGTTGAGAGTTGCGCGCGAGTTGATTTATGACCAGCGCCGGTTTAAGGGTGACGTTTGCACCTACGATCCGCTTACCGAATTCACAAAGCTCTTTGAAGGAGTGAAAGCGAAGAGCGCGCAGAAAGCCAGCAAGGGCGAGACGGTTGAAGAGCGTCTCAAGAACCACATCATCGACGGCGAAAAGATTGGCCTTGAAGACGAGTTGAAGACCGCGCTTGAGAGTTACCCGGCGCTCGATATCATCAACAACATCCTGCTTGAAGGCATGAAAGTGGTCGGCGATCTCTTTGGCAGCGGGCAGATGCAATTGCCGTTTGTTTTGCAATCAGCCGAAGCGATGAAAGCCGCGGTGCGTTTCCTCGAACCTTTCATGGAAAAGAAGGGCGGTGCAACGGCCAAAGGCACCATGGTGCTCGCTACCGTCAAGGGTGACGTGCACGACATCGGCAAGAACCTGGTCGATATAATTCTGACGAACAATGGCTACAAAGTCGTAAATCTCGGCATCAAGCAGCCGATTGACAACATTCTCAAGGCCTCTGAGGAGCATCAGGCGGACGCGATCGGCATGAGCGGCCTGCTGGTGAAATCGACGCTCATCATGAAAGAGAATCTCGAGGTGATGAACGAGCGCGGCATCAACGTGCCGGTCGTTCTCGGCGGTGCTGCCCTGACGCGCCGTTATGTCGAGGACGACTTGAAGTCGCTCTACAAGGGCCGGCTCTTCTACGCGCGCGATGCGTTTGCGGGCCTGCACACGATGGACAAACTCACCGGTGGCAATGGCCGCGAAGAATTGAGCGGAGAAACCCTGAAGGCCGTAGCGGCAGTTACAGCGACCGGTGAGGATGCAGAGGACTTAGTTGGCGAAGAGGCCAAGCTGGGCATTCACAAATCTCTAAAGCCGCGCGCGGTTGCCAAAACTACCGGCGACACAACACACACTAAGCGATCCGACGTGAGCGCGGAGGTGCCGATACCTGAAGCGCCGTTTTACGGATCGCGCGTGGTCGAAGATGTATCGCTCGACGAAGTGTTCGCTTTCGTTAATGAAACTGCGCTGTTCAAGGGTCAGTGGCAATTCAAGCAGGGTAGAAAACCCGCGGACGAATACCAGATGCTCGTCCGCGAAATGGTGCGGCCAGTCTATGAAGAGCTGAAAGAACGTTCCAAACGTGAGCAGCTTCTCGTTCCGCGCGTGGTCTATGGATACTTTCCTTGCCGGTCAGAAGGGAATGATCTCGTCATCTACCACGATGATAAGACAACTGAGCGTACCCGCTTCACGTTTCCGCGTCAGCCCGGAGGCAAGCGCCTTTGTCTCGCGGATTTCTTTCGGTCAATGGATTCTGGCAAGATTGACATAGTCGCATTTCATCTTGTAACGATGGGCCGACGCGCGAGTCAATATGCGCAGGAACTTTTCAAGTCAGACAACTACGCAGACTATCTCTATTTTCACGGCTTGAGCGTGGAGAGCGCCGAGGCGCTCGCGGAGTTCTGGCACAAACGCATCCGCGAAGAGCTGGGCATCGCCGGAAACGATGCAAAGGAATTGACCAAACTCTTTCACCAAAACTATCAGGGCTCGCGCTACAGCTTTGGCTATCCGGCATGTCCGAGCCTCGAAGACCAGGCGAAACTATTCGAGCTCCTCGATCCGGCGCGCATCGACGTTGAACTAACGGAAGAATTTCAACTCGATCCCGAACAGTCAACCTCGGCGATCATCGTCCATCATCCGGAAGCGAAGTACTTTTCGATTGAGTAACATTTTTGATGGCATTGTCAATTATGAATTTGGTATGTTTTGCGGCTTTGCCGCCGCCCAGTGTGGAAAGGCTGAGCCTCTCCACCACACATCATCTATGTTTAGGAGGCTGCGCCTCCCTCAGAGGCACAGCCTCTTTCTGAATTAATACCACACGGAAAGCCACAGGCTTTCCGCACTGTGCGGCGGCAAAGCCGCAGTCGTAAGTTGCGCGATCAAATCCAAACGCTTTCCAGCTTCCCATCCGAGATCGGCGGAGCAGCGACACCGCTCGCTGACCCCACTCCCGAAGAGATCGATGTTTTATCTCCGTTTGAGCGCTTTGCCTTCCGGCTGGTCCGCCGCATGAACCAGGGCCGTTGGAAGCGCTTCTGGACTTGGTGCCAGAGGGTTTTTGGCGCGGGATGGATTCACATCTCTACCTACAACCTCATGAACGTTTATGGTCTTGAGCATATCGAGGATGCGGATCGGACCAAGCCGATTCTGCTGGTTGCCAATCATCGCTCGTTCTTTGACATGTATACGGTATCAACGGCGCTCTTCCGTAATACAAAGTGGCGGAAGCGACTCTTCTTTCCGGTGCGTGGGCGGTTCTTCTATCAATCGTTTGCGGGACTCTTCGTTAATCTGATCATGGGCTGGTGGTCGATGTATCCTCCCTTTTTTGCGTCGGGAGAAAACCCGATTCCCGAGAAGCGCGCGTTTGACAAGTATTCCATGCGTCTGCTCGCTGAGTTGTGTCGCAACGGCGCGGGCAACGTGATCGGTTTTCATCCCGAAGGCACGCGCAACAAGAGTGCCGATCCCTATTCGTATCTGCCCGGGCAACCCGGGGTGGGTAAACTGATCAAGGATGCATCGCCACAAGTAATACCAGTTTTCATCGCCGGACTGGGCAATAACCTTCCCAAGCAGGTCCTGGGTAACTGGACCGGCGGTGAACACATTCGCATCCATTTTGGTCCACAACTCGATCTCGTCGAGCAGTTGGCAAAGCCAGACCGCATTAGAACGTACAAAGAGATTGGCGATTTCGTTATGAGCAAGATCGCCGAGCTTGGTGAGCAGGATCGAAAGCTGTATGAAAAACCGTAGGGGCGAACCTGTGTGTTCGCCCTCGCGTTCATGTTGGCGCCCAAATAGGGCGGACACGCAGGTCCGCCCCTACTAATTACATGTCACTGCCTTTAGTCATCGTCAACGCTGAATCCGCCGGCGGCGCAACCCGCGACGCGTGGCCCAGGATTGCCAGCGACCTGCGGGCGCATTTTGGCTCGTTTACAACCGCTTTCACCGCAAAGGCTGGTGACGGAACTACGCTGGCTGCCGAAGCTGCACGCAAAGGCGCAAAGTTGATCATCGCCTGCGGTGGCGACGGCACAATCTCGGAAGTGGCAAACGGAATTCTGCATTCCGGTAAAGATGCCGAACTCGGAATACTGCCACGCGGCACCGGTGGTGACTTTCGTCGCACGCTGGGCATTCCGGTACGTACGCGCGATGCGGCAAAGACTCTGCGCGAGGGAAAGACACGCGCGATCGATGTTGGCCGCGTGACTTTCATCAATCACGAAGGCGCGCAGGACACGAGATACTTGCTCGGCATGGCATCATTTGGCATGAGCCCTGCGGTGATTGATCGTGTGCGAGAGGGCGGCCCGGAATGGCTGCCCTCAAACGCGCCGAAATGGCTGACAGGCCGCATCGCTTACGGCGCGTCGATGCTGCGAACAGCAATGTCTTCGCCAAAGACCAGAGTAGTCATCCAACTCGATGACAGGACCGAACAACATCTAACGATAGCCAATGTGTGTATCGCCAATGCGCGCTATTTTGGCGGCGGAATGAAGATCGCACCCGGCGCAAAGTTAACCGACGGCCAGTTGGACGTGATCACAATCGGCGATCTGGGCGCTTTGAGGATTCTCACCAACGCGCCGCGCATTTACATGGGCACGCATCTCCGTCTGGACGACGTGCACCGTGCATTGGCGAAGAAGATCGTGGCGCGCCCGGCGAACAAGAACACGCAGGTGGCTATCGAAGTCGATGGCGAACTTCCTGGCTATCTGCCGGCGACATTCCAGGTTGTTCCGAAAGCTTTGCGCGTGCGCTGCCCGCAAGAGAAACGCTAGACTCCGAATCTGGACTCCGAATTAGAGGGCCGCGTCCGGGCTAACTGATTTGTGATTTACCGTTCACGTCAGGCTGAGTAAGATGTACCTTCCGATCTTCCCGAGGTGCTGATGAATAAAACCAGACTGGCCTTAATCCTATTGCTTTGCGCGTTTGTTACAGGCGCCCGACCACTTGCCACGACTGGCGTTGTTCGTGCCGCGCTAACAGCTGGCCTGGGATCGGCGCCTCTTGATGACTCGCAGCTCGCTAATTCAGTAACTATATACCGTGATGCGTATGGCGTGCCTCACGTCTTTGGACGGACCGATGCCGGCGCCGTGTTCGGTTTTGCCTACGCGCAAGCTGAAGACAACTTTTGGCGGATCGAGGAGAATTTCATTTTGGCGCTGGGTCGAGCATCCGAATTATATGGCGAGAAGACGCTCGATGAGGATCGATTGAACCACGCGCTTGAAATCCCGCGTCTGGCACGAGAAGAGTATCAACGGCTAGATCCGCGAACGCGTTCCCTTTGCGACGCTTTCGCCGCCGGCCTCAATTACTACCTGGCCCACCATTCGGAGGTGCATCCTCGAATCCTTGTTCACATGGAGCCGTGGTTCACGCTCGCCTTCATCCGCTACAACTACTATCAGAACGGATATGCGCGAGACCCGATCCTGTCGTCGAGCAAATTGCAAACAGCCCGCGACGAACGAGGGCTGAACGCAAACGTGGGGTCGAATGGGTGGGTCATTGGGCCATCGAAAAGCAAGACGGGTAACGCTATGCTGCTGATCAATCCCCACCTCCCGTTCTTCGGGTCGGGACAAGTCTATGAGGGTCACGTGCACAGCGATGAAGGCTGGGACTTTACGGGCTACACCCGTTTTGGATTTCCATTTCCCTATTGCGGACACAATGATGACCTGGGTTGGGTGAGCACCGACAACGCCGCCGACGAAGAGGACGTATACGCCGAAACCTTCGATGATCCAGCACGCCCACTCGCTTACCGCTACGGCAGTGGCTATCGGCTCGCCACCGAGCACACCGAAGAGATCAGCATCAGGGCCGGCGCCGGCATAGAGGTTCGTCGCTTCAAGATGCTCAAAACTCATCATGGTCCAGTCTTGTCAGCGCGCGACGGCAAGCTGTTGGCGATTCGTATGGCCAAGTTCGATGGCGACGGTTGGCTCAAAGAGTGGTATGAGATGACCAGGGCCAAATCTCTTGCCGAGTTCAAGAGCGCGCTATCGCCGCTTAATATGCTATTCGGCAACGTCATGTATGCCGATCGCCGCGGCAACACTTTTTACCTCTATAATGCCGCCATACCGCGCCGCGACCCCAAGTTTGATTGGACGAAAGTAGTTGACGGGAGTGATCCGGCTACCGAATGGCAGGGCTATCACACGATGGCGGAGCTGCCGCAGTTAACGAATCCGAAAACGGGCTGGATGCAAAACTGCAACACCACGCCGTTCCTGCTGACCTCGGAAGGTAATCCGCAGGCCACGAGTTATCCAAAATACATGGTCCAGGAAGGCGACAATCCTCGTGGCCGCATCGCGCGACGCATTCTCTCGACGACACCGACTTTCACTTTTGAAGAGTGGACTCGCAAGGCTTTTGATACCCATGTGATCGGTGCGGACGAGCGGTTGCCACAATTCCTTGCCGAACTCAAAAAGCGCGTTATCCCTGACAGTGCGGACATCCGGCCCGATGGAACGATTGGCCAGGGCACGAGCACCGTTCAAGCGGCGCGTTTGCGCGAAGCCTACGATGAACTTGCGCGCTGGGATCATCGCAGCACGTCGGATTCCATCGCGATGACACTGTTCAGTATGTGGCGAGGCCGGCTTTCCGCCAGAGGAGCGCCAACAGCAGTCACAGCGGAAAGACGTGTGGCAGCTCTGTCGGAAGTACTCGACACACTCACGGAGCGCTTCGGCACCTGGCGCGTCGGCTGGGGCGAAATCAACCGGCTCCAGCGCCCGGATGAGAGTAAGGGCGAAGCGTTTCTGGATGAGCGGCCCAGCCTGGCTATCCCTGGAGTCAACGGCGGCGATGGCGCCGTCTATACGTTTTATGCGGGCCCCGCGCCGGGCCAGAAACGTTTTTATGGAGTGGCCGGCGGGACCTACATCAGCGTGGTGGAGTTTGGGCCGCGGGTGCGCGCCCTTTCGGTCCACGTATTCGGCGCCAGTGGTCACCCAGAGAGCCGGCACTATATGGACCAGGCGGCCTTGTACGCGCGCGGAGAATTCAAACCCGCCTGGTTCACCCTAAACGAGATTCGCGCCAACCTGGAAGCCGCCTACCATCCCGGCGAAGAGCGGAGGCTGTAGCCCGTTAACGCTTGTTTTGAGAAAAAACATGGCGAGCACCTACGATGAAGTGTACGCCCGCTGGCAGCGAGATCCCGAAGCCTTCTGGGCCGAAGCCGCAGAGGCAGTCCACTGGTATAGGAAATGGGACAACGTACTCGATGACTCACATCCGCCCTCCTATCGTTGGTTCACCGGCGGTGTCGTAAATACTTGCTACAACGCACTGGATGTCCACGTCGAGCAAGGCCACGGCGATCAGCCCGCGCTCATCTACGACAGTCCCGTCACTGCGACCATCAAGACTTTCACCTACCGCGAGTTGCTGAATGAAGTCGCCCATCTCGCCGGCGTCTTGGCAGCCCAGGGAGTCGTGAAGGGCGATCGCGTCATCATCTACATGCCGATGGTGCCCGAGACGGTGATCGCCATGCTGGCCTGCGCGCGCATCGGCGCCGTTCATTCGGTAGTGTTCGGCGGCTTTGCCGCGCACGAGCTGGCCACGCGCATCGACGATGCGCAGCCGAAGGTAATCCTCTCCGCCTCTTGCGGCATCGAGGTGGATCGAGTCGTTGCATACAAGCCGCTCCTGGACGAAGCCATCGAGACCGCAAGAGTGAAACCCACAGCGTGCATCGTTCTCCAACGGCCGCAGGCTAAGGCTTCGATGGTCGAAGGCTGCGATCTCGATTGGGCTGAACTTCTAAAGCACGCAAAGCCGGTTGATTGCGTGCCGGTTGCCGCGACGGATCCGCTTTACATCCTTTACACCTCGGGCACGACGGGAATCCCCAAAGGCGTTGTGCGCGATAACGGCGGACATCTGGTGGCGCTGAAGTGGAGTATGAAGAACGTCTATGGTGTCGAGCCGGGCGAGGTCTTTTGGGCGGCTTCGGATTTGGGCTGGGCCGTCGGGCACTCCTACATAGTTTATGGTCCACTCTTCAACGGCAACACGACCGTGCTGTACGAAGGCAAGCCCGTGGGCACTCCCGATCCGGGAGCTTTCTGGCGCGTGATTTCCCAGCATCGCGTCTGCGCGTTCTTTACGGCGCCGACCGCCTTTCGCGCCGTCAAACGCGAAGACGCAAACGGCGAATACATCCGTCACTGTGATCTTCGTTCTTTGCGCACGCTTTTTCTCGCCGGCGAGCGCTGCGACCCAGACACGCTTCGTTGGGCCGAGAATATACTCAATGTTCCCGTCATTGATCACTGGTGGCAGACCGAAACCGGCTGGCCCGTCGGCGCAAACTGCGTCGGCCTCGGCGCATTGCCAATAAAGCCAGGCTCATGCACGAAAGCAGTGCCTGGCTATGACGTGCGCGCGTTGGACGACAGCGGGGTTGAGGTAAGAAAGGGCCAGATCGGAAACATCGTGATACGACTTCCTTTGCCGCCTGGATGCTTACCCACTCTATGGAACAACGACGAGGGTTTTCAGAAGTCTTATCTGACGGAATATCCCGGCTACTACCAGACGGCCGACGCGGGTTTCATCGACGAAGATGACTACATCTGGATCATGAGTCGCACCGACGACATCATCAACGTTGCCGGACATCGTTTGTCAACGGGCGGCATAGAAGAAGTGCTCGCCTCCCACCCCGACGTTGCCGAATGCGCCGTCGTCGGAGTGTCCGATAAGATTAAAGGCGAAGTGCCTTTGGGTCTGGTCTGTTTAAAGGCCGGCGTCGACCGTCCTCACAAAGACAT
>Ga0137380_10002955_pt1 | contig 14625 bp, 16 predicted proteins | sample SagtaG_17_FD_104809 | JGI IMG/M metagenome (GOLD analysis project Ga0137380, IMG submission 104809) | Vadose zone soil microbial communities from Sagehorn Ranch, Mendocino, California, USA - Sage2_L_100_16 metaG | ecosystem: Environmental > Terrestrial > Soil > Vadose zone | place: USA...
CACCGTCACCCAGGAAGCGCGCGCGACGCCCAGCCATGCGGCGATCGCGGCGCCGATCGACACGGTCACCGCCATCCGGGCGGCGTGGCGCAGCACCGCCGAGTCGGGCGCCAGCGCGGCGCGGACGGTCGTGCGCGGCGCTTCCGTCTCCGGAGCAAGGACGTCGCTCTCCAGCGGAGCGCCGGTGCGCAGCGCGGCGGCGACCCGGACCGCGAGCTGCACGGTGGTGATCAGCCGGGCCCGGGCGTGCTCGACCTCGGGTGGAGCGCCGGGCAACGATCCGGGCAGCGAGATGGCCGGCGGACCGGCCCTGTCCTCGATCGCGTCGGCGATCCCTTGCAGCGCCGCCGCGACCGCCCGCAGCCAGCTCGCGTCCACCGTGTGCGCCGCCGCGAGCGCCTCGCCGACGATGATCAGTTCGCGGAGCAGGACGTCGGCGGTCTCGAAGAGCACCACGAGCTGCTGCCCGCGAGCGCTCTCCGCGTTGCGCGCGCGCCGGACGGCGCCCAGCGCGACCCGCGCGCGCTCCAGCTCGGCGCGGACGCGCGACGGCTGCTGCAGGACCAGCGCCGACCAGGCCCGCTCGCGGTCCGTCGACGGCTCGGCGATCTTCGCGGCAAGCGCGGCCAGCTCGCGGTAGCAGCTCGCGATCGCGAGCCGGGCGGGGCGGTACGCGTGCACCGGCCACAGGAGCAGCGCGAGCACGGTGGAGAGCGCGCAGCCGCCCAGCGCCATCGCGACGCGGGGCAGCGCCTGGTCCGGCGGCGCCGGTGAGCCGAGCGCGATGCAGAGCAGGATCAGCGCGGTCGTCCCGACCGTGCCCGCCGCCTCCCCGCCCACGCGCGCCAGCGAAGCGGCGATCGCGCCGGCGAAGAGCAGCGCGATCGACAGGGCAGAACTGGTCGAGGCGACCGTCCCCAATCCCGTGACCAGTGCTGCCGCCGCGGCAAACGCGGCCATCGTCCGCGCGCGCAGCAGGTGCGGTCCTCCGGGGTCGGCGATCGCGCACAGCCAGCCGCCCAGCGCCATCCAGCCGAAGATCGGCTGGCCGCTGGCGTCCCCGACGACCAGCGGCGCGATGGTGGCCGTCGCCGCCCGCAGCCCGAGCGCGAAGGCGGGCCGCACCGCGGCGATCTCCAGGCTCTTGCGGACGTGGGCGCCGAGGACCGGCGCGGCAGGCGGCATCGCGCGCGCAGCCTACCAAGAGCGTCCGCCGGTGGGATCAGTCGCTTTCGACCTTCTGCAGCAGGATCAGCGAGCGCGGCGCGGCGTCGATCTTGCCGCCCGCCGGGTATTACCCGTCTATGATTGAATTACTGTGTCGGCAGATAAACCAGCTAAGATCGATCTAAACAGCAAGGACCGGTCCCTGAGCCGACTGGCCTGGCGCTCGTCAACCCGCCCGGAGCGGCAGCCGCAGCCGGGCGCGCGCCCCGGCCCGATCGCCCCGGTTCTCGAGCGACAACGTCCCCTGGTGCAGCTCCGCAATCTGGCGGCTCAGCGCGAGCCCGATGCCGGTCCCCTGCGGCTTGGTGGTGAAGAAGGGGACGAAGAGGTTCGAAGCGTCCGCGATGCCCGGCCCTTCGTCGAGCACCGACACCTTGGTGCGGGATGTCCTCGCCGCGCTCGCGCAGCGGAGGCAGGTGGATCTCCACCGTGTCCCTTGGGATCCCGCGATCCCAGAACCGGACAGGTGCCGCTACGCTACTTCGGAGCGGCCGGCGGCTGCGCCGGTTTCGCTGCCGCGGGAGTTTCGGTCGCGGCCGGGGGCGGCAGATCCTTGCGGTACTCGGGCCGGTACGGCCCGGCGGGAAAGCCCGGTCCCGGGTACGCCATGGCCCGCGCGTTCGCCTGCCTGGCCATCGGCATGTAGTTCGGCGCCGCCTTGGTCACGATCGCCGCCGCGATCGCGCCGGCGAGCCCCTGGCCCCCGCTCTGCGAGGCGTACACGCCGGTCTCGTGGTCCCTCCACAACTCCTCGCCCGTCCGGCCGTCCTTCAGCACGTAGTCGAATTCCACCGTCACTTGCGTGGAGAGGACCATGTACTTGGCCGTCCATTGCTCGATGGTCACGTAGAGGACGGCGTCCGCTCCGAACAGCGCGCACAGCCGGGTCGGGTCGGTGCCGTGGACGAGCGAGGCGTCCGCCATCCCCTCGTCCTCGAGCATCCGCTTCACGAGGTTCACCGGGAAGACGTAGTACCCGCGCTCGGCGAGCGGCACCGAGACCGTCGAGAGGAAGTAGTCGGCCGCGTCGACGTCGACGCTCTTGTTCACCACCGGCACGACCAGGATTGCGCGCGGGCTCGAGGAGACGAGCTTGGAGTAGTCCTTCTTCGGCGGCTGCGCGCAGGCGGCGGCCAGCGCGGCGAGGACGAGGATGCGCTTCATTTCTTCGCCTCCTCCACGGTCGAGGCGGGCACCGCCGCGGCCGCGGCCGCAGGCGCCTTGGCGCGGGCCGCGTTGCGGATCAGCTTGTCCATCAGCGTCCGCGACTCGGGCCAGCGCTTGCTCTCCTTCTCGAAGTAGACCACTGCCTCGGCGGCGCGGCCCTCCTCGTAGAGGGCCCAGCCGTACTCGGCGTAGCACCCGGGCGGCACCACGCCCCCGTGCTCCTCGGCCGCCTGGATGATGCCCGACAGCTTGGCGACGTACTCCTCGCGCTTCTGCGGGTTCTTGTAGTGGTCGTAGAGCGCCTCGTCGTAGCCGCCCCACCGGTACATGCTGTTCTGCGCGCATCCGAAGGGCGAAAGCCCGGCCAGCACCGCGAGGGCGCCCAGCGTCTGCAGGGGTCGCATGGTCAGCGCACCTGGATGGTCTTCGTCTCGCTCTCGATGAAGACGGTCTGGCGGAAGAGCACCTTGCCCGAGGTGTCGCGCACGTCCACCACGTGCGTGCCCGGCTCGACCAGCAGGACCGCGGGCTGGCCGTCGTAAGCGCCGGCGTCCCCCACCGGGTTCCCGTCGACGAAGAGCTGCGATCCGCCCGGCGCGCCCTCGACGGCCAGGCTCGGCCGGCTGTCGGTGGTGCGCACCGTGGTGGACGGCATCGCGCAGGCGGCGATCGACAGCGCGGAGGCGAGGAGGAGACGTTTCATGGCATGCCTCCGCGGGCGGGCTCGGCGACGAAGAGCGTCGCGAGGGCGCCGGGGTCCACCGTCCCCGAGGTCACCTCGCAGACGGAGCCCTCGTTCGTCTCGCTGTCGCCGAACAGGCTGACCACCCGAACCGTCGCGATCTGCCGCGGGGGCAGCGTGATCTCGAACCCCGACTGCTTGCTCTTGGCGGTCCCCGTCGCCTGGAGCACGGCGAGCGCGTCGCCCGGCCTCAGCCCCTGGCGCTCGCCTCCGGCGATGAAGAGCTGGGTCCCGCGCACCTCGAGGATGTCGGTGCGCCAGGGGCGGTCGTACAGCTTGTCGACCAGGCGGTCGACCACGTCGGAGATGGCCGCGGCGATGGCGCGGTCGTTGAGGGTGGCGTCGTATTCGGCGCGGCTGCCGAAGCCGGCGATCTCGCCGCTCTCGGTGCTGGCCTCGCCCGACCCGTTGGCCGAGAAATAGGCGAGCCCGGTCTTCACGTCGACCAGGCGGATGTCGACCTTGGCCTTCGCCGTCTGCAGCTTCGTGCTGCTCAAGAACCCGCTCTTGCCTCCCACCGAGCGGCCGAACTCGGTGACCGAGCCGGCGATGACGGTGTCGGCGCCGATCAGCGATCCTCCCGAGAGCTTCTGCTCGCGCTCCAGCTTCGCCGCGTCGGGGCGCTCCAGGACCAGGAACTTCCCCGAGAGCACCAGGCGCGACATGAGCATGTCGCCCGCCTGCTTGCCGATGCGGTCCAGGTCCTGGTCGGTGAGCAGCGACCGGCCGTAGTTGCTCTCGTTGGTGAACCGGGCGATCGCGATCTTCGTCTTGTAGCGGTGCCCGGCGGGGGACTGGGCGGCGGATTGCGCCGCGATCTGCTTGCCGCGCGAGACCGGCGCCTCGACCGGGACCGGCCTCTCCGAGACGGTCGCGCAGGCGGTAAGCAGAAGCCCCGCGAGGGCGACGCGAAGTGGATGCATGGTGACCCTCCCTGACGGACGACAATCCTACCCGACGTCCGGGAGTACCGAGAAGGGGACGAGCGCCCGCCTACTCCGCGCGGAGCGCAATGAGCGGGTCGACCCGCGCCGCGCGGCGGGCCGGCAGCCAGCAGGCGCCCAGCGCCACCAGGCCGAGGGCAGCGGCGACCGCCGACGCCCTATTCGGCGGCGTTGCTCTTCGCGAGGCGGGACCCGGCCGGGCGAACGCCGGCCCCCCCCCGGCCCGGCGGTGGACCGCGTGCGCGCGAATGCGTAGGCTCCCCGCATGGCCAGAGGCATCGGAGAGAACCCGGCCCGCAGCCCGGCAGCGCACCTGCAAGCGCTGGAGTATCCCGCCACCCGCGACGAGATCGTGCAGACGGCCGCCGACAACGACGCGCCGGTCGAGGTGATCAACTTCCTCAAGTCGCTTCCCAAGCCGCGCTACGACTCGTACGAGGAGGCGCTGCGGGATTTCGCCGAGGCCGAGCGCCGCTTCGGCCTCGGCAACATCGCCGACGATGGGCGCAGCCGCGAGGACATCGGCAAAAAGGCGATCGAATCCCCGGACGCCCCCACGCACCACCCGTAAAAGGGTGATGTCCCGAAAAATGATCTGTCCGAGTCACTCGGACAGGACTCGGAGCGAGCCCAGGCCGCGAGCACATCACTTCGGTTCGGGGACGCCGCGGGGGGGTTCGCCGATCTTGCCGGCGGGGGGTTGGTATTCGGGGGCGGGTTCCTCGAACTGGGCGGGGATGTCGCTGCCGAAGGGGGCGCCGGCCGGGGTGGCGAGCGGGAAGCGGGTGGCCACGTCCGCCACCGTCAGGGAGATGATCAGGGCGACGAACACGAACGAGGTCCCGATCACGATCCGGTTGGCGCCCTTCTGCTCCCACAGGTGCATGAAGAAGAGGATCACCAGCAGCGACTTCGTCACCGCGATGGTCAACGCGAGCGGCAGCGCCCAGGTGCCCAGGTGCATGCGGCCCGTCAGGTAGGTGGTGATCGTGAGGATGAGCAGCGCCACCCAGACCAGGAAGTAGGGGAGGGCGGAGTGGTGCTCGCCGTTCTCGGTCAAGGTTTTGGGCTCCTAGATCAGGTAGAGGAGCGGGTAGAGGAAGATCCAGATCAGGTCGACCAGGTGCCAGTAGAGACCGGCCAGCTCGATCCCGACGTAGTAGCGCGCGCTGTAGTAGCCGTGCGCCGTCCGCCAGGCGATGACGCCCAGCACGGTCATGCCGATCAGCACGTGCAGCCCGTGCAGGCCGGTCATGAGGAAGTACAGGGCCCAATACATCTCCGCACCGGGGAGGCGGACGCTCTCGAAGCGGTAGTACCGCCCGGGCAGCTGGTGCTCGTGGAAGTGCGCCGTGTACTCGATGGCCTTGATGCCGAGGAAGGCGAGCGCGAAGAACAGCGTGATGGCGAGGCAGACGACCGCCGCCCGCTGCCGGCCGGCGCGGACGAAGTGGATGGCGAGCGCCACGGTCAACGAGCTGGTGATCAGGACCGCCGTGTTCAGGGTGCCGGCCCAGATTTCGCTGGTGCGGGCCGACGCCGCGAACGCGGCCGGGAACGAGTACCGGTAGACCGCGTACCCGGTGAACAGCCCGGTGAAGAGCAGCACCTCGGTGGAGAGGAAGAGCCACATCCCCAGCCGCGAGGCGTCCACCTGCCTCTCCAGGCTGGAGAAGTGGTGCGCGAGGTGCGGGTCGGCCCCGTGGGCCCGATGCTCTCGGGGCGGGAGCGCGGCGGCTTCAGACATCGGAGTACACCCCGCTCGGCGCGTGCGTCCGGTAATCGTGCGGGTCCTGCGTGATCCGGGGGATCTGGTCGAAGTTGTGGGTAGGCGGCGGCGACGGGGTCAGCCACTCGAATCCTTTCGAGCGCCAGGGGTTCTGCTCGCAGCGCTGTCCCCAGCGCAGCGCGATGACGAGATAGATGAAGATGATGAGGAAGCCGAAGCCGAGCAGCGTGGCGCCGGCAGTGGAGGCCACGTTCAACGCCTGGAAGTGCTCCGGGTACTGGTAATAGCGGCGCGGCATCCCGTTGTTGCCCAGCAGGAACTGCGGGATGAACGTCGCGTTGAAGCCCAGGATGATGAGCGAGGCCGCGACCAGCCCCCAGCCTTCGTGGTAGGTGCGGCCGAACATCTTGGGGAACCAGTAGTGCAGGCCGGCGAGGAAGGCCATGATCGTCGCGCCGACCATGATGAAGTGGAAGTGCGCGACCACGAAGTACGTGTCGTGCCAGTGCACGTCGAGCGCGACGGTGGCGACCGCGATGCCGGTCATGCCGCCGAACACCAGGAAGAAGAGGAAGCCGCAGATGTACGCGAACGGCGTCTTGAAGCTGATCGCGCCGCGGTACATGGTGCCCACCCAGTTGAACACCTTCACGGCGGTGAAGATCCCAACGAACATGGAGAGGACGCCGAACACGCCGTTGTCGAACACCGACTGCCCGGCGACGAAGAGGTGGTGTCCCCAGGTGAAGAACCCGACGAAGGCGATGCCGAGCGAGGAGAAGGCGATCGCCTTGTAGCCGAACGGGTTCTTGCGCGAGAAGGTCGCCACGCACTCGCTGATCACCGCCATCCCCGGCAGCACCATGATGTAGACGGCGGGATGCGAGTAGAACCAGAAGAAATGCTGGAAGAGCACCGGGTCGCCGCCGCGTGCCGGGTCGAAGATGCCGAAGTGCAGCACCCGCTCGAGCGCGACGAGCAGCACGGTGAGGCCGAGCACCGGCGTGGCCAGCACCTGGATGATGCTGGTTGCGTAGATGCCCCAGACGAAGAGCGGCAGGCGCATCCAGCCGATGCCCGGCGCCCGCAAGGTGTGCACGCTGACGATGAAGTTGATCCCCGTCATGATCGAGGAGAAGCCGATGATGAAGATGCCGAGGAGCAGCGGAAAGAGCGTGGTCGGCGTGGTCGTGCTGTAGGGGGTATAGAAGGTCCAGCCGGTGTCCGCGCCACCGTGGACCATCGCCCAGACGGCCAGCACCGCCCCAGCCAGGTAGACGTAGAACGAGGCCAGGTTGAGGCGCGGGAAGGCCACGTCGCGCGCGCCGATCATGAGCGGCAGGACGAAGTTGCCGAAAGCCGAGGGAATGGCCGGGATCATGAAGAGGAAGATCATCGTCACGCCGTGCAGCGTGAACAGGCGGTTGTACGTCAGGGCGTCGAAGAGGAACGGCCCCGGGTAGAGGAGCTTCGCCCGGATCGCCAGGGCGAAGACGCCGCCGACGAAGAGGAAGAAGACCACCGCGACCAGGAACATGACGCCCACGCGCTTGTGGTCGCGCGTGTTGAGCCAGCTCATCACGGTGGTGCCGTCGGTCAGGTAGGACTCGTTCGCCGGCGGCGCGCCGAGCTTCTCCCTATCTTCCTCGGACTGGCGCATAGGCCGGACCCTCCGACGGTCCCGTGCGGACGGCGTCGCTCTGCAGGGACTTGATGTACTCGACGATGGCGGCCACTTCCGGGCCCGCCAGCTTGTTGGCGAAGCTGGGCATCACCGGCTTGAACCCGTCCACGATCTTGGCAAACGGGTCCATCATCGATTCGGTGATGTACCCCTCGTCGACGGTGACGATGCGTCCGTCGTCCAGTCTCTCGTGGCGTCCGTACAGATCGAGCCAGGTCGGGCCGATGTGCTGCGAGCCGTCGATGCTATGGCACTTGACGCAGCCCTGCTCGGTCGCCAGACGCCGGCCCTGGTCCACCAGGTTGCCGAGCGGCGGCGCGAAATCGAGCGCGGTGGGCGGGCCGTCCTGCTTGGTGGCGAGCCCGCGGTGCTGCGCGCTCACCCAGTCCTCGTACTCCTCGGGCTTGAGCACGATCACCTCGCCCCGCATGATCGAGTGGCCCGCGCCGCAATACTCGGCGCAGAGGATCTGGTAGCGGCCCGGTGCGGTGGCGTTGAACCAGATCTGCGAGTACCGGCCGGGGATGACGTCCTGCTTGACGCGGAACTCGGGCACGTAGAAGGAGTGGATCACGTCGCGCGAGGTCATCAGGAGCCGCACCGGGTGGCCGGAGGGCACCCGCAGCACGTTCACCGAGTTGGGACCGCCCGGATAGGCGAACTTCCACATCCACTTCTTTCCCTGCACGTACACGTCCATCGCGTCGGCGGGGGGCGTGGCGAGCTGGATCGAGATGCGATAGCCGATCACCCACCAGAGCAGGAAGAAGGCGAGCGGCACGATCACGAAGGTGGCTTCGAGCATCAGCGCGGGCTCGATGTGAGGGGTCGTCTGCGACTCGCTGCGCCTGCGGTAGAGGATGAAGAACAAGATGGCAGTGAGGCCCACCGCGGTCGACATGACGAAGGTGGTGAGGATGACGAAGTAGTGGAGGTGGTCCACCTCCAGGGCGAAGGTGGACGCCTGGTCGGGGAGGAAGAGGAAGCGGCGCAGCGTCTCGTTCATGCCGCGCCCCTCTTCCGCTTCCACTCCTGCCGCCAGAGGAGCGCGAGCCCGAGCGCGAGCCCGAGCCCGGAGAGAAGCGCGCCGCCGCGGACGAAGTTGGTCGCGTAGACCCGGTACCGTCCGGTGCCGGGGTCGTAGCGGAAGCACTTGAGCAGCACCCGATCGAAGCTGGTCCCCACCCGGCCGCCGCTCGCCTCCACCAGGGACAGCCGCAGGTCGCGGCCGGGGAAGTCGACGCCGTACAGGTAGCGCGAGATGCGGCCCTCGGGCGTGAGCACGAAGGCCACCGCGGGGTGCGCGAACTGCTTGGTGGGCGCGTCGTAGCGGTACTTGAAGCCGAGGGCCTCGGCGAGCGCGCGCACGTTCGTCTCGCCCCCGGTGAGGAACGGCCAGTCCTGCGCGCGCGCCTGCTCCCGGCCGTTGACGGCGGCCAGATAGCCTCGCTGCGCCTCGGCGGCGGCGCGCGGCGTGTCCTTGGGATCGAAGCTGAGCGTGATGCCTTGGTAGTCCTTGCCGAGCTGCAGGCCGGTCCCGTTGAGCCCCTTCACCAGGCCCTTCATCACCAGGCTGCAGAGCATCGGGCAGTCGAAATAGACGAGCGTCACCACCACCGGCTTGCCCTGCCCGAGGAAGTCCTTCAGCGCGACGTCGTTGTGGAAGGAATCGTAGAAGCGCAGGTCCGCGGGGATCCGCTCGCCGAGGCGCTCGACCACGTCGACGCTCTCGTCCCCGATCTCCTTGAGCGGCGTGTATCCGTAGCCGCCCCCGGCAGTCGGGCTCGGAGTCGAGGCGGCGGCCAGCAGGGTCAGGAGCAGCGCGGTCACGGCTTCTTCCCCTGCTCCTGCGCGAGGAGCTGATCGATCGCCTTGTCGATGGGCACGTGGATGAGGCCCTTCCCGGGATCGACCCATCCGTAGCTGTTCAGGCGCCGCAGCTGCTCGCGGCGGTAGCGCTCCGCGCCGCGCGTGGTCTCGAACGGCGTCTGATCCACGATGCCGATCTCGGGCTTGCCGATCTCCTTGCCGACCGGAAGGGGGCCCGCCGGCGAGAGCGTCCTCGCGCTGCGATCCAGGATGCGCGCGGACCAGACCGTCGCCGCGCCGAAGACGATGAGCGCGATCACGCCAACCGCCACGATCTTGAAGGTGGCGACGTGCTCGTCGGCCTGCGCCTCGGGAGGCGGCAGGTGCTCGGTGCTGCGGGAAGGCTCGTGGCTCATGGCTGCACGTACCTCAACGAATCCTCGAGATAGGGGTCGCCGATCGGCACCGGGTACTTGCCGCGCATGCGCCAGATGGCGAACGCCGCCCAGACGCCGCCCACGCCGGCGAAGGAGGTGACGAGCGTCCAGTGCAGGCCCAGGCCCGCCGGCGACCACTTCATCCCGAAGTCGCGCATCTGCGCGCTGGGGAAGACCAGCCAGACCAGGTCGACGAGGTGGACGAACAGGAGCCAGGCTGCGACCACCGAGAGCGCCTTGGGGCGCATCTTGAGATCCCGCGAGAGGAGCGCGAAGAAGGGCAGGATGAAGCGGCCGAACGCGAGCAGGAAAGCGAAGGGGCGCCAGGCGCCGCGGGTCCGGACCAGGAACCACGGCACCTCCTCGGGGAGGTTGGCGTGGTACATCAGCATGTACTGCGAGAAGGCGATGTAGCCCCAGAAGCAGACGAACGCGAGCAGCAGCTTGCCCAGGTTGTGGAAGTGCGCCTTCGCCACCAGCGCGCCGAACGAGCCGGGCTCGCGCGCGAAGGTCAGGATCAGGACCAGCAGCGAGAGCGCGGCGACGAACGACCCGGTGAGGAAGTACACGCCGAACAGGGTCGAGTACCAGGTGGGGTTCAGCGACATCAGCCAGTCGAACGCGGCGAAGGTCGCCGCGATGGCCACCAGCGGCAGCCCGACCGATCCCCACCGGCGGTTGCTGGCGGTCCGCCGCGGCGAGCCGTCCTCGTCCTGCGCGATGGAGTTGCGATAGAGGAGCTCCGAGATGAGCAGCCAGACGGCGAAATAGACGGCGGCCCGCCAGAGGAACCCGGACAGGTTGAGGTAGCCATGCTTGTGCTCGATGTTGCGCAGCACTTCCTTGTCGAGCCAGGAGGGCGGGTCGATCCACACGTAGATCTGCTTGGCCGCCAGCGCGATGGGCACGAACAGCACCGCCAGCGCGGGCAGGGGCGCGTGCACCGCCTCGATGGCGCGGCGGATGACGATGTGCCAGCGCGCGCGCGCGGCGTACTTCGCCATGTTGAGCGCGAGCATCCCCAGGGTGAGCCCGAGGAAGTAGAGGAAGGCGACGAGGTAGGAGAGCATCGTGCGGCGCGCATCGAACAGGTACCCGAGCGCGGTCAGCGCGAGCCCGGCGGCGCCCGCGACGGCGCAGCCGATCAGCGCGGTCCTTCCTCCCTGCCAGCGGGGCATCTCGTCGATCGAGAGGGGCTTCTCGCTCATCGCGGCCTCTCCTTCGACAGCCTTTCGCGCTCCTGCGGGGGCGCGATCGACAGGGGCGCGCTCTGGCTGAGCTGCAGCGCGCGCAGGTAGGCGATCACCGCCCAGCGCTCCTCCACGTTCAGCTCGGCCGCGTACCCCGGCATGAGGCCGAACCCGTTGGCGATCACCTGGTAGTAGTGGCCCACCGCCATCCCGGTCCGGTCGTGGAGGTCGGGCGGCAGCCGCAGCGCCATGTTCGCCGCCACGGGGCTGCGGCCGTCGCCGACCAGCCCGTGGCAGGTGGCGCAGTAGATGTCGAACTTGCGGTGCCCGAGGTCGAGCAGGGCGCGCGTCAGCGGGACGGGCATCTCCGTCACGTCCTTGCCGCCGACGTGGCCGAGGGTGAGCGCGGGGTTCTGCACGATGCGCTCCCGCGGGACCGTGCCCGGCGGCGGCTGGCGCATGGCGCGGCCGTCCTCGAAGAACGGGTTGGCCGCGAAGGCGCGGGCCTTCGGCTGGCGCTCCATCGGGTCGAAGATGGTCTCGTCGCCGCAGGCCGCGAGCAGCGCGCAGGCGACGATGGCGCAGGGGGCGCGCATCATTCCTCCCCCTCCACCCGGGTCACGCGCCGCGCGCCGAGCTCGCGCAGGGTCCGCTCCAGGTCGCGCGGGTCCTCTCCGTCCTTCATTTCGGCGCTGATCCAGAACTTGTCGAGGGAAGCGCTGCGGAACTCCTCGGACTCGAACACCGGGTGATAGGTCCGCGGCAGGCCGAAGAAATAGAAGAGGCTGCCGAAGAAGAGGGTCAGCACGCAGACCAGCACGCCCGATTCGAAGGTGACCGGGATGTTCGTGGGCCAGGCGTGCGGCGGCCGGTTCGCGACGTTGATCTCGAAGTCGACCGCGTTGGTCCACCACTGCAGGACGTAGCCGCCGGCGGCGCCCGAGAGCCCGGCGATGAGCGCCACCAGGGGCACCTTCGATCGGGGCAGCTTGAGAGCCTCGTCGATCCCGTGCAGGGGATACGGCGAGTACGCGTCGAGCCCCTCGCGCCCGGACTCGCGCAGCTTGCGCGCCGCTTCGACCATCGGCTCCGGCTCGGCGAACTCGGCCAGGACGAGGAGCTTCATCTCTCGTCCTCCTCGCCTGCCTCGAGCTCCGTCACGTGGACGATTTCCTGCGAGAAGTCTGGGATTTCGTGGCGCTCGTGCGCCCGCTGCAGCTCGTGCCGCAATTCCTTCACCTCCTGCACCGCCACCGCGGGCAGGAACTTGAGGAAGAGCAGGAACAGCAGGCTGAAGAAGCAGATGGTGCCGAACAGCAGCGACAGGTCGACCCAGGTGGGCTTGTAGAGCGCCCAGCTGGAGGGCAGGAAGTCGCGGTGGAGCGAGATCACCACGATGACGAACCGCTCGCACCACATTCCGACATTGATGAAGATGGACGCGATCCACATCACGTACACGTTGGTGCGGCCCCATTTCGTCCAGAAGATGCTGGGCACCACCACGTTGCAGGTCACCATCAGCCAGAAGATGGGGATGTAGGGATCCTGGGCGGCGGACTTGAAGGGGCCGTGCAGGATCCCGCGGCGATTCGCGTACTGGTAGAAGTCGTACGGGTTGCCGCTGTACCAGGAGAGGAAGTGCTCCATCAGGTAGCCGTACCCGACGATCAGGCTCGTCGTGAGCATGATCTTGCACATCGCCTCGAGGTGCCGCGCGGTCACCACGTGCTTGAGCCGGAGGAAGCGGCGCGCCGGCACCATCAGGGTCATCACCATCGCGAATCCGCTGAAGACGGCGCCGGCGACGAAGTAGGGCGGGAAGATGGTCTCGTGCCAGCCGGGCACGATCGACACCGCGAAGTCGTAGCTCACGATGGTGTGCACCGAGAGCACCAGCGGTGTCGCCAGCCCGGCGAGCAGCAGATAGGCGATCTTGTAGTGGTGCCAGTGCCGCGCGGAGCCGCGCCAGCCGAAAGAAAGGATGCCGTAGATGCGGCGCATCCAGCGGGAGGTGGAGCTGTCGCGCAGCGCGGCGAGGTCGGGGATGAGGCCCAGGTACCAGAAGAGCAGCGAGGTGATGAAGTAGGTGGAGACGGCGAACACGTCCCACATCAACGGGCTCTTGAACTGCGGCCAGATGCGGTTGGTGCTCGGGTAGGGGAAGAGCCAGTAGATGGCGAACCACGGCCGGCCCGTGTGCAGCACCGGGAACAGCGCGGCCTGCAACACCGCGAACAGCGTCATCGCCTCGGCGAACCGGTTGATGCTGGTGCGCCACTTCTGCTGGAAGAGGAGCAGGATGGCGCTGATCAAAGTCCCCGCGTGGCCGATGCCGATCCACCAGACGAAGTTGATGATGCCGAAGGCCCAGGCGACGGGGATGTTGTTGCCCCACATCCCGATGCCCTTGGCAACCGTCACCACCACCGCGAGCGTCAGCAGGCCCGTGCCGGCGAGTCCCAGCCCGACGAGGAGCAGCCAGCCCTTGCCGGGCTTGCGCCAGACGTAGTCGAGCAGCGTCTTGTTGAGCGTGCCGTCGTCCTGCTCGCCTTCCAGCAGGGGCAACGGCTCGAGGGCGCGGCGGGCTTCGATGCGCGCGGCGGCGGAGACGGCCATGGCTCTTAAGTCAGCTCCGGGTTGGGATTGCGCACGCGCGCCAGGTACGCCGTGCGCGGGCGGGTGCCGAGGTCGTTCAGCACGAAGTAGTGGCGCTCGTCGGCGTGCTTCCTGGTCACCTCGTGGGTGCGGTCGTGCAGGTTGCCGAAGACGATCGCGTGCGCCGGGCACGCCTGCTGGCAGGCGGTCTGCAGCTCCTTCTCGGCGATGGGGCGCTCCTGGACGCGCGAGTCGATCCGCGCCCGCTCGATGCGCTGCACGCAGTACGTGCACTTCTCCATGACGCCGCGGCTGCGCACCGTCACGTCCGGGTTCATGCGCAGCTTCTCGACGTCCGCCGTGTCGTACGTGTAGTTGAAGAAGTTGAAGCGCCGCACCTTGTACGGGCAGTTGTTCGAGCAGTACCGGGTGCCGATGCAGCGGTTGTAGACCATCTCGTTGAGGCCCTCGTCCGAGTGGACGGTGGCGTTCACCGGGCACACGTACTCGCAGGGCGCGGTCTCGCAGTGCACGCACAGCATCGGCTGGGTGGTGGCGCGCGGCTCTTCCTCGCTGCCGGAGAAGTAGCGGTCCAGGCGCAGCCAGTGCATCTCGCGCGACTTCTCCACGTTCCCCTTGCCCACCACCGGCACGTTGTTCTCGGACTGGCAGGCGACCATGCACGCGCTGCACCCCGTGCAGCGCGCCAGGTCGATGGCCATGCCCCACTTGTAGGCGACCTTCGAGTAGTCCCAGGGCGTGTGCATGGTGGCGACCGGCATGCGCCCTTCCTCGATGCGCTCGCGGCCGTGGCCCTCGTATTCTTTGAGGTCCATGTCGAGCGCCGGGTCGCGTCCCTCCATCGACCAGTGCTCCTGCGTGATGGCGAGCCTGTGGCGCCGCCCCAGCTTGGTGACGGTCAAGCCGCGATCGCCCCATGGCGCCCCGGTGCGGCGCAGAGGCGCCACGTCGAAGCCGACGCCGCCGGCGTTCTGCTCGCCGCCGGACCGGCCGTACCCGAGGGAGACGGTGACGGCGCCGTCGGCGTGCCCCGGCACCACCAGCACCGCGGCGTGGACCGGCGGTCCGTGCAACCCG
>Ga0137380_10002956_pt1 | contig 14620 bp, 10 predicted proteins | sample SagtaG_17_FD_104809 | JGI IMG/M metagenome (GOLD analysis project Ga0137380, IMG submission 104809) | Vadose zone soil microbial communities from Sagehorn Ranch, Mendocino, California, USA - Sage2_L_100_16 metaG | ecosystem: Environmental > Terrestrial > Soil > Vadose zone | place: USA...
CAGCCGCTCGAACTCGGGGGCGTCGCGCAGGAAACTGGCGTACTCGTCGGGCTCGCAGAAGCCCATCACCTGCTCGACGCCCGCCCGGTTGTACCAGGACCGGTCGAACAGCACGATCTCGCCAGGGTTCGGCAGGTGCGGCACGTACCGGCGCAGGTAGTTGTCGCCCCGCTCGTGAGCGGCCGGCTTGTCCAGGGCCACGACCCTGGCGCCGCGCGGGTTCAGGTTCTCGGTGAACCGCCGGATCGTCCCGCCCTTGCCCGCGGCGTCCCTGCCCTCGAACAGGACCAGGACCCGGCCGCCCGACGACTTGACCCAGCGCTGCAGCTTCAGCAGCTCGATCTGGAGCAGCCGCCTGGCGGGCTCGTAGGCCTTCCTGCCCAGGCGGTCGGGGTACGGGTAGTCCTCGCGCCACGCCTGCACCCGCCTGCCGTCCGCGCCAGCCAGCGCCGCCCGGCCGCGCTTCCCGCGCTCGATCACGAGCCCCAGTTCGCCGGCGAGCCTGTCGAGCAGTGCGCAGATGGCGTCGGCGTCTGGCAGCTGGTCTGCGGCTACCGCGGTCACGGCCCTCCCAGGGGATCTCTCCACGCCGTTCCCGGCCGGCAGAACGAGGCGGAACGTGGAGCTGAACAACGGACGAATAGATACCCGTGTGATTCTGCAGCACACCTGACCGCCTGTGTGGCCAACGGGACGACCCGGAGCGGCGCGATGGCGCCGGTCAAACCGGAGCTCTCGGTCAACTGAAAAGTCTGTAACGAGGCAACCTCAAGCTGGCGATAAACGTCCAGAAGCTGGAATGGTTGCCCAATCCTGCCCTGCCCTGATTGGCCCCGCCCGGTCCGGTGACCGGGACGGCCGGCCGCGTGGCGGGCTCTGACCGGTGACTGAGACCAGCGAGCGTGCCCGCGGCGCGCACCGAACGGAGCAGACGATGAGGTACGGAGCACGGCGATGGCTGATCGGCCTCGGGGTGGTCGCGGTGGCGGGGGGATCGGTTCTTGGCCAGGCGGGAGTGGCCGGCGCGGCCACGGCCGGCGCGGCGACGGCGGGGGCGGCTGCCGCGCGCTCGGTCGCTGCCGCCCGCTCGGCCCCCGCCGCTGGCGGATTCCTGCGGCTCGGCAGTCACGGCCCCGCGGTGAAGGCGCTGCAGCGGCGGCTGACCGCGCTGCACTACTACCTGGGCAAGATCGACGGGAAGTTCGGCTGGTACACGATGGAGGCGGTCTGGGCGTTCAAGGAGGTCCAGTTCGGCGAGCGCAGGCCGCCGAAGCCGAACATCGTCGGCTCGCTGATGCAGCGGCAGCTCAAGCACCCGAAGTGGCCGAGGGCGCACAGGCCGCACGGCGGCGGCTGGCGGGTCGAGGTGAACAAGAACCTCGAGGTGCTGGTGGTATACAAGCACGGCAAGATCACGCTGATCAGCCATGTCTCCACCGCTGCCTACAACCGGCCGGACGGTTCGGGCTGGGTGACCCCGAACGGGCGCTACCGCGCCCAGGAGTACGTCGCCGGCCCGGTCCACGACTCGGAGTTCGGCGGCTACATGTACAACCCGGTGTTCTTCATCGGCCGGAGTTACGCGATCCACGGCATGCCGAACCCGACGTCCACCTTCGCCTGGGACGGGGTGCCGCTGAACCCGGCGTCGCACGGCTGCGTGCGGGTGCCGATGGACGTCTCGGTGGTGTTCCACAACTACGTGCGGATCGGCTTCGCCCACGGCACCCCGATCTACATTTTCGGCCGTAACGACTGACGGCGAGAACGACGAGCAGCAGGGAAGCACGACGATGGAGCACACGGCACGGCGATGGCTGGCAGGCCTCGGCATCGCGGCCGCGGCCGGGTCACTGGTACTCGGCCAGGCGGGCACGGTGCACGCCGCCGGGCCGGCCGCCGGGCCGGTGCCGGGCTCGGTCTACCACGTCACGCGCGAGACGCTGAAGTTCGGCATGCGCGGGCCCGCCGTGCAGGCGCTCCAGCAGCGGCTGCACTTCCTGCACTACTTCGTCGGCAAGATCAACGGCTACTTCGGCTGGGACACCCAGGAAGCGGTCTGGGCGTTCAAGGAGGTCCAGACCGGGCGGACCGCCCCGGCGCATCCTAACCGGGTGGACCACAAGATGCGGCACGCGCTGCTGCATCCCCGCCGGCCTCGGGTGCTGTTCCCGCACGGCGGTTCACGGCGGATCGAGATCAACAAGAAGATCGAGGTCCTTGTCCTGTACGTGCACAACAAGGTGCTGATCAGCCATGTGTCCACGGCCGCGTGGCGGCGGCCGGACGGCGTGGGCTGGTTCACGCCCGGCGGGTTCCACCGGGCGATCCATTACATCCCCGGCAAGGTGGCCGACAACAGCTTCGGCACGAGTTACATGTACTGGCCGGTCTTCTTCATCGGCTACACCTACGCGATCCACGGCTTCCCGAACCCGAAGTGGCACAACCGGTTCTACGGCGTGCCGCTCAAGCCGGCCTCGCACGGCTGCGTCCGGATCCCGCTCGACCTGTCCAAGGTCCTGCACAGGCATCTGCACATCGGCCCCGACGGCACCCCGATCTGGATCTATCCGGAGGGCGGGCCGGCGGGCGTGCCCGCGTCGAGCATCAGGTGGCTGCGGCCCGGTCACCCCGGCTAGCCAGGCAGCGCTGCCTCCGGCGTGGCGGTCCCGCTACACTATCCACGCCCTGGAAGCAATTAACACTGGTGGCAGCGATATGACGTTTGGGGTGGGCTGGATGCGACGGTTCATGGTGGCGGCTGGCGTCGTGGTGGTGCTCGGCGGGGGACTGGCGGCCTGCGGCAGCTCGGGCGGCGGCAACGGCAACGGCGGCTCTGGGTCGACCTCGAGCGCCGCGGCGTCGAGTTGCAGCAAGTCGGGCATCCAGCATCTGCTGCACACGCCGGGCCAGCTGACGGTCGCGACGGACAACCCGGCCTACCCGCCGTGGTTCGTGAAGAACGCCCCAGCCAACGGCAAGGGTTACGAGAGCGCGGTCGCCTACGCGGTCGGCGCAAAGCTCGGCTTCAGCAAGCCCAAGGTGGCCTGGGTCCATGAGCCCTTCTTGAAGGCGATCGCCCCCGGGCCCAAGTCGTTCGACTTCGACATCAACGAGGCCTCGTACACGCCACAGCGCGCCCAGGCGGTCACGTTCTCGAATAGCTACTACCCGGTGCAACAGGCGATCGTGGCTCGGAAGGGCTCGCCGATCGTGACCAAGCACTCGCCCGCGCAGCTGAAGACGTACCAGTACGGCGACCAGAACGGCACGACCGGCCTGACCTACATCACCAATGACATCCAGCCCACCCAGCAGCCCAAGGTATTCGACACCTTGGCGCAGGCCGCGGCGTCGCTTGAGGCCGGCCGGATCGACGCGCTCATCACCGACACGCCGACCGCGCAGTACATGACGGCCTTCCAGCTGAAGCACCCGCCGACCGTGCTCGTCGCGCAGTTCCCGACCGTCGGCGAGCACTACGGCCTGGTCTTCGCCAAGGGCAACGAGCTGGTGACCTGCGTGAACAAGGCCATCGCGAGCCTGCGGGCCGACGGCACGCTGACCGCCCTTCAGAAGCGGTACCTGGGCATCTACCTGCACTTCCCGACCATCAAGCCCTGAGGCCGGACGGCAGCGAAACGGCGGAAGCAGGGTCCGCGGCAGGCGCATGGACGCAAACTCCCCGGTCTCTCCTGGCCAGCCGGCGGGCTCCTTCGTCGCCGCGGGCCGCGGCCCGCGGCTGCTAGGCGGCGGCGGCACCGGGGCCACCGTGGTCTCGTCGGTCAGCACGATCGTGGTGCTCGGCATCCTGGTCGCCATCATCCTGCTGGCTCCGGGCGCCCGCGCGGTCGAGCACGCGTTCTTCAGCCCGACGGATATGTGGCAGTCCTTCATCGGCAACCCGAGGAAGGGCTACTACTCGGTCGGCGCGGCCATCTGGCTCAACATCAGGATGTTCCTCGTCGCTGAGGTCCTGATCCTGGCGCTGGCCCTGCTGGTCGCGCTGATCAGGCAGTCGGCCAGTCCCGCGCTGTTCCCGATCAGGATCCTCGCCACCGGCTACGTCGACTTCTTCCGCGGCGTGCCGCTCATCCTGGTGATCTTCGCGCTCGGGTTCGGGGTGCCCGCGCTGAGCCTGCCGGTCGCGTCCAGCCAGCCCGACGTGGTCTACGGCGTCGCTGCGCTGGTGCTCTCCTACTCCGCCTACGTGTCGGAGGTCTACCGGGCCGGCCTCAACTCGGTGCACCAGAGCCAGGTCGCCGCTGCTCGATCGCTCGGGCTGTCGAAGTCCACCGCGCTGCGCTACGTGGTGCTCCCGCAGGCGGTGCGGAACATCATCCCGCCGCTGCTGAACGACTTCATCAGCCTGCAGAAGGACACTGCGCTCGTCGGCACTCTCGGCGTGATCGAGGCGAACAAGGCCGCCAGCATCTACAGCGAGACCGTGTACAACTTCTCCAGCTTCACCGTCGCCGCGATCTTGTTCCTCATCCTGACCATTCCGCTGGCCAGGTTCACCGACCGGCTGATCGAGCGCGACCGGCGCCGCAGGCTGGCAGGGGGGAACCGGTGAGCGAGGCGATCAGGATCGACGACCTGCACAAGTCCTTCGGCGCCAACGAGGTGCTGCGCGGCATCACGCTGGCGGTGGACTCGCACGAGGTGATCTGCCTGATCGGCGCGTCGGGGTCGGGCAAGTCGACCCTGCTGCGGTGCGTCAACCTGCTCGAGCCGATCGACTCGGGCCGGATCAGCCTGTTCGGCCAGGAGGTCACGGGCCCGCGGATCGACGCCAACCTGGTCAGGCGCCAGATCGGCATCGTGTTCCAGGCGTTCAACCTGTTCCCGCACATGACCGTGCTGCGGAACGTGACCCTGGCTCCGACGAAGGTGCTCAAGACGCCGCCGGCGCGGGCCGCAGCCGAGGCGCGGGCCCTGCTGGACAGGTTCGGCCTGAGCGACAAGTGCGACGACTACCCCGACCGGCTCTCCGGCGGCCAGCAGCAGCGCGTCGCGATCGTCCGCGCGCTCGCCATGCAGCCGCAGATCATGCTGCTCGACGAGGTGACCAGCGCGCTCGACCCCGAACTGGTCGCCGAGGTGCTCGAGGTGATCACCGAGCTGGCGGCGGGCGGCATGACCATGCTGATCGCCACGCACGAGATGGGCTTCGCGCGCGATATCGCCAGCCGGGTCTGCTTCCTCGAGGAAGGGACGATCATCGAGGACGCGCCGCCCGCCGAGCTGTTCACCACCCCGCGGGACGAGCGCACCCGCCGGTTCCTGCGCCGCATCGTCCAGGCCAAGCGCCTGTAGGAATCCGGGATCTCCCGCCGCGGGGGCTGGCTCGCTATAGTCGCGAAAGACGCACTATTCGTGCGGATCCTGTCTTAGGAGGATTACTCGTGTTCAGTTCTCCCCGAAGATTGACCGCGGCGCTGGCCCCTGCGCTGCTGCTAGCCGGGGTGGCCGCGGCGTCTCCCGCGTCGGCGGCGACGGCGGGGACCGCGGCCTGCCCGGCACCCATCGTCGCCGGCGACAACGTGCTCTGCGGCTCGCTGGCCGACGGGGCGACCTACCTGATCGAGGTGCCCGCGCACTGGAACCACAAACTGTTCCTGTACAGCCACGGCTACGTGACGCCGGGCAGCAACAACCCCGCGCAGGACGTCGGCGACCCGGTGACCGGCGGCTGGGTGCTCAGCCACGGCTACGCGATCGCGGGTTCCTCGTACTCGAGCACCGGCTGGGCGATCGCCCAGGCGCTGCCCGACCAGATCGCCACGCTGAAGGTGTTCGGCAGCATGGTCGGCAGGCCGCGGCACACGATCGCCTGGGGGCACTCGCTCGGCGGGATCATCACGGCCGGGCTGATCCAGCGCTACCCGCGCCGGTTCAGCGCCGCGCTCCCGATGTGCGGGGTGCTCGCCGGCGGCGTGGCCACCTGGAACACGGCCCTGGACGGCGCCTTCGCGTTCCAGCAGCTCGTCGACCCTTCGGTGCAGGTCACCGGCATCACCAACCCGACCGCGAACCTGCAGGGCGCCGAGGCCGCGGCGGCGTCCGCCCAGGCAACCGCCCAGGGCAAGGCGCGGCTCGCGCTGTCGGCCGCCCTCGGCGATACCCCAGGCTGGTTCACGCCGCTGTCGCCCGAGCCTGCCGCGAACGACTTCACCAGCCAGGAGGCGAACCAGTTCAAGTGGGATGCCAACGTGGACTTCCCGTTCATCTTCGCCCTCCGCGCCGAGCTTGAGGCGCGCGCGGGCGGCAACCCGTCATGGAACACCGGCGTCGACTACTTCCGCCAGCTGGCCAAGTCGTCCGACTTGCGCGAGGTCCGGGCGCTGTACCACGCGGCCGGCCTCAGCCTGCGCGCCGACCTGCGCAAGCTGAACCGGGCGCAGCGGATCGCGGCGGTCCCCTCCGCCGTCCGCTACCTGGCCAGGAACATCAGCTTCAACGGCCGGATCACGATGCCCGTGCTGACCATGCACACCACCGGCGACGGCCTGGTCATCCCGCAGAACGAGCAGGCCTACGCCAGTGTGGTCGGCAGGGCGGGCCGGTCGTTCCTGCTCCGCCAGGTGTTCGTGCACCGGGCGGGCCACTGCGCCTTCACCCCGGCCGAGACGATCACCTCGGTGCGCAGGCTGCTGCACCGGATGCGCAGCGGCCAGTGGAATGACCCGGCGCTCGCCCCGGCCCGGATGAACGCGGCCGCGACCGCGCTCGGCCCGAACTACAACATCTTCTTCAGCGGCGGCAAGGTCGTCCCTGTCGCCCCGGCCTTCACGGCCTTCCAGCCCTCGCTCTACCCGCGCCCCTTCGACCTGCACGCCTGACCGGGCCGCGCCCGCCGCTGACGGCGTGGGCACCTTGCCGCTGTTCTCACGACGGCAAGGTGCCCACGCTCGCGTCGTCGCTACCCGCGCTTGGGCGGGCCGAGCTTGAGCAGCCGCCACCAGGTCAGGGCGGAGTAGAAGAACAGCAAGACCACCATCGCGCCCATGTCGACCAGCCAGGCGTGCGCCGTGTGGTTCCACAGCGGGTCGATGGTCGAGCCCTGCGGCGCGATCGCGTTCAGGTCCACGGAGGACGCGCTCGCCGCGAATCCCCACCGCGACGGCGTGAACCAGGCGATCTGCTCCAGCCCGGCCGTGCCGCTGATCGCGAAGATGCCGCCGGTCGTGACCACCTGGATCATCACCAGGAGGAACACCAGCGGCATCGCTCGCTCGGCGGTGCTGACCATCGACGAGGTGAACAGGCCGATGACCATCGAAACCACCGACACGAACGCGATCGCCAGCGCGATCTCCAGGATCGGCGTCGGCAGGAACGAACCCTTCGGGCCGAAGTTCTTGCCGACCAGGCCGATGGCGACGAGCAGGATCGCCTGGAACGCGCTGATCACGCCGAGCACGATCACCTTGGATGCCAGGTACGCGCCGGCCGACAGGCCGGTGCCCCGTTCTCGCGCGTAGATCGGCCGTTCCTTGACGATCTCGCGGATCGCGTTCAGGGCGCCGGAGAAGCACGCGCAGAGCACCAGTATCAGCAGCGCAGACTGCGCGCCGTCGTTGTTCGGCCCGATGAAGCCGCCGTTGGGCAACGGGAACGCCCTGACCAGCGCGCCGAGGCCGAAAACCACGCCGACGAGCAGGTAGAGGAACCCGCGGTCCGAGGCGATCACCGAGGTGTACCTGCGGACCATGGTCCACATCTGCGCGAGCCGGTTGCTGGTCTTGGGCGCGACAGCGGCGGCGTCGCGCTGCGGCCGCGACTGGATCGCGCCGGCGGCGTCCTGCATGCCGACCGCGATGTTCTGCTGGTAGTAGGCCGAGTTGCGAAACTCCGCGGCCCAGTCCCTGTTGGGCTCGGCCTCGAACGCCTGGAACACCTCGGCCCAGCCGGGCTGGTTGAAGTGCTTGAGGCCGTCCCTGGGCGCGCCGAAGTACGCGATCTTGCCGCCGGGCACGAGGACGAGCAGCCGGTCGCACAGGTTCAGGTTGGCCACCGAGTGCGTGACGACGATGACGGTCCTGCCGTCGTGCGCCAGGTCGGCCATCTGCTCCATGACAGACTTGTCGAGGCCGGGATCCAGTCCCGACGTGGGCTCGTCGAGGAACAGGAGCGACGGCTTGGTGAGCAGTTCGAGCGCCACGTTCACGCGCTTTTGCTGGCCGCCTGACATGGCCGCGGTCTTGGTGTCGGCGTGCCTGGTCAGTGCGAGCTCCCCGAGCACCTCGTCGATCCGGTGGCTGCGCTCGGCCTTGCTGGTGTCGCGCGGGAACCGCAGTTCCGCGGCATAACCAAGCGAGCGGCGCGCCGTGAGCTGGGTATGCAGGATGTTTTCCTGGGGAACCAGCCCGATCCGGTGCCTGAGCTCGGCGTAGTGCATGTACAGGTCGCGGCCGTCGTACAGGACGGACCCCTTGTTGGCCGGGGCGGTCCCGGTCAGCGCCCCGAGCAGCGTCGACTTGCCCGCGCCGCTCGGTCCGATCACGCCCATGAAGCAGCGCTCGCCGAGCGGGAAGCTGACGTGGTCGAGCAGCGTCCGCCCGCTCGGCAGCGTGACCGTCAGGTCGTTGGCGATGAACGAGATCTCGCCGGTGTCGAGGAACTCCTGAAGTTCCTCGCCCACCAGCCGGTACGTAGCGGGCCCGATGCCGATGATGTCCCGCTCGGTGACCGGGGCCGACTCGACTCGCTGGCCGTTGACGAACGTGCCGTTGTGGCTGCCGAGGTCGACGATCGTGAACCCGCCGCGCGGGTTCCTGCGCAGTTCCGCGTGGTAGCGGGAGACGCTGAGGTCGGCGATCACGACCTGGTTGTCGGCGGCCCGGCCGATCTTCAGCAGCGTGGGGGGCAGGCGCAGGACGGCGCTCGGCATCCGCTCCATCATGCTCGACCGCGGCGGTACGGCCGGCCCGTTGGGCCCGCCAGCCGGTGCGCCGGCACCCGGCCCGTAGCCGCCGCCCGGTACGCCAGCAGGCGCTCCGCCTCCTGGTGCTCCGCCTCCTTGTGCGCCGCCGTCGTATCCGCCGCCATGTGCTCCGCCGGCGACGTCGGCCCGGAGCTTGTTCACCGCCGGGTTGGGCGGATTGGGTGTCGGGGCAGCCGGCGTATCCACGAACCTCGTCGGCTGAGCGCGGCCGGCCTGAGCGCGGCCGGCCTGCGCGCCCTCGGCCGGCCTGGCAGGTGCCGAAACGGAACACGACATCGCGGGCCCGTCGTCGGGATGGCCGAGCCGGACCGCGCATGATCCGGCGATCGCGACCCGCTGCACCCGGTCCCGGCCCTGGAAGGTCCCGTTGGTCGATCCGACGTCCTCGAGCAGCCAGGTGTTCCCGTCCTGCCGCAGCACGGCGTGCCGCCACGACACGCGGGAGTCGTTGACGACGATGTCGGACTGCGGGTCCCTGCCGATATAGTAGTTGCGGCCGGCAGACAGCGAGCGCTCCGCGTCCGGCGTGCGCACGAGCAGCTCGGGACCAGCGGGCGAGTGGGCGGACTCTGGGATCATGCAGTAACTGTAGAGCCTATTTCGCGGGCCTGGATACCGCTATCGGTGCCCGTTTAGCTGCGCTGTTCTGCCCTGACTGGCCCCCGCGTGCGGTTGGTCGGCGGGCCTTCCCGGCGATTTTCGCGGTGTCGCCGCCGGACGGGAATATCGGAAACATCGTGAGTGTCGTGGGTGTCTCCACGGCTATTAGCTCCTATCGGCGTATTTATCCGCTCTAGCCGGTCTGGCTGGTGCGCCTGAGGCCACCGTCAGTGCCGGGCGGCAAGGCACGGTGTGGAAAGCTTGAGTCTCCAGGGCGCCCGTCAGGCGCGCAGGTTGCGGCGGACAAGGTCAAACCGGATACTTGGAGCGCCCATCCTGACTGCCGTGCCCATCTGGACAGCTTTCAGACATCGCTCGTGACAAAAATGGAAACGCGGACGCGCGGTTCGGGGAGATCGGCACAGTTGGTTAGCGCTGGGAGGCAGGGTGAGCGAGGGGAATCCCGTCGTGCCGGGAGGCTTCGCGCCAGGTTCGCGGATCGCCGGTTATCTGCTCGAGGAGCAGATCGGCCAGGGCGGCATGGCGGTAGTCTTCCGTGCGCACGACGAGCGGCTCGACCGCACGGTGGCGCTCAAGATCCTCGCGCCGGCACTGGCGGCCGACGAGGCGTTCAGGCAGCGGTTCATCAGGGAGTCGCGGGCGGCGGCCGCCGTCGACGATCCGCATATCATCCCGGTCTTCGAGGCCGGCGAGGCGAGCGGTGTGCTGTTCATCGCGATGCGCTTCGTGCGTGGCGGTGACGTCAGGTCGCTGGTCGGGCAGTTTGGGCCGGTATCGCCAGGCCGGGTCGCCGAGATCGTCTCGCAGGTTGCGTCCGCGCTCGACGCGGCGCACGGCCGCGGTCTCGTGCACCGCGATGTCAAGCCGGCCAACATGCTGCTCGACGCCAGCTCGGGTTCCGGCCGGCCCGATCACGTGTACCTGTCGGACTTCGGGCTGAGCAAGGGCTCGCTGCAGGTAAGCGGGCTGACCGGGACCGGGACGTTCCTCGGCACGCTGGACTATATCGCCCCCGAGCAGATCGAGGGCAAGCCGGTCGACGGCAGGGCCGATGAGTACGCGCTGGCGTGCGCCGCTTTCGAGCTGCTGACCGGGACGCCGCCGTTCCAGCGCGACGAGGCCATGGCGGTCATGTACGCCCAGCTCTCCGAGGCACCACCGGCCGTGACCAGCCGCAGGCGCGATCTTCCATACGCCGTCGACCCGGTGTTCGCCAAGGCGCTCGCCAAGACCCCGGCCGATCGTTATGCAAGCTGCCGCGACTTCACCGATGCACTGCGCGAGGCGCTCGGGATCAGGCCGTACGACTCGGGCCCCAACATCGGGCCGAGCGGCGAGCACCCCGCCACGCAGGTCGTCAGCCCATCGAGCCCGGATGCCGGCGCTGCCGCCGCGGGCACGGACGGCGGCAGCGCAGGAAGGGCGGCCGGCTACGCCGGCGCAGGTGGTTATGTCGCCGGCGGTCCCGGTGGTCAGGGCACCTTCGGCGGTCCCGGCCAGGGTGGGCAGGGTGGGTACGGCCCTGGCCAGGGTGGCTACGGCGGGCCAGGGCCCGGCCAGGGTCAGGGCCCTGGCGGTCCGGGCGGCTACGGCCCCGGCGGTTACGGCGAGGCCGAGACCCAGCGCGCGGGTGGCGGGCCCCGGACCGCACCGGACCCGAGCGCGGGGCAATTGCAGCAGGGCGGGCCCGGCGGCTACGGGGACTACGGCGGGCAGGCTAGCCTCGCCCGCCCCTGGTGGAAGTCACCGCTCGCGGTCGTCGCGGCCATCGTCGCGCTGATCGGCGGGGGCGCGGCCGCGTACGCGCTGACGAATGGCGGCGGTGGCGGCGGCACCACCGGCGGCGGCACCAATAACGGGCAGGCGCTGCCCCCGCTCAAGCCGCCCGGCTGCATGACCAACGCGGCCTCCGCGACGAGACTGCACAAGACGGCGTTCGCCTCGGTCCCCGGCGGGAACGGCAATCCCTTCGGCGTGGCGGTCAGCAAGAACGGCGCCGTCTTCGTGACGACCGACTCCTCGGTTCAGGTGTTCAAGACCGCCCCTGACGGATCGCTGAGCGCGGAGTGGCACTATTCGGTTCCCTTCGCCAGTTCGATGCGCCAGGCGACCTTTGCTACCCTGACCCCAGACGGCAAATACCTGCTGGTCGCGTCCGACGCCGGCATCCAGGTATTCGACGCGGCAAAGGTCGAAGCCGACGCGTCGAGCGCCTACCTCGGCGCGCTGAACGTGCCCGGCGTATCGGGGTACGGCCGCGCGATCAACATAGCCGTCACGCCTGACAGCCAGTTCGCCTTCGTCAGCCTGCAGTTCGGGGACCAAGTAGGCGTATTCAACCTGGCCAGGGCGGGGCGCACGGGCGACTTCAGCTCCCGTGAGTACCTCGGCTCGCTGAAGGTCGGCACCCAGCCGGTGGGCCTGACCGTCTCACCGGACGGCCAGACCCTGTACGCGACAAACTTCGTGGCGAATGCGGCCACCCCAGGCACGCTGACCGTGATCGACGTCGTCAAGGCCACGACCAAGCACGAGATGCAAGACGCGGAGATCTCGCACATCAAGACCGGGTGCCAGCCCGCGCGGGTCGCCGTGGCCAAGGACAACACGGTCTGGGTCACGATGCGGGCGAGCAACTACCTGCTCGGGTACTCGGCCAAGCTGCTGCGGACCGACGCGGCGAAGGCACTGATCGCCAAGGTACATATCGGTCAGTGGCCGATCGGCATCGCCCTGGTCAACGGCGGCCAGAGGATCGTGGTCAGCGATAACAACGGCACCGACACCAAGCCCGCCTCCACGTCCCCCGCGCACAACCTGGCGTTGGTCGATCCTGGCGCCGCCCTGCAGCGCAAGCCCGCGTTGCTTGGCTACATTCCCAGCGGGGTAACACCGCGCGATATGGCGGTCTCGCCGAACGGGAAGTTCCTGTACGTGGTCGATCGTGACTCGGCTCAGGTGCAGATCGTCAGGCTGAGCACGCTCCCTTGATCGCTAGCTCGCCGGCCGGACCGCAACCGCCGCGGCGAACCGATTCCACGACCGAGAGGCGGTTGGCTTGTACCAGTACCAGGCACCGAAGAAGCGCTCCGGTGGCCGCAAGGCGCTGATCTGGGTCATCTCGATCCTCGTGGTGCTCGTGGCGCTCGACTTCGGCGCGAAGGCCTTCGCCCAGAGCGAGGCGGCGACGCAGATACAGAAGCAGGGGTTCCCGAAGAAGCCCAGCGTGTCGATCGCCGGTTTCCCGTTCCTGACCCAGGTCATCACGAGGAACTTCGACCAGGTCACGATCAGCTCGTCCAATATCCCCGCGGGGCCGATCAAGATCACGAGCCTCGACGTGGTCGCGGAGAACGTGAAGCTGAAGTCGAACTTCCAGTCAGGCACCGCGGGCCCGCTGCACGGCACCGTGCTGATCAGCCTCGGGGAAATCGGCGGATTCCTGTCGGCGGCCGGGCCGCTGGCATCCTTTCTCGGCGGCGGCTCCGGCGGTGGCCTGAAGATCGAGTCGGTCGGCAGCAGCGAGCTGAAGGGCAGTCTCAAGCTCGCGGGGGGCCTGGTGTCCTGGTCGGCGGTCTGGAAGGTAACCTCGGCCGGGCCGCACCAGATCGACCTGCGCCTGGTGCGCAGCAACGGGCTGCCTGGCGGCTTCAAGAGCAGCGCGAGCGACATCAAGGTGCCGCTGTCCATGCTGCCGGCCGGGCTCGAGCTGACCGGCAAGCTCGACACGTCGGGGAAGGGCATCACCGCCGACGTGTTCGCGCAGAGCCTGTCGTTCGGCAGCTAGGTTCAGGCGGCTAAGGCCGTGCGCCAGCTCACGTACGTGCGGCCTGGGCCGGTGGAGTTGACCCAGCCGCCGTGCCCATTACCGTCGTCCGCTGGGAGCAGTATGCCAGGGCCGGGTCGGATACCATGCACGAGACTCTCCGCCGGTGTAGCTCAGTTGGCAGAGCGGCCGCCTTGTAAGCGGCAGGTCAGCGGTTCGAACCCGCTCACCGGCTCCAGGTCAGAGCCATGTCGATCTTGAGGAAGAGCGACTTCGGGGCCACTCTAGTCCCACCGGTGCTGCGCTAAGTGTTAGATTCCGGCGTGGCAGCAAAGTGCGGAGTCGGCTTCGAGCACAAGCAGGGCACCGAGTGCACTGATCCCAGGGGCACCGTCATTGTCAATGGCGCTGGCGTGGCTCGGTGAGCCTGGGCTTCGACGCAACGGCAAGCGCATTCGTCGGCGGGTGACCGCAGCGACCAAGACTGAGTGCCTGGAGGCCACGGCTTCGAGCCAGTGCCGCACCCGAAGCGCGGCGTCCGCCGAGCTTCGGTGCGTCTGCGGCCAGGCCAAGGGCGGCAGCGAGCTGCGCGTACCCTGCGAGCAGCCGCTCGCCGTCCTCAGCGTTGAGCCACGCCACGACGGGCCAGCCTCCTCAAGCCGCTGCCGCGCGCACGTCGGCGGGCAACCCGAAGGCGATTTCACACCGGCGCGGCGTCGCCACGTGGATAGAAGCTACGGCACTGCAGTTGAAGAGCCTCGCCGGTGCTGTATGTGCCGCGAGTGACGCCGAGTTGAGATCGCTAAAGAGGTGCGCCCGGCTTGCCCGGGTTGTGGCATGCTCTTGCGGCGTGGGGGATGTCTTCGATCTGCGCGCCTGGCTGGCCGAGCAATGCGCCGACTACACCTTTAACGTGGGTGGCGTGTTCCAGCGGGAGAGCGAGTTCTCCTCGTGGCCTCTGGAAGCGGCTGGGCCGATCGAGCTGGAAGAGCGGCTTGCTGAGGGCGGGCACCTCTTGCCGTTGCCGCAAGAGCCCGCGGCTCTGGCGAACGTGCTGGAAACCTCGATCGTGAGCTTCCTGACCATGCGCGTCTTGCTGATTCCTGGCGCGCTGGTCCGTCAGGGGACTGAGCGCGGCTACCCGGACTTGGAGATCGGCGGGCCTGCGTTCGGCCGAGGCTTCCACGCTGTTGACGTCAAGGCAGCCCGCCGGGCAGCGAACGGGCGGCAGACCCAGAGCCGGATCACTCTGTACACGGGTAACACCTACTTCAAGTAGC
>Ga0137380_10002957_pt1 | contig 14620 bp, 10 predicted proteins | sample SagtaG_17_FD_104809 | JGI IMG/M metagenome (GOLD analysis project Ga0137380, IMG submission 104809) | Vadose zone soil microbial communities from Sagehorn Ranch, Mendocino, California, USA - Sage2_L_100_16 metaG | ecosystem: Environmental > Terrestrial > Soil > Vadose zone | place: USA...
CCTGCCGGCTCAGGTGCGGGTCGCTTTGCGCTCCAATGCTTGACAGCTTTCTCCGTCGTTATCAGTTTCTGAATGTAGAGGCGCAAACACATCCTGAAACTGTCCCTTACTGTTGATAATTCTCCTCGCAATATTTGGGCTGATAACCGAACGTCCTCGCCGGTTGAGTCATCTTGTTTTATTCGTTTTTCGAGCTTATCAAGAGCCGCTTCCCACAACTTCAACGCGCTGAGGTTCTGGACACTATCCTTAATCGACTGATCGTCAAAACTCTTGATCGAAACCCGGTGGGCGAAAGCGTTTCTAATTTTCGCAACCCTGTTCAGGTCTTTCTGCACATCCTCATGTATCAGCCCGAGTAGGTAGGCGAGTTTGATCTTGTTCCCAAAATCGCCGAGTGCCCCGCCCGGACGAAATAGTTCTTTGAAGGTTTCTTCATCTTGTGTCATTGCTGCTTTTAGAAGATCGGTTAGACGGTTTTCCACAATTGCTGTCGCGATTATTGCGACTCCTCGATCCGAATCCAATTCGTAAAATGCTGATTCTTCATCTTTGTTCTCAAGGTCAAACATTATGGACTCACCTAAGTAAAGGTTTCTTATTCACTGTTACGACTCTCGCCCTCAACAACGAGCGGTATCGCAAAACGAGCCACGAAGCGAAGCTTGCGTAGATTTACACTTTGTGTCGCTTCGGGAGTAAAGAGAACAGCAAAAAAGATGAAATCTTTGAACTCAACGAAAGCGGTAAATTCGAGTGCAGGATATGAGGACTCCTTGAACCGGCGGAGCTTGGTTTTTGCGTCATTGCGCGTCACAAATGCTGGATAGCTGATTTCAGCAGCCGGAAATTTTTGCCTTAGGTTTTTTTCTTGGAGGGCGACCAACGAATCGATATCCGATGCAGCTGCATCCTTTATCCAGAAGTTAACATACATCCAAGTTCTCGCTTTCCCAGCGTCGGCGAGGTCGAACCCTCTTTGATATAGGCACGCCACGGCCCCCTCGGCGTGCTTAGCATCGATAACCCAGCCCATCGGGGCGGGCAAGAGCACTCCGTAACCCCCGGCATGTGGAATCGCTAAAGGAGATTGGAATTCTTTTAGTTCCTCGAAATTGAGGATATCGAGCTGCAAATCTACATCGTCATGATGAGCTCTGTTTACCGCGGCTTCGCTGTAACCGACGGTCGAAATCATGACTCCTACATGCGCTTCCACATCCCGCAGAAATCCCAGAAACGCTTCGACGTCATTAATGTCAATTCGCTTATTTCTGTACTTAGCATCGACAATGATGCGAACGCGAAAGTCCGAAGCGTGATCTTCAATTAGGAGATCAATTTGTCTTTCTTTTTTCGATAATTTGCCAAAGAGTCTCGCGTCCCTCGAAATATTCGCCGTGGGATATTGCTTTCTGAAATGCCATTCTATTTCTTCCTCATATTGTTTCCAGTCCATGAGCGGCACCAAGGTATTCTTGCAACAACGTAGTTTTCTGTTTGTATGGTTGGAATCCTATAGGGCGGATCAGGAAACAAGCAATCGGCATTTCCCTTTCTTGAAGAAATGAACTTTTTCTGGCGCTTCCGCTACGCTGCGGGCAGCGCAAGATACCATGATTATTTCAACCTGAGAAACAGCTGCCACAATCCAAAAATGAATATGAGAAAGATGACGATCCTGGCAAGCAAGAGCTCGGCTGTCGTAAACGACTCAAAAATGCGTCGGAGTTTGGTTGGCGTCATTCCGATTCTCCCACTTCTAAAATTACTCAGCTCACTATAAAGAACACATTGAATCGCTTAAAAGATTTCCTGACTTCACTTATGACCCGGTAAAGAAAAGTTGGTCAAGGGCTGCAATAGTCGAAACTAAGCAGCCATTGAAAACAAACCACTTAACTTTCGAGAGCGCCGATCGCTATCCCTCCGCAGCCGTAGGACGGATCAAAGATTCATAGCAGAAACGCTGGCTGAGGTAAGGAAATTGAGACTAAGACACTCCTTCGATTCGCAAACCTCATTTCTGTCCATGTACCTGGTCTTTACCGACACATCATAGAGCGTTTGAGATCTTCGTTTCGACTACGCCAAAATTCATCCCGGCGTCCAGAGAAGACTCGCTTTTTTCTCTTGACAAAAGCGAACAAAACACGATATAATTCATTTTACGCTGGAGAGTGTTTCTGGAGTCCGCTGCCCAGGTGGCGGGAGGATGATCTTTGAAAACTTAGCCGTTAGCACTTAGCCATTAGCCTTTAGCCGGACCCGCTCGGAGACCTTCTGAACCCTACGCCAATTGAGGCCTGATCGCTGAAGTCTACGCCAATCTGGGATGACTTGGGATGAGACCCTCTGAAGTCTACGCCAATCTGGGATGGCTGGGGGAGGGGTAGGGTACCGAGGAGATTGCCAAAATCGCCGAAACTGCCAAAAATTGGCAATTGAGACCCGAAGCCCCGGGGGTTTTCACCGCAAAGGACGCCAAAGGTCGCCAAGTAAGGAGGGAGGGAATGCCCCAATTAATGACCGACATTCCCGGCACCTGCCTTACTGCTTCCCCTTGGCGTCCCTGAACCAGTTCTTCAGCCGCTGCGGCGGGACGCCCAGCCAGTAAGCAAACCGCAGGAGATATATAAGGAGCGCGGTGCGGAACACACCGTGCTCAATATAGCGGCGGCCGGAGACGGTGACCGGCGCTTTTAAGACCGTGAACTTCCCTGCCTGCCGGATGCGCCGGACCAGTTCCACATCTTCAAAGAGCGGCCATTCAGGCGCGCCGCCGATGGAATCAAACACTGACTTGCGCACGAAGATGCCCTGGTCGCCGGTGGCGGAGCCGCGCAGCCGCGCACGCAGGTTGATGCCCCACGCCACAAAGCGCAATGATCGCGGACGCGATTCAGCGAAGCGAAGATAGAAAGCGCCGCCGGCAAGCTGCGGGTCAGCGAGGGCAGCGTGCAGAGCGTCAATCGCGGACTGTGAAACGAGGCAATCAGCGTGAAGAAAGAGCAGGCAAATGTCGGGAGGGCCTGACGTGGCGATGGTTTCGGTGGCGTCGGTTCCAGTGGTTTCGGCCGTGGCGGTTCCAGGGGCCTGGGTCGCGGCTAGCACTTCATTCGTGGAGGTTGTAGTGGCGAAGGTTCCGGTAGCGGGAGTTTGTGTGGCGTCGATTCCAGTGATGGCGGGTTGTGTGGCGAGCGTTTCGGTGGAAACGGTTTCGGAAATATCGGCAGTGCCCGGAACATCGAAAGCCGCAGCGGCCCCGACGTTGATTTGGGGGCCTTTGCCGCGGATGGACCTCACCAGCACGATATCCGGCTGGGCTTGCAGCCAAGCAACGGCGCCATCCGTGCTTCCGCCATCGGCCACAATGATTTCAGCAATGCCGCGGCAGGCGCGCAACGCGTCAATGGTCGCGGGCAGCGAGCCGCGCTCATTCAGGACCGGGATGACCACCGAGACTTTCATTTTGACGTGGGCTTCATTTCGGCAAGACCCATCTTGACGGCATTTTCATTTTGACGTGGGCTTCATTTTGGAGTCAGCTTCATTTTTGCTGTGAGCTTCATCTTGATCTGGATTTCATTTTTGCTGGGACATGCGGCGGAGCAGGTCGGCGGTGCGCGGGGCGGCGGAAGGATCGTTCGCCAACTGGCGGCGCAGGCGCTCAAGATCTTCATGGCTATCGATATCGAACCAGGGATCGATCAGCACGGTCTTCATGCCAAACTGTTCCAGCTTTTGGACGGTGGCGGCGAGCGTGGTGGAATGGCTCCACTGGATTCCGTCGAGCACACCCACGGGACAGTCCTTGAGTCCCATCAGGTAAAAGCCGCCGTCAGCAGAAGGGCCAAGAACGGCGTCGGCGGTCTTGAGGGCCTGGCGGGCGCGTTCCATGTAAGCCGCGGGAAGGCCGGGACTGTCACCGCCGATGGCCAGCACGATCTCCCTGCGCTTGAGCGCCAGGCGCAGGACTTTCTCCAGCCGCTCACCCAGGTCGCCTTCGGACTGCAGCCAGACCTCTTCGGGCTTGAAGTAACTGCGGGCGAAAGTTTTTGTGGCGGCAATAATGCATTCCGCCCAGGGAAGCGTGCGGGCCATGGCCACTGTATCTTCCAGAAACGCCTCGGCCAGCTCCGCCGTGCGCTCCGGGCCAAGCTCCGGGATCAGGCGCGTCTTCACCGCGCCGGGCTCAGGCGGCTTGACGAAAATACAGACCATGGCTTCCTGCATAGGAAAATCTTGTTGCCCTCTCAAGATGCTGTCGCGGTCGCGGCCCGCGCACTCATTGTTTCATGCCGCGGTGGGACCTGTACCCATTTCGTCGCGCAGGGCTTTTTTGGCGATGCGCCCGAGCCACCATACCAGAATGACAATCGCCGCAAGCCCGCCCCACAGTAAAAAACGCCCGGCGATGCCCGAGTTGGGCCGTCCGCGCAGGAGATCAGAAATATCATTCATGACGGAGCCGAGATACACATAGAGTACGGTGGCGGGAAACATTCCAATCCACGAGGCCAGCATGTAATCGCGCAGGCGGATGCTGGTGAGTCCCAGCGCGTAATTCAGGATGTTGAACGGCAGCACGGGTTGCAGGCGGAGCAGGACCACGGCCTTGAATCCATTCTTTTCGATGGCGCGGTCAATGGCCGCAGCCTGCGGATATTTTTTGAGCCGCCGCGTTACCCAGTCGCGAGCAACATAACGCGCGATGAGGAATGCCAGCGTGGCGCCGGCAACGCTTGCAGGCGAAACCACCAGCGTACCTATCACGGCGCCATAGAGAAAGCCCGCGCCCAGAGTTAGCGGGAGTCCGGGAAAAAACAGCGCCGTGCCGGCGATATAGAACGCGGCATACACCACGCCTCCGGTTGGACCCATCCCCTTGGCCCAGTGGATGAAGTCAACCATCCATCGGAGAAACGGCAGCACGGTGGCCAGAGAAATCATGTTGTTATCATCTCAGATGATGGCCCATGGCGGACAAGGAACAAGAGTGTGAGCCACATTTATGTTGCGGCTACTCGAGCCATGTATCGCCCCATTCCGCTTTGCGCGCGCGTTTGTAAGCCTCTTTGCTGGAGCGCGTCACCGTCCGGTTTTCAATTTGACCTTGTGGTGTACACAATGCCAGTTGAACGTGTCCACTGTGCTTGCCAGGATGGCGGACGATGCGTGCTCCTATCGATGGCAAACTATTTTTGGCTGCGACGAGATAAGAAAACTTCTCGTCTTCATAACCCAGCTCACCGCCCTTCAATTGCCGGTGTTGCGATGTGCGTTCCACACGCTGCGAAAAATGACACCAGTCTCCCGCAGCGGCCATGGGACACGCACTGGTATGCGGGCAAGGCGCGAAAATGTATGCTGCATTCGCGATCAGCGCGGAACGCATAGCGTTCACGGTGGCAAAGCCTCGCCGCGTTCCTGGCTCAATGACCACAAGAAATTTGCCGGCGCACTTCCAGGCCTTGACAAGAACCGCGTCGGCCGTGGCCTGCGATAGCTCTCCCAGCGCATAAGAAATCACGACGAGATCATGCTTCTCACAGGACAACCCGGAGCGCAGGTCCTGTTTTGACCATTGCACCTTGAGACTCTCCGGCAAGCGCGGGGGCGCTGCCAGACGCTTGCCCAACGCAATCCATTCCGCATCGCCTTCAACCAGCGTGGCGAGTTGGAAGGAAGCAAATTCTTCGCTGGCGGCAAACAGCGCGGTTCCCGGGCCGGCGCCAAGGTCGAGCATGCTTGCGATCTCAACCTGCGGCGCACGCGCATTGATTTCTGCCAATGCCCGCCGTACAGCGGCATATGTTGCCGGCAGCCGCACAGCCAGATAAGCGGCGCGATGCGCTTCCGTGGCGGTGGCTGGGGTTAAGAAATCTGCGGCTTTATAGCGTTCTGTAAGCTGCGCGGTCGCCTGGACCAGCTTGCGCCGGTCAACCTTGTCGGTCTCCTGCTGAATCGCATCCAGCAACTCGGCGGGCAGGCGCATCTTCTGGACGAGACCTCAATCCTTGTATTTAACTGAGCAGCCGTAAGGACGGGTCGCGGGCTCGGTTACCGGCTTGCCGTTAGCGGCTTCCTGCAGCGCGGCGGAAACGTAGTTTTTGGAATTCGCGATATCGCTCTGATCAGACGTCGGATGGTCGTCAATAGCGCCGTTATAGATCAGCGTTCCGTTAGGATCGATGATGAACATGTGCGGCGTTGTCTTCGCTGCATAAAGGTGGCCCAGAGATCCACCCGGGTCCATCAGCACGGCAGTCGGTACTGCGTTCACCGTCTTTAAGTAATCGTTTTCCTGCGATGGCGTAACAAATCCCTGCGTACCCGGAGCGGAAGAGATCACCGTGAGCCAGACCACGCCTTTGGCCGTCCACTCTTTTTGCAGGCGCTGCATGTTGCCGCTGGCATAGTGCTTTTTTGTATAAGGGCAGCCCTGGTTGTGCCATTCCAGCACAACGTATTTGCCCTTGTAGTCAGAGAGGCGCTGTTGCTTGCCGTTGCTATCCACGGCCGTAAAGCCGGGGGCCGGTTCTCCAACCTTGGCGGCAAACGCAGACGCGATCAGCGCCAGCAGCGCACAGGCAAGCAAGATCAAGTGACGTGGGCTTTTCATGGCGGCTCCTTGGTTATCTGTCCTGGTCATCATTGTATCGGCTGGCGCACAGGCGCTTCAATCCAGTAGGCCGGGCCTCCGGGGATGACCAGCACGCCGCGCAGAACGGTAATCGGCTTAAGCAGAAGATCAGATTTCTTCAAAGTGATCTTTGCGCCGTGTGTCGTTGCCTGAAGCGTTTGCGGCGCGGGGTTGTCGATTTGTCCTGGCTCCAGGGGAAAGAAGACGGCTTTCGTGAGCTGCCGGTTTGCTGCGATGGTCAGCAGGAAATGCTCTTTGCGGGATTCTGCCTCGGCTTTCCATCCCTGTGGCATCGCTATGGGCAACAGCTTCTCTGCGTCGGCAAACAGTTTCGCAGTGGCGGAGTTTTCCTTGATCGCACCCGAGTGCAACAATAGTTCAAGATTAGCGTGCTCCGGGATACAGACCTCGCGACAGACTAGCCACTTGGCCTCCACGGCAAATCTCAGTCCGCGTAACTGTTCGTTGTTGATGAACTGCGGAGCGTGGATGGGGACCATGAGTAGCGCCTCGTCATGATAACCATAGTCTGTTAGCTCTGCCGAACTCTGCATGCGCTCCGGTCGCGGCCACTGGATCTCACCGGCGCTAAAGCCCGGTGCAAGCTGCCATTTGAATGAAGGCGGCTGTCCTGAGTCGCCGGGATTGATCCAGTAAATATGCCAGCCCGGTTCCAGGATGAAATGAATTCCCAGTTGCAGATCGGAGCCGGGATGAAGCGTAGTCTGCAGAGAAATCAGCTCAACGCGAGCATGAGGTGCGCTTTGCACGACGATAAGGCCAGCAGTCCATGCCGCGAGAACAAAACAGACGCACTGTAAACCGCGTTGTAATGGCTTCCAATCCATCATCTAGAGCTATTTTATAACGATCAAGCAAGTAAATCTATTCTCATCTATCACCATACAACGATAGTCCTATTTCGAAGAAGAGCTAACTAAAGATGCTTACTGTGTTGGAATGCTCGTAGTTTAGATAGCTATCGGTTATGCGACTCTTTGTTTTGTTTCGGAACATGGCCGATAAAACTATCCAGCCCATGGCAACCACTTCAGCTCTCAGGTTACTCTAACCGCCTATAAATCAGAGTTCCTGGCCAGCAACTCTGAACGCCCATTCACCAGATCAACCGTTGGAGCGCTGGATGCCAGCATGCGGCAGATTGCTTCGAGTGGCTTCGCCCTCTGCGCACTTATTTTCAGTGCGGCCCGGATCTATGGCTGCATTTGCGTATCAACCGTGCTCCCCGGCAAAAACATTATCCACCTGCATGCCACTTCTCTTAACCGGCAAACCCTCGCCGAAAAAAAAGGACAACTCCATGATTCGAATTTCATCTTTCATCAACTGGCGCGGCCATCTGCGCTGCAAACAAATCCTGGCAATCGCGCTTTGCATGCTGGCATTCACATCACTGGCCAGCGCACAAGGCTGGACCGCGCTGAACCATCAACCTACGTTTTATGCAGGCACCGCTCTACTGCTTACGGATGGTACCGTGATGGTGCAGCAGATGACCAACACCGGGTTCGGCACTGGGGGATGGTGGCGGCTGACCCCTGATGGCTTTGGAAGCTATGTCAATGGCACATGGTCGCCACTGGCCGGCATGCCCGCGGGATACGGGCCCCTCTTCTATGGTTCGGCAGTGCTGCCAGATGGGCGGCTGGTTGTGGTTGGAGGAGAGCACAATCTAAATCAAAACGGGGTTGAAACGAACAAGGGGGCCATCTACGATCCAGCCACGAATTCATGGACGTCGATTGCGCCGCCAAGCGGGGTGACGCTGATTGGCGACGCTTCAAGTGTGGTTCTTGCCAACGGGACCTTCATGTTGAGCGATTGCTGTTCTTCAAGCCAATATTTGTTGAACGCGTCCAATTTGACCTGGACTTTTACCGGGTCGGGAAAGGCGGACCGCAATAGCGAAGAAGGGTGGACGTTGATTCCCAATGGCAATGTATTAACGGTAGATGCCTCGAATTCGACGAACTCCGAACTCTACAACCCTGCCACCGGAACCTGGTCCACGGCAGGCAGCACCATCGTTCCCCTCTCCGATGGCAGTCCAAATTTCGAAGTGGGGGCCGCTGTCCTGCGGCCTGACGGCACTGTATTCGCCACCGGAGGAACCTCAAACACCGCCATCTACAACACGGCCACCGGCGGCTGGTCGGTCGGTCCGACCTTTTCCAGTGGTCTAGATGTTGCCGATGGGCCAGCAGCCTTGTTGCCGAGCGGCAATGTGCTGGTAATGGCCAGCCCAGGAGTGTTTAATCCCCCTTCTCAATTTTTCGAATTTAACGGCACGAACCTGCTATCAGTGCCTGCAGCCGCCGGCTCCTCCGGCATCACATCTTTTCAAGGACGTATGCTGGTGCTGCCAACGGGGCAAATATTCTTCACTGATCAATCGTCCTTCGTACAGATCTATACCGCCAGCGGGACCTTCCAAAACGCATGGCGCCCCACTATCACTTCTGTGGCTTCTAGCCTAACCGCCGGCACTACGAACAACGCTATTTCCGGCACTCAGTTCAACGGGCTGTCGCAGGGCGCTATGTACGGTGACGACGCTCAAATGGCCACCAACTATCCTCTGGTTCAGATCACCAACAATGCTACGGCGCACGTGGTCTACGCCAAGACCCACAACCATAGCACCATGGCCGTGGCAACAGGGTCAACCATAGTATCCACTCAATTTGATATACCCTTGACAATCGATGCTGGCGCAAGCACATTGCAGGTTGTCGCCAACGGAATTCCCTCGGCAGCGGTAGCCGTCACGATCAATCCGCCGCCAGCTCATGCGCACGGAACCATCGTGGTAAGCGGAACGCCCAGCGATTCCGGCACGGCCGATATCACAATGAATGGGCAAACTGAAACTATCGTCTATGACTCAACGGGAGTGAACGGTCCAGGCACCACTCAAGACATTGCTGTAGCCTTCGCCAGCGCTTTCAACAACGACCCAGGCTCATTTGTTACTGCCACGGCGGTTCAGGATGCTAATCCGCCTTATAATTGGGACATTAATTTCATAACCAAGACAACGGGCAATGTAAATTATGTCTTCAGCACGGCGATCAATTCGTTCGGTGGCAATGACCCAGGCTTTTCTCTAACACCAACACTGGGCCAGCTTACGGGCGGACAGTAGACTTCTTGGCCTAGAATCGTTTAAAAACAAGCGCCGGCTTAACCCGGCGCTCTTTTTTATGCCACACAACAAGCGGAATCTACCCCAGTCTTCACCTATATAAATAGAAGCTCTTGCTCATAAAGATAGTTATAAATAGGTGGAACTGTGATAGAACACCGACTGTTTTAGATAGCTATAGTCCAAATCACTCTTGTTTTATTTTGAAATGCCGCTAACAAACATATTTTGACATCATAGCAACCATTTTAGTTCCTACATCATTCCAACAGCCGTGTAAATCAGAGTTCCTGGCCAGCAACTCTGATCGGGCCCCACCACCACTTCACCCCAACTGGAGCACTGGATGTGTACGCGGCCCGATCACTCCTCATCCGCCTTACAACCCAGATGCCTCCCTAGACCACTGCGTTCTGCTGTTGGCAGAATCAGCATTGCCGGCCCTGACCCCCACCAACTTCATTAGAGGAAAATCATATGATCTCTCTGGGACGACTCAACACAATCCTTTTAGCTGTCTTATTTTCCATCCCGTTAGCTGGACAAGTAACTCACACGGTTCACAACGATACCTTTAATAACACCTCCGGATGCGCTGCGCAGAATGCGGCTTCAGTTGGCACAACTTCCTGTCAGGCCATTTTTCCAGGAGCCACCGACGTGTGCTCTCCAACCGCAAACTCTCCCAACTGCAACCCAGGCGCTAATACGGTGACGTTTGATCTGGCGCCGACGAACCTAGCCGCTTTTGACGGGGACAATGTTGATATACACAACCTTGTCTACCCGGGTTATACCGGCCCTGTGTTTGTCAACATGGTTTTGTGGCACGGCGGTCCCGGCAACAACGGGCATCCCGAGTTGGGATTTAATTACACCCCCAAGCTTCCGGGACCGGAAAATTTGTTCAACAACCACCTGCTGAACGGCTATACCAATGACAATGACAGTCAGGTTGATGCCCAGTTCAGATATATGCAACGGCTGAAGATCGACGGAATTGTCGGCAACCCACCCGGGCCGGTACCGCTTACGCTCACGGGGCAAAGCGGGAAGAATCATGACACGAATCAAACCATGGAACTGTGGAAAACTAAAGCGCACAACTCCATAACTCCATTTCTTTTCAGCGTTATGACAGATCAAGTGATGTGGGACCAGAATTGTCCCGGCACCCAGACAAACGGACAATGGTCTACCCAGCCCAGTTGCGTTGAGAAGATCATGATCTGCAGCCTCGATTATATGAACACTGCGACGACTTCCCAATTCACATGTGCGTTCGATGGTGTCCTTTCCTCCGGCGGTCAATATTTTGCCGAGGCAAATTATTGGAAGGTGGCCGGTGGACATCCCGTCATGTCATATTTCTTTGCCAAGGCCAATTTTTTTGATTCTACGAATGTATGCACGGCCAGTTCCCCTTGTTCTGTATACAACGATAATCAACCCGGAACAACGTGCGTTGGTACAGACGACTGCTGGAACAAAGTTTTCGCCGGTATTGAACACCATATCAGCAATACAAGCCTGTTCCCCGCTGCTTCCAAACCCTTTATTATTCACCGCGATAACTTTAGCGCCTTTGACGCGAATACCCTTCCTAACAATGGTAGCTTCCGCTGGTTCCACGCCAGCTCAGACCAAACATTCACTGACAGTGCAGCCTATATCACATGGCTCGACCAGGGCCTAAGCGCGATTCAGGCCAATCCTTCCAACCCGCCGGTAGTGCTGGCCTCTGGATACGGCAAGGTTGATTTCGCGCAGTCAGGCTTTGAAAGCACGCAAACGGTTATGGATGCGCGATGCGGACAGACTTTCATGGACATCATGGGACTGGCGCATACCCGTGGTTTCGGCCCATCGCCCCAGACTCCGCTTCCAGGAATCGAGATCGTTACATGGGACGACTACGACGAGGGGACGGAAATGGAGACTGGAATTGACAACTGTCTCAATCCCATTCAATCCAGCATCAACGGATCCCTGCTGTCATGGTCGGTTTCGTTTAACTCGGCATCAGGCGCCGAAAGGACGATCGATCATTACACGGTTTATAACACTAACGACGGCTCTACAGACGCAACCATAGACCACACCCTGGTAAAAGCGGCGGATGTTGCGGTCAATACCGCCAACAATGGCACCTACACGTTCACCCTGCCCTCGGGGCTGCCCAATCCAACGCTGATTTATGTAAAAGCAGTCGGTAAACCGATGCTGACGAACCATCTGAGCGCAGGCAAACTCTTCGCTCCAAATCCTCCCGCTCCGGGAACGGGTACTGTGACCATCACCGGGTTTGAACAGTCCGATGCCGATGGGAACTGCGACTCCGGCATTCTCTATATCGTGGTGAATGGCGTAGAGTCCGATACACCCTACGGCTCCGGAGGAGGCGCTTGCGACGGTGTCCTTCCTGGCTTTTATGCTCAATACTTAGCGAACACCATCAATCAAGGCAACCCTTATGTTAGCGCACAATGGAATGGTGACTACAACACTGCGGTCATCATCCTGACTGCGCGTACTGCGGGTGCGAACACAAACTACTCACTCTCGTCTGGCTCATCCAGCCAATCTTTCCCTATTTTTTCCCCGCCGTCCTACAGCGCCACCGCGTCAGGGCCAACGCTTACCGGCGGACATAATTGAACACTGCGAAAGGAGAACTCCAGCCTGCGGGCGGCGGTGGCGGCTACAAGCGCAGCTCGCGGGAGTTCTTAAGAAAGGTTGGCTAGACTAGTACTTGCGTTAGCAAAAAAAGCGCCGGCTTTTACCCGGCGCTCTCTTCATCAAAGGTTAAGCTCAGATCATGGCAGCGCGTAACGCAAGCTGACAAAACTCTGCACCAGGTGAGCGTTCTTCGGTGCGCCTGTGGGCACGAACCACGGAGCGCGCGTCAAGTACGATGTCTGCGTTACAAGGAGCACGGCGCCGTACTGCGGGTTTCTCCAGAAGGTCTGGGTCCAGTCGAAAGAAGCCTCCTGGATGGCCCGGTTATTGAGGTTATTCGAGTTGGTCCCGCCAAAACCGATGCACGGCTTGTTCTGCAAGGGACTGCTAGGTCCATTGCAAGCAACTAGGGCCGTTGGCCCCAGCACGATAGGCGAGGTTACGTCTGGGAAGGAGTTGCGCTGGGCATACATTCCGCCGTAGTAGAAACCGAACTGGCTCTTCTTGGCGGTAGCTTCTATGCCAACCAGGGCCATTCCGGAATGGACCAGCGAGTTGTCAATGGTGAAGGTTGCCGGACCCGTGGCTATTGGGCGGACCACGGTTTGGGGAGCAAGTCCGATCAGATAGCGTCCCACTCCGTCGCCATACATGGCATTGGCCAGAACGCGGAAGCCCTTAAACAGCTCGAAGTTGAAGGCCCCGTCGAGCCCGCCGCCGATGCTGGTATGGCTTTGGAAAGTGGTTCCGCCGATAGGAACAGCCGTGGTTTTCACCGTGGTCACCAAACCACCCAGCTCAAAGTGGAAATGCTTGCCATTCACATCGTTGTCCCAGGCCATCTTGGTGTGGATGTCCGGGCCCACGTTGGGTGTGCCGGTTGAGTTGGCGGCATCGAGCTGGCCACCAAGGGCGGCATTGAACACGAACGGGAAGAGTACAGCGCCCGAGGCTACGAACTGGTCCGGGTTCTGCAGGGAGACGCCCCACTGGAAGTGGTCGGTGAAGTGATACACCGTGCGAAATTCCGCCGCGCGCGTATAAGGAATACCGACGTGGACGTTCGCGTCTTCACCCAGGGTAAGAGCCAGGTCAGAAGGCATGGGCGAGAGCCCGGTACGATTCGGGGTTTCAAGGCCCCAGGTATTGCCGCCCAGGAACTCCCACTTGCCACGCTTCAGGTCCAGCCAGTACAAACGCAAGCGGTTCGTGTGGCCATTGGCCGTAACGAACACGTTGGCCGCATCGTTACCATTGAAGTCACCTTCAATGTAGCCGAGCACATTGTTTGCGCCATACTTGCCGCTGACCTTCAGGTTATAGCGCGAATATTGACCGGTGGAACGAAATTCAGTCAGGTGCCCAGCCACAGTATTGCTGAATGGGATAGCACCGAAGCTGGTGGCAATCGGGTTTCCGGTCGGGCCAGTACCGTTGGTGGTACGGAAAACGTTCTCAAAGTCAACGAAACCGCCGGGTGTGAAATCCGTGCCGCCGATGCGGAACGAGAGCGGCGATTCCTTGGGCTTCTCGGTTTCCTGGACCACAGTGGCAGCCACCGGCACGGGCGCGGTGCGTAGTGCGGCATCAGCCACGTGCGGCGTGCCAGAGGTCTTACTCTGCAGCTGCTGTTCCAGGTTCTGGATCTGTTGTTGTTGCTGAGAAATCTGTTTTTGTTGTTCGCTGATGGCTTCGCGCAAAGCCTTCAGCTCGTCTGCGACTGACCCGGTCCCGGCAGAGCCGCTATTATTTGCGGTTGCCTGGCCCAATGCCAGCCCAGAGGCCAGCACTACGAAACACATCTTCTCTAACAATCTCATTGAGCTTTTTCTCCTCTGCTGTTCGTCGGTATATCGGCCCATCAAGGTGATAATTCCGGCCCCCGGCTCTCTCAAACCCAGGAACCAAATTTTGTGGCTGAAACTCGCGTGTCAATTTCACACCATTATCAGCCGCTTGTACATACTTATGTACAAGGAAATACAACACGTTTGGGCATCGGTAACGGATTCCAATTTTGGAAGAAATCCAAACTGGGAATCTGAAAGTTAATAGACTTACATTTTCGCCAATAAAATAGCGGTTCCGGACGAGGAAAAGTAATCCGGACCGCGGGCGAAAAGCACCGC
>Ga0137380_10002958_pt1 | contig 14617 bp, 30 predicted proteins | sample SagtaG_17_FD_104809 | JGI IMG/M metagenome (GOLD analysis project Ga0137380, IMG submission 104809) | Vadose zone soil microbial communities from Sagehorn Ranch, Mendocino, California, USA - Sage2_L_100_16 metaG | ecosystem: Environmental > Terrestrial > Soil > Vadose zone | place: USA...
AAGCGGCTGGCGTCGTCGTTGGCCTCGCCATGGTCCGTGCTTGCGTGCGCGTGCGAGTGCGCCGCGTCTGGCTGCGTCGTGGTGGTTGCATGCCCAGTGGCATGGGCCGATCCATGCTGTGCCGGCGTCGTTGTGGCCTAGCACCCAGCGGCTGCCGGGTGGGATCCACCTGCTGGCCTTGAGGCAGCGACCACTCGAGCCGTTGCCTAGTGCGCCTTGCTGGCAGGTGGCCTCGCCGCGTTCGACGATGGGTTTGAGGCGGGCTCGTTCCTTCTGGTGGGCTGGGCCGTACTTGACGCCGCGGCCTTCACGGTGAGCCCCGACGAAGCCCGGCATCAGAACTGCACCGGGGAAGGTGCGCAGCTTTGCCAGCCGGGATCGCAGGCGTCGATAGCGCAGCTGTGGCAGACGTCAAGGAGCCAGCCGTTCACCGTCATGATCGTCTCGGTGGCCGTGTTGCCGCAGCGTTGCGAGCAAGGCTGCCACTGCCATTGCTGCCCCAGCATGACCGACTCAGTGGATGTGGAAGGTGACATGGCCAGCCCACAGCACAGCGATGGCGAGCACGACCAGTACCACGCCGGCGATGTACAGGGCGTTCCTTGGCATGGCTGCCTCCTAGTGGATGGTGCGGATCCAGGTGACGTCGCCGTGGGCGCGTTCGGCTGCGGCGTGGTGTTCGCAGAGGAGCATGAGCCCGGCGGTCCAGTTGAGGCGGGCTTGGTAGCGGGCCGGGTTGGGGCAGGCCGTGCCGTCGCCGTGTTCGATGTAGCAGCGGTGCTTCACCGTGGGTACGGCTGCCTCCGGGGGGTGAGAAATCCCCGCCAGTCACGGATGACGACGGGGAGCAAGGGTTTCTCGGGTCCGTCCTGTTTAGGGCATGGGTCGGACAGGTGTGATCATACGTCGGGTGTGGTGCCTGTCAACTTCTAGCGCCTGAGCGTGTCGTCCGGCCGTCGAGTCGTCGGCGGTCGGCAGGCCCGGTGTTGCGGTTGCGTCGCAACTGCAGTGCCCGCTCGCGGGGATCAAGGGCGGCATCCCACCGCTCGCCTTCGACCCACTCGTCCAAGATGACCCGACTCGGGCGCATGCCACGTATACCCAGACCGCCGAAGGCTCGCACGGCCAGTGTCATCGCCGCCGTCAGATTGCGGACACATTCCCGAGACTGCCAGCGGACCAGTTCCCGAGCGGCTAGTCCGTCGATGCCGTTCTCCGCTGCGACCCGCGCGAGCATCGTCGGGCGCTGTAGCGGCGGGCAGTCGAAGTCCGGTTCGGGTGGCGCCCACCGCATCGCGTCTGGCGACCAGAAGCTCGACTCGTCTATCGCGTGGTCGATGGTGGCGAGAACGTGGTCTACGTGCGCCCGGTTCACGGCGTCATCATCCCACCAACCGCTGGGCGCTTCAGGGTGTCGTATAGCAGTTGCGTCAGGTCGTCACCGTTAAGCGTGGACCCGCAGAACCTGCATTCGATGCGGTTGATGACGCCGCCTTCGGAGTGGACACTCAGCGCTGGCACCCGCAGCTCCTCGCCGTCCTCCCAGACCGGCACCGTCTCCGATGAGCAGACCCTGCATGCGCCGCGCATCGGCCATGTCCGGTCGGGGTCGTTGCTGATCGTGACCCGGACCCGTGACACCCAGCTGCGGATCAGGGTGTGCCACATCGTCAGCGCCGCCGGATCAACTGAGGCGTTGACGTGCGACACGAGCGAGCGGAGATCCTTTGGCACGTCGCGGCTGCGTTTGACCCGGGCGTTGAAGCAGCCGTTGCGGACGTCGGTGGCGATCTCGAGGAGCAGCGACAGCGCGGCCGAGTCACAGGGTGGTTTGGACTGCTGGCCGCGTCCGCCGGTCTGTACGCCTGCGCCGGACTCGATCGCTTCGTGGAGCTGCATCCAGAGGGAAGGGAGGGTGATCCATACGGTGCCGGTGTCGAGGGTGAGCCGTTCCCGGGTCGGGTTGGTGAGCCGATCGCAGACTGCCCAGAGGTCGCGGGGAGTGGCCTGCCTCGTGTCCGACGCGGTCATCGGACCTCGCGTGCTTCATGCTCGCCGGCGTGGCCGATTTCCCGGTGGCATTGGATCAACAGCGGGCAGCGACCCAAAGCCACATCCGGAGCCTCCCGTTGACCCGGTAACAGGGTCCCATCGGTATCGTGCATCGGCTCCATAGCCACGGCGTGGTCGATCTGAAAGGCGATCAGCCACAACTCATCGGTGAGGTTCAGGTTGGTCTCGGTGACGCCGTCATCGTCCAGACGGACGAGCGGTAGGTCGAGCTTCAGTTCCCGCAGTTCGCGGATGATCAGCATCAGCCAGCGCGCCTGGTCGGCGTGCGTGCAAGCTGCTGCTTCGGGTCGTCCGTCACTCATTGCTGCTGCCCTCCGGTTGTACCCCAAGAGCCGCAGCGGTAGGACACGGCCAGATGACGTCGCTCGACCAGGGCTGGTCGTCGTCTTCGTAGAGCGGCGCGACATGGTTGAAGCAGGCATTGCAGACACCGATCATGACGAGTGGGCATTCGTCCTGGTGGTCACAGTCCCCTGTCGCGCATGCCCCGAAGTGGCCCTCGACTTCGGTGCGGCGGTGCAGGGCTAACGCTGCGTCTCGCTGAGCCCGCAGTGTCAACAACTCGTCCACGACAGGGACCGGATCCCCTTCGATGAGCCATTCACGTTCGGCCGCAAAGTCCTCAGTCATCGGCGGGTTCCGGTTGTACCCCAAGAGCCGCCCGGACGACTTCAGCAGCGAGATACACGCCACCCGCCCGACCACGCGCAGACGCAGCAGCCGGGCTGTCAGCGTCCCGGGCGGTTGCCTCGGTTGCCGCGTGGTCGTGCTCGGCCACCGCGGCATCGCAGGCGGCTAGCGCTGCGTCTCGTTGGGCACGCAGCACGGCAAGCTCAGCGACAAGAGCCGGGACGTCCTCGCGGGCATGAGCGGCGAACGTCGCGTCCGGCATCCACTGAGCGTGGTCGGCGCAGTTCGTCGGCATGAAGATCCCGCCGATGTGCGCAGCCGGTGCGCCAACGTGCCCGTCGTTCCACGTGCGCCACGGCCCCGGCGTCGCTGCGTCTGCCCGCGTTCTGATCGCTTCGAGGTCCACCCGGTCAGTCATTCGTTGCCGCCTCCCCGCCAGCCGAATGCCATTGGACGACCTCGCGGCGGCCCTGCGCGATGTAGACCTCCATGAGCCCGTCGCATTCGATGCAACGATGCGTGCCGATCGCGTCCTCCGGGAGGGCGAGATGCAGGTGGTAGTCGCAGCGCGGACAGTAGATGACTACCGCGATCGTGTCGCTCATTCCGTCGCCTCCCCGCCACGAGCGACCGGGGCAACGACGTCGACCCGCTCATTGGCGAAGGTGAGCCGGTCTACGGTGATGTCTTCGCGGACCTCGGCCGTCCAGTCGTAGCCGCCACCGATGGCCGCATCGCGGCGCGTTCGACTGATCGAGACATCGTAGTGCCAGCCCCCATCTCGTAGCCCGTCAGGCTCAAGGAGCCGCGCACGGTAGACGCGGCCCCACGGGCCGCGCTTCCGGGCGTCGATTACGACGTACGTGCCGACCGGGAAAGGCGGCTCTGCTGCGATCTTGTCTCGTGTTGCCCGTTCCAGGAACGGCAAGGCAGCAGCCAGAGCAGCATCGGCGAGAGCGGGTGCGTGCTCGCTCGACACGTGCAGCGAGCCGCAGGTTCCGTAGCCCGGGCCGCAGTAGCCCGACTCCTCGCCGATGATGGCTTCGACCGCCGCTTGTCGGGCGTCCTCGGGTAGCTCACTCACCGGACGCCCCGGTTCGGCGATGGGTGCCGGGGTTGGCTGCGACGCTGACGGGTCGGCCGGCTGGGCTTCATGACTTCTCCCCCCGGGAAAGTCGGGGCGCGCTCATGCGACATTCGCCCCGTAGTACGGATTCGGTTTGGACCGCGCCCACGGCCATCGGCCGCCGTGCTCGATCCAGTCAGGCCACTGCCGCTGCACCTGGTCGATACGCCAGTTCTCCAAAGCGCAGCGGCGGTGTGGATGTCGACGGTGACGGTGTGGTCGATGACGCGTTGGAGGAGGCGTCTCGCGCCGGGCCGCATAGCGTCCAGCAAATCCCTAACCGGGTCCGTGGCGGTCATGCGCTGCGCCGCCGTTGCTTGCGGGCCAGCCAGACGCGTTTCGCTGCGTCGTGACAGGAACCGCATGGCGACTCATCGCGTCGTCGGTGTGTGGTGTAGCCGCCGTAGGTGCCGTGTTGGATCGGCTTCGGCGTGCGCGTTCGACCGCGTCCAGAACCGGGGGGAAGCAGCTGTCGCCGTTCGTGTTCGGAAAGGCCGCCCCAGATCCCGAACCGGTCCTGATGGGCGAGCGCGTCAGCGAGGCAGTCGGCTTGGACGGGGCAGCTCGCGCACACCATCTTGGCTTCGCGGGTTGAGCCGCCTCTCTCGGGGAAGAAGATCTCGGCATCGACGAATTGGCAGGCAGCGGCAAGGGTCCATTCAGGCGGGTCGACGGTGATGGTGGGCGCGTAGACGGTGACGACGTGCGCGGTCATGACGGCCCGCTTCGTGCTGCGTCGGGTGACAGCTTCGGGTCGCCCCACTCGTGGCCGGAGCAGCCGGGCCACCACGCCCGGACGTCGCTCGCCGATGAGTAGCTGATGCGGTAGCCGTCGTCGATGGTGCACTTGGGGTAGGTGCGGTCGTGGTGGCCGATGAGCTCGCGGAAGCGGCAGTTGCCGCAGCGCGCGGCGGGGTCGTCGGCGAGCCGTCCACCAGTGAGTGGGTGGCGGCCAGCGGCTACGGCTGCGCGCTGCCGTAGCGTGCGGCGACGGTCCGCGGACAGCTTCTCCGGCTCGGGGGCCATGTGCGGCGTGACCAGCAGCTCGAAGCCGGGCAGGGTCTCGGTCATCCGGCACCGTCCGCAGGCTCAGCGGCTCGGCGCACGATGGTCACGTCGGCCGGGTCGAAGCAGTAGTCGTCCTCGCCATCCATATGGACGAGATACGCCACGACCGGGCCAGCGGCAGCCACGGCGAAGGTGAGTTCGTCGGGGTGGACGGGTTGCGCTGCCGCCACGCCCCGCCACCGGACCCAACACGTACCGGGCGGTGACCGCTTCGATGACGCCGGTGGCGTAGTGGGTGTGACTTCGGCGCCTTGGTGGGCGCGGGCCTCGTCAAACGTCATCATGCGGAGTCACCACGCAAGACCTCGACGGTTGCACCGTGCGCACGAGCGACTCCGTAGACGAAGGTCAGACGCTCGCGAATGCGTCGCTCCTCATCGCAGCAGTCCCGCGCCCATTTCTCCGCACCCTCGCGGCGGTCCAGTTCCCAGTCCGCGCGGGCCTGTGCGAGCCGCTGCCGCTCTTGCGCGGCGCGGTAGGACTTCTCCCTGATCGCGACGTAGCCAGCGGCACGGATCACTTCCAGCGCGTCATCGAGGTCGATCATCGTGGTGGTCACGCGAGGCCTCCTTTCGGGCGTCCGGGCAGCGGCGGGCAGATCATGCGACGTTGCCTATGCGAACGCATTCCTGGCAGGCGTCAGGCCCCCAGCACGCTGCATCGTGGTCAGCGGCCGTGCAGTGCTCGCGGTGAATGCGCCACCGCTCAGCCCGCGCGTCGGCTCCGGCCTTGCGCTGGGCCTTGCGCACCTCGCCGTTGTTCTGTGGCATCAGTCGCCCTCCTCGTCCGTGTCATTGCCCACAGGGGCACCCGTACTCAGGTGAGAATCTGTTCCATGACGGCGGGAAGCGGAAATGTCGACAGTGCGTTCGGGCGAAGAACCGGCGGAACGACCACCGGCGTCGTGCTGCAAGAAAGCAAGCAGCTGTTGCCCAATGAATTCGCAGTAGGCCGGCGGGATGGCCTGCGAGAGCTCGTCGCGGGTCATCCAGTCAATGCCCATCGCGGAGCGGCCGCGGTCCGTCCCTAGGTGGCGCCGCTTGATCCGGTTGCCGCCACCCTTCGCCTTGCCGATGACGTGACCGCGCTCAAGCACCGTGTGGCCGAATACGCTCACCCAGTCGCCGGGGTGCCCGGGCGGACATAGCGGCGGCCCCCATACCCAAAAGCTCGTCTCAAACAAGCGGTGGCGTTTCACGCCGAGACCGAATGCGAGCCCGCACAGTACGGCGTAGTTGGTCATCGGTGCACCCGGGACGTTCTCGATCACCCATGGTCGGCCGGTCGCAGTTAAGGCGCGGCGCGTAGCTGCGACAAGGTCAGGATGGTCCGTGCGTCCGTGGATGTTGTTGGCCATGCTGTATGCCTGGCAGGGCGGCGAGGCATGGATGGCGTCGAACTTGTGCCCGTGCGCGGCGATGAACTCAAGCGCGTCGCCTTGGTGGAACTCGTCGCCGACGTAGTTGGACTGCGGGGTGATGTCTACCCCGATCACGCGGAACCCGGCCAGCTGGTAGCCGCGGGTTGCGCCACCTGCACCGCAGAACGCGTCGATCATCGTAGGCCCCGTCATAGCAGCTTCGTCTGTTCGCCGGCTGCCGGCCCTTGCGGGTCGATCAGGTCCGCCCGCATCGCTTCTCTGGCGTAGGTCGTCCACTGCTCGACCGTCATCACCGCACGCCAGACCCCGCCCCGGGTCCGGATGAACGACACCGCGAACAGCGCGCCGGCGTTCGCGCGCTGGTGCTCGGCGGCGATGGGCTTCTCCCGGATGGCACGCAGCGTGTCGGCCCAGTTTGCGACCTGGGCTGCTGTGTTCGGGATGCCGTCGAGGTCGCCGGTGTCGTCGGCTCTGCCGGCGCCGAGTTTGCGGCGTACGGGTAGGCCGAGCTGGTCGTAGATGAGCCGCGCGATTTCCAGTTCGGCGCGGTCACCTTTCTGCTTGTTTGGATTCACCATAGTGTCGCGCCGTTCATGTCGCATTGATGGTTGAGGTGGATTGGTTCGGTCTGGTTGGCGGAGTGAATGTGGTGTGGTTCGCGGTAGTGCAATTCGTTGCGGGTCAGGTTGTAGGAATAGCGGCCGGTGAGTAGTGCGGCTATTTCGTGGATTCGGTCGACGGGTGTGGTGTTCACGCGGACGACGCGGGCGCAGGTGTCGTGGTCGGGTCCGACCAGGGTTGGTGCGCTGCAGCGGGGGCAGGTGTCGGGTTGGGCTTGGCGGCGGGAGGTCGCGATTCTCTGCTGTAGCCAGGGTGTGACCGTGCCGGTTTTTGATTCCGGCACGGTCGGGTCGTCTGTGGGACGTCTGGCACCAGTGTGTGACCCGTGCCTAAAGGCACACGGCACGGTCAACACTGACTGTGCCGTGTGATTGTCGGCACGCTTCGGCACGGTCGGCACGGTCAGTCCTCCTCAAGCACAGTCGGACCGGACAAGTAGTGCTTATGCGCACCACGGGGACCGTCTTCGATTCGGATCTTCCTGCTAGCTTCGGTCATGGTCACGGCGTCGTCGATGAGGCTGTTGGTCGCGTGGCGGACGATTTGCCGAACGGCGACACGCAGCTGCCGCAGAGAGATTCCAGGAGTGGTTTCAACGACCGCAAGGACGGCCTGTTCGAGTCGCTTGTTGGATTCTTTCACGCGACTCGCGCCGACAATTCGGGGGCTTCGACTCAACTCTTCGAATTGCAACGCTGCTTCTGGGTATTCGACGTCGCGGCCGGTCGCTGAGAAATATCTGATGTCTTCGCTGTCTTTGGTGAGCATCCAGCGGACGTCGGCCCAGTCGTCGAGGCGGGTGGCGCCACGGGCGCGTTCCTGACCTTGTTCGACTTCGGCGCGGCCGGTGTGGGTCGGGAGTACGAGCTCAGAGACTCCGGCGCGGGTTTTGATGACGTCGAGGGTGTCGAGGAAGCGCCCGACTTCGGTGTTGTCGTTCTCGCTGGTCCCCGATCCGACGAAAGCGCGAGCGAACGGATCGACGATCCACACGGAGATGTCGCGGTCGGTGAGCCACTGCACGATCCAGTCTTCGGTGTGCTGGGCGGTGAGGGGGAGTCGGTAGCCGCGGAGGTTCAGCACGGACACGAGTGGTTCGGCGGCGATGCCGATCTCGCGGAGCCACCGCCGGTACTGCCGCTCATCGACTTCGTAGTTGAATAGGCCAACGCGTCCGTTGGGTGGGGTGACGGGGAAAGTGGCCAGGAACTTCTCTTGGTCTGCTAGGCAGTGGGTGAGGTGGTTCACCAGTGTTGTCTTGCCGGCCTTGAATTGTGCGGTGAGGAGCACGTTGCTGCCGGTGGGCATGACGAGGTCGACGGTGTAGGTGACCGGGTCGTCGACGACTTGGAGTTCTTCGACGAGGGTGAACCGGGAGGGTGGCTCCCGGAAGTTGGCGACGGTTTCTTCGTTGTCGAGGGCGCGGCGTGCGTCGCGCCTGAGCCGTTGCTGCGCGAGCTCGGCTTCGAGGGCTCGTTTCCGGGTGGCTTCGGCGGCGTCTTCGACGGTGATGGTGGAGACGTCGAGAACGGTGACGTCAGGGATGATGCAGGGGTCCTGCGGTGGCGTATCGGGAGTGTCGACAGCGGCGATACGGATCGCACCGAGGTAGAGCCGTTGCCATTCGCCCTGGTCCTGGGCTCGGTTGGTGTCGGCGAGGATGGCACCACGGAACGCGGTCCCGATCTCGTTGACGGCGGTGATGATTCCCGTGTGACCTTCGGTGGCCATGCGCATGAGCCGGGCGGTGGCGTCACGGGCCGCGTCGTGCCGAGAACCGGTGCCTGTGAGGCGTTCGGTGATGTACCGGTCGACAGTCATCTTCACGGCCGCGCAGGGGGTGCCGGCGCCGTGCGCAGTGAGCCACGCAGTGATCTCGAGGTCGTTGAGGTTGGCCTTGACGAGATCTTCGAACAGCCGCCCTTGAGTGACTCCCGCGATCCACGAATCAGGGAGCGCGGGTAGTTCGTCGGGTGCTGGGATGCCGGCCGCGGTGGTGACACCGTCGGGGGTGATCCACCGGTAGACGCGGCCTTCGGGATGGATCGACGGCCAGGCGACGACGTAGCGGTGGATGTGCTGGATGATCTCGGTGCCCGGGCCGAGTTCCCCGGGCCAGGCGAGCCCGGCCGGGATCCGGTAGAGGCGGATCCCGGACACGCCGTCGTCGCGGCTGGTGGACCGCCACGTCGGCGGCAGCTCCCCGTAACGCTCGACCGCTGCGGCCAGTGTCGCGGCGCCGGTCTTGCCGCTGTAGTTGTCGACGTCGAGACCGATGATGTCGTCGGGTAGCCGTAGGCCGAGGTTGCCTGCGCCTTCGTTGCCGTCGCACCAGGCTTGCACGTCGGGGCGGGACGGCCAGGCGCCTCCGCGGCCGGTCCAGCCTGCGGGTGGGCTGGCTTTGCGGCCGGCCGGGAGTGGCAGTATTCCTCGCCACCCGGCGTCCCAATAGAGGGTGGCGGCGTCGGCGTACGGGCGGGAGGTCGGGTCGGTCATCATTCGACGTCCCGGACACGGACGAACGGGACGCCACCGGATCGGGATACCTCCGCGAGGTGACCGTCTCCGTCGTATCCACCGCAATGGCGGCACTGGTAGGACCGGTAGTAATCCATGAACCACCGATGCCAGCAGTTTCTGCACTGCGCGAGCACGTTGTAGCAGTCGCCGGGCAGTACTTCCCAGTTAGCCCATCGGGCCAACGGGGCGCGGCCGATGACGACTGCTTGACCAGGGAGCCACCAGAAGTTCTCGCCGTAATTTGTGGTGTCAGCGAGCTCCTGCGTCTTCTCTAGCCGCTCGTTATGGGCACCCTTCACTTCGAACCAGGTAGATATTCCTGGCAGGTAGAAGTCGGGTTGGTACCAGGTTCCGGATGGCAGCCGGATCGTTTCCGGCTCGTAGGTCCATTCGATCTGCCAGTGATCGAGGGTGCAGGCCCAGTCAGCTTCGAGAGTTGAACGGAACTTGACCCCACGCCACATCTTCGGCACGACTGTGATCGTGGGATCAAGCGCCATCAGGTCTTCCTCTCTCACTCGAAGGAGATCAGGATCTGTTGCTCACTTCTCCCAAGGCGGCGTGTCACTGGCCGGCGCGGGCTTGGCGAGGGCGTGCGCGTTAAGCCACGAGATGCCGATCTTCTGGTCCGCTTCGGTGGCTTCATCGAGTCGCCACGGCGGCTTCTGGCCGGGCTTGGCTTGTCCCTGTCCGAGCCGACCGAGAACCTTCTGCCCGATCCGGGAGCGCAGTTGCCCGATGAGGACGTTCGGGAAGATCAGGGCGTCGTTGTATTGGGCGCCGGCGTCGGGGCCGTCGAGGACGACGACGTCGGCCCGGATCGGGTCCTTGTCGCCGAAGTTGGTTTTCACCTCGAACTCCTGCTTGATCGGCATGATCAGCAGGAGCCGATTCAGCAGCTCACTGAAGTCGATGCCGGTGGCTGTGCCGGGGGTGGCGAACGGGCTGCTCATGCTTGTGCTCCTTCTTTCGCTTCTGCTCAGGCGGTCTGAGCGAGTTGGCGGTACCGCGCTGACGCGGCTGCCTTGTGCTGGTCGGTCCAGCGGGCCTCGTTGGCTTTCCACAGGGCCGTGAGGTCGTTTTGGGTGGGTGCGGCAGCTATCCATTCGAGGAGCTTGTCGCCTTCGGTGATGAGTCCGGCGTCGGTGAGGTTCTCGATGGCCGCCGCGACGTTCAGAGGCGTAGTGAGGTCTTTGCGTGCCCGCCATGTGCGGACCTGGCTGGCGAGTTGCACCGCGGCCCACCCGGCGTCGATGTTCACCCAGTGCAGCGCGCAGGTTCCGGTGCCGGCGGGTAGGTGGATGATGATCCCGCGTTGCGTTGAAACCTCAGGTAAAGGTGTGCGCTGCCCCGTGGGGATCTCGTAGAACCGCGAATGGGCGTACACGGCGAGCTGCATCGCGATCTTCCCCGACCCGTACTCGATCGACCCGGTCTTGATATCGGCGATGTATCGCTCGTCTTCGTATTCGACGACACGGTCCGGGGTGCCGCCGACTTTGAACTCATCGAGGACGGTGAACGTTTCCGAGTGCAGCACCTTGAGTTCGGTGGTGGCCGCGGCGTAGGCGTCGAGGTCGCGCTGGTACTCACCCGGGACCGGGCCGATGTCGAGTCCGGCATCGATACGTTGGGTGAGAGCGTGGATGGCGGTGCCGACGGTGGCCGCGGCGTGCGCCTTCGCGGCCTCGATCGCATCCTCGGCCACCTTGTCCAGCCGCGTCTTGTCCTCGCGGTGCGCGGCAGCTGACAGGAGCAGATCAGGGCGGTCGACGAGGCCGAGGATGACCATCCGCTGCTGCCACTTCTGAAGGTTGTACTTGTCCTCGAGCGCATCCACGAACGTTGTCGCGCGGGTGTAGGCGACCGGTTTGCCACCGCCGGGTGGGATGACTAGAGGCCGGCCGAACCGGTCGCGGCTGATCTCCGAAGCAACTGACGTGAGCGTCATCCGGCCGCCTTCCGCACGGTCTGCCGTTCCCCGTCGATGACAGCGCCGTCGACGACCCCGCCAGCGAGGACGCGGTGGTATGCGGCTGTGCGGCCTTCCGACGGGCCGGCGTGGCCGTAGCGGCGGACGTACCTCGCGTGGTCGACGGCCTTCCACAGGCGCAGCGCCCAGCGGGGCGCGCGGATCAGGGGTGGCCGGGTGTCGCCGCGCTGGTTGACCCAGTCGAGGCGGTGGGGCGCGGCGAGACGATGATGGCCGGTCATGAGGACCCCCATCGGTGCCCTGGCGGGAACGGCGGGTAATCGGCGCCCGCGATGTCACCATCCGGATCGTCGCCCAGGTCAACCGGCGCGGTGGCATCCGCGTCCGCAGTGGGCACTGTCGCCGCGTACGGCGGCGACGCGATGCCGTTGACGGCCTCGACCGCTTTACGTGCGTCCGCTGCGGTGAAGAACGTAGCGATCGGGGTGTCGCCCTCGTAGACATGGATCGGGTAGTGCCGACCGAGACGCCACGTCATCGTCCGCTCACCCGCCCGCCGCTGCCGTAAGCCGCGGTCGCAGCGTGGAGGTCGGCGGCGTTCTGCGCGGCAGCCTGAGTCGGCCAACCCGCGGACACCACGCCGTGCTGATCGCACCGAGCGTCGTGTTGCTCGATCGGGCGGGGGTCGTTCACGCGGCGCGCGACACGGCGGACGGTCGTTGAGGTTTGGCAGATCAAGACGTCACCGCCTCGGCCGCGATCGGTGTGACGGAAGCGCGCGATCGGTGTGACGGAAGCGATCGCCGCTGCGTCCCAGATACAGCCCGACGCGCAATCCCACGGGTAGTACCAGTCCACGTCGGACAGGCGCAGCGACCACTGGTACGGCGTAATGAGGATGCCCTGCCACCGCGCCGCGACCCGATCCCAGGCGACGCGGTAACGGTCACCTGTCCCGAACTCAGCGTCGAATTCGCGGATCGCCCCGGGTGTGGCCAAGGTCAGGACGGACGCATCCAGGGCGAGTTCGATGGCGAACGCGTTACGGCCCAGGCGGTATTCGTTGTCGGCGCACCATGATCGCCAGCCGTCCGAACCCTCGGATTCGTCTGATACCCACAACCCGTTCGGCTTGAAGTGCCGACGGGGGTGGGGGCCATCCTGGGCGCGCGATTCAACGGTGAGGGTCTCGGCGTCGGTGAAATGCATCAGCGTCATGACGCCGCCGAGTGGCGTGCCGCGTGCCGCCGGAACGCCGAGTTCTTCTTCTCCGGCAAGACGACGACGCCGTACTCGTCGTACTCCAGGTCGGCGTGGAGTTCGTGCACGATGGTGGGTTCGAACGGATAGTTGTTCGGCATCCGCATCAGACCGCGCCATTCTTCGAGACGGTGGCAGCCCGGACGGTTGGGTCGCGGGCGGTACTCGAACTTCGACACGTCCAGCGGCGGCAGCCCCTGCTCGGCGCGCCACTGGTCCACGGCCAGCGGGACGCGCAGCTCCATCGTCGTTTCTGACGGCGACACGACCGCGGTCATGTCGCGACCTCGGCGGCAAGCAGCGGCTCGCACACCCACTCGACGTCCTCGACGGTCGTGGTCACCGTCGTGAAGGTGACGGGCACTTCGGCCGTGACTTCCTTGGTGCCCTTGACGACACGCGTGCAGACCTGATCGCGCATCGCCCACGGCCGGATCTGCAACCCGCCGATCGAGCCGCGCATGCGGAAGTACTCGTCGCCGTAGTTCTTGATCGCCGGGCCGTCCATGAGCCGCGCGATCTTGGCCAAGACCACCTTGACCGCGGCATCGTCTGCGGCGTAGGTCTCGTCGTCATAGATCTGGACTGGCCACGAGATCTCAGACTGCGGCAGCGGCAGCGTCTCGTCGGCTTCGAGCGCCGCCGCGAGCGTGCGCAGCCCGGTGATGTACTGCTCACGCTCGCTCTTGGGTGTTATCGTCATTGCCGATCGGTTCCCATCTGTTGTGGGTGGTGGGCTGGCTTCCCGGGCAGCGGGGGCCAGCCCGATTTCTGTTTAGGCCGCGCCGCCGTCGGGTCGGGGGTCCCTCGGGCGGCGCGACGTCTCGGGGTGGGCTACGCGCTTCTTGTCCACCAATCGATCTTGAACATGGGAATCACCTGCCTCTACGGCGCGGGCGAACTCGGCGAACACCTCGTCCACCACAGTCGTGGCCCGGGGCCGGGCTGCCCGCACCCGCCGCGGGGCCAGGGTCAGCGGGGCGGTACGCGGCCAGCCCATGAGGAACTCGCTCACGAGGCGCGCTCGCTTGGGGAGGCGCCGGGTCCGTCCAGCCGCGTCTGCGCCGGCGTCTCCACCGGCAAAACGGGGTGCTGCCCGGTCTTATCTGCGGCTCGGCCTCCGGGGCGGGTCTCAAATCCGATCGTCGTGATCGCTTTCGCTGGGTGCCTACCGGCCGCGAAGTGCTTGCCTTCGGCGTCTTTCCGGTAGGTGGTGAGGGTGATGCCGTCAGCGTCGATGAGGATCGTTTCGACTTCCGCAGGTTCGGCGCCGAGTGCCTTGATGAAGTCGTCGACCAAGGCGAACGGGACCTTCGCGGCGATCATGCGGCGTCGCCTGCTCTGCTCATGAGAGCTTCGACGTCGCGGCGGACGTATCGGCGGTGACCGCCGGGGGTGCGGATAGGCGTGATACGGCCCATCAGTTCCCACCGGTACAGCGAGCTGACGCTGCATCCCGCGACGGCCGCTGCCTCGGTGGATGTCAGCCAAGACTTGGCGTCTTGTTCAAGACTCTCTGTCATGACGGCTACCGTAGGCCAGGCCGTCGTATCTAGTCAAGAGGGCAAAAGTCTTGACGAAAGTGGCTAGGATTGACTAGCTTTCAGGCCATGACGGGGATACAGGATCAGCCCGGCGCGCACCCCAGCGCCGATGAAGCACTCGGCCGCATCATCCACGTGGCCATGTGGGAACGCCGAATCACCCAGGCCGTGCTAGCGGCCAAACTCGGCATCGACCAGACCACCGTCAGCAAGAAGTTGCACGGCCTGCGGCCTTGGTCGGTGAAGGAGCTCCTCGACGTCGCGGACTTCCTTGGGATGGATGCACGGGACCTGCTCGGCAATATGTGGGGGCCGCAGGGTCTTCCGCCGGCCGGTAAACCTACGGTGGCGTATGTTGCGCCGTACCTGAAGACCATCATCGGCGGTGAGCGTGCCACCCGTCCCCGCACGGGACATCTAAGCCTCGTCGCATGAACTTGTCGAGACAGAACGCGGCGACT
>Ga0137380_10002961_pt1 | contig 14613 bp, 15 predicted proteins | sample SagtaG_17_FD_104809 | JGI IMG/M metagenome (GOLD analysis project Ga0137380, IMG submission 104809) | Vadose zone soil microbial communities from Sagehorn Ranch, Mendocino, California, USA - Sage2_L_100_16 metaG | ecosystem: Environmental > Terrestrial > Soil > Vadose zone | place: USA...
TGCTAACCGCTTTCTCATAGGACTCGTGAAACTTTTCCTCCTTCCCAGCCTTGACAGCTTTGTCCCACGTGTTCTCGTTGTCAAATTGAGCAGAAGGTGATTTGCGAACGCTCATGAATAAAAGCAACTCAAAACAGTATAAATTTCTTGTGTTCTGGTGTCACTTTGGAAGAATTAAGTAGTATGGCAAAAGGGTGCTCAGCAAATGGAAATGCGCGTTGATGGTATTAACATCGGAACGATTACCCCATTCAAGAAGGATAACACCGTAGATTACGACGCGGTACGGGAGAACATTGACTTCCTACTTGAGAACAGTGTACACACAATTGAACCTGTGTCGAGTACGGGTGAGGGTTCGCTTCTGACGCCTGACGAATACAAGGAAGTCGTAAAGACAACTGTTGATCAAGTTAATGGAAGGGTGCCTGTCTCGTCGGGAGCACCTGGATCCTCCCCTGATGCAATCATAAGAAATCTGAAGCTAGTGAAGGACATCGGCGTGGATGGGGGATACCTTTCCACTCCTCCCTATCTGCTGCCAACACAGGAGGGCATGTTGGCGCACTTTAGCAAGATATTCGACTCCGTGGATTTGCCTGTTACAATCTACAACGCTATCCACAGGTCTGGTGTCGAACTCCTGCCTGAATCGGTGGCAAAACTTGCAAACGAGCATTCGAACTTCACTGCCTACAAGGAACAATCACTCTTCAGAATCCTGCAGCTCAAACACGTGCTGGGGGGCAGGCTGCAGATAATAGGGGAGGATTGGGTTTGGCTCCCTTGTATGGCGATTGGAGTAAACGGCGTGCAATCAGTTGTTGGAAGCATTTTTCCAAAGATGATGGTCGAGATGTACAACGACTTCAAGAAGGGCAATGTGGAAAAGGCGCTACAGACGCAGATCAAGATTACTCCACTGATGGAACCATTGGGCATTGGAATTGGGGGAAGTGAACCGAACCCATCACCACTCAAAGCGGTTATGAGCATGCTAGGAAGACCAGGCGGGAATCCTCGGTTGCCGCTGGTCCCCGCGTCCGAGGAATTGAAGAAGACACTGAAGTTGCGCCTTATTCAAATAGATCCGTCACTGAAAAACAAGCTGAAGTCGTAGTAGAAGCAGTGCATGACAGAAGGCTCTCTACATAGAATGAGCGAGGCAAGAGGGTAACCAATCCTTTCTCCCGCGATGAGCAACCTCCATGCCTTCCATCTCCACTCCCTTTTCACAAAAGGACCTCTGTCCCAAGACCAAGTGACCTGGCTCTTTCAAAGACGAACTTGGCTGTGACGACATCCTCAATCGCCAATCCGACTGACTTGAAGAGTGTAATCTCTTCTTCATCAATTCTGGCTTTCTTCTTTCCCACAACGATTTCTGAGAGAGTGGCATGAATGTCACACACATCTATTATTCCCTTCTTGATTGGGATCGATATGTCCCCACTCTCGTTGAGAGCTGGCGCCATTGAGTCCACCACAATCTTGGAACACCTCACCACATCATCATCCAATTCTCTCCAGTCTGAGAAGCCTGAGCCTATCGAATTTACATGCACGCCAGGAGACAGCCACTCGCCCTTTAGGACAGGCTCTTTTGCGGATGTGGCCGTTATCACTATGTCTGCGCCGATGACAGCATCCTCGGCAGAGTCAGCTGCTCTGACCGCTATTCCCAGAGCCTGCGACATTCTCTCGGAAAAAGATGTCCTGTGACTCGCCGTCGGACTGAATACCTTGGCCAATCTTACAGGTCTTACACAACAAACCGCTTCGAGTTGAGTCTCTGCCTGTTTTCCAGAGCCGAGCAACCCTGCTATCTCACTGTTGCTCCGGGCCAAATACTTCGTTGCCACTCCACATGTTGCACCAGTCCTAACGGCCGTCAGGTAGGTTCCATCCATTATCGCAAGCAGGGTTCCATCGCGGCAATCATTGAAGAGAATAGTAGATCGAGTCGCGGGAAGTTGATTTGCCTTGGGATTGTCTGGATAGTGAGCAGAGAGCTTCAGGCCGACAAAACCCGATCGGCGAGCGCAAGCCGAAAACACGCGGATGATACCTTTGGGCTCATCGAATCGAAAGGCTTGCGAGGGAGGTATGTCAACGACTCCTTCCTCCAGCTCGGCGAAAGCTTGCTCCAATATCGTGATTGTGTCTCCAACACTCAGAACGGACCTAACGTCGTCATGGCTTAGAAGAAGAACCAATCTCGCACATCACACCCCTGATCGATTGCATACTGCATTATCGTGCCCATTGAATCAGCGTATGGTGGACTCTTTTCCTCTTCGATACCATCACCACCATCATCCGGTACGATCCTCCGGCCAGAAGGTGAGCGAATCCCACCATAGCGCCCCCCTTTTCCGACCACAAATCCATCATTCTCCATCTCCCCCACCGGAAGTCTACTCCTCGATTATTTTCAATTGTCCCTCTGTCTCTCTGTGCCTTGGATGTCATTTCTTCGGAGATCCGAAGTTCTTTTCCCCCAATGCTACCCGAAGGCAGTTTCTTATCTGCAGTGTTTCTTCGACAGCCTCGACCTAAGCAGGGTAGAACGTACCGGTTCGTAAAGAGCAGACCGAAGTCTGATGTTTCGCGATTTTTACTCGCGTGGCATGGATGAAATCGTTCGGCGTTCGGCCACCTTTCCAGGTTGTTCGGGTAACTCATGTTCACGGGCGCCATAGACTCTGTAGTAACGGGGTGTCGGGTATGTCCTCTTGCTTTGGCTGAGGCCAAGCTTGACAAGCATTTCCGCAATAAATGGGGCGACTTGGAATCCCTGGACTACAGGGACGTTGAGCTCTTCCTTCAAGAAATCCAATACTTTCGTCTCTCCATAGGTAACAATTACATCTGCACCGTCTTCCTCGATCGCTTTTTTCGACTGCTCTAGGAGAACCTTCTTTATGTTCTCCAAGTCTTGATCTGAGATTGTCTCTTCATTGAAGAACGTGGGTGGAAGGTTAATACCCCTGATTGATGCAAGCTTCGAGGTAAGACCGTACTCGGCAATCAGTTCGTGGAATCTTGCCATGCCTTGAGGATGCCTACTGGATATTACAATTGAGAATTTTCTGCCCAGCATCGCGGCTATGTGCGTCGCCGATTCCAAGACGCTTACAACGGGAATGCTACAAGCTTCCCTCGCGGCGTTGACACCCGAATCACTGTGGCAGCTCTGGATGACTGCATCAAACCCTTCTTTCTCGGCCTCTACAGCATTCCTTACAAAGTAAGGCGCGATAAGGGTATCCTCATAGCTCTGCTCGACATACCCCAATGGTGAATCAGGAGTTCCCCTTTCTACCAACTCTGTTCGAGGGCCAATGAGATCTTTCAGCGGAGCGGCTCTCGGACTTCCACCGAGAGGAAGATCCTTATCGGTCTTCTCATCAACATAACCACGCATTCCGGTACTTATCATTATTCTGATTTTGTCTTTTCCCATATAACTGATTTTGGCATCCGCAATATAAATCTAATGTAGCTTTGGGGGTTTCCCTGAGGGTTTCCCAGAGCCCTTTTGTAGCTTTGGAGGTTTCCCTAGTGGATGTAAACAAGCGTGAATTGAATTCCCATTCGAAGATGTGCATGTGTCTGCTCCACGTGATGAAACCGTCGCCGCATGCGCTGGCGTGCGGGGTTCCCCTTTTTTGGGTCCTCTGCCCGTCAGGTTTAAGACTATCAAGTACCCAGGGATATCTCTAATTGGCCGAAGGGCTATAGAGATGATATGAAGAGTTTGAGGTTTGGACTAATCTTTCCAAGCTACAAGGATTATGTTGATCCACAGCTACTTAGAGAGGCGGCATCACGTGCTGAGCAGAATGGCTTCGAGATATTCCTACTCTGGGATCACTACCTCCTCCCGGATACCCGGAGGACGCTGGAGGCGTATGAGGCGTTGTCTTTTCTTTCTGCTCTTACGAAAGAAATCCATCTTGGAACAGTTGTAACGCCTCTACCGCTGAGGAACGTAAGAGTGTTGGCAAAACTCACTTCATTTCTGGACTTCCTGAGTGATCACAGGTTCGTACTTGGGCTAGGTTTGGGGTGGCACAAGCCTGAATTCGAGTACTTTTCAGAATGGAGATCGGGAAAGGCACGTCTTGAGATGACACATAAAGGGATAGAGGATCTGAGAAAGATGTGGACTGGAAGTGGCCGTCACGATCTCCCTCAGATTGAGCCGAGACCTGATTCAGGTCTCATCCCGATATGGATAGGAGCAAGGGGCCCCAGAACGGTAGAATTGTGCGGGAAAACGGCTGATGGCTGGATACCCAATCGGCTTTCGCCTCAAGAGTATGAAAGAAGATCCAGAACAATACGTGAACATCTGCGAGGGGCATCGAACAAGAAGAGAAATAAAAGTTTCGTCTTCGCTTTTGCATCTGAAGATGAGAAAGTATCGAAACGTACCTCTTCTCAACTGGCAAAGACAATACAATCATATCAGGATTCAGGAGTCAGACTGTTTTGTGAAACATGGAACTTCGATCCGCGTGACAAGCATGAATTTCTGAAAAGAATAGACTGGTATCGAAGCGACGTTATGAGCACCTTCTGATACGGTGCGCCGCATAACTCGTCTCTGATCATCATCCGAGAATCAAGTGCAAGCGTGCATTTCCTTCAATATAGTGCACAATGTGGGAGAGGCTTCTTTCGCCGACTGACCTACTAGGTTTGATGGAGTAGATGTTGATTTTTCAACTCACAGCAGGAGTGAGTTTCTCTTTCTCACCGTCCACCACGAGCTCATCATCGACATGGAACGACACGTTCCGCATCCCAATATCGAAATGCGAAGCAGCGTCATTCTTCCCACCTAGCCCACACAACTTGGCCGGGCTGTCCATTATGTTGGAACCGAACGCTAACAATGTCTGACCGTATTTCGTCTCCCAGTCCATGCCATTTCTCTCGACAAATCCCGCAGCCCAATTAGCTCCAGCATTGGTACACCACCCAACGTGCGATGTAGAAAGACTGCGGCTATCGTCGAACTTCTTCAGAAACCACTCGAACATCTTTCCAACTCCATCGGTACTCTCGAATTTGGTTATCTTGCCGTCTTTTACTTGACACCTTATGGGCTCAACTGCGAACATCGCAAGCGGAATCAATCCATCTCCAGGTGCAATGACCAGAGTCCCGTTGGCGCTATCTTCGAGAGGAGCGCAACCCACCTGTCCACATTGGGTGTTATCCCATCTCCCGGGCTCATCTGCTGCACCATATCCTGCTTGGCCTTTCCGTCCGGTTTTGTCGAATGTCAAATCAAGTCCGTGCTTGCTCGTTATCCTTAGCCTCTTTCCCGATTGCAGGAACGCTGCTCCCTTCAAGCTGAGCCTCTTGATTTCGGGGGTCGGAGCCAACCGAAATTGACCGGTTGTCGGCCCACCAATCATTATGCTTCTCGCGCCTGCTTTGAGCGCCTCGTTGTGCACCGTCTGGTACAAATCGGAATTTACTATGAGATTCGCTTTCTTCATTATGTCACCCATACCAGAGAAGAATTCTTCCATTCCCGTCCCGGTTTTCATGGCGCCACTCGGTATGTCAATGCCTATTGTTCTTGCGCCCATACTCTCCGCCGCAATTTGAAAAGCGTCCCAATAGTGTGCAGGAGGTCTTCCTTCCGTAACCGAAGCTCCCGAGAAAACTGGATTCTTGAAAACGAGAACGGTCTCTCCTTCCACCAGCTTACTAAGTTTGAATAGACGTGTGATCAACGGCACTAGTCCTTGTTCCATGGTTCAACAACCTTTCCTGTACGAGTTTTAAGGCTTTGGATGCTGCGAATGCATATTTCAGCATGGAAACTGTCGCAAGCAAATCCAGCCGCTGGACCCGTTGTCGTATGGACCCTCTCTGTCGTGAGGGATTGAAGCGAAATCACATGGAGAGAGGGGAACGCACATTACGACCCTGAGAGCGAAGAAATGATCGAGAAGAGGTCGTGGCTGAGCATACTCTGATGCCGGGTTCCATTCCTGATCCAGAGACTCATCGTGCATCCCTTGTTGGCGGGCTGGGCTAAGCTATCGGGAGACGAAATCGAAGAATCGCACGTACGTTTCAATGCCCCTGAAATATGTTGGCAAGTGGAGCCTCTCGTTGGGAGCATGTATGTGCGCATCTGGAAGACCACATCCGAGCATAATGCTGTTTACGCCTAATCTGTTCTTCAGCATTGCAACCACAGGAACGCTTCCTCCCTCCAGCTTGAAGAATGACGGCCTGCCGTAGGACTCCTCCAATGCCCTCGATGCAGCTTTGAGTTCCGGAGTGTTACGCTCCATTATCGCATAGGGTGATACAGAAATCCGCTTGATCTCCCACTTGACCGTGGTCGGAGCGTTTCTCTTGAAGTATTCCCTTAGAGATGAGTCTAACTGCTCTGCGTCTTGGTATGGGACCGTCCTCATCGATATCTTTGCCATCGCGACCGCTGGTATCACGGTCTTCTGTCCTTCACCAGTGAACCCTGATAACATCCCACTCACGTCGAGCGTGGGTCTCATGCCAACTCTCTCAGCCGACGTGAATCCCCGTTCACCGTAGAGTTGAGTCACTCCTGCTGATTTCATCAATTCCTCGTCCGAAGGACCATTCCTTGCCAACTCGTCTTTTTCCTCTCGTGTAGGCTTTCTGACCTTGTCGTAGAATCCCTTGAGCGCCACCCTTCCGTCCTTATCGTGTAGACCGGCGATTAGCTTAGACAACACAATCGCAGGATTTGCAACGGCACCGCCAAAGCTGCCGGAATGCAAGTCAGACTCAGCGCCTCGCACCCAAATCTCGAAGTAAGAGAGCCCACGTAGACCTATTACTATCGAAGGTCGATCGGGTCCAGAAATGTTCGAATCAGCGTTAAGGCAGAACGTACAGCTTAGCTTTTCTCTGTTCTTTTCAATGAAAGCATCCAGGTGAGGCGAACCTATCTCTTCTTCTCCTTCGAAGAAGAATTTCATGTTGACAGGGAGACCTCCAGTCTCTGTCGTCCAAGCCTCCAGACTCTTGAGAAGGGCATGACCCTCTCCTTTCATGTCTGCAGCTCCCCTGGCGTAAATCTCATCGCCCTTGATGGTTGGCGTAAACGGAGGCGTACTCCATTCGCTGACGGGGTCCGTCGGCTGAACGTCATAGTGACCATAAACTAAGATGGTGGGCCGGCTGGATGGCGCCTTGAGCCACTCACCGAAAACTATGGGGTGACCACCAGTTGGGATAACCTCCGCCTTCTCAAAGCCAATCTGTTCCAACTGTGACACGAGCCACCGTGCCGTCCGTTCAACTTCGGCTTTGTACTCTTGCAGGGTAGAAATACTGGGCATAGAGAGATAATCCTTCAGTTCAGCAACATACCTGTCGTTATTCTGTTTGACATATTCAACAACAGACCCGCCATTCGTCGTTTGCAAGTTTCCTCCTGTTGGAGACATCTCGGGTTTCTTCTAAACGTTTTCGTTGAAGCTGCCCCCAATGTGCCTGCCGACCAACCAAGGAGAAATCTATGGAAGAACTCGAATTGGGATGGACACTCATAGAAAAAGAGCAAGGACAGAATGCTTCTTCCCGCTCCCATTCAGCCTTGGCAGCAGTAGGGTCAGATCTCGAGCAATTGTAGCCTCCGTGAGCTTCGGGAGAGCGAGATACTCTGCGAGAGATTCTTCGCGCGGATATGTAAGGTGAGTGCGCGGGCTACTCGTCTGGAAGCTGATCGTAAGGCACGAAAGATTGCCAGAGCGATGTTCTTGGGTGTTCTTCGATGTGTTCTGCATAATGTTCTAGTGGGGAGTATCTGAGACACTGTTTCGTGAATGGGCATGCAATCCAATGTACACCACTGTGTTAGGAGAACGAATTCGAAGTTGCTGGAGCCTTTCTGAATTGCGATTGATTACATGAGCGGAGAAGACAAACTGGTGTCACAACTCTGTCTCTGCAACTAGGCAATCTAGACCCCTTCCAGCTTCATGCTCGGGAGAATCTTCAAGATTTGCGTCCGTAGCTCGCTTCTTGTTTCTTCGCTCGCCGGAAGCAGTGGGAGCCTGGGGCTGCCCGCTTCTAACCCCAACATATTCATGGCTGCCTTTATTGGAGTGGGATTCGCCTCGCGGCCTCCTGTACCAATCCCAAGAATCTCCATTAACGGATACAGCCTGATCTGGATCTCTCTTGCTCTTTTCAAATCTCCACGCAAATAGGATTGGTATATGTCAACCATCATTGCGGGGAAAATGGATCCAGCAATAGTCTGGACTCCGACACACCCAAGAGAAAGACCTGGCAAGAACAGCCAATCTTCAGTGATTAGGGCTAGCTCGTCTCCAACCAATCCTTTGATTTTGAGCACTCTCGCCAGTGACTGCTCTTTGAAGCCCACAAAGTGCGAGAATTCATTTGACAGTTTCTGGACAACTTCTGCCGATAGATCTACTCCTGATCTATGGATGGCGTTATAGATCACTATCGGAACATCAACAGAGTCCATGATTTTATTGAAATGGGCCAGAAGCCCTTCCTGCGAAGGTTTGGTGTACGAAGGCGTTGAGAGATATGAACCATCAGCACCAAGGTCTTTCGCGAGCCTGACGAGTTTAATTATGGCATCAGGCGAAGTGCCTGAGGCTCCTGGCATTACTGGTACTCTGTGGTTCACGAACTCAACGGTCGTTCTGATCACTTTTTCATGTTCCTCCAGCGTCAGTAGCGAACCCTCTCCCGTGGTAGCGCATGGTTCCACCGAGTTGACGCCATTCTTCAAATAGAAACCAAGATTCTTGCGAATGCCTTCGACATCAACCTTGTTGTCTTTTGTGAAGGGCGTAACTGTCCCAAGTCCAACTCCTCTTGTATCATGCATGATTGTAATTGGTCGAGTGCAGATACTTAATGATATTGCTGAAGAAGTTTTTGTTACGAGACCTAGTCGATAGTCCATAAGTCCTGCCGTGATTGTAGAACAACCCCCACATTGCTTATCGTTTGTACCGTACCACGGGTTGCCTGAAGGTCTGTGACGTCTTCTTCTCTTTCTCTAGCCCTGGATCAAACTCTTAGGCGTCCCAGATCTTCTCTTTCTGATTCACACGAGCAGATCAAGATCAGCGAACGGCAATTTGGGCGACTTATTATAAGAAACAGATTCGTGGCCCTGAACCCTTCCGCTGATTCTGGTGTTGCTCTCTCTTCTTGTGCCGAGGTGAGAACCGCACCCAGGCTCCACCTCGACCGAGTATCATCTCACACCTCGGGAGATAAGACAGGTCGAGTCGAAGCCGTAACTCCTGTTGATGAAAGAACGCCAAACCGGGAGCCTGTAATTTGCGGGCAACACCACTGATTCTACAACACTTTTTAGCCCCTTGAACTCACTCATTGTCGTCTTGCATTGGCTATCATGTACACTTGGTTCATCAGTCAAGCTAGCCTTGCTGCTGAGCGCTGTTGACGCTGTGATTGCCACAATTGCTTCATGGATCTTGAATTATGGTGCTGGTGTGGACATTCTGGGACGGCTATTGCTTCTGGAAGCATCAGCTCTTATGCTGATTGGGGGCGCATTCGAGTTCAGCATTTCCACATCCTACTCAAGACTCGTAAGACAGAAGAAGGAGCTGGATCCTGTGCGTCAAGCGAAGACGACGAACAAAGTCGTCTTCTATAGTGTCGCAGGCGGAGTGCTATTTCTCGAATTGATACTTATGGCAGCCTTATCATGATTACAACGAGGGAATCTGGGAGCGACATATGGAGGCCCATCAATGGAGTATCTGGCGTAGGTCATTGATGAGTCACTTTAGGGAGGCAATCTCATGGTTGACCAAACGAGGAGGCGGACCGGCATCCAGGAAGGACAAACTTAAGTGCGCGCGCGCATACGTACCCCATGTGTTCACCGAAGGAAACCGCATCACTTGCGACATTCTCAGAATCGAGGATTTGGTCATAAACTTTGGAACCTATGATGGAACAGCCTATGTGGTTGATGACCTGAACATTCATGTCGGCGAGCGTGAAATTATTGGCCTTGTTGGCGAGAGTGGTTGTGGGAAGACGATCACGGCCAAGGCCGTGATCGGGATTCTGCCCAAGCAAGCACATGTCGTGGGTGGGAAGATCATTTTCAAAGGTACAGATCTTCTCCGAATTGAGCAGAAGATGTTACACGAGATGAGAGGAAAGGAGATAGCTTGGATACCTCAGGATCCCATGACATCTCTTAATCCGGTCTTCACAATCGAAGATCAGATGATGGACATACTAAAATGGAAGGGAACGTACAAACTGTCACCAATATCTTACTTTCGTCACAAGTTTGAAAATCGCTCAACCGCGAACGTGAAAGTTGAGGTAATACAGATGCTGGAAAGGGTTCAGATTTCAGATCCAGAGAGGGTGATGAAAAGCTATCCGGCTCAGCTGAGCGGCGGAATGAGGCAAAGAATCTTGATAGCCATGGCGTTACTCGGTAATCCGTCTCTAATAATCGCGGATGAACCCGGAACGGGCCTCGACGTCTCGGTGCAAGCGGAAATCTTGGACCTCATGCAGAGCAAGGTTAAGGAAGATGGCAATTCTGTGATCTTCATTACCCATGACCTCGCCGTGGCGAAGAAGATTTGCGATAGGATATATGTAATGTATGCGGGGGCGGTTGTGGAGATTGCTGATAAGAATGAGCTTTTCGCCGATCCAAAGCATCCGTATACCCTCGGCCTTCTTGAGGCGGTTCCAAAGTTAACAGGTGGAGTCGGGAAAAGCATAGCCGGTATGATACCCAACTATTACGATCCCCCTTCAGGATGTCGCTTTCATCCTCGTTGCCCGTACTCGATGCCTATCTGTACCACTGAAAAGCCACTCGAATACTCCGTCGCAGGTGAGCACCAAGTCGCGTGTTACCTCTTTGGAGACAAGAGAGCATGACCGACACAATGCTCGAAGTGCAAGGTCTATCAATGCATTTTCCAGTATTAGGGGGGATTCTCCATCAGAAGGTTGGAGAAATAAAGGCTGTAGACAGTGTCGATTTTTCGCTAGATAGCGGCAAGACTCTGGGCATAGTTGGGGAATCGGGCTGTGGCAAGACTACGGTAGGTAAAGCAATCGCGAGATTGCTTCTTCCGACAAGTGGTTCGATAAGGTTTCATGGCGTAGACATAGCCAAACTCAGCGACAGAACATTCAAACCATTTAGAGGGAAGATTCAGATGGTATTTCAGGACCCATCGAGTTCTCTGAACTCCAGAAGGAGAATCGGCGACCTCTTGCTCGATCCACTTCGGCCAAACAAGATTCCAATGAGAGAGAAACGTCGCAGGGCCCTCGAGCTACTAGAATTAGTTGGTCTGTCCGGTGACAATTATTACAGATATCCACATATGCTCAGTGGAGGACAGAAACAGAGGATTGGAATTGCAAAAGCCGTAATATCCAATCCCGAACTCGTTATTCTCGACGAGCCAACATCGGCACTTGACGTTTCGATTCAAGCCCAAATCATCGAGCTGCTTCAGCAGATACAGAATGAGCTCCAGATTGCATACATTTTCATTTCTCATAACATTATTCTTGTAAGGAATGTCGCGCAGGAAGTCTTGGTAATGTACCTGGGTAGGGTAATGGAGAAGGGTCCGGCCGACGTGATATTTACCAGTCCAAAACACCCTTACACTATTGCTCTTCTCTCTTCTATACCCACTCTCACAGACGAGGAAGCTAGCCTGCTGCCTACCAAGATTCACCTCGCGGGCGAAACGCCGCCGGCAACCAAGCTGCCAGTAGGCTGCAGATTTGCAGCACGCTGTCCTTTCAGAATGGTGAAATGCGATCAGACCGAGCCGCCTCTCGTAGAGGTTGGGCAGCAAAGTGTTCGTTGTTGGCTCTACTGAGCCAGATTCCCACGGAGTTTAGTTTCTTAGTATTTGACTGAGAGATGTAATCGGGCTGGGGGATTATCAAACCAGTAGCGTCGCAGCAGTCAGACGGTTTTCTTCCGAACCAGCAAGCTGGCAACGCTGCTTTCGGTCACGTTAGCGCACCTGGAATCTTCCACGTCACAGCTTGAGATGCGCTAGTGTACGAAACGAGGGCTTGGTCGTCGCTCTTCTGGAATTGAGTCAGGCTGTTCCGCAATGGACACCTGTCGACTGAGATTCCTGGGGAACAGCGCATTTATCCCTAGAAATCGCCCGCGGTCCTATTCTTCTTTGATTCCCTTGTCGTCAAATATCTTCTGAAATCCTGATAGGTCGAATGAGGTCTTGCCTTTTTCATACAGTTTTCTCGCATTCTGTTCCCGCGATAGCCGTTCTTCTGCTCTTGAGGCGACGCGCTCAGCTTGGCCAAGAGGAACTACCACAACACCATCGTCATCACCTACCACAATATCACCCGGCTGCACCAAAACTCCTCCGCACTGGATAGAGATGTTTATCGAACCGGGGTCACTTTTGGCTGAACCCAAAGGAGTGACATAACGCGCAAAGCAAGGGAAAGCCATATCCCTAAGTTCCGCAACATCCCTAGCCGAACCATCAATTACCACACCCGCTATTCCCTTCAATTTAGCCTGGAATGACATTTGTGCACCCCACATTGCTCCGGGAACACCGTAGGCTCCTACCACCATTACATCTCCAGGTTGAGCCATTGTGAGGGCCTTGTGGACCGTTATATTGTCACTCGGGAAACACTGAACGGTCAGCGCAGAACCAGTTGTCTTAGCACCCTGCCACACAGGTTTTATATGATAGTCCATGACATTCGCAATCTGCCTTCCTAGAGATTCGTGCACAAGAGATGCAGTGAATCCTCTGAATTTCTCAATCAATTCTGGTCGCGCCCTTTCAATCCGTTCCCTGATTACGCTCATCAATTGCGATTTGTGCACTAACGAGATAAACATTTACAGCCAGAACTCGTCCCCCCGCTCCGGGCGACAGAACAAGAAGACTGCGCATAGAACCTGTCCCACGTTCGACACATGACAACTGTTCTCGGCAAGTTGTCCTTTGGATAGTCCGGACTCAGACACAATTGAGATTCGCACCAATGAGCATGAGAAGAGAAGTGGTGTTGCCCGTAAATTATTCTGTGTGAGCGGGCCCTTCGCTAGGATGCGTCCCTGAATGCTCCGCCTGCCCTCCGAATCTGTCCTTCTTTTCGTCACACGCGCTGATGAGCTTCATCGTTGCAGAGCGTGGCGTAGTAGGGACCGGACGCCCTTCGATCTCGTTCGCTGGTTCACCCATAATAGCTGTGATACGCCAAGGCAAGCACGTTCCACGCCACCACCCTGCAGAGCACCTCGACGTTCTGATTGTGTCTTATCTTCGAGAGCACGCTCCGCCCGAACCTCTCCTTGAAGGCGGAGAAGACTCCCTCGACGACGGACCTTCTGTGGTAGTGCTCCTCGTACTCCTCCTCGTTCTCCCATGCTTCGTGGACCATGTTGTTCCAAGCCGGGTAGCCGAGCGATAATGCCGATGAGGTGTTCTCCTTCAGGGCGATGTACGGATGGGCACCAGTGTCCGCTATCAGCTGCGCGTTCTTTCTGGAGAGATAAGCGGAATCGAGGGGCATCTCCCCGATCTGGACCTCTCTGCTCTTCTGCCTCAGAAGGTGCGGGAGCTGTCTGGAGTCGCCCTTGTACCCCTTGGTCGCCCTGGCGGAGAGGAAGAAGGGCATCTCCGAGTCGGTGGTGACGTGGCCGTGGAGCTTGACGAACCTTCTCTTCTTGCTCTTCCCGCCCCTCCTGACGTCGAACCATCTCCCGTAGCGACTCGTCGACTCCCCCGTGGAGTCACAGGTGGAGTTGCACCTCGTCCTTCCCTGCACCCTCATTATCCTCTCTGAGGTGAACCTGATCAGATGGTCCAAGTACGTTACAGGAACGTCTCTGACATGCTCCTGGACTGTGTTGTATCCGGGAAGGCGTTCGTCGATCCCGCACATCCTCCTGTACTCCTTGCTCGACGCGAGGAGCGAGTGGACAGAGCGGTAAGAGAGGCTGAAGATTGCACGGATGAGGAGGCAGATGACTATCGAACGTGGGTCTGCGGGCGGCCTTCCGACCGTTCCCTCATTCCTGACCTCGTATGGCTCCTCTCCTGCTGCCCTGACCGTCTCTCCTATGAGCGGCAGTATTAGGGCGAGCTCATTCCTTCTGAAGGCGTTGTATCTTTTCCAGTCTCTTGGCTTCGATCTCTTGCCATGGTTGCTAGGCTTTCTCTTCTTCTTCTTCTTCTTGCCTCGTCTGATCGTCTTCCAACGTCCATCTCCTGCTCAGATAGAATCACGTACCCCCTCGGAGATGGAAGAGAGAGAAAGGGGTACGCAATCCTATCATGGCGTGATGATGCTCCGACGAAACGGATAGAACGGGTAAAGAGAGAGAAGGTTCACAGATGGGTAAAATCTCGTTTAGTCATAATCCGAGGATTTACGGGCAACACCCGGATTACGGCAAGCCTTAAATAATTTTCATCCTCATATCAGCAAAAATTGTTTATTCAGAGAAAGGCTATTTCTAGGACAGTGGTGTCAGCGATCATCCTCATCATAATTGTCGCCGCAGCA
>Ga0137380_10002975_pt1 | contig 14591 bp, 15 predicted proteins | sample SagtaG_17_FD_104809 | JGI IMG/M metagenome (GOLD analysis project Ga0137380, IMG submission 104809) | Vadose zone soil microbial communities from Sagehorn Ranch, Mendocino, California, USA - Sage2_L_100_16 metaG | ecosystem: Environmental > Terrestrial > Soil > Vadose zone | place: USA...
GGTGTCGTAATTATATTGAAGAGGAAGAATATTGTTATCGAATGTATGATTTCGTTAAGTATCACCTTAAACACAAGGAGTATTTAATAAAGAAAGGATACCTTGCTGAAAATGGATTGTTGGAGGGGAAAAAATGATAGTTAAAATATATAAGTATGCAATTGAGTATCCTATCCCCCGGGAAATTACCACAGGGCATCCATTATGGGATAATCATTGGAGATGTTGCGTTAGAGCCTTCTTAGGAATAAGATTTGTGTGGTGGGGGAAGAAATGAATTATAAAAAAGTTAGTTCCGAGTTATAAACGGATGAGGGCTTATCTCCCTCATAAAATAGTCATATAATAAACTGAAACATATAATTGAAGATGTATCGTTTATTTGAGGAAAATGTAACATATGAAAATAGAAATTACTAAAGAGGAATTGTGTAAGATTCGTGATTTGTATGCTCGGTATCAGAAACTGTATACTAGTGATGCTTGGTTTCTTTTCTTAGGATCTATTATTCATTTGTTAAAAGATAAGGGGGTATTGGATGAGGGATGATATGCAGGTGTTTTGGTTTTTGTTGGCGGCATCAATTTGCTGGATTATTTTATATTTATCTACTATTGCTTTATTAAATTTACTTTTCAAATAAAATGGAGATTATTATTTTTATAGCTATTAGCTTATTATTCCTTTTTATCGTATTGTCTCATTGGTTGACTACTAAACAAATTAAAAAACAAGCAAATGAAGAATATAAATTGATTTGTCGAATTATTGAACAACACTTTTGGAGTCAGAGAAGAGAAAGGAAATTAATGAAATATTATCCTAACAAAAAATAATTATTGTATCTTATCAGTGACCTTCTCAGCAACATTACCCAATACATAAATTCCACCAATGACTGATGCAAAAGTCATCCAAGAATCAGCAGATAATCTATTCGTAAGGACAAAAACAAAACCAATAACGATAACGATAATTGCAAAGATAAATTTACGACTTACTAATTGCTCCATGATATCTCACCTCCTCCTTAGGGACTCCTCACTAGGACGATGAAGCATCTCCTGACGAGGGCGCCTTATAATATATAAAAAATTTTAAGTAAAATAATCATAATAAGGATGAAAAATAACCAATCCCTTTTTGTTGCATCAATTGGCAGTAAATAAATAGCGATAAAAGCCAAAATTCCCAATAATAAAATTGCTATTAGATCCATATACTTGTTATTTTACCTTATGCTTTATAAAAAAATCAATAAAAACCTTCAAGTATTTTTGAAATGATTTTTGTTGATCAGATTGAATAGTGTGATTATCCGCAATTTGTTGATGTAAATCGTCAACAGCAATTAATACCTTTTTGACATCTGGATAATTTGTATTAAGTGCGCTTGCAATAGTATTAAGATCAGATAATGCATTTTTTAAATCAGCCTCTGCCTTGACTCCGTGATCAATAGCCGTCGAGTCTGCTTTTTCCATTTCAGAAATATGAGTCGAGAGAGAAGCGTTGCGTGCTTGCACTTCTGATACGTTCTGTTTAAGCCCGATGTTTGTTTGTTCAAGTTCCTTTTTCCTCCCCTCTAAATCAAATTTCTCTTGACTTAGGGTCTGAATTTGAGAAGTAAGATCGACTACATGAGTATTTTCTTCTTGATACAGTTTCCAAATATTTTCTTTTGCTGTTTTAAGATCTAATATGATTTGAATAATATCACTAGCGGAGGGATAACCAGCTGTTACAAAAGCATCATATTTTGTTGCTTTATTTACGAGCGTTTCAAACGTAATTTTATCAACAAAAGTGCCTCCAGAATCATTTGAAGAGGTGTTGGAAATATTTTCGGTAAGTAATGGTAGTTGATCAATGAATCCAGCATAGCCATTCTGTCTATCACGGGGCAATAAATAATATCCCCAATGAAGATGTGACCCAGTTGAATTTCCTGTATTGTCAGAATGAGCAATCAATTGTCCTTCTGTGACAACATCTCCAACATTTACTAACCAATCCTGCAAGTGAGCAAGTACTGATCCCTCTTTATCGTTTTCAATCTTGAGATAATTACCATATCCAGTAGGATCGGTCGCGGCTTCAATAATCTTACCAGCATGAGGGGCAATAACATCTGTACCAATGGGGAGTCCATAATCAAGACCATTATGTCCTTTTAGGCCAAATTTAGCATAATTTGCTGGATTTTGTCCAAATCCCTGTGTAAGTGGCCAATCTTGATGAAATGGTTTTATCATATCTTTTTTTTGATATATTCTATAAAACAATTATTGGTAAAAAATATTATACCATATCCTTTTTATCTGTCAAAATTTGTTTTTTAATTTTAATCAAAGCCCACCAATTGACAATACATAAAGAAATTGCCGCTAGTGAATATGTCCAGATGACAAAATCCCTGCCCCAGGGAGGCTTAGTAAGGGATATGGTGATAAGGATAATTTGCCCCAACATGAAGAAGAATTTAGTCAGCAAAATCATTAACAAGATTTTTCTTAATCTTGCTATCTCTCCGTTCTCAGCCCGATGATTGAATAAATACATAACCATAATCACTAAGGGAGTTTCTATAAGCACAAAAGCAAGTAAGAGTAAGTATAAAAGTATTGTCATTTTGATTTGATTACCTCAACCATCAATTTCGTTAAATTGTCAGAGGTTGTCTTTGCTATTTCAGTATTTTTATCTATAGACTCTGCCAATTTATTATTAGTCTTTATATTTTCTTCTGATAAATCAAGGAGCTTATTTGCCAACTCAATATTGCGAGCATCCTTTTTATCCAATGCAGACACAAAATATCGGACAATAAAAGCAAGGATGGCAAGTGTAAGTCCAGCAATACCTAATTGTGTCCAGTTTTCCATGCTTTATTTCTTTATCTTCTCATTCTTTTTGGAATAAACTTTAGCCATAATCTATCCCAATAAATAAGCTTTACTATCATTTTCCAAATATAAAGAGTAATTATTTGTAAGGATATCCAAAGAAATTTACAAATAGTATTGCCAACTCCTTTTAAGAACTTCATTACACAATGTTCCTCCTTGCTAATAATAATCCCGTTTGTGTATTAAGTATCTTAATATCAGAATAATGTTGCCTCATATAATCAACAAGATTCCCAGATTCAGACCTTCTATCACTTACATTATCTGCCATGACTATCGCATTATTAGAAAGATGTGGCTCAAGAGCTAAAAAATCAGGAAGATAGTTCTCTTTATTATGATCAATAAACAGCAGATCTATTGAATTTTTTCGTTTCCTTGTAAATTGTCCTGATTCTCCAACAAAAATCGTTACTTCTTTTACTCCAGCTTCTTTAAAATTTGCCTTTGCTTCTTTTGCAACTCGTGGATCAAATTCCACTGTATCTAATTTTGCATTAGGTGCCCCTGCCTTCAAATGTAGTGCTGAGAAGCCATAGGATGTCCCTAGTTCAACCATTCGCCGTGGATTGGTTAGATACGCAGTTGAAAGCAAAACAGGTGGGGTATCATCTCTCACAGGGTTTCTAATTCCTTTTTCCGAGTAATGTTCTCCCGTCCCCTTTCCTCGTATCCTTTCTATTACGGCAAATATTCTTCTATCTTGTGGATTAAAATGTTCTGGATTAAAAGATCGTACTACTTCCATAATTATTTCTTCACAAAAAATGCAGTAGCCTCATGAATTAAAACTGAGATACTAATAATAAACCCAATGATAACTGCTATTACATGAAAAATGTGTTTCCACCACTGCTTAACTACCGTATAATCATTTCGTTCTTTAATAATGGGAGATATTTGTCCCTCTATTTCTGTCTTCCACTTGTCAGAATTATCCATCCATTTTTTAAATATTTGTTTTGATTTTTTATCTTCAATTATGAAATATTTAAATCGATGATTAATTCCTTCTAATTCATTATTAATGCTTTGCAGCGTAATTGATTGCTCACTATTCATATAGTTATATCAAATATATTCCATGAACCCAAAATCCATTAGAATTAATTCCTGCTAACGTTGTGAGATAAATATTTTGACTACTAGACAATCCGTATAAAAAGCATGGAGACAATGCATTGCCAGTAGGAACAGTCGCTTGCCCTGTTACCGTATGATATCCTAAGAGTGGCTGATTATACAATCCAACACCTCCAACTGTAGAAATAATAGGTGGAGGGAAATGTACGTCAGTTACTGCCGAACCAGAATTCGTATAAATATAACTAACAAATAGATGAATAGACCGATCTATTAGGCTAAATTTTGCTATAGATGTTATTGGGGTTGTTGGTGGTGTCCCGCCCCAACTTAATGATGGTACCCAATTAAAAAATGAAGGATATCCCAATGGATTAAGTTGATGGGAATATGAGATATTCAATATTGCTGCATTTGAGACAACATAATCAGTATTTATTGCTATGGTTAATAAAGTATCAGCAACTGCTATAATTACGCCATATTTTACGGTTGTTTGCGTCCATTTAATACGATCACCAATTTGATAAAGAGATGCTGCGCCTGAGGGTACAGTAATAGTATTTGCTGAAGCATAAGTCCATATATCCGTTACCCCAAGCCAGCCATCCTTATTTATTGTAGATAAATCAACAATCTTACCTTGCATTTGAAAATTCGTTCCATCATAAATTACTGTAACAATTTGTCCTGCCTGTATATCGCCATCTGCCAAATTCTCTGTTACATTTTTTTTAATTGTTTTAACACCGAGTCCATTAATATCTAAAGTTGCTGAACCTGTATTAATCGTATTTGCTTTAAAAGACAATGGTAAGCCCAACACATCAGTTAAAGAGCTAGGCACAACTGGTAAGGTAATAACATAAGCATCGGTAGATCCACCATCAGCTGCATAAATTAATTGTTTTAAACCTGATTGTATAAAAACAGCTGATTCTAATTGATTAATAAACTCAGCATCTACCATGCATTCTACAGATACTCCTGAAGATATATTTTCATTCGCCCCATCAAGTCTTGTAACTCCTGTAAGAAGGCCTGAGCCACCACCTGTAACATAAAATCGAGTTTCCTTTGAAGTATTGCGAGCAACAGTTATGATAGTTGGGAAATTCGTTGGGACAGAATTGACACCTAAAGTAGAATCTCCTGCCGTATAATCAGTAGTGAGGCTTGCATTGTATTTATTATTAGCTTTATTGAATGACATATCTTTATTATATTAATAAAAAAACAATAACATGGTTATATATATGAAACAGATCTTCTTAATTTCGCTGCTGAAGGTAATGGTCTTCGAGAATCAGTGAAAATAATATAGACACCAATCACGCTTAAATCATCTTGTAATCCACCATTTTCGATAGTTGTTTGTACGCTAAAAAGATCTTTGTTAAATAAATCAGCATACTTAATAATTAAACCTGAAGTATCTGGTGCATAGGTTCCCGAAGATTCTGCCCATCGAACTTCATGAAATCGATCTTGCCCAAATCCTGTATTCCCCGTTGATGCTTGAACAATAGCCGGCAACTGTGATCGTAAGCCATCTTCTAAAATTCTTAAAATAGTTGATGATCCGGTTACATTTCCAAAAATATATATTATCCTTTTATATTTTTTGAATTCATATGGCCTATTATCATCAAATTGTTTTGTTGTTATTCTAAATACCACAGGTTCTCCATCATCAGTCTTTCCACTAAACATTTTCATCACTTTTCCACTTGCTGAATCACCAAAATATAATGTAGGATTATTATCACTACCAATAAAAGTAGTAAAAACCTGTGGGCGCATACCTCGCCATTCACTCCAGCCAATAAATTGATCATCATAAACAAGACAAGTTGTATTACCCGTTCCATCAGCTCCTGTAGGTAAACCAAAAAATGAAAGATTATCAAAAAAATGCCCTGAAACATTGCCTATTTCGGTTTTTGTCACTGACTTAGCAATCACATCAGCCTTAATGGAGAGTATGGAAGTTCTAATAATATTTGCAAAGTTTGCCTCGTTTTTAACAGAGATGGCACCACCATCCCCCCAGGCACGTAAATCATTCCCTGCTGCATGAATAGACGTATGAGATACTGATCCCATCCCAACATTGATATCTCTTACTGCTCCTCCTGCTGAATCAAACTGAAATACACCAATCCTTTTGCGTTTAAAAACATATAACCCATCCTCATTTGAGAGGGTAAATGTTTTTATTCCACTGATAGTATCTCCTGAGTCTCGATTCCAATCATAAAAAAATCCACCATCAGAACGACCAAAAGAATCTATTTTATCTCCTCCACCTGAACCTACAAGCGTATCATCTCCCAATTCAGTAGTTACTCCAATAATGGTATTCCGATAAACATCAACGAATTTAAAATGAAAACCTGCAGTGGTATTTGCTCGAGGAATACTCAATGTATCATCAGCAACTACATACCCCTTGTCAAGATAAACTGTTTGACTTGCTGAAATTTTTTCAAGATATGTTTCTTCTCCTGCAATAGTACCCTTAAAAATTGCTGTCCAAACAGTGTTGGGAGGAGCTGTAGGAACTGTTACTGAGACATAAGTAGATGCATCCAGAGTAAAGGGCAGATCATCAAGATATTGTGCTGGAGAAGCAAATGTATTACCTGTATTGTTATACCAAATATATCGATAATACATACGAATATTATCATCACCAGTACCCGTCTTCATTAACGTAGGTGGTAATGCTGGGTCAATTAATGCATCCCAAGATAACCAAGTAGAACCATCCCATTTCCTCATCGGATCTATAGGATTTAAAAAATATACGCTTCCATAAGCTTGAATGATATTGGTATAAGTATCAGAAAAAGTAGGACTTCCTGGAATAATTGTCCATACGGAGTTGTTAAAGTTATAATACTCAGCTATCCCATTATTAGAAATCCGAATAAGATAATCATTTCCTTGAATATTATAAATAGATGCTAATGAAATAATTCTATCCCCCTGAACGCTGCCTAAAGCTTGATAGCCTTCTCTTTTAATCAATACTCCATTAGCCTTATATCGTACGTTTCTTGATTCAACAAGCTCATTCTCCTTAATTGCTGATGGATGAGACAGGGTCTGAAGCGCACCAGCAAAACCACGAGTTCCCGTAGTCTTTAAATTTGGATTTGGTCTAGGTTTTCCATAGTTTCGCATTATGTTCTCCTTGTTCTTCCTCGAGAATAAAAAGCTTTCTCATTGGTTGGTTGTCCTCTATATGAATAATAATTCTGCCAGGAAAGTAATTCCTGTTTTGTTGGAAGCATATCTAATCCAAGGCTTTCATCAAACCTGTTGTTATATTCCGCTCGAGCATCATCAAGTGAGCCGAGCTCCCCAGCCTGCCTGAAATATTCAGCAAGACCATAATAGGCACACATTTTACCGTCCAAGGAAAATACATCAGTTGACTCAACCAAAATCAGTGGATGACGAAAGTACCATAGCTCAGCGGTATAATCAGCAATAGGGGTAAATCCCCTAAAATTCACTACCCATTCTCCGTCTTCATTCACATTAACAAAAAGTCTTTGCTCATCCTTATTATAAGCCTCACTCCAATCTACTTTATTAACAATGAGAGCAAAAATTCCATTTCTTTTGTGGAAATTGTCAGGAAGTATCGCCGTATCTTCATCTTTGATAATTTCAAGATCGGCTTTTGTTAAGAGTCTTGACCAGAATCCTCTCTCTGCAGCATCTTCTTGCCCTTGGTTAACCCAACCAACCCACTCATCATATTGCGGATCAGAAATTTGCGGAACAGTTCCCCCAGCAAACTTCGCAATTTCTTTTAATGAATCATTAAGTGTATTGATTACTTGCATATCTTAATTTTACCCTCCTAATACCTGTTGTATGGTTCTTTTATTATTTCCTTTCGCAAGAGCTTCGCTTTTTGACAGAATATTTTGTATGCCTGAAAGCCCCTTGCTTTTAGGGCTTTTGCTTTGTAAGACTTTGGTAAGATTACTTACATTATTCGGTTGCGTATTTTTAATTTGAGAAGTAAAAAGCTTAGAAAGAGAGCTTGATTGATTCTTTTGAAAGGTTGCTAGCGCCCTAATTCGCTTCGAACCGGTTCCCTTACTTATCTTGCCTTGACCGATTTGGTTGTTATTCTTATCTAATTTTATTTTCTTTAAATATATCCCTTCGTTTTTTGATAATAATCCTTGCTCTGTTAAATTATCAATAACACCATTTGATGCGAACTGTTGTCCAGAAACGCTGACAACTCTTCCGGTTATCATTCTTTGAAGTAAGGTTGCATGATCTAAGTTCTTATTTACCACATATTGCGTCTTAATATCATTACTATGATTTGCCAAGGAGTCATAACGCACATCTTGTGGATTTACTCCTAACTTATTAAAGGCTTGATCCTTTTGTGCTTGCGTAATATTCGCGTCCCAAATCTCACGAGCCTTACTATATTTCCAATTTGTATTAGTAAACGCATTGATACCATTCCCCTTGGTTGGTGGAGTAAGATCAATTGTACTAATTCCTCCTTTTACATTTTTATAGATAATACTCCCATTACTTGTTACCTCACTATTACCACTTGTTTGCACCTTATCTTTCGTTAACTTAAGCTGCATATCTGCTTTTAGTTTATCGATTCCTGCATTTGTCGTTACTTCAGCAGCTGAAGCTTGCTGTGTTGTTATTATTTTTTGAGGTATCGAAGATTTTTCTGCTGCTCCAGCTTGCGGAAGTGTTATCGCTTCTCCTTTCATTAATTTATCCTTAATAATATTTTCATTCTTTGTATTCAGTGATTTTTGTTGTAATAAATCATAATTTTGTTTTTGCACTCCTCTTTCATTAGTCACTCGCAAAGGAGAAAAGGCATTAAGTATTGCATTCTGATTTGGAATAGGCTCACCTGATTTATCAAGTCTCGCTGGAACCGTTTGGGATAAACCCGGTATCTGAGTAAAAAGCTGTTGTACTTGTTGCGTTAAAAAATTAGCATCAGTATTTACTTTTCTCTGATATGGATCAGTTATCCTTGCCATCCATCCAAGAAGAGCCCGATAAGGAATAAGTTGTTGTGGATAATTGGAGACAAAGCGTGCCATTGCTTCAGGACTACCCTTAGCTGCCGAGACTACATCGCCAATGTTTTTGACATATGACTGATCAGCAAAAAAGTTACCAAACTTTGCGGAGGCATTCAGAATAACATTGAGTTGATTTTGGTCAATTGTCTTATTTTGTTCAGCATCATGAAGGGCTGAGATAAAAGCGATAGAAAAACCTAGTTGTGGAGGCAACTTCGCATAGGATACCCAATTGTTACCAATCTTAACTGCATATGGTTGCATTCCCGCTGCTCTAAATGCTGCCTTTTTTGTCGAATCTGTCGGCTCAGCCCACGTCGTTCTTCCACTCGCCACCAGCATCGCTGTAGCGGCCGCTGCTGATGAACCTAGGATAGCTTTGGATATTTGCTCTGTCTTATTTGGCGCACCAATTGTCGTAAGGAAACCAATAGGGGAGTATTCCACTCCCTGTTTTAGAATATTCATTGGTGTCTGGACAAAGGGAAGGGTAAATTTGGCGATTGTGCTCGTTACCGGATTACTACTATTGCGAGCCCTTTGAATTAAACTAGTAAAATCATCAATTGAATTTAGGATAGTTCCCTGACGCTTTGTGTGAAGTTCACTCCTAAAAAGTCGATAACGAGCATTGTCTAACGCTTGTGTTTCTATATTGCCAACCTTTACCCCTTTACCCTTTCTATATTGCAATGCTGCTGTTTCTGCTCCTTGAGTAAGTTTCGTAAAAAACTGATCAGAAGCCTCAAGTAGCCTAGTTGGCAAATTAAGGTTTGCTATCCGCTTACTGGTATCAAGAGGTATTTGACGAATATCTAGATTACCCGTTGCTATTTTACCCCTTAGAGAATCTGCAAAAGCATGAGCCGCATCATGAAGACTACTTGCATATCCCTTGGCATATTGCATCCCCTCACCAGCAAATTGTGTCTGCTTTTTACCTAGCATGCTTGATCCAAGAAAATCAATTGTTCCAGTAAGTGTTTTTTCAATAGGAGCAATAACTGCGCTTGATAATAAGTTAGAGGCAGCATTGACTATATGAGTACCGGGTGAAGAAAGCATTGAGTTGTAGCGAATCAAATCAACCCATTCACCCGTACTTGGTTTAACAAATTTCCGGTAAAAATCAGTTGCTTGTTTCAGATCGTTAAAATCTACTCCCTTTGCCGCTTCCGTTATCTTTGTCGTATCTTTTTCAACTTTTAAAACCGCTTCTAAAATAGCATCCCTAGAAGTAACTGTTTTAGGATCAGCTCCGATACTAAATGATTGTAATTTACGGGCAATATCAGTGGCATGAGATTTTACTGCCAAAAGATTATCGATATACGATTGATCTACTTTTCCCGATTCTCCTGCAGCAGCAAGTTGCTGTCGAGTCCTGAGGAGTCTGGCTGTATAATCTTCTGTTTGAGATCTGTCAACTACATTGTTCAACACTTTTGCCGATGCATTTGCGGTATTAATAACCTCTTGATTTGAGAGCTTCTTCCCAACTACTGCTTGAATTTGAGGCTTTACCTCTTGAATAACTTCATTTAATTTCGCTTTTGCCTCTGGGGAAATATTATATTTATTAGTATTGAAATATGGATCTTGAGAATTAGGCACTTGTGCTATACTTTTTCCTGATGAACCACTACCGCCCACAGAAGAAGGAATGGTGGGAGCATTTGATTCAATTCCTGGTGTTTGTGGTAATCCTTTGGATAATTTTTCATTTTGTATCTGGGGGGGGGTGCTCGTATCCATACGATTGCTAGCCTTATCATTAGTGAGCATAGAAAATCTACCATTCTCATATTTTGCTTTCCCCTGCTTAACAAGAATGTTCCAATTTCTCAATCCTTGTTTTGATAAATCTGTTTTTGCAGGATTTTTATTCGCTAAAAAGGCTTGATCAGAAGATAGCTCTTGCATAACATATCCTTGCCTAGCAAATTGTCCAGGACGTACGATAATTTGTTTTCCAATTTTAGCCTGCGTATTTGCAACCGATCTTGCAACTGATTGCAATTCCTCTTTAGTAAGTTTTCTACCAGTACTATTTATTCCTGATTTCAAAATATTCATTCCTTCATCTACACTCCCTTTTAGTCTTTGTATTTCAGCGGTATCATTCGTTACTTTTGGTCTCAATATCTCTGAAATAGGAGTCATAGGTTTTATATTTGGATTTACCTGTGATTTCCCAGCAAATCCCATACTTAAACTTGAATTATTTGAAAAGGATGAATTAATTGAGAATAATTTATTTGCCTTTTCCTTGCCTATCGATGATTCAATCACTTTATATACATCTGTTTGATTATCTATTTCTTTTGCTGTTAAATTAGATCCTATTGCATTATTATATTCTTTATAAATTTGGGGAGTATATTTTTCCCCTTGTAATAAATGAGAATTCCCTAAATACTGAAATTCACCTGTTGAATTCAATCTTACATCGGATATTGGAACTTCTATTTTATGAATAAATTTTCCATATTCTGATGCACCACTATTTCCATTAATATCCTTCCCTTTAGCAACAGATGAAAGAAAACTACCATATTGAAGATTATTTGCATTAACATTGGGATTATTCGTACCATGATAGAGTGTTATTTTATTTCCTTTAATTTGTGCGCCCGTATTACTTAAATCATTGGTAGAAATACCCATTTTAGGATACTGCATCTGTAATGCATCTTCCCCCCGTTGCTTAGCAGCCGTTGATAAAAGAGCATCAAAGGCTTTGGCAAGCTTCTCATTGCTTATATTCTGTGCACTCTTACCGATATAATGCTCAGCCAATACTTGTGCATCTTTTCCGAGCTGTCCTAAGTCTCCCCTGGCTTTGCCTGTTTGCACAGCGTTGACAAAATCACTCATGATCTTTTGATCATCGGGATGAATACTAAAGGCATTTGGAGAATACCCTTTAAGATTTCGCACTGTATTCGTAAGACTCTTCAAATTACTCAGTGTCTTTACCGGATTTCGGGAAGCCAATAGGTCAATAGGCAAGGCTGCTACCGGATTGGTAATCCCTAAGCCTGTACCAGCAATATCAGAAGGGTTAGTAACAGATTGTCTGATATTCTCTCCCAAATTTCCTCCTTGCCGGATTGTTTTCAGGATACCAGAAGCACCTCCAACAGCCGTATTAAATAATGGCGCTGCTGCTGCGGCTGCTCGAAATGGCAAAACATTCATCCCTGCTTGAACTCCACCAGTTATCCTTTCGAATGGACTTAATTGATTGTTAAAAACATTCTCTAAAGGATGAATCATTTGCCCTTGTACATATTGCCCCCCTGCTTGAACCAAACCGTTAAACTCAGGAGATCCTACGTTTAAATTCCCCTTAGCCATTTGAGCATAAAGATTATATTTATCAAAGTTATTCGCAACATCCTGCCCTGTCTGGGCAAAGGTATTCTGTTGTCCTGGAATAAATTTGGTATTCATAATCGTATTTGGAAGACTTTGGATCGTTGATCTTACAGGATTACCAATATTTGAAATAGCCTGTTGTTGAAAGTTATTAACTTGTGAGGGGAGCTGATGAAATTCATTACCCACTGCTTGAGCGCCTTGAGTAATTGTATTTCTCGCTTTATTAAGGATATCTGATAAGAAACTCATATACTCTTATCATAAGTCTAAAAGAGAAGATATGTGGTTATTATTGCCCAAGGGAAGTAATTCCTTGTGAATTTAGTGGTTCTCCACCTTGCTTTAACGCGTGGAAAATAATAGCTCCAAGCATCATGGGATCAAGTGCCTTTGCCTCTTGTGCTAATTGCATGAGAACGGGAGGAGGAGGAAGGTTACCAGACTGTTGTTGTGGTGACATCTGTGGTGGCATAGGATGCCCTCCAGGGATCACCATTGGATGATTAGGCATGATAGGCTGTGTTGCCATTCCTTGTGCTTGTTGTTGAATATCTTGTAAGTTCATATTTTTTATGCTGCCGCTGTTAAACCTCCAGGCCTTACTCCATTAAGGATATCTTGTAATGTAAGGGGTTTTTGATTCCCAAATCCAAGCAAATTTGGCGCTATATTATTTTGAGGAGCCTGAATAACATTTGGTGTATAGGTATTTGCTGCATTACCCGCAGGAGTTGCCGCATTTCCTGCCAAAAAGCTTTGATTATTTGCAGCATAATTACCTAATGTCGTATCAAATCCTCCTCCTTTTCCATATTGAGCATCAAAAGCTTGTTGCTGTTGTGCCATTTGCTGTGCCCATTGTGAGATAGAATCAAGTCGTGATTGCAAGTTTTGAGTAGCTTGAGACTCACTTGTCCCAAAATCATTAACTCCTGCTTGTTTTAGATAATCCGCTTGCTGTAATGCCTTGTTGTATTCATCCATCGCCTGATATGTTGCCTGATCTTTTTGTGTATTCAGATCATTGATGGTATTATCAAAATTTTGATTAGAAGTATTTCTTTGTGTCCCAAGCGCTGCTAGTTTTCCAATTCTTTCTAAATCACTTGCTCCAAGCGTTCTCCCTAAATTCTCCTGATTACCTTGTACTGTCTGATCATAAAATGAAGAACCCAATCTATTGCCTGCCCTGGCCGACATTCTATTTTGAAGAGCTGCATCTTCTGAAGCCCTTCGAGCTTTTGCATTTGCCTGATCATAAAGATTCTGTAGCGTTGTCTGTTGGGTATCAAATCCCTGATTGGCAGTATCTCTTTGTTGATTTACTCTGTTTTGTAATTCTGGATATCGTTGATTAATAAAATTTACTAAATAATCACGACTACCTGTTGCATTAGTAATCTGATCCTGTGCCTGATTACGAACAAGATCTAATTTTTTTTGAATAGCATCAATAGTTGAATTATATCCAGCTTTTGCATTATCAACAAATCCATTCCAACCAGCAGGCACGTCTCCTTGTCCTCCTCCTGCGCGCCAAGCGTCTGCACGAGATTGGCTCCCACCACTATTGCTACCTGTTGAGTAGGAAGGACTTTGATTGCCTCCGGCTATAGGATAAGCTCCTCCTGGGCCTTGTTGAGTTGAGGAGCCCAATACAGAACGAGTAGGACCGATAGAGGCTGCTTGTCCACTACTTATATTATTGGGAATAATATTACTTCCCCCTTGAGCATTACGACCAGATCCAAGTAAGCCCCCAATTGCCTCAGTAACACCAAAATCAGGCAATCCAAACCATGAACCAGGATGAACATTAAGAACTCTTTTATTATTTTTTACATATCCATGAACAATATATTGCATATCCTATTTCTTCCTCCCATGATAATTTTTTTGTCCAGGTGCTGCTTGTGCTTTTCTTGCGAGATCACCGATGACTCCCCCTGGAACTCCTTGCGCTTTGAGCTGGGCGGCTCGGCCTCCATGACCGAGCTTATTTGATTTACCCTGATAAGAACCAGTAGTTTTTACCTTCATACTTTTATTGTAAATAAAAACAATACATTATATGGCGTACACAAAAAAAGCCCACCAATTTTTACATTGATA